>ERZ795051.62-NODE-62-length-156327-cov-15.527721_pt1 | contig 156327 bp, 137 predicted proteins | sample MGYA00375135_ERZ795051 | MGnify/ENA primary metagenome ERZ795051 (study PRJEB30180, sample SAMN05720222) | activated sludge metagenome | isolation source: Anaerobic digester | place: Japan | collected 2015-05-26 ... | reverse complement strand
AAGGATACGCCGCTTTTTTCATCTGTCCATCCACAACTTTCGGTTATAGCTCCAACGAACCCGGCGGACCTCAATGGCATGAATATGGGCGGCGGCTACACATTCGATTGCCTCAGCAACTGGGTGCACTGGGTGCATACGTTTGACGGATTGACCACAAAGATCTACGCCAATGGTCGCCTCATTGTCAGTTATGACAAGGTAATCAACACCGCCGACTCCCAGGACTGGCGTATTGGCGTCTACGGCGATGGCGATGAGTGGGACGGCTGGATCGATGATGTGGGCTTGTGGAATCGTGCGATCAGGCCCGCGGAAGTCGCTGCCCTCTACCAGGCCGGCCTGGCGGGCAAGCCGCTTGGCGGCATTAGCTGGGCCCCGGAGAACATCACGCTGGAGGCCAGCGGGTGGGTCGATCCTGCCGCGCCGCTTGAGGTAACTTGGGAAAAGGGTCCCTTGGCGCCGTGCACGGGTGTGACTTACACGGTTTACATCCTGCCCGACGAAAACGGCGAGCCGAATTTCGCCAACGCACCGGCGCTGGCCACTGCTGCCGTGCCTCCCGCAGTAGTCCCGGCCAATACGCTCGGCTACGAGGGCAAGTACTGGCTGCGCCTGGACGCCAGTTATGGCGGCGAGAGTGAAGCGGGCACGCCTATGTATTTCGAGACGATCCACCGGGTACCGGTATTCACGCAGCAGCCCGCTGACGTGTTTGTATTGCCGCATGAGACGGTCCAGTTCTTTGCCCAGGCAGAGTCGCTTGCCGGCGAAGTGAGTTATGCGTGGTTCAAGGAGGTTGCCGACGGTGACGATATCCAGGTCGCCACGGGCAATCCGGGTGTCATCGCCGAAGTCGACGTCGACGACATCGGCATGTACTACTGCGTTGCGACCAATTCTGCGGGCAGCGCAGCCTCTGCAGCCGCCAGACTGAAGCTCAAAGAGCTCATCGGCCATTGGACGCTGGACGCGATCGGAGACGCCAATGAGGTTCTGGATTCCAGCCGCTTCCAGCGGCACGGCATCGCTCTGGGCAATCAGAACCTGCCGGCGGTCGTTCCGGGTATGGTCGGCAACGCCCTCGACTTCAACGGCCTTGACCAGTGGGTCGACATCGGCCTGCTGGCCTCCGAACTTGGCATCGGCGGCAGCCACCCCAAGAGCGTCAGCGTCTGGGTCTATCCGCGGGCGTTCAATGACGGCGGCATCTGGGACATGGGCGCCCGGGTTAGCGGTCAGAACTGGGGCCTGCGGACCGAGAGCGAGGCCGATGGCGATCATGGCTGGCGCGTGCAATACTGGGGCGGTGACTATGACTTCAACACCAATACCGGATATCGTCTCTACGATGCTCCGGAACGGTGGAACGTCAATCGCCCGGCGCCGGTGACGTTTCCGTCCAAGGACGCTTGGGTGCATTTCATGCTGTCCTACGACGGGGACGTAACGAAGGTCTACGCCAACGGGCGGCTGGTGGTTCTCTTCCCGCGTGTCCTGAATACGGGCGATGAATTCTCGTTCCGCATTGGCGCTTATGGTTCGGGTAAGGGCGCAATCGAGAAGTCATTTGACGGCATTATCGATGACGTGCGCCTCTATAACTACAGCCTGACCGGGGCCGAGGCCGCTGAACTGTATGCCAGTGTCACGGGTGTTTCGCCCGTGTGCCCGGAAGATCCGCTGTACGACTTCAATGGCGATTGCGTGACAGATCTGGCTGATTTCGCCATATTTATGGCATCCTGGATGGAGTGCAATCTCGAGCCGTGCGATCGCTGGTAATCCGCGTCGTTCGGGCCGGCTGACAGCGGCCCCTGAATCAGAAGGCCAAGGGGTCCGTGACCTGTTCACGGGCCCCTTTTTCGTTGCCGGCACAACGGCCGTCAGGGTTATACTACTGGGAATGTAGTCTCGCTAATCCGACAATGTGAACAACAAAATTTTCAGTAAAGAAAAGTTTTTCCTTGATTCTGTCCCGCGCATCCGATAAAATGCTAACATCGCGAGGTCTTTGTAAAGGCTTAAGGGCCTTTGACGTCTCTGCTGCTGGATTCAGGTTATTCTGGGAGTGAGGAACCGTGCGGGTGCGATGGCGTGACTCCTTTGGACGGGGGAGATGGGGACAGGCGGTCGGTCCGTGCTTAAACGTTTCCTTTCAACTTCCTGCTAAGCAATTCTCAGACTCTTCCATGCTGTTGTCGCGGCGGTGCTCTGCGCAGCCTCAAGGCCGTCGCTGAAACCGCGCGCAACCGCTTTCCGGAGTCTGGGTTTGAACAGGCCGGCGCCGCGATGCCGGCAAATGACCGGGAATTACCAAAAGGGTGTTTTCGACGGCTTGAGAGCAGGAAAGGAGGTTGGATTGTGTGAAATGGCGGTTTTTTTTCTTTTCGTGAGGGGGTGCAAAACAGCTCTCATGAACGGCTTTATTGTTTATTGATAAAACGGAGGACTCACAAATGAAAAAAGCATTTCTGGTAACAATCTTGTGTTTGAGCCTGGTCGGTGTCGCGTCGGCCCAACTGTGGCGAAGCCAGGACATCGGTACCCCCACTGCGGGCGGAAGCGTCGTAGTGCATGCCGACGGCTCAATTTCGGTCAGTGGCGATGGTGACGACATCTGGAACGCTGCCGACAGCTTCCATTTCGCCTTCGTCGAACTGCACGGCGACGACGACATTGAGATAACCGCCCGCATTGTGAGTTTCAGTGGCGGAAGCAACGTGTGGCGCAAGTTCGGCGTGATGATCCGCGACGATCTCACTGCCGGGTCCCGGCATGCGTTCATGGCCGGTACGGCGGATGAAGGTGTACGCTGGCAGGGCCGGCGAGATCCCGACACGGCAAATTGCGGCAGCGCACCCACAATCCCCGGATCGCCTGATCCGTCCGCCAGCGTGCCTTGGGGGACGTACTGGGTGCGGCTTGCGCGGAAAAACGGTCTCTACTATGCCTATGGTTCGCCGGACGGCGTAAACTGGATACTGGCCCCGCAGAACAACGTGGCTGACGGTACCGGCGAGCACATCCTCAACCCGCACCCCTTCGCGATGACCTCGCCGGTCTATGTCGGGTTGGCAGTGACGTCCCATGAGACTGGCGTGTTGACCACGGCAACCTTTGACAATGTGACACTCAAGATCAACGGCATTCCCTTCTGGGGTGCACACTCTTGGGATCCTGCCCCGGAACAGAAAGACGTTCCTGTCGGCGTGTATCCGCTGACTTGGGATGCCTTGGCGCCTGAGGGCCATACCATTCGAGACTTCAAAGTGTATTTTAGCACGAGCATAGATGACATCGACCCCAACAATCCCAACGTCGAGAACTTCCTGATCGGCGGCGGTCCGGTCACGGAAATGACGGTCGATTCGCCGGTTCTCCTGAGTGATCAAACCTATTACTGGCGGGTGGCCTCGTACATCAATGATAGCAATTATATGGATGGCCTCATCATGTCTTTCAGCACGGTCAGATATGCTCCGGTAATCACCGGGCAACCGCAGGATACGCGTTACGGCCCCGCATGCAGCGCGGTCCTGACGGTTGAGGCCAAGCCCAATGTCGAAGGCGAAGGCGGCCCGATTACCTATCAATGGTTCAAGGTCGGCGATGCCAACGGCCTGCCGGACGAGACGTCTGATACGTTTGTGACAAATGTGCCCGGCGAGTACTATGTTGTTGTCAGCAATGATGCTGGCAGTGTACAGTCTGCTGCCGCCAAAGTGGCGGCCTCGGTGCATCCAAAGCCGGGTGCTGGCGACGGAAAGGCGTATTACGAGCGGTTTGCTGCGACTACGGCCGACCTGGCGGGCGCAAGGTCCCTCCTGACCGAAGACCCGACCAGTGCAACCATGACCCTCTTGCTCGACAAGACCGAATGGGGCCGTGATGATGGTGATGGTCCCAACAACTACCGCGCCCGATTCACGACTTGGTTGATGCCCACGGAAACCGGGACCTACCAGTTCCGTCTTTCCACCGATGACTTCGGTGTATTGTGGCTCAGCAGCAACGCCGATCCGGCCAATGCCGTCGAGATCGCCAGCGTCGACGGTTGGAGTGATATTGACCAATGGAACAAGTACGCCTCGCAGACCTCTCAACCGATTGAACTCCAGGCCGGTCTGGTGTACTTCCTGCGGGGTGGCCATACCGAAGGCAGCGGCGGGGACCATATCCACGTCCAATGGAAGACCCCAAGTGCCGACTGGGCGGATATTACCGGCGGTGTTATGAACAGCTTCATGCCCGATCAGTGGGCGGTGCGGGATATTGAGTTTGCACCCGTCGACATCAATGGCTGGCTGGACTACAACGCCGAGAACATCACCGTGACATGGAAAATGGCCCAGTATGGCCCCTGCGATGCCGTCTACAGGCTGTACATAGAATCGCAGGACGCCGGTGTGCCCGAGACTCTCGCCTACGAGGGCACGGACCTTACGGCAACCATCCCCAGCGGCGGGATGTTGGCGCATGATCAGATGTGGTACTATCGTATCGATGTTACCAGCGCCGCGGACGCCGACACTGAACGCGGCCAGACCTTCAGTATCAGCACGATCAAGTGGGTGCCCGAGATTTCCGCGCATCCGAAGGATCTCAACGTGGTCAAGGCCGGCAGCGATCTGACGCTTACCTGCGTTGCGACGGCGCTCAACGACGACGACGCGGCCTTGACGCAATTCCACTGGTATCGCCAGGGCCTGGCGACCCCCGTCTTCACGGGTGTCCCGACCGAGATCAGCCGCGACGGCAAGCGCTATTACGATTGCTCCATCACGCTGACCATCGAAGACGTCGAGCATGAAGGCTTCTACTACTGCGTCGCCGAGAACGAAAACGGAACGGCCCAGAGCAATGCCGCCAAAGTGCTTACCGAGCGACTGATGGTGCACTACACCTTCGATTCTCTCAACGGAACCACTGTGCCCGACAGTTCGCCCACCGGCGAGTTTGACGGCGTACTGAAAAGCGTCAGGCCCGCAGATCTCGAAACCGGTGAGTGGCCGGGCGTCGCAACAATCGTCCCCGGTATGATCGGCGGTGCGATCGATCTCGTGGGCGGTCGTGACCCCAACAGTGCCTACGTTGCCACCGACGCCACGCCATTCGACCTGGGCATCCGCGGCGCGCTTCCGCGATCCGTCAGTGTCTGGGCCAGAACCCGCAGCATGGCGCGAAGCGGCGTCTACGCCATCGGCACGTACTCCGAGTCGATGCAGTTCTTCGGTTGCCACAACGAGAACAACGAAGGCGGCAACTACATCTATCAGTTCGATCACTGGGGATCCAACTTCAACTACACCGACTGGAGCGCTTTCGGCACGTGGGTGCACATCGTTCACATCTATGACGGTGCCAACGTCCGCATCTATGTCGATGGCGTCAAGGTGGCCGATTATGCCGCGGCGCTGAATACACAGGTCGGCGGCGAGACTCCACAACCACTGGCGATCGGCTTCTGGGGCTCCATTGATGCGGCTTTCCAGCACGCCGTTTTCGACGGCCAGATTGATGATTTCCGCCTGTACAACTACGCCTTGTCGCCCGTCGAAGTCGGCCAGCTCTGGGTCCTTGGCGGCGGCGCAGGCGGCTGCATGGAGCAACTGGCCCAGGATTTCAACGGCGACTGTGCGGTTGACCTTGCAGACTTCGCCGAACTTGCCGCGCACTGGATGGAGAGCAGTCTCATTACTCCCTGACTGTGGTTATATGACTAACCGTAAGCAAGAGATAATCATGAAGTTTTAAATTGCGGAGGATCTTAGAATGAAGAATTTGCTGATCTTGGTGTTAACCACATGTCTCGGAGCGGCGATGGCATTCGCCGGGGACGGGCTGTGTATATGGGAACGCTGGGATACCCAGGACGGCGGCGTCGACGCAATGCTCACTCGAACCACAACGCCGGCCGACTCGAAGGAGTTAACAAAGACCGAGTGGGGCCGGGATGGCGTCGATCCGGACCTCGACGAGTATCTTGCGCGCATTACACTGTGGCTGATTCCGGAGGTAACCGGTAATTACCAGTTCCGTATAAGCACAGACGATAACGCTCGTCTGTGGCTCAGCAGCGATGCTAATCCAGCCAATGCCGTCCAAATAGCCGGCTACGATGGTTGGGCTGACATTGACCAGTGGGACAAATACAGTGGCCAGACGTCCGGTACGATTCACCTCGAAGCCGGCAAGTGGTACTTCCTGCGCGGTGCCCACAACGAGGGCGGCGGCGGCGACCACATCCACATCCAGTGGCGGGGCCCCGGCTTTGGCTGGCGGGACATCAGTGGTCCCGTAATGAGCAGCGCCCTCCCGATCGAAGTGGTCTGGGATGACGAACGCCTCGTACAGTACGAGATATGGAACCTCACCGCCGGCGCCGACGACGGCTCCTCGGGGCTGAATGTGGCCCCGTACCCCGGCGGCTATCCCGGCACCAATCCGACCATACGTCAGTTCGTCGAGGAAGCCGAAAATAGCGAGATCTGCGCCGTTTTGCGTAACGAGGGCGCTGCCGATTTCACCGGCTTCGTCAATACGTTCAAGTTGCCGCCAAGCCATGCGGCCTCGGCCAACTACTTCTTCACACGCGAACGCGCCGTAATCAAAATCGACCATCCGGGCCTCTACGGCTTCGGCATTTCGTCGGACGACAACGGCCTGTTGTATTTCGGTCCTTGGTGGGATAGTCTCACAAGAGACCTGATACTCGTTGCCCAGGACGACTCCAACCATGGCGTGCGCTGGCGCAGCGGCGGTGAGGCAGTTGAGCTGGAGCCTGGCTATTACGGCCTTCTCGCCTGGCAGTATCAGCATTCCGGTGGCGCAGGCTTAAGCGCGCGTTACCACAGCACCGAGACGGGCATCGTAAATCTTGGCGTCCACAATCTTGTGTCGCTCGTGGATGCGTGTCTGCACAGACCCCTCAACGGTGCTATGGATGTGCCGCTGGACGCTGTACTCTCCTGGGAGCCGCCGTTTGGCGCCGTCGATCCGCAGTTCAAGGTCTATGTGTGGAAACAGGGCGAAGCTCAGGGCGCCGGCGTCATCACCACCGAGACAAGCTTCGACCCGGATCTGGAGCTTGCTACCGCCTACTGGTGGCAGGTCAACATGTTGGAGCCCAATGACGTGACGGGAGTTGTAGAGGAAGTCCCTGGCAAGAAAATGGCCTTCCGTACCGTGACACCGGAGGTGGTTATCACTGCCCATCCCCAGGGCGGTGGTGTGGATTTGAACGGCGACTTCGAGCTGTCCGTCACCGCCACAAGTGCTGTGACGCCGCTGTATTACCAGTGGAAGAAGGATGGCGAAGATCTTGCCGGCGGTGATCAGCCTACATACCGGATCAGCGGAATGACGCGCCAAGATAACGGCGTCTATACGTGTGTGGTATCCAACGGCCAGGAGGCCAGCATCGAAAGCAAAGGCGCACGCGTCTTCCTCAAGGAGCTCATGGCGTACTGGCCGCTGGACAACGACCTCAATGACTACGCCAATCTCCTCGACCCGGCCGCGATGGGTGACAAGCACGCCCAGTACAAGGTCAACGATCCGAATATCCACGATGACGATGTCCCGGACACGACGGTGCCGTTCGTTCCGGGCAAGGTTGGCCAGGGTATCCGGTTCAACGGCGTGGACAACTTCGCCTATGCCGGCACGTGGAATCCCACTGAGGCCTCAGGCCAGATGACAGTCGAGTTCTGGACGCAGTGGTATGGCGATGAAGGCCATTGGGCCGGCCCCATAGCCAAGCGCGACTCGTGGTCAAACACGGATAGTATGTGGCAGATCGAACTGGACAATAGTACCGACTGCCTCAAGACGCTGCAGTCCAACCAGGATGGGACGGGCCAACCCGCCGGCGGCTACGCCACGATCCGTCCGCCCTATGTCGGAGCAACTAACGTGGCTGCCGGCGCGATCATCAGCTACAGCGCCCAGCACACTACCAACCGCGATGAGGCAGCTTGGCGCGCATTTGACGGCCGCTATGACACCAAGTGGCTGGCCTTCACGAATGCTGCATGGATACAGGCCACGTTCCCCGATATGAAGAAGTATGTGGTCACCTCGTACGCCATCACCTCCGGCAACGATACACCGGGACGCGACCCGGACGACTGGAAGTTGAAGGCTTCCGATGACGGTGCGAACTGGGTCATCTTGGACACCAGGACGGGCGCCGCAGGTAGCTGGACCGCAAGGAATCAGACAGTCACCTTCGATCTGAGCAGCAACACGACGGCCTACCGGATGTACAGGCTGGATATCAGCAAGACCAGCGACCCAAGCCTCAACATCGTCCAGCTCTCTGAACTGGAACTGTTTGCTGCCGAGCCGATCGGCGACGACGACGGCTGGATGCATGTTGCCATGACCTACGATGGCACGGCCGCAACGCTGTACATCAACGGTCGCCGGATTGCCACCGAGAACGTGGCCTTGGCCGGCGATACCGGCGCCAGTGTTGTATTCGGCGGCACCGAGGCCAATCCCGCCGGTGGCGGCGAAGTAGGCAGCAAGCCGTGGGGCGACAATCTGTACAACGGTGTATTGGACGAGATCAAGATCTACAACTACGTCCGCACCCCGCAGCAGATTCTGCAGGACTACGGCCAGGCAGTGGATGAAGATCCCGTTTGCCTCGACGGTACGCAGCCGGCCATGGATCTGGATGGCAACTGCGTGGTTGATCTGGGCGATCTGGTAGCCTTTGTAGGCCAGTGGCTTCTCGATAACTCCGTGGAGTAGTCGTTGGCAGGAACGCACGTGCAGATGAAAGTGGGACCTGCGCTGCCTTGCGGCGCAGGCCCCATTCCTGGCTCTGCAAGCGCGGCAAATGATCACAGCGTTACACACTCGACCCGGCCGCACGGCCGACCGAGTGGAAAACACCCTCCGGGGCCCGTGACTCACACCCTCACGGGCCCCCGTAATTTTGATCTCCCAACAACAACGGTTTGAGACGGCCTGTGCCGCAAGGTGCAGGCCTGTTTCTACATTCCCAGGTAATGTAGGCAGGGCGGATCTGCAATGTGCGGCCGCGCGGCTCAGATTTCCTCTGGGGCGAATTTTTCTCTTGTATTGGCCTCGTGTCGGTACTACAATTCCATCCAACGTAAAGTTTTGTACAAAGGCTGTGCCTTTGGGCTTCTGAACGCTTTGTCACGGTTTGACGGGAGCGAGGATCCGTGCGAATGCGAGAAGTTTCCGCAATTCCGGTTGTCCGCCGCATCGATGTCGGCGGCCTGCTGCCAGCCCACCCCCGGGTCACAGCCGGTGACTCTGCGTTCCTTCAGGCATTCATACCTTTACCTTCGCCGGTGATTTGATACATCCATGCTGCGCCGGCTTGCCCGTTTCGAAACGTCAGTGCTCCTGTGCCTTGAATGTACGAAGCGCCAGCAACAGCCCCGTGCCGCCCGGCCCGCGGCGCCATGCCGGACAATTTGAGGACGCCAAGAGAAAAGAAAAAGGCGAATAAAACCGCCGATTCGCCGCTGCCCGTTTCCAAAAGTGCGCTTTATGGTCACTTATAAATGGAGGAAAACAAAATGAAAAAAATGTGGATTCTGTTGATGTGTTTGGCGTTCACCGGCATCCTCTCGGCCGGCCCGGGCGAGGTATTGTATGAGTACTGGGACAACATCTCCGGTTCAAGCGTCTCGAACCTTACCGGCAACGCCGCCTATCCGGACAACCCGACGGGAAGGGAAATCCTGACCCGCGTCGATCACAACACCCGCGGCGACAATTACGGCGCACGCATCACCGGCTTCATCCTGCCTCCGGTATCGGGCGAGTACACCTTCTGGGTCGCAGGCGACGACCAGACACAGTTGTGGCTGTCCCCAAGTTCCGACCCAGCCGCACGCGTCTTGATCGCCCAGGAAAGCACCTACTGCAGCTACCAGCAGTTCGACGGCGAGGCGGAGCGTATGTCCGCCCCCATCCGGCTCTACGCGGGACGTGCCTATTCATTCATGGCCATCCACAAGGAAGGCACGGGCGGCGACCATATCTCCGCCGCCTGGCAGGGGCCCCCCGGTTCGCCCTTGGCCGTTCGGGCAATCATCGGAGCCCCTTACGTGACCACCATACCCCATGCAATTCACGTAGCCACCAATCCGAGCCCCGCCGACGGTACCCTCACCGTTGATCCGCGCGTTGATCTGGTTCTGAGCTGGTCGCCCCCGACCAATCCCGCCCCGCGCCCGATCATACGCTATGACGTCTATTTCAGCACCAACGATATCGCCGTCGGCGATCCCAACATGGGCCTGGCCCGTTATGCCTCGGTGCCCGCCGATCAGGCGCTCCAGATCACCATCCCCAAGACCCTGCTCGATTTCGACGTCGACTATTACTGGCGCGTCGACACGGTCACTCAGGCAACCGAAGTGCCCTCCGATCCCAACTTCGGCCTCGGCCTTGTCTGGCACTTCAGGGCTATTCCGCCCTCGCCGATCATTCTCGCCCATCCGCAGGGTGTGCGGCTGTTCCCCGGCGAAGATGCGGTCTTTACTGTCGTCGCCGAGACGCCCGTTCCATCATCCCCCATCACCGGCTACCAGTGGTACGAAAACGGTGTGGCAATGCCCGGCGAAACCTCCGACGTCCTGGCGATCCCCGACGTTACAACCGCACAGCACCGCAACCGTTATCACTGCGTCGTGACCAACTCCGGCGGAGAAACAGTCTCCGCGGCCGCCCGCCTCATTGTGCAGGGCTTGGTTGCCCACTACGAATTCGAGGAAATCATCAGCCTGGACTTCGACCACGGCGGCGGCTCCCTGGCCATCAATGATTCCGCCCCGTTCTGCGGCAACAGCATCGGAATCATACAGGGTACCGCCAACGGCGCCTCCATGTTGTCGCCCGGCGTCATCGGCAATGCCATCCATTTCGACAACCGTCTTGGCAAGGGCGTCAACGTCGTCATCGGAGGAGTCGGTGTCGGCGGCAGCGAGCCCCGCACAATTGCCGTCTGGGCAAAGACCGATCCCGATGCATACTACATGATGCAGGACTGGGCCAATGTCTTCGGCTTCTCACACTATCCCGGCTTTGAGACAGGCGCCGACAACAACTACCGCAGCTTCGATTTCAACAGGAGAAGCAGCGGAACACAGTATTGTATCCACGTCTACGGCTGGGAAAGAAACTTGATCGGCGACTTCAGAACGGGCTGGCGCCATCTGGCGGCCACCTACGACGGCCAGGTCGTGCGGTGGTACGTCGACGGCCGAGAAGTCGCCTCCACCGACGGAGGCGGCGATATTTCGCCCGAAGCGCCCCCGGCGACGCTCAACACCATGGACTACGTGGTCATGGCGCGCCGCGGCAACGCCGAGAACTGGTGGAGCGGCATGCTCGATGACGCCCGCATTTACAACTACGCGCTCGACGCACGCGCCATCGCGCAGCTCTACCTGTTCGGTCGTCCCGACGCAGGCAACTTTGTCATGGAATCGCCGACCGGTGACGCCAACGGTGACGGACGCGTTGACCTTGCAGATTTGGCCGAACTCGCCGCCAAATACCTGGACGATGCCATGGTGTCAAACTGACCAGACCTGGACGAAACTATCCGTTCTGAATGAAAGCAGCTCATCTTAGCGATGGAGGAATTTAAAATGAAAAAAGTAATGATGTGGCTTATGGTTTCGTCTCTGCCCCTCGTCTTGCTCGCCGCACCGGCACGGGCCGAGGTCATCATCGGTTTCGAGGCCGAGGCAGGACTCTACGGCGCCCATTCCGTCACCGCCCCCTTCACCACGATCGTTGATGAAAGGGCTTCAGGCAAGCTGGCCATAGGTACCGACGAGAGCGTCGGCGACTCCAATAACAACCCGCCCGCTGAGACCAGCGGCTGGGCAAGATACCGCTTCACCGCACCCGCCGGCCTCTACAAGATCATCGCACGCGTCCTCGCCGCCGACAGCGACTCCTTCTGGATCCGCATCGTCGATGCCGACGGCAGGGGGGTTGACGACAGCCGCCTGCGTGTCTTCGAGGACTGGACACGATGGGAAGGTATACACATACCCGAGGGAGCTAACATCGCCAACGTCACCAATCCGCGCGACTCTGTCTGGGCGTGGGACGTGGTCCACGCCAATAATGACGGCGACCGCGAGGCGGTTTACGTTCTGCCGGAAGACGGCCAATACGAAGTCCAGATCGCTCGCCGCGAGGACGGCGTCTATATTGACGGCTTCATCGTCACCAACGTGCTCGGTCTCGACCAGCGGAACCTGCCCGACTATATCCCCGCAACCGGCCGACCGACGCCTTTCCCCGCCGACAAGGCCGTCGCCGTGCCGCTCACCGGCGCAATACTGCAAATCCCCGCCGATAACGGCGCAACGTATGACTTCTACCTGGGCGACATAGGCCAGGTGGCGGTGCAATCGCCCGCCGCCTCTATCGGCAGCCGTGTCGCCGCTGACGGGGTCGTGACCATGAATCTCGCCACCGTCGGCTGGATGGGCATTACCCTCCCGGAGAATTCGACGTGGTACTGGCGGGTGGACAAGCAGGGGGGCGGCCTTGTCGGTATCTGGCAGTTCACCTCCTTCAACCCCGGCCCCGTCATCGTCTCACAGCCTCCCGAAGTCGTCAGAATGAACAAGGATTGCCCCGCGGTCCTGGAAGTCGTCGCCAAAAGCGGAGATGACGACGCCGGACCGGCTCTGACGTATCAATGGTTCAACGCCGCCGGCCCGATCGCCAACGAAACCTCCCCAACCCTGATCACCTCCGACGAGGGCGTCTACTACTGCCAGATCACCGGCTCATCGCCCACCGGCGTTGTAACCCGTTCGACGCAGGTTGTCGCCAGCGAAGTCAACTGGTTCTTCAGCGAAGGTTTCATCCATCAGGACATTGCCTCGCCGGCACTTGCGGGCAACATCGCACACATCGACGGCAGCGGCGCCATCACCGTCTCCGGCAGCGGTTCGGATATCTGGGGCGGCGTCGACCAGTGTCACTTTGCCGGCAGACCCTGGAGCGGCAACGGCACCTTCATCGTCCGCCTCGTCGACATGTACAACCCCACCGCCAAGGACATGGACCCCTGGGCCAAGGCCGGCCTCATGATTCGCAAGGATATGACTCAGGCCGCGGCCAATGCATACATCGCCTGCTCATGGCTCAACGGTGTAACCTTCCAGAGCCGTCCTAACAGCGGCGACACCACCTCCGTGAGCGTCCGCGATGATGGAACGCGCGGCGCCAAGGAAAGACCCATTCAGTGGCTCAAACTCGTCCGTGAAATCAACCCGACCAACCCGCCCCAGAGCACGTTCTACGGCTACTATGCCCTCGACAATAACGGTGTCCCCGGCGAGTGGATGACCGACCGGCCTATCGGCTACGTGGTTAATCTCACCGATCCCGTTTATGTTGGCGTCGCCGTCACGGCACACAACACGTCTCGCCTGACAAGCGCCGTCTTCGATAATTTCACCGGCGATTTCGGCATCACCTGGGCGCTCATCCCCCAGGGGCCCGACCCGCTCGTACCCCACGATCCGCAAAACCCCGTTACCTTGAGCTGGACGCATTCTCCGATGGCCGTTTTGCCGTGCGGCACGATCTCGTATAACGTCATCCTGGAGACTAGCGCCGCCGCTGCCGCCGATCCTGATGCAGTGCCGCTGGTGACAACCCAGGACATGCACGTCCAAATCGACGGCCTTGCCGAGAATACCACGTACTACTACCGCATCGACACCGTCGCAGGAGACCAGATCGACCGTGGCGTAGTCAAATACTTCAAGACCGGCGTACCCGTTTTGCCCATCGTCACGCCCGTGACGGTCCAAGCCCCGCCGCTGTGGACCATGGCCGACGTCGGCGAGCAGGTCATCCTTTCATACAAGGCCGCCTCACCAAACGGTGAGCCCGTTACCTATGAATGGCGCAAGATGATCGACGACGCCAACAGCGTCCCCGTCGCCGCCGGCAGCCAGTTGACCGTCACCGTCGGCCCTGACACCGTCGGCCGGTACTTCTGCCAGTCGTCCAATGTTTACGGCGACGGCGACAGGGGCCTTGCCAACATCGGCATCAAGAGGCTGATCAGCCACTGGACAATGGACGCCCTCATCGCCGATCCCAACGGCAAGGCCGTGCAGGATTCCGTCAGCGGCTACAACGGCCTTCTCTACGGCGCGACGGAACCCAACGTCGTCGACGGTGTCATCGGCAAGGCCATGCAGCTCAACGGTATCGATCAGTGGTTCGACGTGCGATTGCTGGCCTCCCAACTCGGCATCGAAGGCAACCATCCCAAGTCTATCAGTGTTTGGGTGTACACGGAAAGCATGAATGATGGCGGCATCTGGGACCTCGGTGACCGCCAGAACGGAATGGATTTCTCACTCAGGACCGAAAGCGAGTCCCACGGCGATCACGGCTGGCGCATGCAGTTCTGGGGCAGCGCCTTCGACCACAACTTCAACACCTACGACCCGACCAATAACAACCAGACCTGGGGCTTTACGACACCGGTCGCGCCCTTCCCCTCCAAGGATGCCTGGGTCTTCTTCGTGCTTACCCACGACGGCGAAAGAACCCGAATCTACGGCAACGGCCAACTCATAGTCGACGTGCCGCGCACGCTGAATACCGGTGCGACCATGACGTTCCGCATCGGCGCCTATGGTGCGCCCGGCGTCGATCTCAATGGCCTTCCGTTGGTCGGCAACCTGTTCCACGGCTCGATCGACGACATGAAGTTGTACAATTACGCCCTCGATCCCGTGACCATCGCCCGGGAATACCTCGCCGTCCGGCCGAAAGCCGCGCCTCTCTGCACGGACTTCTCGCCCTTGGACTTCGACGGCGACTGCAACGTTACGCTTGCCGATTTTGCTGTCTGGGCTGAAAACTGGGGCGCCTGCGGATTGGTTAATTGCGACTGAACACGGCCGTCGTTGCCGTGTAATCGGCTCTGATCGGCCGCGGGGGCGTGCCGCAAGGCGCCTCCCGCGGCCTTCTTCTTGCCTTCACGCGGCGCTGCCCCACAAACGTCCCTCCACACTGATCGACGACAGATGCTCCGTCACCTTGCCCCGCACCCACACCGGCCCGTCCTCCATCACGATCCGCCGGTACTGCTCCATCGCATCCGGGAAAAAGCTTACCTCCGCCAGCCCCGATGCATCCTCCAACGTCACGAACCCCATGATCCGCCCGTCGCTGGTCCGTGCCTGCCGCGCCGTCGCGATAAAGCCCGCCACCGTCACCTCACGATTCACAAACCGCCCTAAGCGATCCGCCGGCACATGCCGCGTGTGCAGCAGAACCGCCGGGTGCATGCAGAACGGAATCCCGCTCACGTCCACCTCCGCCTTCACCCGCGCCACCCGGTCGTAATCCGGCGCCTGCGACCGCGTCGGATTCGGCAGCAGATCGAACAGCGTCAGCTGCCCCCGCGGCGGCATCGCGTAATTCAACTGCATCAGCATGGCCGGCCGGCTGTTTCCCAACCCGTCGCACGCCCCGATATGAATCAGGTTCGCGATCTCCGGCAGGCTCGGCCGCACACGCTCCCGCAGATCGCTCAAATCCGAAAACGCCCGCACCTGCCGCTCCCTGACGATCGCCGCAATCGCCGCGCCGCTCAGCCCCTTGACGATCCCTAATCCCGCCCGGATCGCCTTGCCCTCCATCGTCCACTCCGCCTCGCTGTGGTTCACGTGCGGCCCAAGAACACGAATCCCGTGCCGAATCGCATCCCAGACGTAAACCCGCATCGGGTACATGCCGTGGTGGTTGTTGAACAGCGACGTATAAAACGCCTGCGGAAAATGCGCCTTCAGATACGCCGTCTGCCACGCGATATTCGCGTACACCGTCGCGTGCGCCTTACAGTAGCTGTACGCCGCGAATCGCAGCACATTTTCCCAGATCACCTCCGCCGTCTTCCGGTCGATGCCGGCCGCCGGCGCCCGCGAATACACGAAATCCGTGTACTGCTCGTGCAGCCGCGCCGCCGGCACCTTCTTCGATACCTCCGACCGGAACCGGTCCGCCTCCGCCACGCTGTACCCCGCCAGCTCCACCGCCAGCCGCATCACGTCCTCCTGGTACAGCAGCACCCCGTACGTGTCGCCGAACACCTCCTTGAGCTTCGGATGCAGATACTCGAACGGTTTGCCGTAAACGTGCCGGTCGATATACGCCGCCTTCATGCCGCCCGCCGCAGGCCCCGGCCGAATCAGCGACAGCGCAATCGCCACGTCGTGCCGGTTGCGCACCTTCAGCCCCCGCAGAAGCTGCCGCATCCCCGGCGATTCGCACTGAAACACCCCGAAGCTGTCGCCCCGGCTCAGCATCTCTGCCGTCTTCTCGTCCTCCCCCTCGATCCGGTCGATATCCAAATCCGCCCGGCCGACATTCCTCACCGTCTCCTGTACCGTCGAAAGCGACCGGTTGCCCAACAGGTCGATCTTGATCAGCCCCGCCGCCTCCGCCGCATCCTTGTCGTACTGTGTCACCACCACGCCCTTCGTCGCCATCTGCAGCGCACACAGCCCCGCCGCCGGCTCCGGCGTAATCACGATCCCGCCGCAATGCACCCCCACGTGCCGCGGAATATCCAAAAGCCTTTCCGCCAGCTTGTATATCCCCCGCTCCGGGTGCTCATGCCGGTGTTTCACCAACCAATTGATCTCCTCCGGCGCCAATCCCAGCGCCCGCCCGGTATCCCGGATCGCGCTCCGCGGCCGATACCGACTCAGCGTCGAAATCATCGCCACCTTGTCGTAACCCCAGTGTTCATAGCAGAACCGGATCACCTCGTCGCGCCGCCGCCAGCACAAATCCACGTCGATATCCGGGCAATCCCGTCGCCCGGGATTCATGAACCGCTCGAAGTAAAGATTGTTCGCAATCGGGCACACCCGCGTAAAGCCCAACACGTACGACACCAACGACCCCGCCGCCGACCCACGTACGTCCACCGGAATCCCGTTGCGCCGCGCAAAATCCACAATCTCCCGCACCGCCAGGAAATAGTCGCTGAAGCGGTTCTCGCGAATCACCGAAAGCTCGCACTCCAGCCGCTTCACCACGTCGTGCTTCAGCATCCCGTACCGCCGCGCCAGACCCACGTGACAAAGCCGCGCCAGTTCGCGATCCGCCGACGTACCGTCCGCCAGTTCCACCCGCGGCAGGAACAGGTGTCCGTCCAGAAGCTCGAACGCACAGCGGTCCATGATCTCCGCATTCGCCGCCAGCGCCGCCGGACATCCGCCAAACGCCGCCTCGAACGCCTCATGCGTCGGCAGCTTGACGAAACCCCCGCGATCCTCCGGCCCGCCTCCCGCCACGCTCAAATGCCGAATCCGCGACAGCAGCTTGACAGTCGGCACGTCCTCATCATCTAACACATTGAACCCGCCCCAGGCCACCGGACGCACCCCTGCCGGCAAGCCGCCTCCGCCGCACGGGGACACCCCTTGCCCTCCCCCGAACTCCAGCGCGGCAAACACGCTCCCGCGCGGCATCACCCGCGCAAGCCCCTCCAGCAGCTCCGCATCCCCGGCAATGCAAATCACCCCTTCCGAACGGTGCTCCAGTTCCGCAACCAGGTCGAACCGTGGATCAAGATTCCGCGCCGTCGTAATCCGGCACAAATTCCGATACCCCTCGCGACTCTCAGCCAGCAGCACCGCCCGCTGCCTGTCCGTCAGAATCTCCACCCCCACAATCGGCTGCACATCCAGCCGCCGCGCCCATTGAAACAAGTCCACCGCCCCGTGCACCGCATTGACATCCGCCACCGCCGCGGCCGCATACCCGTACGCCTTGGCCCGCTCGACAAAACGCTGCACCGAAACCGCGCCCCGCAAAAGGCTGTAATAACTCCGACATGTCAGCGCCGCACAGCGCATACCAACAACCCTCATAACCAGACGAGTTCTTCCTACGCATTCGCGGCAATCCTTGCCAGATTCGGATACGCCTTCATCAGGCACTCCGGAACGGGCTGCTTCCTGCCCGTCAGCAAAAACTTCAGCTCCAGCGCATTGGCCAGCTCCGCCCCGCGATAATGATTATTCCCGATCACCGTCAGCGACCGAAACGCCTCCGACATCTCATCGATCCGCGACTTGATCTGTTCCAGCTCCTCCCGGCTGTAATAATAATCGTACGTCTCGTCCCGTCCGCTCTTCGTATACCACGTCTCGTAATTCCGCCCGTGCATCCTGAAGTAACCGTTGGTCCCCACCGTGCACACCCGCATATCGAATCCCGTCGAACTCACCGGGTAATCCAGGTTGCACACCGTCACACCCAACTCCTCCAGAAACCTCAGCGCATCTGCCTCCTGCCACGACCGGTTCCGCACCTCCACCACGATCTCGAACGTCTCCCCGAAATGCTTCACAATCTCCGCCAGCAGATGCCGATTGGCGATCGTGTCGCCGAAATCATACCGGAACTGCGCCAGCAGCATCTTGAGCTTCTTCGCCTCCAACAGCGGCCCAAACCCTTTGTGAAACTCCCGCACCATCTCCTTGTCGATGTGCCCGTTATGCGTAAACTCCTGGTTCAGCTTGGCTGTAAAGAAAAACCCCTCCTTGTCCGCCGTCCGCGCCGCCCACGATGCCGACATCTTCTCTGTCGGCGGCCGGTAAAACGTCGTATTGATCTCGATGCAGTCCACAAACCCGCTCACGTAATCGAGCTGGTCCATCCTCGCATGCGGATACACTATCCCGTTCCAGTCCTCATACGACCAGCCCGCAATACCCACATGAATCGGACACGTCATGGCTCACCTCACCATCGATCTCACGCACCCCGTGACCACACCAATTATACGAATCTCCTTCTCCGTGCGTTTGATGTACCGCGTCTTGTACCCCCCGCGCCGATTCGCCGGCTTAAGCGCGATACGGTCCTTCCGCATGTACACCCGCTTCACCGTTGCCTCATCGTCCAGCAGCACCACCGCAATATCCCCGTCGGCCACGTCATGCTGCGGCCGAACCGCCACGAGGTCCCCGTCCATGATCCCATCGTCGATCATGCTGTCGCCTCGCACCCGCAGCAAAAACACGTCCTCCGACAGCCCCAACAGCGTCCGGATATCCACGTACCGCTCGATGTTCTCCGCCGCCAGAATCGGCTCGCCCGCCGCCACCTGGCCCACCAGCGGCACCCCCTCCGAAGCCGCCGCCTCGCGCCCCGCCGCGGCCTCATACTCCGCCGAAAGCCGAATCCCCCGGTGCCCCGAACCCCGCACCACGTAGCCCTTCTTCTCCAGATACCCGACAATCTGGTACACCGAATTCTGCGCCATCCCGAAATGCGCCCCGATCTCACGCTGGCTCGGCGGGTCGTTCCGCCGCAGCCGCCATTCGATATACTCAAGAGCCTGCCGCTGTTTTTCCGTCAATACATCCATCCGCAACGCTCCATTCGCATCCTGATACCTATATGGTCAAATTACCATAAAGTCAACCAAAAAAATTTTCACACACCCGCACCCGCTGCCAAACCAATTCCGCCGCACCTGCGCCCGGCACGAAGCTTACTCGCCCGTCGTCTGACAGAGCTTTCATCCAGACAGCCACCAGGCAATCAGAATTGCTTTATCAGCCTGATCTGCCTGATCACCGTTTAAATTCGTGCCAATTCGTGCGCATTCGCGGTTCTTCTCACGACCACATCGCGCCACCACCGCCCATGCCGTGCTTTGGAATTTGTGCCTTTGTCATTTGAATTTGTTTCGGATTTCGAGCTTGGTATTTGGGACTTAAACCATCAGTTGTAGGGCGGGATTTACCCCGCCGAGAAATCGCTGACGGAGCTGCCTCGCCAAACGAGCGGACCCAAGAATTGAGATTGCTTTGCGTAATCAGCGTTTAAATTCGTGGGTCGATTCGTGCTCATTCGTGGCTCTCTTCGCGAGCACATTACGCCACCACCGCCCATGCCGCGCTTTGGAATTTGTGCCTTTGCCATTTGATTTGTTGTCGCGTTTAAGTTCTGATAGAATTCGCCCACGCCGCTCGCTGGCCGCGACTCAGCGTTCCACCTCGCCTCATACAAACCGCGGCGCACACCCGATGTGTGCGAACGTATAAAACACAAGGAAAAGGCGACAGCTTGTCTCTAAGGGGGCGCATCATGCGAGAGAACAAAGAAGTCAACATCGGCGAACGCGAGATCCAGATTCCAATCAAAGGGTGGCGCACCATCTCCGGCGACCTGACCATCCCCGAAGGGGCCGAAGCGATCGTCGTCTTCGCACACGGCAGCGGAAGCAGCCGTTTTAGCCCGCGCAACCGCTACGTCGCGCAAATCCTTCAGGAGAAGCGCCTCGCCACGTTCCTCATCGACTTGCTCACGCCGGCAGAAGAATCCATCGACGATGTCACGCGCAATCTCCGCTTCGATATCCCGCTGCTCACCGACCGTGTCGTCGCTGCCGTACGCTGGCTGCGCGCACAGGACGAAACCCGGACAATGAAGCTTGGCTGCTTCGGGGCAAGCACCGGCGCCGCCGCGGCGCTCGCTGCAGCCGCTCGACTGCCCGATGACGTCACCGCCGTCGTATCGCGCGGAGGCCGCCCGGATCTCGCAGAATCCGCCCTCGACCAGGTCAAAGCACCCACGCTCCTCATCGTCGGCGGAGACGACTCCGTCGTCATCGACCTCAACCGCCGCGCGATGGAGCGGCTCACCTGCGAAAAGGAGATGACGCTCGTCAGCGGTGCCGGCCACCTCTTCGAAGAGCCCGGCAAAATGGAACAGGTCGCGCAGCTCGCCGCAGACTGGTTCGTAACGCACCTCATCGGTCTGCCGACAGGGAGGGCCGAAAGATGAAAATCGAAGCATACGAGTCTGGCGAAATGACCATCGAAGGCAGCCGGTTCACCGACGACCTTCTGGTCTATCCCGACCATGTCACGCCCAAGTGGTGGCGACGTGTCGGCCACCGTCTCGAACCCGAAGACCTCGCCGAAGTTTTCGACGCCCGACCGGAAGTGATCGTCGTCGGCATGGGCCAGTCCGGCATGATGAAGATACCCGACCTGACGCGAGAGACCCTGAATGAACAGGGCATCGAACTCGTGGCCGAAGAGACCGACAAGGCCTGGCCGCTTTACAACCGGCTCGCCGACGAAGGCCGCCGCGTCGTCGGAGCCTTTCACCTGACCTGTTGAAGCGAATGTAACTGAACCGAAGGAGGCGATCATGCAAACGAGAATACTTGGACGCACGGGAGAAGAGGTCACGCGCATGTCCTACGGCGCAATGGAACTCCGCGGCCGCCGCATCTGGAACGGCCGCCCCGTCAGCAATCGCCAGGCGGAAATGATCCTCAACGCCGTCCTCGACAGCGGCATCAACCTCATCGACACGTCCTACGACTACGGTCCCAGCGAAGAGGCCATCGGCATGTTCCTCGCCTCGCGCCGCCACGAATTTCTGCTGGCAACAAAATGCGGCTGTACCGTCGTTTACCGCGGCGCTCATGACGATACGCCCCACGTCTGGACCAAAGAGAATCTCACCCACAACCTCGAAACAAGCCTCAAAAGACTCAAGACCGACTACATAGATGTCTGGCAGCTGCACAACCCCTCCGTTGAGGACGTGGAGAACAACAACCTCATCGATGTTATGGACAAGGCCAGGACAGAGGGCAAGATCCGCTGGCTCGGTATCTCCACAACCCTGCCCGAAGTCGAGACCTTCCTCCAGTGGAATTGCTTCGACGTCTTCCAGGTTCCCTACTCCGCCTTCCAGATGGAGCACCACGACGTCATCACCAGAATCGCCCAGAGCGGCGCCGGCGTCATGATCCGCGGCGCGCTGGCACAGGGCCAGCCCGGTGTCTCCTACCGCGGCCGGCGTGAAAGGTGGATGCCCTGGTTCAAGGCCGCGCTCGACGAACTTCGAAGTCCGCACGAAACGCCCACTCAGTTTCTACTTCGCTTCGCCCTTTCCCATCCCGACGTGCACACCGCCGTCGTCGGCACCCTTAACCCCGACCACCTCGCCGAGGACCTCCAGGCCGCCGAAGAGCGCCCGCTCTTTCCCGAAACCTACCGCGAAACCAAAAAGAGGCTCGCAGAAGTCGCCCACGGAGTAACCCGCGTCTGACAGCATGCTGCCCCGGCCACGCTGCCATCCCCGCCGACACAGGGCGGCACGTGCACTTAGCATCCCCCAGCCGGGACGCCGCCCGTATAGCGCCCGTTTTGCGCCGGCTCTCGCACTTGAAACTCGAAGCCCTCATCCTGTAAAATGATCCCATATTGAAAAATAGGCAAACAAGGAGAAAAAACCATGGCTTCTCGTACCTTACTGATCAGCATGACAGCCCTCGCCTTCGCCGCCTCAGCCCAGGCAGCCCGAATCGACTTCGTCAAACACGCCAACCGCATCGACGTCACCGCCGACGGCAAACCCTTTACCAGCTACCTCTACAAGATCGACCCCGCCAAACCCATGGTTGCCGGCGGCATCCTCCTCACAAAACCGATACTGTTTCCGGTATATTCCCCCTCCGGCACCATGATGACCCGCGGCTATCCGCTCCTCGACATTCCCGGTGAAGCCAAGGACCACCCGCACCACATGGGCGTCTACTTCACCGTCGACGTCAACGACGACCACTTCTGGGGCAACAGCAAGAGCCCGCTCCCCAGAATCGAGCATAAAGAGACCACCGAGATGACCCCCGGCCTCGGCCGCGGCGTCCTCGCCACCGTCGCCCACTGGATCGGCAGGGACGGAAAAGTAACCTTCGTCGAAACCCGCCGCATGACCTTCATCGCTGAAAAGCCCGACCAGTACGCCATCGACTTCGACATCACACTCACCGCCGCCGACAAGACTGTCACCGTCGGCGACACCAAGGAAGGCATGATGGCCGTCCGCGTCGCCCCCTGGCTCAAGGAGCAGGGCGGCACAGGCCGCTACCTCAGCAGCGAAGGCCAGGAAATGGAAAAGGGCGTCTGGGGCAAGCGCGCCCGCTGGATGCGCCTCCAGGGCCAGACCGACGGCAAGACCTATGGCATTGCCATCCTCAACCACCCGGAAAGCACCAACTACCCAACCTACTGGCACGCCCGCGGCTACGGCTGCTTCACCGCCAATCCGTTAGGCCAGGGCGCCTTCCAGAAAAGCCACAAGGAACCCGACGCCAAAAACCTCGACCTGACGCTGGTGCCCGGCCAGAGTGCCGCCTTCAAACACAGAATGATCTTCTACGAAGGACCACGCACCGCCAAACAGATCGAAGCTGAATTCGCCGACTACACGGCCGCCGGCCTCAAACTCGTCTATTCACAGGATTTCGACGACCCCGCCTCAATCAGGGACTTCGAGTTCACCACCCCCGGCAAGTGGACCTGGTCCGACAAGGGAAACGGCAGCGGCGCCCTTGAACATCTCGGCCCCGGCGACTATCAGCCCAAGGTTCGCTCGCCCATCGTCATCGGCCTCATCTCCGACCGCATGTTCGGCGACTTCGTCCTCGAGTGCGACCTCCTCCAGACCGGCCGGGAGTACGGCCATCGTGACGCCTGCGTCTTCTTCAACTTCCAGGACCCCTCGCACTTCTACTACGCCCACATTGCCACGGCCGCCGACCCGCACGCCCACAACATCTTCATCGTCAACGACCAGCCGCGTACCGCCATTGCCGCCAAAACCACCAAGGGCGTCAACTGGGGCAGCAACGTCTGGCACAAGGTCCGCATCGAACGCAAACTCGCCGACGGCTCCATCAAGGTCTTCTACGACGACATGACCGAACCCATCATGACCGCCGTCGACAAGACCTTCGGCCCCGGATACATCGGCTTCGGAACCTTCGACGACTCCGGCAAGATCGACAACATAAGGATCTACGCCTCCCAAATGCAGGAAAAGCCCTCCAGCTTCTTTCCTAAGAAATAGGCTCTGCGACGGAGGTAATCTCGGCAATGCACCTATGGCGGCAAGGCACAGGTGGGGACAAGGTACTGACCTCTTAAGGTCAGGACATGCCTTGCCTTCTCCGCGACGACAAAGGTGAGGGAGCGTAAAATTGCCCGTTACCGCCTCGTCCGTCGGTTCATCATCGCGCACACAGGTGCGGCCTTACCACTGACGGCTGAGCCCAAATAGTCTGAAATCTTCGTCGAACGCCCGATAACAACGCCCTGTGCGATCCGCAACGCACATTCCGCGCATTCATGTTAACTCGACCTCCAATCCCGCCGAAAACCCGCACGTCCGCGCATACGCAAGGACCGGTAAGCACAAGGAAAGGAGCCAATATGAAGCCCGGACGTGCAAACGAATCATCCGTCGTACTGAGCCTCATCCTCACCGCGGCCGCACTGCTGCTCGTCACCCCCGCGACGGCCCACGGCCAGCAATCGCCCGCCGTCCCATCAGCAGCCCCGGCCGCTTCCGCCGACGCCGTATCGCCTCCCGCCGCCGCAACCCAACACAACCTCGGCTCGCTCATCGGCATCCTGATGGTCTCCGTCGGCGCCGTCATGATCCTTGCCGTCGCCGCACGCTCCATCCGATGGCCTCGCCGCTCAAGAAGGGCATACTATCCGCCCGTCCTCCTGGACCGCCTCAATCAGGACAGCATCGCCCGCCTCCAGGAAGGGATCAACCGCGCCAAAAGCTTGCGGCCGCCGACCCACCTTTACGAACGCACCGAGCCCGAAACCAATCTCGTCTTCGACGAACCCTTCTACCAAACCGAAGACCACCAACAGACAGTGGAAGCCGACGAGTCCGTCCATGCAATCGCCGCCGAGTTCGGCGACTCACACGACGCAGGCTATTAACCCTCACCCGGACCACGCCGCCGATCAGTCCGGCATCGGCCGAAAGCACTGTACGCAGTCGACGCCGGATGCCAGGCGCCTAATGGGTGCTGATCGCCAACCTGCCGGAACGCGCGTTCCCCGCTTGGCACCGCCCCTGATGCGTGCCTCCATCCCGCCGTCGTACACCCTATTTCCGCCAATCCTCCGCACGCGTCCCCTGGTACATCCTCAGTACGTACTCAAATGTCTGCTTCGTCTGCGGTTCCAACTCCAGGGTGTACTTGACCGTATCCATATCCTCGACCTCATACACCCCGACTTGGCCCTCATTGTCCAACTTCCAGTAAGACGTGGGGAAGTTCCGCCTGATCTCCACCTTCACCGCAACATCCCGCGTATTGCGAACCTCTATACGCCACCTCTGCACGTCATCCCACCCGCTCACGCTGCCCTTGTTGTCGAACCGGTAATTCTCCGTCGCCACCTCCATCAGCTTCGGCTCCACCACGACATCCGCCGCCGCCCCCAGGTTCAGCTCCACGTCCTCTCCCACCGGGATATACTTGAACGCCGATTGCCCCTCATACGAAAGGTGCCCCGCCTCGCCCACGTCGCGGTACACCTTCAAAACGCCTCCCGGAATCGGCGTCTCGCCTAACTTATGTTCCGCATCGTTGGCAAAGCTCAGGAAACGAATCACCTGCCCCCCGTACCGCTCCTCCTCGTACTTGTACAGGTTCACCACCGGCACCGCATCCGCCGCAAAACTCGGCAGCCGCTTCGACCAACCCGTCGCAATCGTCTCCGTCCCCTCAATCGTGTAGAGGAAGTACTCGCTGAGCCCCTCTTTCACGATCTCTTTCCCCTTGGATGCAGGCGCCCCCGCCATCACTGCCTGGCCAAAATAAACCTTCAGCTCCCGGCCTAATGTCTCACTCCGCTCATCCCTAAAGACCTGCCTGTCCTGCGGCGACCCGTACGGATACTGCCGCCGCGCCAGCTCCGCGATCTGATCCAGGATATGCACCTTGCCCACGATCAGCCGCGTCTGCGCATTCTCGTAGTCCTCGCCGCTGTTGTTCGTCACGACAACATACCCCTCCAGGCGCATTGCCTTCTCGTCCGGCCTCAGCGTCCCCATGTAGAACGCCCGCCACGAAAGCCCGCTCGTCAGGTACGTAATCTCCACCGGCACCTTCCCCGACACCTCGCTCTGCACCTTCCACAACCCGAGGTTCCGCACCCGTGCCGGGTACACCAATTCCGAGATATCGATCTGGCCCGCATGCGCCTTTGGCACCATCTCCAGGCTCGTCGGATCGATCAGCGTATTCTCCCAGGAGAATTGCAGGCTGTTCGCGCCTTCCTTCACCGTCAGCGGCCGACTCTCCCGCACCAGGGTCAAATCCGCCGAATTGTAAATCGTCAACTGCACCGTCTCCCGCTCCGGCAGCGTGCTCAGGTCCACCTTCGCCCATGCCCCGCCGGTCGCCGCCGCGGCCAACAATATATGGATAAACCGTTTCATGGCATCACTCCTTCAAAAATGAACGCACCGTGTTACGGCCGCACATTCCGCCGATGGTAGTGCATCTCCAATTCCTTCACCGCCGGCCCCTCAGCCGTCCGCGCCGGCAGCTCGATCTCGAACTCCAACGTAAACGCATCCTTCCGCTCATACTTCATGTTGCACTTTTCCATGTCCCACTGCCCGTCGATGCGCTGAATCATCGTCAGCACCGCCGGCCCGTCCTTGAAGTTCTCGATCTTCGCCGTAATCACCTCGTCCGTATCGTAAAGGATCACGTCCCCGCGGTTGTTCTTCCGCAGATTGATCCGGCTGTCCTGCATCTTCCGCTGCGTCACCACGATGTCCCGGCTGTCCCCGATATAAAGCTCCATCTTCTCGCCCACCGGCACCAGCGCACTGTTATCCTCGCCCAAAAAGATCGTGCTCTCGTGCCCGTCGTCCTGGAATAGCCGCGCCTTGCCGCCCCAAAGCGCAAACTCGCCCAGCCCGCTCTTCTTGTCGTTGACGATCCGATAGCTCACCGGAATCCCGACGTTCTCGTTATTGAGCTTCGACGGATCCCACGGCAGCGCCGCCGAATCCCACTTCCACACCTTTGTGATCGGCACGCCGTCGCCCTTCAGAAACAGCATCTGCTTCGTCTCCTCGTGGGCGATCCCCTGCTCGAACGAATCACCGTAATCCAGAAGCACCCGCGCCTTCTCGAAGTCCTCGCCGGAGAAATTCCGCAGCACCAGGTAGCTCCTCAGATCCACCTTCGTCTCCGCCTTGTCCGCGATCGCCTTGTACGTCACCAGGCGATCGATATTGCTCAACAGGTAACTGATCCGCACCCTCTCCGCGTAATCGCCGCCGCTGGCGATCTCCCAAACCAGCGCCGCCTCGTTCGGCGGATAGCTTACGTTCAGCAGCGTCACGTCCTCCGGATGATCCAGCACCGTCAGCCGAATCGAATCCGGATCGATGCTCACCGACTTCCACGAGAAGTCCACCTTGTTGAGGCCCTTCTGCAGCGTCAGCACCCGCTCCTCCTCGATCAGTGTCGCCGTCGGATTATCCAGGCGGATCACCGTCTCCGACCGCTCCGGCAGCGCCACCAACTTGATCCGCGCCTCCGCCGCGGCGATAACGACCAGCATCCCCGCCACTGCCATCAGCATACTCGTTCGCACCTTCATGATTCTCTCCTTCATCAATTGCACTGTTCTACAGGATTATTCTCGCTCGTACCAACTTACATTAGTATCCACTCGCGTCGTTCGTGCACACACTGCACCGCAACACACCGCGCTTCCATCTGACGCTTTGGATTTTGCGCTTCCGTCATTTGAATCTGTTTCGTATTTCCAATTTCGCATTTGGAATTTAATCACCGTTATCAGCACAACCAGCGTCTAAATTCTTTCCAGGAAACTCGTGCCCCTTCGTGGCTTTGATCCCGCCACGCTCACTTCCGCCAATCCTCCGCACGCGTCCCCTGGTACATCCTCAGTACGTACTCAAATGTCTGCTTCGTCTGCGGTTCCAACTCCAGGGTGTACTTGACCGTATCCATATCCTCGACCTCATACACCCCGACTTGGCCCTCATTGTCCAACTTCCAGTAAGACGTGGGGAAGTTCCGCCTGATCTCCACCTTCACCGCAACATCCCGCGTATTGCGAACCTCTATACGCCACCTCTGCACGTCATCCCACCCGCTCACGCTGCCCTTGTTGTCGAACCGGTAATTCTCCGTCGCCACCTCCATCAGCTTCGGCTCCACCACGACATCCGCCGCCGCCCCCAGGTTCAGCTCCACGTCCTCTCCCACCGGGATATACTTGAACGCCGATTGCCCCTCATACGAAAGGTGCCCCGCCTCGCCCACGTCGCGGTACACCTTCAAAACGCCTCCCGGAATCGGCGTCTCGCCTAACTTATGTTCCGCATCGTTGGCAAAGCTCAGGAAACGAATCACCTGCCCCCCGTACCGCTCCTCCTCGTACTTGTACAGGTTCACCACCGGCACCGCATCCGCCGCAAAACTCGGCAGCCGCTTCGACCAACCCGTCGCAATCGTCTCCGTCCCCTCAATCGTGTAGAGGAAGTACTCGCTGAGCCCCTCTTTCACGATCTCTTTCCCCTTGGATGCAGGCGCCCCCGCCATCACTGCCTGGCCAAAATAAACCTTCAGCTCCCGGCCTAATGTCTCACTCCGCTCATCCCTAAAGACCTGCCTGTCCTGCGGCGACCCGTACGGATACTGCCGCCGCGCCAGCTCCGCGATCTGATCCAGGATATGCACCTTGCCCACGATCAGCCGCGTCTGCGCATTCTCGTAGTCCTCGCCGCTGTTGTTCGTCACGACAACATACCCCTCCAGGCGCATTGCCTTCTCGTCCGGCCTCAGCGTCCCCATGTAGAACGCCCGCCACGAAAGCCCGCTCGTCAGGTACGTAATCTCCACCGGCACCTTCCCCGACACCTCGCTCTGCACCTTCCACAACCCGAGGTTCCGCACCCGTGCCGGGTACACCAATTCCGAGATATCGATCTGGCCCGCATGCGCCTTTGGCACCATCTCCAGGCTCGTCGGATCGATCAGCGTATTCTCCCAGGAGAATTGCAGGCTGTTCGCGCCTTCCTTCACCGTCAGCGGCCGACTCTCCCGCACCAGGGTCAAATCCGCCGAATTGTAAATCGTCAACTGCACCGTCTCCCGCTCCGGCAGCGTGCTCAAATCCACCTTCGCCCATGCACACGCCGAACACCCAACAGCCACAACCGCCAGCACTATTCGTCTCATTGTCATTATCCCCTGTATTCAGCTTCCAGTGGTAGGGCGGGGTTATACCCCGCCGCAGTGCATCCTAATCCGCGGTGTCAGCATTTGTAGGGCGGGGTTCTACCCCGCCGCACACCGTCAAACCCGTATCATCGTCCACACGCTTGTCATTGCGAGCGAAGCGAAGCAATCTCAACCTATCCATAACCCTGTGCGCGCTTGCGCCAACTGCATTGTTGTTCCGACCGTCGATACTCATAAAGTCGCATTCTGATCTGCAAGCGTCAGCGCATCGGCGCTCTTGAGCTGATCCACCCGCGCCCGGATCATCCAGTTGCCCTCGTCCATCACACGCCCGTCCCGTCCCGGCAGGGCGGCCATAGAGCCCTTGCCCGCCGTCCCGTCCATGCCCACGTAAACACCCTTCGTGGCCGTCGGATTGAACCCGACGCAAATGACAAACTCGCGCGGCACATTCGTAGGCCGCGTGAGCAAATTCACCCACGTCGGCTCGCCTCGCCTGAACTTCCCATACGGCTGCGGAAAATCGGCGATCACGTTCAGGTCGGCGTCACAAAGCCACACATGAAAATCCTCCTGCGGCGCCTGCGGCATACCGTAACGCGACCCGAAGATCCGCACCCCCGTTAGATACCACCCCTCGCCTCCGACCGTGTACTTCACGGCATGTCCGCCGCCCGCGATAGATTTCTTGTCCGCCTGGCGGCCGTCATCCAGCGCAAGCTCGATCGCCTTGCCCTGAAGCTCGTTGGCCATCGCCGTCCGCGCCGCAAACCCGCTCTTGGGCTGCCTGACCACAAACACAGGCTCCGCCTTGTTCCACCACGCCGCCGTCCGCGGGTCATTGTTCACAGCCAGAAGCGCCGCACGAAGCCCCGCCCCCGGATCGGTCATGTCGATCTTGGCCTTGGACCACGCCCCGAACACCGCCGCAATCTGCTTGACCTCCATCAGCGCCGCCAAATCCTGCCACAGACCCGCCCCCTTCACCGTTGCACTCTGCCCCGCGGCCCCCAGTTGCGCCGTCAGTCGCGCCGTACCGTCAGCCGAGTAATCATGCCCGTCCGGCCACAACCCCTTGCCGTGCGCCTTCCACACGCGGTCGACGATCCGCGATCCCAGAAAGTGCGCCCATCCCTCCGCGCCCGCCGAACTCAGCCACATGTGCTCCGGTACAAGCCGGTACATCGCTAGATGCCCCACCTCGTGACATATCCCGTAGACGTTGTGAATCCCGCTCTCCGCCGGGCCCGCCAGGTTCTTCTCCGACCGCACCGTCAAATAGATCCGGTCGTTGCCGTCACAGTACAGCCGAACCGGCTGCGCAGCATCGCATACTGCGCTCATCCGGACCGTCTGCGGCATATCGAAACCGAGTTCCCTGCACACGTCCGATGCCGTGCTCGCCGTCTTGCACATCGCCTCTGCGTACTTCGCGTCGATGTTCTCATACTCCACCACGGCGCGATCCATCCTGTAGAGTTCGGGCGCCCCTGCGCGACTGCATGTTATCCCAAGGCTTGCCAACACGGCCGCTCCCGACAACCATACGATCCGTTTCATAATCCTGTCTCCCTCATACGGTCAACGCGACCTGGCCTCATCCTGCAGCAGTTCCACTTCGTACACCGTATCCCCCCGCACCGATACAAGTGTCGCCTTCTTCTTCTCTTCCTCCGTCTCGATCATTCCCCCGATACCCACGAGGTAATCACCCGGCGGAACACCCTTGAACTCGAAACTCCCGTCCTCCTGCACCCGCATCGACCCGCCCCACTTGCCGATCTGCTCACCCACCGGCCGGATCGTAACGTGCACGTTGCCCTTCGGCGTCTGCCATTCCTTCGTATACACCTTGCCGCGCACCACCGACGTCTTCGTCATGACCAGGCGAACACCCTCCGACGGCACGGGGTAAAGCTCGAAAATTGAATTCGTCAGGTGCATATCCCCCGCACGGCATCTCAGCGTCACCGAGCCCACCGGCAGTGATGCGATTTGAAACATACCCCGTTCGTCCGTAATGGCCGAATACGGTTCAGGCATCATATACCCCAGGCCGTCCACCGTGATCGCATTGCCGGCCGACACCTTTGCGTTCGCAACAGGCCTCATGTCGGTGTCCACCACAAACCCCCAAATCGCGGCGAATCGCGTTAGGTGCGTTTCAAAGGTGAAGTACTCCGGCAGCGTATTACCGTAACTGCCGATCTTACGGGGGGCATAACCGTCCGCACGAACTGAAACTGTATAGTTGGCCAAGGGAATCTGCGCAATCTCGCACGACCCGTTCGCATCGGTCTTTCCCGTAAGCGGCGGCCTGGGATTCACTTCCTGATTGTACTCCGCAACCACGACCTCCGCCCCCGCCAACGGCTTCTTCGTATCGAGATCGAATACGCGGCACCGCACCAGTCCCTTGCCCGCAAACGCCTCACCGATCGCGCCCGGCCTTTTCTCAACCACTGTAACGCCTTCCGGCACGATAACCTCGTCCCAGACAATGCCCCCGCCGCCAACGTAAACGTCGATCCACGGTGCCGGCATGGGCTTGCCATAATCGGGATGGTCCGCCATGAATACGCTTTTGGGGTTGTTGAAGAGTTCCTTCCAGTTGTCCGCAACCCACGCCGTGAACGTCCAGTCCATGCGCGGCTTCTCGCGCAGGGGAAGCGTGCGAGGCCCGTTATGCACAACAACCTCATGCCTGTCGCTCGCAATGGCGGCAAACACCCTCAGGGCCTCGTTGAACTCGGCGGTCCCGTTACAGCGATACTGAAACCCGTACAGGCCGCCCCCGAACGACGGCCCTTCCCACCAGTGTGCCCGGCTCGGCAGATTGGCCATGGTCACCGTCCCCTCCGGCCACCCGCGATCCGTCACCGGCTCGCTTCCGCCCACGCCGATCAGACCCAGCGCCGCCTGTCCGGCCGCCAACACCACCGTCACCGCAATCAAACCCAATCTCATCATTGTCCCCTTCATGCCACGCCCCTTATCATGGACGCCGTGACATCACGCTTTTGCAAAAAAATATTCAGCATTTCTCCCGCCCCTTGAAATTCAAAAACCAGGGACAGCCACCTGTTTTCCATTTGCCGCCCGCGCGGCCGCACTTCCATCTCGCGTTTTGAACTCGTATTCTGATGCTGAATCATCAGCGTAATCTGCGCAATCAGCGTTTAAATATTCTCAGCAAAATCAGCGTTTTAGATTCTTCGCATACATTCGTGTCCATTCGTGCTCATTCGTGGCTTGGATTCCGCAGTACACCACCTTATTCCTCCACCACGGGATTCATAACCCTGCCGATAAACAGTATACTCCCCGAACGATTGTCGCGAATCATGAACACAAACGGCCGGTCCGCACGAAATACAGGTATCTGCACCACCGCCGTCCCCCGCATAATAACTCCCGTAGCAGCGGCGGCCTCAGTGCCTTCTTCATTGACCTCTACAAATGCCTTATGCGCCACCGCCGAAACCCAAAGATCCTCACGGCCTGTCATACCCGAAAAGTCCGCACGTCTCGAAAAGGCATCCTTCATGCCCATCTCCTGGAGGATCTTTCCCACGTCAATCGCCCCGGTTGTCATTTTGAACTTGGGCAGATAGACCTCGACCTCCCACTCCCGAGCGCCTTTCAGCCGCGCCTCCAGGCTGGTACTGGTAAGCCCTCGCTCGACCTCGCCCATCCTGCCTTTGCGCGGCAGCACGACAACCATCGAAAGCTCTTTGCCCTTATAAGGCAGCACCAGGGTCTCCGCCTCATCGTCGGCGCCGTATCTGAAGAGGCCTTTGCGGCTCATCAGCGGAACCTGCACGGTCGTGTCTTCGTCAACGTGGAACGGAGCATCCTTCGTATCCGTCTCCTTGAACTTGATCGCCCACTCTCCCTTGAAGTAGATCGCGTTGGTCAGCACGAGAGTCGTAGCACGGTCGATGTCACCCCTCTTCAAGAGTTCTTTGATCTTGTCGCGTGTTTCTCTCTCGACCCAGGCGTTTATCGTCTTCCGCGTCTCCTCTGTTGCCCCGACAAAGTCAACCTCGTGTGCTCCCGCCCCGAAACACCGCCTGTTGATTTCAAGAAACGAATCCAGGAAGCCATAGTCCTTCTGCAGCCACAGGGCGTTGGCGACGTTCAGCTCATAACCCTTGTCCTGTACGTTTCCCTTGAGTCCCTGCTGCAGAGCCCCGAAGGCCGCGGCCAGGTCGGACACGCTGCCCATCGGAAACCGCAGTGCGCCGGCCATCTGCTCGGCCGTCTCGCCCCGCGCCCCCGTGTACGTCATCGCAAGCGCCGTCGAGATACTGTAAGGCGAGAAAAAGAGATTGCCCCTGGCGTTCCTGACCTGCGCATCGTCCTTCAGCCGCGCATACAATTCAAACGCAAACTCGTTATTACCCGCCACAACCGCTTCTACATCCGCCTTCGCAGCGGATGTATCTGCGCAAGCCTGCCAATCTCTGCAAACCGCCGGCCCCATCATCAACACCCCTAACGTCACAATATGTATCGATCCCCTTTGCATGTCAATCTCCCTTTCAATACATCCCGCTCTTACGAAACCAGTCACATCCGTCCATTTCCGTTAGCCGCGGCCGCACGGCTGCACTTCCATGTCGCGTCTTGAATTTGTGATTTTCGCATTTCGAATTTATTTAGGATTTCGAGAGTAGTATTTAGGATTTGAATCTCTGCGCCCTCTGAGGCTATTTAACCGCTTCGCGCCGCGTCCCCTGGTGTGTCGTCAAAACGTAAACAAACTCCCGCTTCGACCGCGCCGGCGCCTCCACCGTAAACTTCACCGTATCCATATCCTCCTTCTCGAACGCGTCGAACTGCCCGCTGTTTTCGATATCCCAGTAAGGCGTCCCGAAATCGCGGAACACCTCCACCTTCACCCCAATCTCGCGCGTATTCGTCACCGCCACCTTCCACGTCTGCACCTCATCCCACCCGTCGATGTTCCCGTTGCGGTCGAACTGGTAATGATCCGTTCGAGACTCCATGAGCACCGGCTCCACCCTCACGTACCGAGCCGCCCCAAGGTTCAGCTCTGCCTTTTCGTTTACCGGGATATACTTGAACTCCGTCCCGCCCGTATAAGCCAATGCCCCGTCCTCACCCGCCCGCCGATAGATCCTTACGCTCCCCTCCGGCAGCGGTGTCTCGCCCAGGTTGTGATCCGCATCATTCTTGAACGACACGAACCGCACCGTCTCCGTCCCCCATCGCGTCTCATCGTACTTGTAAAGATTCTCAACCGCAACCTCGTCCACCGTAAATGACGGCAGCCGCTTGCCCCACTCGTTCGGAATCGTGTCCGTCCCCTCGATCGTATAGAGGAAGTACTCGCTCAATCCCTCCTTCTCCACCTTCCTGATGGCCTGCAAAGCATCGAAATTAAGGTCATACAGATCGACCCCATCCCTGTCTATGTCCCCATCGGCGAACCAGTTGTAACGCACACCCTTATCCATCCCCAAGCCCCCGCCAAAACCGCCCATGCCGCCCATCATGCCCATGTCAGTCGCTATAGGCGACCCATACGGATACGGCCGCCGCGCCAGTTCCGCGATCTGATCCAGCAGATGCACCTGCCCCACAATCACCCGCGTCTGCGCGTTCTCATACTCCTCGCCGCTATGGTTGTCCACCCGCACATACCCATTAAGCTGCATCGTCTTTTCGTCGGCCGACAGCGTCCCCATGTAGAACGCCCGCCACGAAAGCCCGCTGGTGAAGTAAGTGATCTCAAAAGGCGCCTGCCCCTCTACCTCCGACCGGATCAGCCACCGCCCGATCTCCTTCAGCCTCGCCGGATACACCAACTGCTGCACCTCGATCTTGTCCTTGTGCTCCAGGGGCTCCAGGCTCAGCGACGTCGGATCGATCAGGGTATTGGCCCACATGAACTGCAGCCAGTTCCATCCCTTCTTCAATGTCAGGTTCCGCCGTTCGCGAACCAGTGTCAGGTCCGCCGAATTGTAGATCGTAAGCTGTACGTTCTCGCGCCGCGGCAGCACCACCAACTCGATCGCACTGGCCGGCGCAAAGGGCGGCCTTTCCTCTGCCTGGACGCCATGACCGGCCGACGCCAACTCTGCTGGCGCCCCGGCGGCGACCAGTCCCTTCGCGGCCCCCCCGAATACAGGTTCCGGGCTGGCCGTGTGTTCGCCGCCATCGCCCCCTATTTGTGGCCCGCTGACCGCCTTTTTCTGAACGCCATCTGCCTTCCACCGCTCGTTAATCACCAACACCGACGCAATCACCAGCAAACCCGCCGCAATCCCCATCCATGCCGGCGCAGCCCATCGCCTTCCACCCCGATTCACCACACAATCCCGCGCATCCCCCGCGCCTTGCCGCGCATCAGTCGCACTTTCTCTCGCATCAGCCGCACTTTCCCCCCAAACCTCCGCCAGGACCCGCGCACTCAGCGCCTCCGACACCGCAATATCCTCCGAAAGCACGTCAAGCACCGCAAACCGCCCGCGGATCGCCTCCAACTGTCCCCGACACTCCGCACACCCCTGCAAATGCGCCTCGATTGCCCGCGTCTGGCGCTGCGAGCCTAAGTCGAACGCATAATTGATAAGTTTATCTTCTGAAAGATGGCCGTTCACAGAGCACCTCCCGGCCCGTCAGGCAGCACCCGTCGTAAATGCTTGAGAGCGCGGAACATATGCGTCTTTACGGCCCCCGTGCTGCAGCCCAAGACATCCGCAATTTCCGAATATTTCATTTGCTGATAGTAAGCCATAACCAGCGTCAGCCTCTGTTTCGCCGGAAGCGAATTTACGGCCGCCCAAACCCGCGTTTTCAGTTCTTCGCGGAGGATTTGCGCGCCGGGTTCCGTTTTTTCATTTGCTGTGAGCGTTTCCACGAATTGGCAGTTTCCATTTTCGCATTTTGCGTTTTTCGATTCTGCGATATGCTCCAACGAAATCTCAGGCCGCCGTTTCCGTTTTCGAAATTCGTTAATCGCCAGGTTCGTCGCAATCGCATAAAGCCACGACCGGAAGTTGTTGCCATTAAAGGAGTTAGCTTTTTCGTGGACCCGGCGGAAGGTTTCCTGGAAAAGGTCTTCTGCGGTTTGCCGGTTTCCTGTTGTTCTGTAAAGGTATCGTAACAAAGCGTCTCCGTGGCGGCGTACGAGTTCTGCGAATGCCGCTTTTTGGCCCAAAATGTGGGACTCTACCAGGCTTTTATCGGAACTGTCCATCCACGGGTTCGTTCTGTTTATATCGACAAGTATAGGCGGCGATTGGTTGACAAAAAAAGGGAAATGCGCGGGAAAAGGCGGTGATGGGCGGGGTTTCGCGGCTATTTGCCGTGATTGTGCCGGGATTGTCGGCGATTGCGCAGGGGTTCGGGGGGATTGTGTGGTGATTGGCGGTGATCGGCGGCGATTCTACGATGATTGGGGGTGGGTGCGCGGGCATCGGGGCCTGATTGGGTGGGGATCAGGGGCGATACAGGGAGAAATGAGGGAGTGTGCGGGCGGCCCGGGTGGGATCGAGTGAGGCGGTCCGCAGCGTTCGGCGTTGAGCCTTTAGTTGGGGCAGGGCCGGTCCCGCCGGGTGCACTTTGAGGCGGGCTTTGCAGGCCGGCATTGCCTTTGCGCGTGAGGGCATGGGAGCCACGAATGCACACGAATGGTCACGAATTGTGACGTTTGCAGGAACCACGGATTCATGGGAATTTGCACGGGTTTTTTCCAGTTCACAGGGATTCGACTTTTCGGTTTTCGACTTTCTGTTGATTCTGGGCAGTGAATGGTTCGCGGCGAATAGTACACGGAGCGCCGAAGGCATGAGGAGGCACAGGAGCAGCGCGGCGAGCAACGCCAGTGGGATGTAGCCTTGTTTGGCTCTCATGGCGACTCCTTTGGTCATTCTCAATCCTCACCAAGCCCTAATCAATTAATCGTCCCTCTACCTATGCACGAACCTGCACGTTTCGTGCGAAAAATCCGATTTTGTACCTGGGTCCAGAATACGTAAGTCCTTGTGCAGCAAGGGAATAAAATTTTTTCACAAAATCGGCGATAGCAAGATAGTGCAAACGCATTTCGTGCTATGTGGAGACAAGCGTGCGTTATTTCCTGATCCGCAGATTGCGCAGATTACGCAGATATAGATTTATTATGGCTTATTGATGATTGGTCATTGTTGAGGGGCGCATTGGGGAGTGCTGTGAGGATGGAGGGTTTGGCGGCGGGACGGAACTGGAGCAAGGACTATGAAGAGGCGCCACTGAGGGCAACGAGATGGCGAGAAGAGACAAAGAAACGCTGATTTGGCTGATTTCACTGATTCTTCGACGCGTTAGAGCAAGCACGGATTCTGTCGAATTGGACGGACTCTGCGCGTTTGCTATACGCGGCAAAGGAGGGCGGCAGGGTCGGGTCCCAGTGATTTTTTTCGAAGTTTTGAAAAGTGCATCACGTTTTTGCCGGTGGGGCGACTCTATATTGGCTCAGGTTGGCAAGGCGAATCTCTTGTCAGGGTTTCAATGGCAATGTTCGCGGTCGACATTGGTCGAGTATGGGGGGCGGATATTTGTTATTGGGGGCCTTTCTGGTATAATATGACGGTGCGGCTGCGACACAGCGCTGCGTCGGATTTAGGAGAAGAGCGTCCTGCCACGAGGACGGGACTGGTGGTCTGATGATGGAGGATTTCCATGGTGGGCATTCGCTTGTTTGCACTTTCGTTTGTCGGCGTGTTGTCAGCCGCGGTCTGCTCGGGGCGGACGATCACCGTCGCGCTGGACGGGTCGGGGGGGTTCAGTACGATTCAGGCGGGGGTCGATGCGGCGGTGGACGGGGATGAGGTGGTCGTGGCCGACGGCGTATACATGGGGGTGGGGAACCGGGACATCGAGTTCAAGGGGAAGGCGATTACCCTCAGAAGCGCCAACGGTCCGGCAGGATGTATCATCGACTGTGCAAGCACTCCTGATGACCCGCACCGAGGTTTTATGGTTTTGTCGGGTAATGTAACAATCGATGGTTTCGCCGTTACACGCGGTCGGCCCCGACCCGACGCGCGAGTGTCAGGAACTTCTGGGGGAGGCATATTCGTCTATGTTGTTCCAAATGTATCCATACTCAACTGTGTCTTTACGCGAAATGCGGAACAAGGAATCTTCTGTGCTGGCAACAAGGCCATCATTGCTGATTGCGTCTGTAGTGAAAATGATGGCGATGGAATCGTTCTCGCCTTCGATAGTATAGTTGTCAAAAGGTGCATTGCCCGTCGCAACACAGGAAGCGGAGTAGCCTGCGGCGCTGACGATGTCTTGATCCAAGACTGTACAATCGATCAGAATGGGCGGGGGGTGAGTTTCAGTGGGTCGAATGATCTTCTGCGTTGTCGAGTGGTGGACAACTTATATGAGGGCGTGAAATGCTCCAATTACAGTGCGACGATTACGCTCTGCGAGATCGCACGAAACGGTGATGCCGGAGTCGAGGCGTTGAACTCAAACATCACCGTGAACAATTGCCTCATAGTGGAGAATGAAGGCGGTGGTATTAAAGGGAGCGGCGGCACCAGTTCTGAAGTGTATGTATACAACTCTACCATTGCCAATAATGTCGCCACACGATATGGGGGAGGAATCAGCGGAACGCAGTTGCGTATCGCAAACTGCATTCTTTACGGCAACATCGGTCCGGGTGCGGGCCAGGTCTACGTCACCGACAACAATGGCATCAATTCTGCGTGGGCCTCCATAGCAGATTGCCTCCTGCAGGGCGGGCCCGCCGCAGTATATCGTGGGAAGAAGGTTAGCGTGAACTTCGAGGGAAGAATCATTGATAATGACCCGGGTTTTGCATCGGCGCATGATTATCACTTGTGTCCCGGATCTTGCTGCATTGATGGGGACGGTTGGGCTCACCAGCCTCAGTATGACTTAGACGGTAACGCGCGGCGCGAGGGGGGTGTTTACGACTGGGGCGCCTACGAGTACTGTGCCTATAAGCCCACGATCGCCGTCTCGTGCGGCGCCCTTATTTACTCCGTACCAGTTGGCGGCGAGAGTCCGCAAGAGCGATCCGTTGTTCTGCGGAACTGCGGGGGTACGGTTTTGAACTGGGAAGCCGTGGAGGACTGTGGCTGGCTGACGGCAACTCCTACGTCGGGGACACTTGATCCCAATGAAACTCAGAACCTTTCTATAAGAGTTGACGGATACGGATTACCGCGGGGGCGGCACGAGTATGCTGTGCGGATTCGCGATCCTCAAGCTACGAATAGCCCGCGGCAGGTGGCTGTCACTCTGAATGTCAACTCTACGCGGCGGGTTCCCCAGGAGTACGGCACGATCCAAGAGGCACTGGACTCTGCCGTGGATGGGGATGTGGTTCTGGTTGCGGATGGGTTGTACAGGGGCGACGGCAACAGGGACCTGACCATGAAGGGCAAAGCGATTCGGCTTCGGAGTGCAAACGGTCCTCGAAACTGTATTATCGATTGTCAGGGGCGTGCCAGCGACAGGCACTGCGGAATCCTGTTTAACTCGAAAGAAGGACCCAACTCAATTGTCGAAGGTTTTTCGATCACACATGGCTGTCTCGAGGCGATCTCGTGCCTGGAGAGTTCACCCGTTATCGCGGACTGTGTTCTGTTTGGAAACGAACGTGCGGTGTACTGCTCGGGCGGTGCTACGACGCTGGTCAATTGCCTCGCTGTCGGCAACGCGCGGGAAGGAGCACTCAGCACGGTTGTCATTGTTGACGGCAGTCTTGGCATCTATAACTGCACTATCGCAAGTAACACATCCGGCCACTATACCGCGGGCATTCTTAACGCGGGCGCACTAACTCTCGCCAATTCGATTGTCTGGGGTAACCGAGACAGAACAGGTTCCGGGCGAGCGGCTCAAGTGCGCGACTATCCGGATGCGACTTCCCATTTGTACTATAACTGCATACAGGGCTGGTCTGCGGCGGATCCCAACGGGGTCGGCAATTTCTCGAGCGACCCGCGATTCGTCGATCCGTTGGACGGGGACTTTCATCTCAACGGCGATTCCCCTTGCATTGGCGCGGGAGATCCAAACGGTGCTTACCTGGAGATAGTCGCTGATTTCGAAGGTGACTGGCGCCGGCCGGGGAAGCGGGTAGATCTTGGGGCGGATCATTTTACCTCTTATGATTTCGACAGTGATGGGAAGGTAGACCTGGCGGACTTCGGCGCTTTTGCGGAGACTTGGCAACGAGAATCGTGTGCTGATCCGGACTGGTGCGAAGGAATGGATTTCGATCTTGACGGAGTTGTCGCCTGGACAGACTTGTTAACATTCATGAACGGGTGGCCGGAGAAGACGGCCCGCAGCAACTATCTTGTAAGGGGGTTTTGGCCATTCGATCAGGATTCCGGAATGGTGGCCTATGATGGATCGATGTTTCTGCAAAGTGGGACATTGGTGAACATGGATGAGGATGCGTGGGTTGCAGGCAAGCTTGGCGGTGGGCTGGCTTTTGATGGGGTGGATGATTATGTTCAGATTGGCGGTTGGAAGGGGATTGGCGGGGGGCGGTCTCGGACGGTTTGTGCGTGGGTGAAGACGGCGGATACGGCGGGGGTGATTGTGTCGTGGGGGCCGACGGGTGTGGCCGGGGCGCGATGGCTGCTCTTGACGGAGGGTGGGGGGCGGCTGCGTTTGGAGGTTGGGGGCGGGGCGGTTGTGGGCAGTGCGGCGATCTGTGATGGGCAGTGGCATCATGTGGCGGCGGTCCTGGACAACGACGGGACGCCGAATGTGGGGGATGTGCGATTGTATGTGGATGGGGATTTGGATACGTTGAGTTCGTCCGGGGATCGATTGGTCAACACGGTTGTCGATGCCGCGGGATCGCCGGATGTGGCGATCGGCACGTGGCTGCCGGGCGGGGCTTATTTGGCGGGGGTTATTGATGAGGTGCGGATTTATGAACGCGCGCTGAGCGCCGAGGAGGTTGCGACATTAGCGGGAGGCAATTAGCTTGCGTTTAGTTGGGGTGCTGCTGGGCGTTGGGCTTATCTTTGTTGGGGTGCTTGTGTTTTGCGGGTATGCCGATTTGGCGTATCCGTTCGGGCGTGCGAATCTGGAGGGGATGCCTTCGCACTATTACTGGGGGCCTGTGTTGTGTGCGGTGATGGCGGGCTGGGGGAGTTTTCTTACGGTGTTGGCGTTTCGGGGTGACGGCGGGGGCTGGGCTGTTGATGTGGGAGGGCGTTCGTGGGCGCGCGGGGCGGCGGTGTACTGATTGACCGCATCCCACTGCATCGTCAGGGCGTTCGTGGGCGCGCGGGGCGGCGGTGTTTGTTTTGCTCCTGCAAATTGGCCTGTTGGGGGTTCAGGCGTATCAATTGTGGCGGTATGATGAGATGGTTCGGCCGCATATGCCGTCGATGGCGCGCGAGGGGGATGCGGCGGTGGTGGGCACTTTTTACTTGTGGACGGCCGGCGTGCCGTTCGCTGCGCAGTTGTTCCTTGTGCCGGCGGTGTGGGCGCTGGCACGGTATGCGATGCGGGATTCGCTGCGGGGCGGTGCGGCGGCCGCGGGGACGGTTTGGATGGCGGCGCTGTCGTGGTTTGGGGCGTTCATGGCGGTGGGGCTTGGGATTGTGGCGTTTGATTGAGGGGTTGTGTGGGACAGATAGGACACATGGGACGTATGGGACACATGGGACGTGCAGGGGCGTGGGAGGCGGCCGCGCGGGGATAACTCTGTGGGCAGACGATGAATGAAGGGAGAATGGATGAAGCGGTATGAGTATAAGACGATTGAGCTGAAGTTGAAGGGTGCGGGTATGTTCGGGCCGGGGAGGGCGGAGGGGTTCGATGAGATACTGAATCGCGAAGGGGCGGCCGGGTGGCGGTATGTCGAGACCATTCCGGCGACGGAGGCCTTCGGCCAGGCATCGCGTCTCAAGCTGGTTTTCGAGCGGGAGATCGAGTGATGGGCGGCCGATGGGCCCCAGCGAAGCATGGAACTTAAACGCTGATTGCGCTGATTGCGCTGATGCAACAAGACGTTTCACGGGGGTGACACTTGGCATGGAGCTGAAGGGCGCGCTGGCAGGTCAGCCCCCGGTTCCCTGGGGGTTATATATAGCGGAAGCGCCTTCGGCGAAAGTAGAACTAATGGGGGTGGTGGGCTTGGACGACGTGGACGGGTGGCGGTAACAAAGAAGGGCGGCCGCGAGGGCCGCCCCTACGTTGCGTGCGTTTGTTCACCACGGGCAAGATGCCCGTGCCACGTCAGGTTTCGTGGATCATCTTCCAGTTGATGGTTTGGGCGAAGGCTTCGGCGGGTTGTTTGAGGTCTCCGTAGCAGGTTACGCGGTGCCAGCCCCAGTGGTCCCATTGTGTGAAGAGCTTTTCTATGTCGCCGGTGGGTTCTACGGCGAGTTTTGTTCTGCAGGCGCGGTCGTCGGGGTCGTTGTCTACGGCTTTTCCCTGGTGGATGATGATTTCCTTTTGGTCGTGGCGGATTTCGAGTGTTGTGGTGAGGTAGCCGAGGGGGAGTACGGAGCGGACGCTGGCGCCCTGTCGGTCTTCGGAGTGGGTCATGATTTTCCATGGGTTGGTCGGGCCGGCGGGGCCGAACATGCGGTTGGGGGCGACGCAGTGGGCGTAGATGATTTGGCGTTTGGCGGTGTCGATGACGGGGTCGGAGATGAAGCCGGGTCGGCCGCCGGTGAGGTGGTTGATGAGGAGCATCGTGGCGGTCGAGCGGATGTCGCATTCGCAGGCGCCGACGAGGCCTTCGTTGCAGAGTTCGTGGAAGCCGAGGCAGGGGTAGGCGTGGATGTGGCCGCCGTAGAAGCCGCCGAGGCAGTTGATGGTGATGGCGTTGGCGTTGTGGTCGGCGAGGACTTTCTTCATGCCGAGGTACATGGCGGCGGAGGTTTCGAGGGTGGCGCGGGAGACGTCGAGGATTTCGGCGGCGTTCTTTTGCCAGCGGTCGGCGATGGCGCGGGACTGGTCCTTGTCGGCGGATTCCCATGCGGCGTTGACTTCGGCAAAGGCGACGTTTTCCATTGGGATGCCCATGATGGGGGCGGCGGGGCCGGCGTCCTGGCTGCGGACGGCGAGGATTTTGGAGGCGGCGAGCTTCTTGACGCATTCTTCGGGGGAGATGGTTTTCAGCGGGTCGGCGGTGCAGGCGAGGTCGCCGGGGGCGGGGGTGGCTTTCATGCGGACGGCTTTGGTTGCGGCGGCGAAGGTGTTGGGTGCGGCTTTGGCGGCGGGGAAGCATTTGACGGCGGCGACGAGGTCGGACATTTTGGATGAGGCGACGAAGCCGACGTTGGAGGCGGCGGCGCGGAGGAATGCGGCGTTGTAGACGAGGAAGCCGCCGGAGCCGCCGTACTGGAAGTCGGCGTAGAGGGTTGGTTTGCCGGCCTGGGCGACGGTCTGGACGACGCGGTTCCAGCAATTCATCTGGTAGACGAGGTAGCCGTCGATGTTTGCGGAGGCGTCGGCGGCGAGGATGGCCTGTGCCTGTTCGGGGCCGTTGGCCATGGAGGTGAGGAATTCGATTTCGGGGCAGCGTTCGGTGAGGGTGTTGGTGATGCGTTTCATGTGGGGGGCGAAGTCGAAGCCGACGTTTGGCCAGTCGGGGCCGGGCTGCTTTTCGGCGTGGAGGGCGTAGATGATGCGTACGCGGGTCTTGTCGGCGGCGCGGGCGCGGGGCGCGAGCGTGAGGCCGACGGCGCAGGCGGTGCAGCCGGCGAGGAAACGGCGGCGGGTGCAGCAGGCACAGGCGGTTGGGGTGGTGCTCATTTTGATCCTCCTTATTTTCTTGTGGTTTCAAATGGAGCTTGGCTTGAGATTACCGCGCTGCGGCGGGGGTGTCAAGAGGCGGTCGCTTGGGGTTGAGGGTGGCACCCGGTCTCTGGTGGGGCGTTGGGCGGCATAGGAGGGTGGGTACCGCCAAACGTTTGGGGCGGCGACTGCGCTGGGGCATTGCGACGTTTCGGACCGGCGTGAAGCGTGTGGAATTCGCGGTGCAGGCGTTTGACGGCGGCACCCAAGGTAAGGTGTCAGCTCTACTGTCTTTATGTTTTTTCCCTTGGGGGGCTCGGGTCTTGGTTGATTACCAGACGCCGTCCCAGAGGTACATGAGCTGGGGCAGGGCCAGTTCGTGGAACGTGTTGCGGTCGATTTCCCATGGTCTGGTTTTTGCCTCGGCACCGAGTAGGGAGGAGAGGCTGAAGAGACGCGTGTACTCGATAACCTTGGCGCCCTTGATGCCGGCCAACTGCTCAGTGAGGCGGACGGCGTCCTCGAAATATCCGATCTCGTCGACGAGCTTTTTGTCGACTGCTTCCTGGGCGCCGTAGATGCTGCCGTCTGCGAGGACGCGGACTTCAGCCTCGGTGAGTTCGTCGCGACCCTCGTCGACGAGGCTGACGAAGCGGTCATAGGCGGGCTTGATGAGCTTGTCGTAGATGTATTGCTTCTGTTCTTCGGTGGTTTCGGAGAACATGCTTGGCCAGTCCTTCTTGGGGCCGGACTTGACGACGACGGGCTGGACACCGAGTTTTTCTTCGAGCAGTTCCCTGATGGCGAGGTTGTTCATGATGACGCCGATGGAGCCGGTGATGGCGGTGGGCTCGGCGATGATCTTGTCGCAGGCAACGGATGTGTAGTAGCCGCCTGAGGCCGCCACCGTCTGCATGAAGGCGACGACGGGTTTGCCGGTTTCGCGGCGGAACCTCGTGATGGCGTTGTGTATCTGGTCGCTGGCGGAGACGGTGCCGCCGGGGGTGATTGTTCGTACGATGACGGCCTTGACGTTTGCGTCGTCCCTTGCGGACTTGAGGTGCTTTTCGAACTTCTCGCTTTGCTGGCCGTCGATGATACCTTCGACGCGGATCACGGCGATTTTGCGGTTGACGGGGCCCTTGACGAGGACCTGTTCACCGAAGCCGTCACGCGTGTCGAAGAGTTCGGCGGGTCCGGACATTAAGAAGGAGACCATCATTATGATCATGAAGAACAGGACCACGTTGGCCAGGATCGAGAGTGCGATGACGATGCCCCAGAAGATGCGCCAGCCGCTGCTCTTGCGCGGCGGTACGGGAGGCGGCGGGGGCGGCGGAGCGATCTGCGAGGCCTGAGCGGCCTGCGGCGACACTTCGGGCGTGGGCTGAGGGCCGTGGGTCTGTTCGTATTCCATACTGTCCCCTTTCTACAGGTACAGGCAAATTATACCGCCTGCTCAGACTGCGTCAACTGTATAGCCCATTCATCGCATTTCGGCGGGCGTTCCTTGACAAGGGGCGCTGATAAATGATAATGGGCATTGTATCGGGCGGGGGGCGGCCTCGGCCATGGTTAGGGCTGTAGCGGTTGTGACAAGTGTATGGGTGATCAGACGGGATGTCGAAGCGAGGCAAAGAGGCAAAAGAGCGCAATATCGCGGCGGACTGGCTGGCTTATGCGGGTCTGCGGGTGGTGGTTTCCATTCTTTACCTGTTTCCGGTTCGGTGGAACCTGCATTTTGCGGCGTTTCTGGGGCGGCAGTTATGGAAGCATTATCATCGCGGGCGGCAGCGGGCGATCGATAATCTGCGGGCGAGCTTTCCGGAGAAGGATGAGGCGTGGATCGAGGCGACGGGGCGGCGGAGCTTCGAGCAGATTGTCATGCTCGTGATCGATGTACTTTTCACGCCGCGGTTAGTGAAACGCGACAACTGGAAGGAGTATTCCACTTATCGCCATATCGAGAGGCCCAAGTGGCTGATGCAGGAGGGACGGCCGCTGATTTTTGTGGGGGCGCATTACGGCAATTTCGAGATCGTGGGTTACATGATGGGCCTGTTCGGCTTCGATGTTTACAGTATTGCAAGGCCGTTGGACAATAAGTTCATCAATCGCTGGCTTTATGGCGTGCGGGAGCGGGTGGGGCAGAAGATTCTCGATAAGAAGGGTGCGGCGGAGAAGATGGAGGAGTTCGTGCGGCAGGGCTCGACGCTGTGCTTTATCGCGGACCAGGACGCCGGCAAGAAGGGGATCTTTGTGGATTTCTTCGGGCGCAAGGCGAGCACGTACAAGTCCATCGGGCTGGTGGCCATACAGTATAACATCCCGATCGTGGTGGGCTACAGTCGGCGGCGGGTCAATGACTTCTTTTTCGAGGTCGGTGTGCAGCGGATGATCATGCCGGAGGAGTGGGCGGACAAGGAGGATCCGCTGTACTGGATTACGCAGGAGTACACGCGCTGCATCGAGGAGTTCATCCGGGAGGACCCGACGCAGTACTGGTGGCTTCACCGCCGATGGAAGCACCGGCCCAAAGAGGAACGTAGGGCCAAAGAGACGCAGGAAGAGACTGCCGTGTTGCGTTCTTAGTCGGCCGAAGTAATGGGGGCCACGAATCGGCACGAATTCGTTCTCATTTAAATGCTCATCAGGTGGGTTGCGCTGATAAACCATTCAGTTTTCGATCCATGCGTTCGGGTGGGGTAAGTTTTCTCGGCGGGGTAAACCTTGCCCTCCAGCTACATCAGCGATTTCATGGCGGGGTAAACCCGCCCTACGACCTTAGTCGGATCGGTTTAGTAATCGGGGGGGTCATAGCGGGCGGTTCGCAGCGGTTGCTTGTGACGGCCTGCATGAGTGAGTGCGCGGCAAGAAATTGAGGGGGGTTGGGATGGGGGGCATGTCGAGATGGGGGGAATGTGGTTGCAGGGTGGGTGGATTACTAAGCGGTTTTTCGAAAAGGCTCGGCGGCTGCAGGGGACGGCCTGCGTAGTATATTTGTCAGTTTGGCAAGAAGAGGGGGCATATATGGTACGCAGGTTGACGGGAGAAGCGACGGTTCTTTGGGTTGTGCTGACGGCGTTTGCGGCGGCGGCATATGGGACGACGCCGCCGACCTTGGCGCCGTGGGTTTACATTGGTGAGGGCATGTACCGATCCGAATATCCACGCATCGACGAGGAGTTGCCGCGCGTGGAGGACTTGCAGCCGCCATACAGCGCGCAGGAGCAGCGGCAGGTGGTGGAAGGGGCCGTGCAAACGGTCGGCAACGCGGCGGAGGAGGTTGCCGATACGGCGGAAGTGGCGTCGGATGCGGTAGCGCCGCCGCCGCCGCGGGATATCGTTGCGGGGGCCGGGGCACTTCTGGTCAATACAGCCAAGGCGGTGGCGGGGGCCTTCAAGGCGGTTTTCGGGGTATTGTTCTAATTGCATGATGATTGCCTTGCGGGTTTGCGACTGCATGTCGGTGTGCTGTTGGCCGATGAATGGGCATAGGGTCACGCCCACAGGGGGTCGAGACGCAAATCATGCGAGGGAGAAAGACAATGAGAACGAAGAAGACGCGTATTTTGACGATTGCCTTGACGGTGTTTGCCGTGACGGCGGGGGCGGCGGCCGAGGATGCTGCGGCGAGGCCGGGGACGCCGGACGGTACAAATGAGCAGGCGTATGTGCATAAAGACCTGACGCCGCAGCCGGCTGCACGGGAGGTGCTAAGCGGGTCGGCCAATGCCGTCGGCGAGACGTTCGGCGCGGTATACGGGTCGCCTTTTACCGTTAAGAAGCACATGTCGACCGCTGCATTGGGTGCGCCGTGGGGTCAGCGGCGCGGGCATCGGCGAGGCGAACTGGTGTATCGCTATTGGCCGCGCCTGCACGGACGGGTTGCCCGCTGGACGGTCAGGGTGCAAGATTAGGCACCCGGCAAGAGCGGATGCAGCGGAGAATCTGATCGGCGCCATGGTCTGCGGCTTTCGTTGCAGAGAAGGGGGCCGAACGTGTCAAATACGTGCCAGTCTCTCTTTGGTTGCGGTGCGGCCGGCAAGCGCATGTATGCACTTGGCTTCAGCGGACGCCTCGCCAACGTTTTTTGAGTAAGGGTCGGAGGCAGTCATGCGCACAAAGCGGACCTGAAGCCGCCTGCAACCTTGACACGGCAGGGGGGCCTTCTTATCATGCCGCCGTTGCCCGCAATGTGTTGGCTGCGGGCCGGGTAACAGATTTGCCGGGAGATGAGAATGGCAGAATCCGAGAAGAGCTGGGAGAAACGGCTCAGCGGCGGGCCTGATGAGTTGGCGGTCGATTTCGTCGAATCGCTTTCGTATGACCGTCGGCTGTACAAGTACGACATTGCGGGCTCGATTGCGCATGCGGAGATGCTGGCCGAACAGAAGCTGATCACGGCGGAAGAACTGGCGGCGATCAAGAAGGGGCTTGGCGAGATTTCGGAAGAGATCGCCGCGGGGACGTTTGTGTTCGACAAACGTCATGAAGATATTCACATGGCGGTCGAGGATGCGCTTGTAAAGAAGGCCGGCGATGCGGGGCGGAAGCTTCATACGGGACGGAGCCGCAATGACCAGGTAGCGACGGATCTGCGGCTTTGGATGCGGGATGAGATCGAGCTTGTGCAGGGGCGGATTGCGAGGCTGCAGAAGGCCCTGGTTGCCCTGGCGGCCAGGCATACGGACGACGTGATGCCCGCTTATACCCATCTGCAGCGGGCGCAGCCGGTGTCCATCGGGGCGTATTGTCTCAGCTTCGTGGAGCAGTTTGCGCGCGATTATTCGCGGCTGGGGGATTGTCGTGAGCGTCTGAACGTGTCACCGTTGGGGTCGGGTGCGGTTGCGGGGTCGACGCTTCCCTTGGATCGGCGCAAGACGTGCGAGTTGTTGCGGTTTGACGACATTGCGCGGAATTCCATCGATGCGGTGGCGGATCGGGATTTCTGCGCGGAGTTTATTTTTGACTGTTCGCTGATAGCGGCGCATCTTTCGCGGCTTTCCGAGGACTGGATAATCTATGCGTCGAACGAGTTCGATTTCATCCGCATCGACGACAGGTACTGTACGTCGTCGAGCATGATGCCGCAGAAGCGCAACCCGGATATGCTTGAACTGATACGCGGCAAGACGGGCAGCGTGTACGGGTCGCTGGTTGCGATTCTTACGATTCTGAAGGGGCTGCCGTCGACGTACAACCGGGACCTGCAGGAGGATAAGATTCACGTGTTCAAGGCCGCGGATACTGTGAATGCGTGCCTGGATATGGCGGCGGCGATCGTGGCGAATACAGCGTTCAATACGCGGCATATTGCGGCGGGGCTGGATGCGGGCTTTCTGGACGCGACGGCGCTGGCGGAATACTTAGTGCGGAAGGGTGTTCCGTTCAGGCAGGCCCACGGGGTGGTCGGGACGCTTGTGGCGGCATGCGAAAAGCAGAACAAGAAGTTGGCGGACTTGCAGCTTGAGGAGTTCAGGCAGGCGTGCGATGTCATTGGGGAGGACGTGTATGAGAGTCTGACGGCGGGCAAGGTCGCGGCCGCATACGTTACGGAAGGGGCGGCCGGGCCGGGCCAGACGAAGGCCGCCGTGGCGTGGTGGAAGGACCGTCTGAAGGTGCAATGACGAACCGGGAAGACGAAATCACGCAATGGTTCGCGTCGCAGGCGGAGGCCTTGCCGCAGGTGCTGATAGGGATCGGCGACGATATGGCACAGGCGGCGGTCGGGGGTGACGCGTCGGTGCTCGTTACGACGGACATGCTGTTGGACGGGACGCATTTTGACCTGGCAGAGGCGGGGGCCGAGGCGGTCGGGTACAAGGCGATGGCTGCAAGCCTGAGCGACTGTGCGGCCATGGCGAGTGTGCCGCTGTGTGCGTTTGCGGCGGCGGCGTTGCCGCGGGGGTTCGGGGCGGAAGGGCTCAAGCAGATTTACCTGGGGCTGAGGCGTGCGGGGCGGATGTTCGATTGTGCTCTGGCAGGGGGGGACATTACGTCGTGGCAGGGGGCCGGCCGGTTGGCGATATGCGTTACGATGCTGAGCAGGCCGGCGGAGCACTGTGCGCCGGTGCGCCGCAACGGGGCGCGGGCGGGGGACGTTATCTGCGTGACGGGGGAGCTTGGGGGGGCGATTGCGGGCAGGCACCTGAGTTTCGTGCCGCGGGTGCACGAGGCTTTGGAGATAACGCGGCTTGCCCGTGTAAACGCGATGATGGATATTTCGGACGGCCTTTCGACGGACCTGAACCGCATCTGCGTGCAGAGCGGGGTGGGGGCCCGGGTGGAGGCGGCGGCGCTGCCGCTGTCGGAAGCGGCGGGGCTGTCGGCTGATCCGATCGTGGCGGCACTGAATGACGGGGAGGATTTCGAGCTGCTGTTTACGCTGGCGCGGGAGGAGTACGAGAAGCTGATGCGGGGGTGGACCGGGACGACGCGGATTACCAGGGTGGGTGAGATCATCGAAGGCGCCGGCATGACACTCGTTCTGCCGGACGGCGGGATGCGGGCACTTGAGCCGGGAGGCTATGATCACCTGTGAGCGAGTCCGGGCAAGAGAACGTGATCGAATTCATTTCTAATTCGCCGGAGGAGACGGTTGCGTTGGGGCGGCGGATCGGGGCGGCTTTGTCGGGCGGCGAGATCATCGGCCTGGTCGGTCCGTTGGGCAGCGGCAAGACACACCTTATCAAGGGCATCGCGGCGGGGGTGGGGGCGGGGGAGCCGGCGCGTGTTTCCAGCCCGACGTTTGTCATTGTCAACGAGTATCTGGCGCCGGGGGCGCGGCTGGACGTCTACCATATCGACGCATACCGCATCGAGACGATCGCGGAGTTCGAGATGTTGGGCTTCGACGAGTTGTGCTATCCGCGGTCGGTCGTGCTTATCGAATGGGCCGACAAGGTCGCCGCGGCGCTGGCTGACACCGAGTACATCACTATCGATATGGCCCATCTTGGGCCTTCAGAGCGGAAGATCCGCCTGCGGCGTCTGCCGTCGGGTCTTGCCGATGCGCTGAAGCAGGGGCAGCGCAGCACCTAAACTTTTCGTTCCCGAAGCGGCTTTTTTTCCCTTGCAGTCTTCATGCCTATAATCCGCCGGGGATTGCGGCCCGGTCGGTCCTATTATCGGATAGTGCACGCGCCCGATAGAGTCGCCCTTTTTGCCTCCTGCCGGTTTGCCCGCGTTTTCTTTGTTTCTTATGTTTTTGTTGTAGCGGAAATGCTCTTTGGAAAAGTGATTCCAACAACTGATGACACAACCGTCTTAAAGCTACTTTGAGCTTTTCAAGCCAAAGCGAAGAACTGAGTTCTCTACGGTTTAGCCATCAGTTTGAACAGGCCAATTCAGTGTTTTGAGCGTTTCAAAACCGATGCCGAAAACGTAACGTGGTTCAATTGGAGAAGTATGATGAGAACGAGTAATGGTGGTTTCACACTGGTCGAAATTCTGATCGTGGTGGTGATCCTGGGTATTCTGGCTGCGATCGTGATCCCCCAGTTTACGCAGGCGAGCACCGAAGCCCGCGAGTCGTCTCTGGTGAGCAACCTGCAGACGATCCGGTCGCAGATCGAGCTGTACAAGATTCAGCACAATGACAATCCTCCCACCGATGCGACAACGTTCGAGGCGCAGATGACCGGTCTGACGGACGTTGATGGTAACGCCGCGGCTGCGCCTGGTCCCGGCGTCTTCGGGCCTTATCTCCAGAAGATTCCCGTAAACCCCTTCACGCCTGGCAACAATAACGTGGCGGGGGCCGCTGGCGACAGCTGGAGGTACACGAACTATGGCAATGGCAGCTATACGTTCATTGCCAATGACGGTGGAAGCTGCCCTGACGGTACGGCTCACGCTGATCTGTAAGCGAGGCGGTTACGACACCATACCAGATATGGCTTAAGGGTGACGATTATGAAGCTGACCAGACGGGGCGTTGTCCGTGGCTGGTCAGCTTCGTTCACAGAGGGTGATGGTCAAGCGAGCGAACATGGAAAGAAAGAAGCAAGACCGTTCCGCTTTTGCTGTACCGCCGGCGACATCGAATGAGTCGTCAGGCGGGGCAGGCGAGAAGGATAAGAGGATGCGCTACAGTATTCTGGACATCCTCATGACAATGGCCCTCGTGGCTCTTGTCGCGGCGAGTGCGGGACCCCGGTTCAGCAAGGCCAGTTTGGAGAATCGACTGTCCGAGATGGTCGACGGCCTGTACGCGGTTCGGTCGCAGATCGAGCGCTACCGCGTCGAACACAACGGCCTGCTGCCCGGGCAGACGAGCCCCGGCGGCCATGTCAGCCCCGATGCGTTTGCCGAAGCGGTGACACGGCCTGACGCTTCGGGACGCGGTCCCTGGTTGAGGGCCATACCCGCCAATCCTTTCATGACGGGTGATAAGGCCGACGACGTGACGTGCGTCAACGCGGCGGGCGCATCGCCTACAGGTGATGAGGGCACCGGCTGGTGGTTCAACGCCGCGACGGGTGAGTTTCGCGCCTGTGACAACAGATTTCATGCCGAGTATTGACTTGTATCGGCGGGGCATGGCTTCGCCGTCAAGAATCGCAGGGAAATAAAATGAAAGCCAACAAACATAACCGAAGAGGCTCGAGTTTTGTGGGACAGACCGACTGCAAGGGGCCAAAGCGGGCACGCATCCGCCGGGGTGAGAGGGCCAAGAAGGCTTTTACCTTAGTGGAGATACTGATCGTTGTCGTGATCTTAGGCATTCTGGCGGCGATCGTAATCCCTCAGTTCAGCGAGGCCAGCAGTGAGGCGCGACTGGAGACGCTGCGCGGCAACCTGCAGACGGTTCGGTCGCAGATACAGCTTTATAAAGTGCAGCATGACGATCTGCTGCCCGGACAGGCGGTGATCGGCGGTGACGTTGCAGCGGCGGATTTTGTCAGCGCACTGATGAACGATTCCAAGTACGGCGCGTATCTGCAGCGTTTCCCCGTCAATAATTACATTGCGGACCCCACGCAGCGGGATGCGGTGACGTGCGTCAACGATATCAACGCATCGCCCGCCGGGGCGGAGGGGACGGGGTGGTGGTTTAATGCGGCCAACGGCGATTTCCGCGCCAATTCGGTCGGGCATACTGATTATTGACACATGCGTATCAGCAACGTTCATCGCAGAAACGGTTTTACAGTTGCCGAAGCAATGATCGCAATGGTCGTTCTGGCGACGGCGGCGGCGGCGATTGTTCTGCCTTTTTCGGCGGGGGCGGCCGCTCACGTGGAAGGGGCCAAGCAGACGATGGCGGCGCAGTTGGCGGCAGAACTGCTCGAACGGCTCAAGAGCGAGCCTTACGATACGCTGGAGCGTTATTACAACGGGTACGTGGAGGCGCAGGGAGCGATGTTTGACCCTGGCTGGCAGCCTTATACCGACGAGGCGTACAGGCGGTTCTGGAGACGCTGCACCTGCACAAAGGCCAACGTGGGCGGGCAGGCGCGATGGTGGGTGACCGCGTACGTGTACTACGACAACAACGAAGTAGTGCGGATGAGCACGTTGATCGGTCCTTAGAAGATGAGAAGGCGTGCAGACATAATGAAGGGGCGTCGGGGCGGCTTTACCGTCGCGGAACTGCTTGTGGCGATGATGATATCAAGCATCGTTTTGGGCGCCGTTGCCACGCTTGCTTTCGCCACCGGCAAAGCGGACAGGGCAATGGACGAACTGCTTACTGCCCGACAATTAACGCGTTTCAACAACAGCAAGATTTCTGATGCGCTTCGCTACAGCCGGCGCGCGTTTCGGACGCCCAATGGCAATGTCGCCTTTTGGAGGGCGGACGATGAAGGAGAGGACGACGAAAGCAATGTCGCCAATAATAAAATAAACGGATCGGAACTGCTATTTCTAAGAACGGAAGGATCTGATTTGAGGCTGTATCAATTCGAATTTTTCGGTAAGACAACAAAAAGCCCTTTCACCATCGCCACGCTTGACGAAGCACCAACGGACGAACCTATTCGGTTGGAAGTGAGCATCGCCGAAATAGAAAATGACACAGCTTTCAACGAGTTGCTCAACCTGGCTGTGGTGAACAGGTACGTTACAAAGCAGGTGTTAGTAAAGCTGCCTGACAAGTACAACCTCGATGTCGACAACAGCGCAGGCGTCAAAATGGCGTTTTCGGACGTCGCGTTCGGTTTTCCGGCTGCTTCTAACCCTCACTATACCCGACTGACCTACAACCTGATCGTCACGCGAATCAATCAAAGCGGCCAGGTCACGTCACAGGTTATCATGCCGTACAGCCTGGTCGCGCATACGCTTGCCTCGGCCGAGAACCTGATTGATGAGACAGGCTAACTTGCACCATCCGACGATGATTAATCGAGCACGATATGAATAAGGTCAAGGTCAGACAATACGGCAATAGCAAACAGCGGTTGGGGGCTGTGCTGCTGGTTGTGTTGTTTGTGTGCATGGTGGTTTCCGTCTTGTCGATGACGGTCATTATCAGGGCAAACCGGCAGATGATTGTTTCAGATGGCGACGCCACGAGACTCAAACTCGATTATCTGGCTGAAGCGGGGCTGGAACATGCCAGGACGCTGCTGCTTCATCCTCAAGACGTGAATACTTTGCCGAACGGCTATTGGGCGGGGGACAATGAGCTGTATATCGAGGCCGCCGCCGGTTATTACGACCTAACGGTGACGCAGAGCAAGTTGGGTCATACGCCCAGGTGCACGTATGATGTGGTTTGCGAGGCGTATCTGAATCTGGAAGAAAAGAAAAACGGGGTACGGAGCAAGCTGGAGGCTCAGGTGCGGCTGGACCCGTGTGTGGCTTACTGGGCGGGGGGAGGCTCAAGCCTGCCGCCGACCGTTACCGTGAATGGCGATGTTTACTGCGGGGGCGAGCTGACAAGCGCGGGGGTGATTAACGGGGACGTTTTCGCCGAAAGGTTCTTGGGCACGGCTGCGGGCCAGACGCTGACGCGCGCCAAACTGATCGATCCCGAGACAGGGCCGCCTTTTGGCTTCCCGGAAGTCACAGCGGATTACTTTTCGCCGGGCTACAACTATGACGGTCGCTTTTGCACGCCGCGAATCCTCAGCGCGAGCGATTGCAACAATCCTGCCGAATCATTTGTGCCCACGGGGGCGAATCCGGCGGGCGTTCTTTACTACAGCGGGGCGCTGACGTTAGCCGGCAATGTCACCATCAGCGGCACGCTTGTTGTGGACGGCAATGTGACCTTGCAGGACGGTGTAACGAAGATTATTCCCAGCAAGAACGACCTGGTGGACGACCGCTACCCGGCGCTTGTGGTTAACGGTGAAGTGACAGTGGGTGACAGTGCGCAACTGGACGTCAGCGGCTTAGTGCTGGTCAATAGGATGGTCGTTGACCCAAACGCACTGAACGTAAGCATAACGGGGGCGCTGTTTGCCAAAAGCGGCGGGGTTGATGTTCGGCCCGGCTATGCCCACAAAGTTACCATAACCGCGGACCCCATGCTCGCGGCGGTCAAGCTTTCTTCGTCGACCATGGAGCTTCTTCAATGGTCGCCGGCGGTGGACGCGTTCTATACGTATGTCAAGCGGGGGGATGAGAAAAAAAGCGGATTGTAGTGATTACGCAGGGCGGCGCAGAGACGGAGGGCGGCTTGCGGACCGCAGTCTGTAACGAAAGAACCGACTGTGCGAGGCGGCTTCGCTGCCGTGCGCGGCAATACGCCGGCGGGCGGGGTTGGTGATTAAGGCCGCCGCCGAGGATGCCGAAGAACAACTCGAATGGCCAGGCGGCCGTTGCGCGAATGAGTGATGGAAAGGCAAGAATAGAGATGATTTTATCAGACAAAACGACCTCCACCAGGCTCGCCTTCACGCTTTTGGAAATTATTATCGTGATTGCCATCATTGCGGTGGCGGCCCTGTTTGCGGTGCCGATGTTTTCTCAGGCGGCGGACGTTCAACTCCGCACCGCAGCAAACATGGTGGCCGCCGACATCGAGTACGCCAAGAGCCTGGCCATTACGCGGCAGCAGCCGCATTCGGTTGTATTTGACACCGTTAATCACGCGTACAAAGTGTGCGACGAAACGGGCGACGGCTTGCTGTCTATTTCGTTCGGCGCGGATCCGCGGCTGAAGAAGGTGCGGGTTGCGGCGGTCAACTTCGACGGGGCCGGCGATAACGCGATTACGTTCGATTACCTTGGCAGTCCTAGTTCGGCAACGAGGGAGCTGTTAGACCCAGGAACGGTCACGTTAGCCGCCGACGGCATGACGCTGAACATCACCATCGAACCGGTAACAGGGTATGTCAGCATTAATTAAACAATGTGCGGCGGCCGCCATGCGGCTGTTCGACAACAGCGCCGGCCCGATCGGGCTGGACGTGGGCCGCAGTACGATTCGCATGATCCAGTTGGCGTTCCGCGCGGACAAGATCAGCGTGATCGCCGCGCAGAAAGCGGATGTGCCGCTGGATCTGCCGGATGACGAGGCGGTGCGGACGTACACCGTGCAGGCGATTCGACGCATGTGCGCGGAGGGGGGTTTTTCGGGCAGGGAGGTGGTTTCGTGCCTGTCGGCAGACAGCCTGAAGATCAAGAGCCTGAGACTGGACACGACCGATCCTGCTCAGATCGAGGGTCAGCTCAAGATGGAGGTTGCCCAGCGTTTCGGTCTCGACGCCGCGGTTGACGAGATTCGGTACATGATCGCCGGGAGTGTTTACCAGGGCGAGGAGATCAAGAACGAGGTTGTTTTCTTCGGTACAGACTGTCAAAGCATAACGCGGCACCTGTCGCTTCTCGAAGAAGCGGGGCTGGTTCCGATCGCCTTGGACGCGGTGCCGTGTGCATTGTTCCGGAGCTTTCAAGCATCGCTGCGGCGGCATGAGGACCAGCGTCTGGTCAGCGTTATCGTTGACGTGGAAGACCTCTACACGACGGTCATCATTGCCCGCGGCCAGGAGATCATTTTTGTCAAGCAGATTCCGGTGGCGGCGGCGCGGCTGACGATGGAGGTGGCTTCGCGGCTCGGCATTTCGGCTGAAGAGGCGAGGCTGCTGCGGACGAAGCTGAAAGACGATGCTGACAGCGTTGATCCGGTCACGCGTCAGGCCGTCATCGATGCGATGAGTCACGTCACCGAGGAACTCGCCAAGGAGATTTCCCTATGTTTTCGCTATTACGCGGTGACGTTCCGCGGACAGCGGCCGACGGAGGTTGTCTTTGCGGGTGGCGAGACGGACGAAACGACGCTGCTTAACGCGCTGCGGCGGCACTTAGGCGTTCAGGTCAGCGTGGCGCGGCCGCTTCGCGGCATCGACGTGGGCAACACGGTGATCAACCGTCGGCGGAACGTTGAGATGTCCGAGTGGGCGGTGGCCGTGGGCCTTGGCCTCAAAGGCGCGGATCTGGCAGCATGCGGGTTGGCAGGTTATGAAAGAAATTGATTTCATCCCGGAATGGTACAGGACCGGGCGCCAGCGCCGGGTCAGCTATCATCGTCAATACACGATGATCGGCTGTCTGTTCGTGGCGCTTCTGGCGTGGAGCTATGCCGCGGGCAGCTTTTTAGGGGCGGCCAAGGCCACCGTCGAGGGGGCGCGCAATCTGTTGGAGGCGAGCGAACCCTTTGCGCGTGAGTATGCGGTCCTGAAGGACGAGATCAAGACACTCACGGAGAAGGCGGACGTTATGGAGCGTATCCGTACGCGGACGCCGTTGGAGAGCATTCTGGCCGAGCTGAGCTGTCTTATCGGGGACAGAATTGTCCTGAGCAGCCTGGAGATCAGCACGGAACCCTGGCACAAGGAGGGAATCAATACCGGCCGAGGCGCGATCGTCATTGCCCGCAGGCCCGACAGCGATTGGGCGTCATTGCCCGAGGCGGATGTTTGCACGCGGGTGGTCCTGGCGGGTATTGCGGCCGACGCGTCGGACGTGGCGGCCCTGATTGCGGCGATGGAGAAGTCGCAGTACTTCTGCAAGATCATACCCGGTTACTCGCGGAACAAAGACTTGCGCGGCTGCCGTGCAACGGAATTTCAGATAAGTGCGCACATAGCTGACTATGTCGTGAATAATGAAACGGCGTCCAAATGAGGCAGGTTGAGAAACAGCAGTGGATCATCATCGGTCTTTGCGCGGTCCTTGTGGCCGGCTTCGCCCTGCTGCGGTTTTTTCCGCTGATGCGGCGTTCGTCGGAGGTTCGCCAGGTGCGTCGCGTCCAGGAGGCGGATGTCGCCAGGCTGCGCGAATGTGCGGTTCAATTGCCCGAACTTCGCCGCAAGGCGGACGCGCTGAAGGAGGAGACGGCGGAGTACGGCCGCATGATTCCGCAGGCGCCGCAGTTCGCCGAGTTGTGGCAGCAGATAGCCGACGTGATGAACCGGCTCAATCTTACGGACCAGATCGTGCAGCCTGGAAAGGAGAACATCGGGCGGACGATCAACAGCATTCCCATCACGATTCAGTGCGCCGGGACGCTCGAGCAGCTGTTCCAGTTTCTCGGTGCGCTGCGGCGTTTCGATCGGGCGGTACGCATCGAGAAGTGCCAACTGCTCAACGACAATGATTTTTCGGGCCAGCTTAAGCTGAATGCGGTGGCCACGATTTTTTACCAGACTTCCGGAGGATCCGGTTCTTAGTGTGAATCGATTTCCGTATGGGTAACGGGAAAGAACATAGAAAACGTGATCTGGAACTGCTGCGGCGGCTGCCGATGCCGCGCGGACGTATCGTCATTGCGGTAATCCTGGTGACGACGATGCTGTTCATGTGGGCGCGGCTGCTCTTTTCGGGCAAGGGCGGCGGGACGACGGCCGTAAGCGCGGCGGTCCAGACGAGTGCGGTGACGAACAGCGGCAAGCCGACAACGCGGCTGGCGGGCGTGAAGCTGCCGGTTGAGCCTGGAAGGCACGATCGGCTGGCGCGCGATTTCTTCACGACGGCCAACTGGAAAGCGTTTCAGTCGCTGCAGGGCGGGTCATCGAAAATGCCGCCCAGCGATGCGGCCGACCGCCAGGGCCTTACGGAATATGACATTCAAGTGATCGAGGAGAATCTGAAGCTCGACGGCATTATCTCCGAGCAGAGCCGACAAGCCTGTGAGGCGTTTATCAATGGCAAGCTGGTGCAGGTCGGCGGTCAAATCACAATCGAGTACAAGTCCCGCCAGTGGACTTTGACAGTTCTGTCGATTCAGAAAAACAACGTCGTTCTCGGGCTGGAGAATTACACGCTCAATGTGGCAATGCCTCAGGCCGACAGTCTGAACAATTGATGTAGAAGGAAGGAAGGTGCAGTATGTTGCAGACAAGCAATCGAAAGCGCAAGATCACCAGCGGCATGGTCGTGTGGGGCCTTGCCGTCGCCACGTTAGCGGCGCTGGTGCTGGCTCAGGTGGAGCCGGGAGAACGTGCGCTGGTGGTGTTAGAGCCGGTGATGGACGAAGCGGCGGAGCCGCAGGCGGCCCCGGCGGCGGAAGCGCTCGTGGATGGTGAACTCTCCGGCGGCGCTATTCAGTCGCTCAGCTTCAAGGAGGGCACGACGATCCGCGCAGCGCTTAAAATGCTGGCGCTGAAGTATCACAAGAACATTGTGCCTACACCGCGGGTGGAGGGCCAGATCACGGTTACGGAACTGTTCAACGTCTCGTTCGAAGAGGCCCTGCAGGCTGTAATCGGGACCAACAAGTACGAGGTCCAGGGCAACTTCATCATGGTGTATACGCATGACGAGTACGAGCAGATCAAGGCTGACAAGCGGCGCATGGAAGACAGGCTCTTTACGCTGTACTACATGACCGCGGACGAGGCGCAGAAGCTCGTGACGCCGCTGCTTAGCCCCGACGGCACAACGGCGATCAGTTCGCCGGCCCAGACGGGCGTTCCTGCCGGGGAGTCGATCAGTGACGACTCGGCGGGCGGCGACAACCTGGCGTTTCAGGACACGCTTGTGATCCAAGATTATCCGGAGAACCTTGCCCGTGCCGAGGCGCTGATCAGGAATCTCGATGTTCGGCCCAAGCAGGTTCTGGTTGAAGCGACGATCCTCAGCGCGCGGCTGGTCGAAGGGATGGAGTTCGGTGTCGACTGGAGCTTCGCTGCAGGCGTGAGCCTCACCGGCACAGCGGCCAGCGGCGGCACGCAGGATACGGTGTTGGGCGGCGTGTTAGAGGGCAGTGAGTCGCCCGGGCTGACACCCATGCAGCAGGTCGCGAAGTGGGGACAGTCGGGCACGCCTCTTGAGGTGGCCGGCTTTGCCAACACGGGCAGCAGCGGTCTGCGTATCGGTGTGACGGCCGGTGACGTCGGAATCCTGATCACGGCGCTTGAGCAGATCACCGACACCACGATCTTAGCCAATCCCAAGATCTTGGCGGTGAACAAGCAGTTGGGCCAGGTCTACATCGGCACCAAGCTGGGTTATCGCGAGGGCAATGTCATCACCGACGGCGGCGCCACTCAGGAAGGGTCGGTGAAGTTCCTTGATACCGGCACGAAGCTGGCGTTCAGGCCTTACATCGGCGATGACGGCTACATCCGCATGCAGATCCATCCCAAGGACAGCACCGGTGCGCTTAACGCGCAGGGGGTGCCTGATGAAACCTCGAGCGAACTGGCCACCAACGTCATAGTGCGCGACGGCCAGACGATCATCATCGGCGGTCTCTTCCGTGACGCCGTCAGTTCGATGACGCGCCAGGTGCCGCTGTTAGGCAGCCTGCCGATCGTCGGCGACGCGTTCAAGGGTGTCAACGACAACAACTGGCGCGAAGAGGTCATCGTCATGCTGACGCCGCACATAATCGATTCGCCGGATGGACTGGTAGACAATGATAAGAACAGCGATCCGATGCGGAAACTGTATCGCGGGCGCAAGAAGCTCAACTGGATGAGCACGGCGCGGCAGGCCGACGACTGCTACGAGAAGGCCGCCGGGCTGTATGCCGCGGGCAATACCTGTGAAGCGATGCGTGAACTTAACTGGGCGCTGCACCTGCGGCCAACGTACACCGAGGCGATACGGCTGAGAGATCGCATCGTTCGCGAGACTGCGGGAGACAGCGGCCACGACATCGAGATGATCATGGCCGACCTGATCAAACGCGAAGAGATCGTGTGGTTTAAGTAACGAGAGAGGTATCGAGCGCTCCAGCCGGCCTTTGCCGGTCGGCTGGAGCTTTACTGAGAATTGGGTCGCGGGGGGATAAGGATTGCAGTCATGAGAAAGCACGCATGCATGGCGGGGCTGGCCGCCGCGGTTATCCTGGCGCTTTTGCCGGGGTGCACCTCCTACGCCGACAAGAAACGCGCAGCACGAATGAGATGGGACAAGGTGTCCGCGCAGGCCCGTGTCATCGTGGCACGCGATCTGTTCGAGGACGGCCGCTACGATGACGCCGCGACCACGGCGCAGCAGTGTCTGCTGTCGGACCCCGAACTGCCCGAGGCGCACCTGATCGTGGGCAAGTGCCGCTATGTCAGCGGCCAGATTGTCCAGGCGCAGAGCGCGCTGATCAAGGCTGTGGGGTATGATGAGAACCTCGACGAGGCGTGGTACTGGCTGGGCGAGATTGCGGCACATAACCGTCAGCCGGCGCAGGCGCTGGAATACTACGGCCGGGCCGTGTCGCTGAGGCCTACGAATATCGACTATATCCTTTCGCTTGTCGAGACGTATTCGGAATTAGGGCGCTATGATGAGGCCCTGGGTCTGCTCGAAGAGAAGCGGACACTTATGCCGGGCGATGTCCGCTTGAAGGTGACGACGGCGGACATTCTTCAGCGGCTTGGGCGGACGCGTCAGGCCATTTCCATGTACAATCAGGCGCTGCTGCTTGATCCGAGCGATACAACCATTGCTGAGTCGCTTGGCTACTGTTACATCACGGAGCAGGACTATAACCAGGCCGCGGCGATGTTTGAGAAGGTGGTCGCCCAGGCGACCGGTGACCGGAAGGCGGCTTGCCTTCAACTTCTGGCGATCTGCAGCATGAACGCGGGGCAGTACGGCAGGGCGGTCGGCTATTACGACAAACTGAGCGTGGACCAGCGTGACGACGAACACGTCTGGCTGCGAATGGGCCAGGCGGCACTCGGCGCCGGCGCCGCGGGACGTGCGGCGGCCTGCGCGGCGCGTGCATTGGCGCTTCGGCCGGGGTGGGAGGACGCCATTGCCTTGCAGGGCTGCGCACAATATCTGAGCAACGATTACGACGCGGCGATACAGACCTTCAGTCGCGTAATCGGAAGCAAGAAGATGGGCGGTTTCGCATGGCTGATGAGCGGCAGGTGCTACCAGCAGTTAGGACAGCATGACCTTGCCGACAGAGCGTATGAGAACGCGAGCCGGCTTAATCCGGAGAGCAAGCTGACGAATCTGCTGGCAAAGAATCGTTGATGCGGCCCCGGCGGCACAAAAAGGACAGGGAGAAAGGGTGCGTTCATTTCGATACAGCATTGGCGTTGTATGGGCGTTGGCTGCATGCAGTGTAATCGCTGTTGTGGCGGCGGCCTGTGCCGGGGCGCCTGTGACATTACTGGTGATCCTTGGAGGCATGGCTCTGGCAGCGACGACAGCGACGGGAGTTGTCGTACGGCAGACTGCCGACGCTGTGCAGTGCTTCTTAAGAGCCCTGCAAAACCCGGATGCGGTATCGCTGCCCGGCGGAAAGCGGTTTCCTTTGAAACCTCTGTATGACGCGCTGGGCGAGTATCTTTCACTTCGCGCGGAAAGCCGGAAGAAGTCCCGCGATCGCGAAAGCGAAGTCATGCTGCGGCTGCAGCTTCTTCAACGGCAAAAGAAGAACACGGAGGCCATTATCTACAGCATCCGCGACAGCGTCATCGTGACCGATGCATCGGACCGCATCATCCTGGCGAATGCCGCAGCAGAGGAACTGTTCGGCTTTAAACTCGCCCGCGAACAGGCGCAGCCGCTTGGCGATGCCATCGGGAACACGGATTTCGTTAACCTGATCCGCCGAAGCCGCGAGAACCGCAATTCGCACGTCCGTCATGAACTGACCCTTGATGGGGGGGGCGGGTCAAAGGTGTTCGATTGCATTGTCTCCTGTGTGGAGGACGAGAACGGCTCCGCCTGCGGGGTGGTCGCCGTGCTGCACGACATCACGCGGGAGAAGGAAATCTCGCAGATGAAGAACGACTTCGTCAGCCACGTTTCGCACGAGCTCAAGACGCCGCTGGCGTCCATCAACGCTTATGCGGAAATGCTCGTGGACGGGGAGGCCGGCGATGCCGAGACGATGAACAAGTTCTGCGCCATTATCCAGTCGCAGGCCCAGCGGCTCAACCGCCTAATCGAAGACATCCTCAATATTTCGCGCATCGAATCGGGCCTGATCAAGGTCGCCAAAGAGCCTTGCAGCGTGGCCATTCTGGCCCAGAACGCCGTGGAGATGATCAAGAGCTACGCCCTCGAAAAGAACATCACCGTCACGGCTCCCGCGCCGATTATCCACGACCAGATCCTTGCCGACAAGGACATGATCACGCAGGTGATCATCAACCTGCTGAGCAATGCGGTCAAGTACACGCCGTCGGGGGGGTCGGTGGGCATCAGCGTGGAGGTCGACGAGATCGACCAGCAGGTCCGCGTCGCAGTGACGGATACGGGCGTGGGGATCCCGGCGGAGGACCTGCCGCACGTTTTTGAGAAATTCTATCGGGTGGAAGCGAACAAAAAACAGGCCAAAGGTACGGGTCTGGGACTCAATCTGGTCAAGCAGATCGTCGAAACAGTGCACGGCGGCCGCGTATTCGTGACGAGTACCCCGCAGAAGGGCAGTACTTTTGGCTTTACGCTGCCGTTAGCGGCCGAGCGGGTCGTCCAGAACGTCTAAGGGATTTTCGGAGAACAGCCATGACCGACAGAAAAGTTCTGATAGTGGATGATGAGATTCATATTGTGCAGGTCGTCGCCATCAAGCTGCGAAACAACGGCTTCGAAGTGATCACGGCGGAAAACGGGGCCGAGGCGCTGGAGCTTATCCAGTCGAACCATCCCGACCTGGTCATCACCGATTATCAGATGCCGGTCATGACGGGCGTCGAGCTGATAGAAAACCTCCGCAGCGACCCGCGTTTTGCCGAACTGCCGGTGATCATGCTGACGGCAAGGGGGTTCGCCATCGAAGAGGAGAAGAAGGAACGCCTGAACGTGGCCGCCTGTCTGAGCAAGCCGTTCAGCCCGCGCGAAGTCTTGCAGTGCGTGCAGGACGTGCTTGAGCAGGTTTCCGCATAACATCGCCCACGGGATCACGGAATGGCACAGACGATCACAACACGCTTGTCCACCAGCCAACTGGAAAGCCTGCGGACCTTCGCCAGGATGGTCAACCGGTTCGATGCCAATTTTTTTGCTTATGACACGTCGGCACAATGTCTTGTCGATTCGCCCGGCGGCCGCTTCCAAAGCGAGCCCGAGCAGATCGTCAGGTGTGTGCAGCAGGCGCTGGAACGGGACCGTCCCGGCGTGCAGCGGTTCGGCGAGGCAGACGAGATTCTGACATTCTGCCTGAAAGACGGTCCGGGTACGGTTGCCGTGGCAGTGGTGCACGCCTGTGTCAACCAGGGCGAGGATGAGGCTGACAGCGAAGTTATTGCGGCGAACTGCGCAGGCGGTACTGAGATTCGTTACCTTTCGGAACTGTTGGGCCTCTTCGGCAGTGATTTTCAAAGCAGCGCAAAGGCGGCCGGCCAGCTCGAGAAGGTCTGTACAGAACTGTCGGACACATATGAAGAGCTGATGCTGCTGTATAACCTTAGCTCTCACATGAAGGTCACGCAGTCGGACGCCACGTATCTGCAGATGGCGTGTGATCAGCTTACGCAGCTTGTGAGAGTCGAGGGTATCGCCATTTTTCTTGAAAAGAAGGTCGACGGGGAGAAGCGTCTTACCCTTACCGCCGGCTCCGGCCTGGTCACCATTGACCCTGTCCTGGCCGATATTCTCCAGGTACATCTGGCGCGTGAACTCAGCAGCGGCCGGGAGGCGCTGCTGGACAGCAACGTGGATGGCCCGTTCAAGTATGAGTGGCCGGACCGCATCAACAACATTCTCGCCGTGCCGCTCAACGGGGCCGACAGCATGATCGGCCTGATGGTGGCAACGAACATTCTGGACAAGCCGGACTTCGACAGCACGGACGTCAAACTCTTCAACACCGTCGCGCACCAGTGCGCGGTGTTCATGGAAAACGGCCGGCTTTTCGGCGATCTCAAGGAACTCTTTGTCGGCGCGTTGAAGGCGCTGACCAACAGCATCGACGCAAAAGACCAGTACACCCGCGGCCATTCGGAGCGCGTTGCGTTTATCTCGCGCTGGATTGCCGAGCGCCTGTCGGAGACAATCCCCCTTGACGAGGAACAGATCCACCGGATCTACCTGGCGGGCCTCCTGCACGACGTCGGCAAGATCGGCGTCAACGAGGCGGTCCTCCGCAAGAAAGGCAAGCTCACGGACGAGGAACTTGCCCGGATCAAGGCACATCCGCAGATCGGGGCATCGATCCTGTCGGAGATCAAGCAGATGCGCGAAATCGTGCCCGGCGTTCTCTGTCACCATGAACGCGTCGACGGCAAGGGTTATCCCAAGGGGCTCACGGGCGATCAGATTCCGCTGATCGGCAAGATCATCTCGCTGGCCGACGCTTTTGACGCGATGACTTCCAAGCGGGTGTATCGCGAGGCGCTGAGCATCAAGAGGGCCATCGCGGAGATCAAGAAGGGCATAGGGAGCCAGTTCGATCCGGAGGTTGCGACGGTTTTCATCGAAAGCGACATTCGCAAGCTCTGGAGCATCATTCAGGACGGCTTTATCGAGAGGTGGGATTACAGCAATTTCTCTGAATACGGAACGGTTGCGGTAGGAACGCTGATACGGTGAAGATTCAGACGCAAAACTACAACGACGTGACGGTGGTGGAACTCCAGGGAGAGTTTACGTCCGAACTGATCAAGCCGTTCGTCGACACGATGACGTCCATTGTCGCCGGCGGGGCATTCGGGATCGTTCTGGATATGTCCAACGTGGCGTTCATCGACAGCAAGTGTCTGGAGCAATTGCTCTGGCTGCGGGATTATTGTCACGAAAACAATCGCCAGCTCAAACTGGCAGGCCTCGAGGAGAACTGCAAGAAGATCCTGGAGATCACGCGTCTGTTGGGGAAGTTCGACGTATACGAGGAATTGGCGCCGGCCGTAAAGAGCTTTGCGTAAAATGATCGAATAGCATGGGCGAAATCGGAACAGAACAGAAGCTGCAGTTGGGTCAGGTTCTGCTGGATCGCGGAATTGTCACTGAGGAGCAGATTCAGCAGGCCCTCGAACGTCAACAGCAGCAGGGCCATCAGAAGCTGCTCGGCGAACTGCTGGTCGACATGGGCTATTGCTCCGAGAACCAGATCGCCTCGGCGCTGGCGCATGCGTACGGCGTTCCGTATGCGCAGGTCACTCCCAAGATCTGCGATCCGGCGGTGGTGGAGATCCTGCCGCGGGACTTCCTGGAAGAACACGCCGTGCTGCCGCTGTTCAAGGTTTACGATGCGCTCACAGTGGCCGTCAGCGAGCCGTCGAACGTATTTCTGATCGATGAGATCGAAAGGCTGAGTAACTGCAAGGTGCAGGTCGTCTGCGCGACGGTCAAGGACATCCATGCCACGCTGCAGACGTATATGCCCGCGGCGAATGTGTTCGTCATCGATGACATTATCGACGACGCCGCTCTCGAGGATTTCGCCCTCATCGAGAGCATTACGGAGGACATCAGCGAACTGGAGCAGGCTGCGGGGCAGTCGCCGGTAGTGCGGCTGGTCAACAGCCTGCTTTATAACGCGGTTCGCGAAAACGCCAGTGATATCCACATCGAGCCCGATGACAAGCGGCTCCGCGTCCGCTATCGCGTCGACGGGCGGCTCTATGAGAAGATGCGGCCTCCGTATCAGATGCACTCGGCGATTGTGTCGCGGATCAAGATCATGGCCGAGTTGGACATCGCGCAGCGTCGGCTGCCGCAGGACGGCAGCATTCACGTGTTGATGGAAGGGCGGCCGATCGACCTCCGCGTTTCCGTCATGCCCGGCAACTTCGGCGAAAAGGTCGTCGTCCGCGTGATCGACGCCAAGAAGATTCTCAACAGTCTCGAAGCACTCGGCTTCAGCTACGACAACCTCGAACTGTTTCGCGAGAAAATCAAGGCTCCGAACGGCATTGTGCTGGTGACAGGCCCGACGGGCTCGGGCAAGAACACCACGCTGTATGCGGCGCTGGCGGAACTCAACGGGGAGGATGTGAATATCTGCACCGTCGAAGATCCGGTGGAATGCAATATTCCGGCCGTCAATCAGTTCGAGGTGCATGAGGCGGCGGGTTTCACGTTCGCCACGGCGCTGCGGAGCCTTTTGCGTCAGGACCCGGACATCATCATGGTCGGCGAGATACGTGACCGTGACACGGCCAACATTGCCGTGCAGGCGGCTCTGACGGGGCACCTGGTGCTGTCAACTCTGCACACCAACGACGCCCCGGGGGCCGTGACGCGGCTGATCGATCTTGGCGTTCCCCCGTATCTCGTCAGCGCGTCGCTGATCGCGGTTCTGGCGCAGCGGCTTGTTCGCAAGATATGTCCCAACTGCAAGGAGGAGTACGAGGCGCCGCACACCATTCGCAAGATCGTCGAAAACTGGATGCCCGGTATCGACCGGTACTATCGCGGCATCGGCTGCCGGAAGTGCCGCAACACCGGCTTTCTGGGCCGTATCGCCATTCACGAATTGTTCGTGCCGACCGAGGAAATACTCGACATGATTGCCCAGGACGCGACGCTCAAGAGCCTCAGAACCGCCGCACGCAACGCGGGCATGGTTCCGCTGCACGTCGACGGTTTCGAGAAGGTCCGCGCCGGCATCACCACCATCGACGAAGTCCTCAGGGTCAGCAATCTCACGGGATAAGCGGAGCGTGCCATGCAAAGCAGCAGGCAGACAGTTGAAGCGAAGAAGCCCGAACAGGCTGTATCCAATCTGCGCATCAAGTCGTCTGAGCTGATTATCTTCACCACGCAGCTTTCGGTCATGCTGGAAAGCGGCGTTGTTCTGTCGGATGCGCTGGAAGCGATCGCTCAGCAGACGCGTCCGGGCATTACCAAGCTGGTCATCCAGGACGTGGCCGATCGCATCAAGTCGGGCGACTGTTTTTCTTCAGCGCTGGCCCAGTACCCGCGCATCTTCAGCGCGATGTACGTGAGCATGGTCAAGGCCTCGGAGGCCAGCGGCAACATGGCGCGTATGCTGCAGATTCTCAGCGGCTACCTCAATGCGGACGCCGACACCCGCAAGCAGGTCAAAGGCGCGATGATTTATCCGTTCGTCATGCTCATGATGGCGATTGCGGCGACGGGCTCACTGATGTTCTTTGTGCTGCCGCGATTCACGAAGATCTATGAGTCGCGCGGGGCGGCGCTGCCGAAACTGACGCAGGTGCTTGTGACCTTCAGCTCGTTATTGGGCAACATGAGATTCATGACGGCAGCGGTTACGCTTGCGGTGTGCCTGGGGATATTGTTCTGGATCTGGAAGCAGACCACCAGCGGCCGCAAGACGTTGGACTGGATTCTGGTTCACACGCCGATCTTCGGAACGATGTTTATCGACGCGGTGCTTACCCGCTCGATGCGGATTATGGCGACCATGGTTAATACCGGCGTGAGCCTGCTGGAGGCGCTGGATGTGATGAAGACCTCCTGTGACAATTATTATTTTCAATCGCTCTGGGCGGCGGCCGACAGCAAGATCCGGGACGGTTATCAGCTTTCTGACTCGATCGTTCTGGCTCCCCATTCGGAGCTTGTCGCTCCCGGCATTATTCAAATGCTGCGCGCCGGTGAAAAGTCGGGCCAGATCGGGCAGGTTGCCGATAAGGTCTCGATTTTTTATGAGAAGAAACTCGCCAATTCCATCCGCACCGCGACGAGTCTTATCGAACCTCTCATGGTCATGATCATGGGCGTGGTCATCGGCACCATCGCCATAGCGCTGCTTCTTCCCGTCTTCCGAATCTCCACGATCATTGCCCAGTGAGTGACAGCACGACAGCGGCGCGGCAGGTCAGAGGCCGTCGAGTCTTCGCACGGCACCACTCCTGTGAGTCAGGGCGTTGGTCCTGAAGCCGGTGTGTGGGGCAGCGGGATTTCAGACCGCGGCATTCATGATGTGCAGGATGATGTCGCGGCGGCTGACGATTCCCACCAGTTTGCCCTTGGCGACAACCGGTACACGGCGGAACTCGTTTTTCATCAGGCAACTGCAAAGCGATGCGAACGAGTCTGTTACTTCGACGCACACGACATCCCGCGTCATGAAGTCCTCGACCCGCAAGCCGCGTTCGGCTGAATCATCCGTTCCTTCAAGCCGCCGAAGGGCCAGGGCCAGAACGTCTTTTTCAGAGAGAATGCCGATGACGCGGTTCCTGTCGTCAACAACCGGCAAACCGGTGAAATCGTGTTCGACCAGCTTGCGGACCGCTTCCAGAATGGGCGTGCCCTTTTCGACGGTGACAACGTTGGTCTTCATGGCATGCTCTATACCGATCATGCGCAACTCCTTTCCGCAAGCAGCATACAAAATGGTCGGCGAAGCACACCGGAACAACATGGGAAAACCTTCTTATATGATTGGTGATTTTACTGAATGGCAGGCAGACTTCAAGGCTCCATTCGGTGGAGGTGGGTAATGCCGCGGCGAAACCGATGGTCTGACGCGGGGGCGGGGCAATTGCGATTGGTGAGCAGGGGTGTTTGGCGGTAAAAGCAGCTTTCCGGGGGAGGCGAGGCCGGGCGGGGCAAAAACCTTTCAAGAATTTCACAGGGGTTCTCCGATATTGTTTACGAAAGAGGTCACATAAAGAGGTTTTTGGCGGGCGATTTGGTGGCAAATCCTGAGTGGGGGTTTGCCGTTGGCGTTTGTGCTAATGGGAATCTAAGTGTCGAGGGAAAAGCAATGTTGAGACTGGGGCGTGCACAACTGGTGCTTGTGGGGATAATTGCGGTCATGTGCCAGTTCTGCGGTTGTCATGTTTCGACGAACTGGACTACATACGGCCTGTTTACGCGTCCTGAGCTGCAGCGGTACGACCGGTTTGCGGTTTTCGGGGTCCGCGGGGAGAAAGAGCAGATTTTCATGGCCGAATTTATCAGGTCCTTAATGGGCTATAACATCGTATTTGTGGAGCGGGGGCGGATCGCGGAGGTGCTGTCGGAGCAGGATGCGCTGGAGGGACGGCTGAATGAGTCGACGCGGGCACGTTTGCAGCAGATTTATGGTGTGCAGGCGCTGATTTTGTGCGATTACGTGATTGAAGATGAGCCGACGAACGGGCGGGAAATGAAGCTGCGGGTACGGATTCTGGACACGGAAACGGCCGCCATAATTGGTTCAGTGGTCGTCAGCCGGCGAACTTCGCGGCCTAAGGACGATATCGAGGACTACACGGCGGCGGTGAAACAGGCGACACGGTCGCTGCGGGACAATGTGATGGGGGGAAGTATCTATTGAGCATACGGATGAGGAGGCAGCGGTCGGCCTCTCTAAGGTTGTGGGCGACATACATCGCCAAACAAGACGTCAAGAGATCGTGCGCGTCTGAGTGACGAGGGGGGTGAGCCAAGGGTATTTTGCTGCAGGTTATGGGGTTGTTAGCCGATAATTGGACGCGGCGATGTGAACAAACTGGTGTGTCCGAGCATAGGTTCTTGCGTATGGGGGGCGGAGGAAGGGGAGAAGCACCGATGGGGGCTGAACGCGACGGGTGGTGCGCGTGCCAGGGGCAGGTAAAGTCTGCGATTTTTTTATTTTTTTAGATTTTTTGTGTTTACACTGTGGCGATTGGGTTTATATACTCTGGCTTTTGCCAATAGTGCCGGCGGTGGTGAATCCCTAAGAAGTCCGCGTTCAGACCGGATGATCGGAGGAAACAGTCGTCTTTGTGCGAGCGGCGCTATTTCAGCAGGTTGCTGCTGTAGCTCAGTGGTAGAGCACGTCCTTGGTAAGGACGGGGTCGTGGGTTCAAGTCCCATCAGCAGCTAAATGACAACATGGTGGCGGTCCAGATTCGGCCGGACGTATCGTTATTAGTGTAAGAACCGGGTGTTAACAAAAGATAGCAAACTGTTTGAATTCGAGAATATCAGGAGGTTATTGACAGATGGCTAAGGCTGTATTCGAGCGCACGAAACCGCATGTGAACATCGGCACCATCGGCCACATCGACCACGGCAAGACGACGTTGACTGCGGCCATTACGATGCGTCTGGCGTACAAGTGCGGCGGCACCGTGAAGAAGTTCGAGGAAATCGACAATGCTCCGGAAGAGCGGGAGCGCGGTATCACGATCAATACTTCTCACGTGGAGTACGAGACTGCGACGCGGCATTATGCCCACGTGGACTGTCCGGGCCACGCCGACTATGTGAAGAACATGATTACGGGTGCGGCCCAGATGGACGGTGCGATCCTTGTGGTTGCGGCCAGCGACGGTCCGATGCCGCAGACTCGCGAGCACATCCTTCTGGCCCGTCAGGTGAACGTTCCGCGTATCGTGGCATTCCTGAACAAGGTGGACCAGGTTGACGATCCGGAATTGTTGGACCTTGTGGAGATGGAGCTGCGTGAACTCCTGGATAAGTACGAGTTCCCGGGCGATGAGATTCCGATCATCAAGGGATCTGCGCTTGCGGCGATGGAATCCGAGGGCAAAGACGATGCGGCATGTGCGTGCATCGACGAACTGATGGCGGCCGTGGACGAATACATCCCGGTGCCGGAGCGTCTGGTTGATCTTCCGTTCCTGATGCCGGTCGAGGACGTGTTCAGCATCAAGGGTCGCGGCACGGTGGGCACGGGCCGTGTCGAGCGAGGCAAGGTGCGCGTGGGCGACGCAGTGGAAATCGTTGGTCTTGCGGACGAGGTTGCCAAGACGACTGTTACGGGCGTCGAGATGTTCAACAAGACGCTGAACGAAGGCCAGGCGGGCGACAACGTCGGTCTGCTGCTGCGTGGCGTTGAGAAGAAGGATCTGGAGCGCGGCCAGGTTATTGCGGCGCCGGGTTCGATTACGCCGCACACGAAGTTCGTGGCGGAGGTGTACGTGCTGACGAAAGAGGAAGGCGGCCGTCATACGCCGTTCTTCGCGGGTTATCGTCCGCAGTTCTTCTTCCGCACGACGGATGTGACGGGTTCGGTGAACGTGATCCGCAGCCGTGACGGCAAGCCGGTCGAGATGTGCATGCCGGGCGACAACATCGAGATGGAAGTGGAGATCATCTCGAAGATCGCGATGGAAGAAGGACTTCGTTTCGCGATTCGCGAGGGCGGACGGACCGTCGGGGCGGGCGTGGTAACGAAGATTCTCGAATAAGAGTCAACGGGATAATAAAGGTGCTGCGGTTTTCCGCGGCACCTTTTTCGACCTCTTGAGCGCCGACGCACTCGAGGGGTACGTTTTTTTTGCGAGGGCGTCATGGCCAAGGCTTTAAGACGTGAATATGTGTGGCTTGAATGTCGTGAGTGTGGGGACCGGAATTACCGCACCGAGGTGAATGTCCAGGGCGGCGTGCCGAAGCTGGAATTGAAGAAGTACTGCAAGCGGGAGCGGAAGCGGACGGTCCACAAGATACGGCGGAAATAATCGGACAGGCCAGTAGCTCAATTGGCAGAGCAGCGGTCTCCAAAACCGCAGGTTGGGGGTTCGAATCCCTCCTGGCCTGCTTTGATCCGGAAAGCGGGGGCCGGCAAGGAAGATTGAGAGCAGGAAACGGGTTGACATGGAACTGAAGATTTACCGGCGGGGTCAGGGCGTTTACACACGGCTGTGGACGGGTCTGATATGCACGATGATCATTTCGATCGGCTGCTACAGACTTTACGATGTTCTGCGGCCTACCGATAACATCTGGCTGTACGTTTTGGCGCCTTTTGCGGTGTGGGGCGGGCTTGTCCTGCTGACGTTCTGGCTGGTGAACAAGCCGAATGTGGCGGACTTCATGATTGTTGCGGAAGGTGAGCTGAAGAAGGTGAGCTGGCCGAGTCGGCGTGAGCTTGTGGTGTCGACGACGATCGTGATCTGCCTGTCATTGGTGATGGGGTTCATGCTGTACTTTGTAGATTTTCTGTTCATCGTGCTCTTTACGAGGGTCTTCAAGCTTTATTAGTCGTTGCGGGTTCAGGGAGAATAAGGGCTTTTGCCGGAAGCAAGAACGATGGCGATGCAGTGGTACGTATTGCGAGTGGCCTCCAACAAGGAGGAACAGGTCCGAGATACGCTTGCGCGCAAGATGGAGGTGGAGGGCGTCAAGAGCGTGGGGCGGATCATCGTGCCGGTTGAGCAGATTAAACGCATCCGCGGCGGCAAGCAGCGCGTGGTGAAGCGCAAGCTGTACCCGGGCTACGTTTTCATGGAGATGGAGCCGAAGGAAGACGGTCGGATTCCGGATGATGCGTGGTTCATCATCAAAGAGACGATGGGCGTGGGGGACTTCATCGGAACGGAAGGCATTCCGACGCCGATGCGGGACACGGACGTTGCCAAGATGCTTAAGGAAGCGGAGAAGCCGGAGGATACACCGAATATCAAGGTGGAATTCCAGAAGGGCGACGTGGTGAAGATACGCGACGGCGCCTTTGAGAATTTCGAGGGTACGGTAGATTCGATCGATACGGAGCGCGGGGTGGTGCGCGTAATCGTGACGATTTTCGGCCGAAGCACGCCGCTGGATATCGAGTACTGGCAGATCGAGAAGGTCTGAGAGGCGGCGGTTAAACGGATAGTCATTGCATCGCCTTTGAGAGGCGGGTTTTCCAGGTAACGAGGATTTCGATGGCCAAAGAAATTGTAGCCAAGATTAAACTTCAGGCAGCGGGCGGCCAGGCGACGCCGGCGCCGCCAATCGGCCCTGCGCTGGGTCAGCATGGTGTAAATATCGGTCAATTCGTTTCGCAGTTCAACGAGCGAACTCGCGAGCTGAACGGGGTGACGGTGCCGGTGGAGATCACGGTGTTCTCCGACAAGAGCTTCGAGTTCGTGGTCAAGAGCCCGCCGGCGGCCGTGCTGCTGAAGCAGGAGGCGGGTCTGGCCAAGGGCAGCGGGGTTCCTAACAAAGAGAAGGTCGGCAAGGTGACGCGGGCTCAGATCCGGGAGATTTCGGAGATGAAGATTAAGGATTTGAATGCGTTCGACCTGGAACACGCCGACCGGATCATCGAGGGAACGGCTCGGAGCATGGGAATTGAAATCGTGGAGGATTAGCCTGTTGCAAGGGGCGTCGGGTTGCGGGGGAACGGCGTCGCGGCGGGCACGATTCATGGCGTCATTAAAATAAGGTTGCTGACCACGGCACGACAGTGGGAGCGAAACAGAGGTAAGATTCGCGGAGAAGATTATGGCACGAAGCAAGCGGTACAAGGCGGAATTGCAGAAGGTCGACAAGACCCCGGTGCCCCTGCAGGCGGCGGTGAAGAAACTCAAGACTTTTGCGTCGACGAAGTTCGACCAGACGGTGGAATGCGTGATGCACTTGGGCATCGACCCGAAGCAGGCGGACCAGATGATCCGGGGTGCGATCAGTCTTCCTCACGGGATCGGTCAGGCTCGCCGGGTGATTGCGTTTTGCGACGATTCGGAGGTGGCGGCAGCCAAGGCGGCCGGCGCGGTGGAGGCCGGCTGCGACGACCTGATCCAGAAGGTGCAGGACGGCTGGTCGGAGTTCGACGTTGCGATCGCCTCGCCGAAGGTGATGGGCAAGGTCGGCAAATTGGGCCGCGTTCTGGGTCCGCAGGGGAAGATGCCTTCGCCCAAGAACGGGACGGTGACCCCGAATGTGGTAGAGGCGGTGGGGGAATTTGCGGCCGGCAAGGTGGAGTTCCGTAACGACGCCGGCGGCAACGTTCACGCCGTTGTGGGCAAGCTGAGTTTCGAGGAAGGCAAGCTTGTGGAGAACATCGACGCGTTCCTGTCGCACATAAAGCGTTTGAAGCCGAGCACGGCGAAAGGGACATATATCAAGAAGGTGTGCATCAGCGCGACGATGAGTCCGGGCATCGTGGTGGACTACGCGTAGGCGGGCGTTCGGCTCAAACGAGGCTCCAGTAAGGGGAGCATGCATATCGCTTCGGCGGCGGCATATCATTATCGAGAGGTCAGGTCATGAGTACATACGTCAAGGAATTGCTGAGCAAGGAACTGGCGGAGAAATTCGCCGATGTAAAAGATTTCGTGGTGGTGGACACGAAGGGGATGTCGGGCAATGAGAATAACGAGATGCGCGGCGCCCTGCGGGAGAAAGGTATTCGGCTGACTGTGGTGCGGAACGCGATGATGACGCGGGCGATGGAAAGTCTCGGGCGGGGCCAGGCGTCGCAGTTGTTCCAGACGGGTCCGTGCACGGTGGCGTACGGCGGCGACAGTGTTGTCGACGTTGCCAAGGAGATGGTGGACTGGACCAAGAAGGTCAAGACCCTGTCGCTGAAAGGTGCATTTGTTGACGGGATGGTGCTTGATGTGGCCGGGGCGGAGGCGTTGGCCAAGATGCCGAATCGCGCCGAACTGCAGGGCACCATTGTGATGCTGGCGGCGTCGCCCGGTCGGCGTGTGGCCGGCTGCATTTTGAGTCCGGGCGGCATCATTGCCGGCTGCATCAAAGGGCTTATCGAAAAATTGGAAAAGAGTGCTGCATAAAGTTTGATTGTAAATGAACCCGAAGGCGGGTTTTTGACTACGAATAAGTTCGGCGACTTACGGTTGTCCCCGTGAGGGGTTAAAGGAGACGGCGTAGTCTTGTCAACCGTGAGCACCATAGAGATCAGGAGATAGAGATGTCAGCAAGAGAATTCAGTGCGGAAATCAAGGCGTTGGGCGACCAGATTGTTGGCCTGACGCTGATGCAGGCCAAGGAGCTCGGGGACTATTTGAAAGAGGTTCACGGGATTGAGCCGGCCGGCGGCGGCGCGGTTGTGATGGCGGGTCCGGTTGCGGGAGCCGCGGGCGCGGAAGCGGCAGCCGAAGAGAAGACCAGCTTCAACGTGATTTTGAAGAGCTTCGGAGACAAGAAGATTCAGGTTATCAAGGAAGTTCGCGCACTGACGGGCCTGGGACTGAAAGAAGCCAAGGACCTTGTGGATGGTGTGCCGAAGCCGGTGAAGGAAAAGGTGAGCAAGGAAGAGGCCGAGGATGCCAAGAGCAAGCTCGAGGCGGCCGGCGCGGTGGTGGAACTTGTCTAAGCTGCGGCGAAACGCAGTTGTTGATCAGAGAATTGAATTTGCTGTCTGAATGGAGAGTGATCGCATGACGTCACGACCCACTCGTAACTTCGGAAGAATCGGCGACGCGATAGAGATCCCGGACCTCATCGAGGTCCAGTTGGCCAGCTATCGCCGGTTTCTGCAGGAAGACGTGCCTCCGATGAAGCGGAAGGTTGCCGGCTTCGAGGAGCTGCTTCGGGAGATATTCCCGATTGTCAGCTATGACAAGTCGATGGAACTGGAGTACATCTGCTACGAACTGGAGAAGCCGCGTTACACCCCGCAGGAATGCCGTGAGTTGCGGTTGACGTACGGGTATCCTCTGAAGATCCATTGCCGCCTGAAGCGGAAGGATTCGGAGGAGATATCCGAGCAGGCGATCTACTTAGGCGAAATGCCGATCATGATCGGGGGCGGCGAATTCATAATTAATGGCGCCGAGCGCGTGATCGTCAGCCAGCTGCACCGCAGCCCAGGCGTGGATTTCGTGATCGACAGCAAAGACGGGGACCGTATTCTGCACGGTTCCCGCATCATTCCTGAGCGCGGCAGCTGGATCGAGATTTCCGTCACGAAGAAGGACGTGCTTGTTGTGCGGATCGACCAGTCGAGCAAGATTCCGGCGACGGTCTTCCTGCGGGCGATGGACGAGAAGTACGGCAAGACGGAAGAGTTGGTGCGCCTGTTCTACAAGACCGAGTTGGTAAAGGTCAAGAAGCTGGAGCCGACCATGTGGTCGGTGGGTCCGATTGTGGACACGGAAACCGGCGAGGTGCTTGTCGAGGCCGCGTCGCAGTTGGGCGACAGCGTGAGTCTGATTCAGTCGAGCAGCCTGGACAGCGTCGAAGTTGTCAAAAACGTGGGTGATCCGCTGATTCTCAATACGCTGGCGGAGGACGACTGCGAGAGCCAGGACGAAGCGCTGATGAAGCTGTACGTGCGTCTGCGGCCGGGCAATCCTGCGCAGATCGACAAGGCTCGGACGCTGTTCCACGAAAAGTTCTACGATACCAACCGGTATCGCCTGGGGCGCGTGGGTCGGTTCCGTCTGAATCGGAAGTTCAACCAGAGCGTCGACGAGAACGAGATGTCGCTGCGGCCGGAAGACTTCCTGAACACGATGCGGTACATTCTGAAGCTGCGGGCCAACGAGGGGAACGTCGACGATATCGACCACCTTGGCAACCGACGGCTTCGGACGATTGACGAATTGGCGGCCGGAGAGATTCGCAAGGGGCTTTTGAAGCTGCGCCGGACGGTGCAGGAACGCATGAGCATGAAGAGCCCCGAGGACATCACGCGGATTGCGGATCTGGTCAACAGCAAGAGCGTTTCCTCGAGCATCGATTATTTCTTCGGGCGGGGCGAGTTGAGCCAGGTGGTCGACCAGACCAACGCGCTGAGCCAGTTGACGCACGAAAGGCGCTTGAGCGCGCTGGGACCGGGCGGTCTCAACCGCAAGCGTGCGGGTTTCGAGGTGCGCGACGTACACATCAGCCACTACGGGCGGGTGTGTCCGATCGAGACGCCGGAAGGCACGAACATCGGGCTGATTGTGTCGCTGGCCCTGTTCTCGAAGGTAGACGAATACGGCTTCCTGGTTACGCCGTACCGGAAGGTGTCAAAGGGCGGGAAGCTGACGGACGAAGTGGTGTACCTGCGTGCCGACGAGGAAATCGAGGCGATTTTTGCGCCGCCGAGTATGGTGGATCCCGAGACGAAGCAGCTTCGCAAGGGCATGGTGTTAGCGCGGGTACGCGGCGATCTGAGCCAGGTGGACTCCAGCGAGGTGAATTATGTGGATATTTCGCCGAAGCAGACGGTTGGCGTGTCGGCCTCGCTGATACCGTTTCTGGAGCATGACGACGCCAACCGGGCGCTGATGGGATCGAACATGCAGCGTCAGGCGGTTCCGCTGCTTGAGACGGAGGCGCCGCTGGTCGGGACCGGTCTTGAGCGTGCGGTGGCGCAGAACTCCAGCATGGTGGTTCGTGCGCGGAACGCGGGGACCGTGACGGCGGTTGACGGCAACCATATCGTGATCAACGGGACGGATGAGTACAAGCTGCTGAAGTACGTGGGCCTCAACGAGCGGACGTGCCTGAACCAGACGCCGATCGTTAAACTTGGCGAGAAGGTCAAGAAGAATCAGATCATCGCCGACGGCGGCGGCACGTGCAACGGTGTGCTGTCGTTGGGACGGAACGTGCTTGTGGCGTTTGTGCCGTTTGACGGCTACAACTTCGAGGACGCGATTCTGATCAGCGAGCGGCTGGTGAAGGATGACGTTTTCACGAGCATCCACATCGACGAGTTCAGCGTAGAGATCCGCGAGACGAAGTTGGGCCGCGAGGAGTTTACGCGGGACATTCCGAACGTCAGCGAGAAGGCGCTGCGCAACCTGGACGAGAACGGCATAGTGCGGGAGGGGACGCGTGTTGCGGCAGGAGATATCCTGGTTGGCAAGGTCTCCCCGAAGAGCAAGACAGAGCTTACGCCCGAAGAGAAGTTGCTGCATGCCATTTTCGGGCGGGCCGGCGAGGACGTGAAGAACGATTCGCTGGAGGCGCCGAGCGGTTTCGAGGGCGTGGTGATCGGCACGCGGCGGTTCATGCGGCGAGGCGCGGGCAGCGAAGAGCAGCGCAAGACGCAGAAGCAGGAGATGCAGCGCTTCGAAGCGGAGATGGTCACCAAGGAATGCCAGTTGTTCAAGCGGATGATGGAAGAGATCCAGCAGAACCTTGGCATCGAGGTGGTGGACCCGTCGACGCGGCAGAAAGTGGGCGCCAGCGACGACGAAGACGTGCTTTACGAGCAGATCGAGAACTTCGATCTGGCGTGGGTGAAGCCGGCCAAGCTGCGTGATGACGTTCAGAAGATCGTGGACAAGTATTGGCCGAAGCTGGAAGAGCTGCAGGAAGAGAAGAAGCGTCGCCTGGAGCGGATGAAGCACGGCGACGAGCTTCCCAGCGGCGTTCTGGAGATGGTCAAGGTCTATGTCGCAACGAAGCGAACGCTTTCAATCGGCGACAAGATGGCTGGTCGGCACGGGAACAAGGGCGTCATCGCGAAGATTATGCCGGAAGAGGATATGCCGTTCCTGGAAGACGGGACGCCGGTGGATATGTGCCTGAATCCGTTAGGCGTGCCGAGCCGTATGAACGTGGGTCAGATTCTGGAGACGCACTTGGGTTGGGCGGCGAAGGTTTTGGGCTTTGACGCCATTACGCCGGTATTTGACGGGGCGACCGAGGAGCAGATCGAGGTCGTGACGGAAGAGGCCAACGCACACGTGCGGCGGCGGATGGAGGAACTGGCCAGGAACGCGGAGGCCCCGCCTGCGGACGAACTGTTTACGTTGATTCCGCCGGAGTTGAAGACGAAGATCTACGACGGGCGGACTGGCGAGCCGTTCGAGCAGGAAGCGACGATCGGCTACATCTACATGATGAAGCTGCATCACCTGGTGGATGACAAGATCCATGCGAGGGCGACCGGTCCGTACAGCCTGATCACGCAGCAGCCGTTGGGCGGCAAGGCGCGGACGGGCGGCCAGCGTTTCGGGGAAATGGAAGTGTGGGCTCTGGAGGCGTACGGTGCGGCCTACACGCTGCAGGAACTTCTGACGGTCAAGAGCGACGACATCGAAGGGCGTACGAAGATTTACGAGTCGATGGTCAAGGGGGACAACACCCTGGAGGCCGGGACGCCGATCTCGTTCGACGTTTTGTGCAACGAGATTCGCGGTCTTGGGCTGAACATTCAGCTCGAAAAGAAGCGCATCGGCGTGGGGATATAGACGAGGGCTGCGGCGGACGACGGGACGGTTGGATTTTGACGGTTAGTCGAGGTTGATCAAGAAATGGTAGAGTCTATTTATGATCGCATTAACGATTACGGTTCGGTGAAGATCTCATTGGCCAGCCCGAACGATATTCGGAGCTGGTCATTCGGCGAGGTTCGCAAGCCGGAGACGATCAATTACCGCACCTACCGCCCCGAGAAGGACGGTCTTTTCTGCGAGCGTATTTTCGGCCCGGAACGTGACTGGGAGTGTGCCTGCGGCAAATACAAGGGCACAAAGTTCAAGGGAATTATCTGTGATCGCTGCGGCGTGAAGGTGACGCACAGCCGCGTGCGGCGCAAGCGGATGGGGCATATTAATCTTGCTGCGCCGGTTGTGCATATCTGGTTTTTCAAGGCGATGCCGAGCCGCCTGAGTACTCTGCTTGGCATGAAGACCTCCGATCTTGAGAAGGTGATTTACTTCCAGGATTACGTGGTGACGGATCCCGGCCAGAGTCCGCTGATGGCCAAGCAGCTTCTGACGGAGGACGAATACCGCGAGGCGAACAGCAAGTACGGCTCGTGCTTCAGGGCGCTGATGGGGGCCGAGGCGATCAAGGAACTGCTGAACCGGCTGAATCTTGACGAACTGAGCGCGGAGCTTCGGCTGGCGATTACGCAGACGTCGAGCAAGCAGAAGATCAAGGAACTGACCAAGCGGCTGAAGATCGTCAACAGCATCCGTCAGAGCGAGAACAAGCCGGACTGGATGGTGCTGGAAGTGATTCCGGTGATTCCGCCGGATCTGCGGCCGCTGGTGATGTTGGAGAGCGGCAATTTTGCGACGAGCGATCTGAACGACCTGTATCGCCGGATCATCAACCGCAACAACCGTCTCAAGAAGCTCATCGATCTGAATGCGCCGGAAGTGATCATTCGCAACGAGAAGCGGATGCTGCAGCAGGCGGTGGATTCGCTGCTGGACAACGGGCGGTGCCGCCGTCCGGTTCTGGGGAGCAACAACCGGCCGCTGAAGAGCCTGACGGACATGATCAAAGGCAAGCAGGGCCGTTTCCGCGAGAACCTGTTAGGCAAGCGCGTGGATTACTCGGCGCGGTCGGTGATCGTGGTGGGTTCCAACCTGAAACTGCACCAGTGCGGGCTGCCCAAGAAGATCGCGCTGGAGCTGTATCAGCCGTTTATCATCCGCAAGCTGAAGGATCGCGGCCTGGCCGACACGATCAAGAGCGCCAAGCGGATGCTGGAGCGTCGCGAAGAGCACGTGTGGGACATTCTGGAAGAGGTGATCCATCAGCACCCGGTGCTGCTGAACCGTGCCCCGACTCTGCACAGGATGGGTATTCAGGCGTTCGAGCCGGTCTTGGTGGAGGGCAACGCCATCATGCTGCACCCGCTGGTATGCCAGGGGTTCAATGCGGACTTCGACGGCGACCAGATGGCGGTGCACCTTCCGCTGAGCATCGAGGCGCAGGTGGAAGCGCACGTGCTGCTGCTGTCGACGAACAATATTTTCTCGCCGCAGAGCGGGGCGCCGATGTTGGGGCCGTCGCAGGACATCGTGTTGGGCAACTACTATATCACGTTCATGCGGCCGGGCCAGAAGGGCGAGGGGATGATATTCCGCGACCCGATCGAGGCGATCACGGCGTGCGAGATGGGCAAGGTGGGCATCCACGCGCGTGTGAAGGTGCGTCTGCCTGACAACAAGAAGGTGCTGACGGAAACGGGCAAGGTTCAGCAGGGCGGCATTATCGAGACGTCGCCGGGGCGCTGCCTGTTCAACGATATTCTCGACGAGAGGATGCCGTTCTACAACATGCTGATGGGCAAGAAGCGGCTCGGCCAGGTGATCCAGGACTGTTACGAGATCGCCGGCGGGCGTGCAACCCTGGACCTTCTGGACAACATGAAGGAACTCGGGTTCAAGCGGGCGACGTTGGCGGGCCTAAGCTTCGGTATCAAAGACCTGCGGATTCCGCCGGAGAAGCAGGAGATCATCGAGCGGACGCAGAAGCGCGTTGACCGGGTTATGAAGAACTACCAGAACGGCGTGCTGACGGAAGGCGAGCGATACAATCAGGTGATCGACGCCTGGACGCATGCTCGTGTGGCGGTGACCAACGCGATGATGCGTGCTATGGAGAAGGACGAACGCAACGGCAAACCGTATCTGAACCCGATCTGGGTGATGCGGGATTCGGGCGCTCGAGGCAGCGTGGACCAGATCCAGCAGTTGGCCGGCATGCGTGCGCTGATGGCAAAGCCCAGCGGCGAGATCATCGAGACGCCGATCAAGTCCAACTTCCGCGAAGGACTCAACGTGCTGGAGTACTTCAGCTCGACGCACGGGGCTCGCAAGGGTCTGGCGGATACGGCGCTGAAGACAGCGGACTCGGGGTACCTGACGCGAAAGCTGGCCGACGTGGCGCAGAACGTGATGGTGACGCAGGTGGACTGCGGGACGCTGCAGGGCATCACCAAGTCGACGGTGTACAAGGGCGAGACGGTGGACGTTCCGCTGAAGCAACTGATTATCGGACGGACGGCCCGCGACAATATCCGCAACCCGATTACGGACGAGATGATCGTTCGCGAGAACGAGGTGATCACGACGGAGGCGGCGGAGAAGATCGAGCGGCTGGGGCTGGATGCCATTCGCGTGCGGAGCCCGCTGACGTGCGAAAGCGAAATGGGTGTGTGCGCCAAGTGCTACGGATGGGATTTGAGCACGGGGCAACTGGCCGAAGAAGGCCTGGCGACGGGCATTATTGCGGCGCAGTCGATCGGCGAACCAGGCACGCAGTTGACGATGCGTACGTTCCACACGGGCGGCATCGCGGAAATCACGATTCTTGAGACCGACCAGAAGGCGCCGCGCGAAGGCATTGTGGAATATCGCGATTTGAACGTGGTGCCGGACCCCGACATCTGGATCGACGCCGAGGGTAAGGCGTACAGCACCGATCTGGCAACGGGCGTTGACGATCCGAGCAAGAGGCGCCTTGTCGAATCCAAGGGTATTGTGCTGGCGCGCAACGGAGAACTCGCTCTGGTTGACGCCAAAGGCCGGGAACTGGAAAAGTTCAGAGTCCCGTATGGCGCGGTTATGCAGGTCGAGGCCGGCGAAACGGTGAAGGTCGGTCAGAAACTGTACAGTTGGGACCCGCATCGGTTGCCCATCCTGGCCGAGGTATCGGGCTTTGTTCGCCTGGTCGACGTCATCGAAGGCGAGACGATGCGCATCGAAGAAGAGCGCAGAGGTCAGCAGGGCCGGCCGGTGGTGATTGAGCACAAGGGCGACAAGCACCCACAGGTGATCATCGAGGACCGCGAAGGCAAGATCCTCGACGTTCATTACCTGCCCGCCAAAGCCCGAATTGAGGTTGACGAAGGGCAGGAAGTCAGCGCCGGTAAACTGTTGGCGCGACTGCCGCGCGGCAGCGGCGGCACGCAGGACATCACGGGCGGCCTGCCGCGCGTGACGGAGATCTTCGAGGCCCGCAAGCCGAAGGATCCGGCGGCGATGGCGGAGATAAGCGGTATCGTCGAGTTGAAGAGCGACAAGCGGCGCGGCAAGATGACGATTACAATTCGCAGCGAGAGCGGCATGGAGAAGGAACATCACGTGCCGCGCGACCGTCACCTGAACTTCCACACGGGCGACAGGGTGGAGGCGGGCGATGCGCTGACAGATGGACCGCTGGTGCCGCACGATATCCTGCGGATCAAGGGCGAAGAGGCGCTGCAGCGCTACCTGTTGCGCGAAATCCAGAACGTATATCGGGCCCAGAGCGTGAACATCAGCGACAAGCACATCGAGATCATTATTTCGCAGATGATGCGAAAGGTCGAGATCGAGTCGGTGGGCGACAGCGATTTTCTGCCGGGCGAGGTCGTGGACCGGTTGGCGTTCCGCAAGGCCAACGAAGAGCTTGCACACAGCGTCCGGATTACGGACCCTGGCGACACATCTCTTGCCGTGGATCAGCTTGTGACGAAAAAGGAGCTGGAAGCGGCCAATGAGAAGGTCGAGGCTCTCGGCGGCACGCCGGCAAAGGGCAAGAAGCCGCGGCCGGCGTCGGCAAAGACGCTGCTGCTGGGCATCACCAAGGCGTCGCTGCAGTCGGAAAGCTTTATTTCGGCGGCGAGCTTCCAGGAAACGACGAAGGTGTTGACAGAGGCCTCGCTCGCTGGTAAAGTCGACTATTTACGGGGCCTTAAGGAGAACGTGATCCTGGGGCACCTGATCCCGGCGGGTACGGCGTTCAAGCCGTATTTGGATATGCGTGTGCGGCATCTTGCGGAGCCTCCTGTGCCGAAGCAGCTTGAAGAACTGCGTGAGGCCAAGGAAGCCGAGGCGGCGGCCGAAAAGGCGGTCAAGGCGGCTCTTGGGTTGGAATAGCAGATGTGGTTTTAAGGTGAGATCGACAGACGGTCGTTTTGAAGTGTTGGTTTGGAGAGAATATGCCGACTATTAATCAATTGGTGCGAAAAGGGCGAAGCTGGAAGGGCAAAAAGCGTGTTTCGGACATTTCGGGCTGCCCGCAAAAGCGCGGCGTGTGCCTGATTGTGCGAACGCAGACGCCCAAGAAGCCGAACTCGGCGTTGCGGAAGATCGCGCGTGTGCGGTTGACCAACGGCAAGGAGGTGACGGCTTATATCCCGGGCATCGATCACAATCTGCAGGAGCACAGCACGGTGCTGATCCGGGGCGGCCGCGTTCGCGACTTGCCCGGTGTGCGGTACCATATCATCCGCGGTGTGCTGGATACGGCAGGCGTGAGCGGCCGCAAGCAGGGCCGGAGCAAGTACGGCGCCAAGAAGCAGTAATGACCCGCTTTGCGCGATTGATAACAGAGGCGGAAAAAGTAATCGACAGGTGTGTGAATGGCTAAGAGGTTTACGGCATCGAACTGGCAGTTGAAGCCGGATGCAAAATACAACAGCCGGCTGGCGGCGAAGTTCATCAATTGCATGATGTGGGACGGCAAGAAGAGCGTGGCGTGCAGGGCGTTTTACGACGCGCTGGATATCGTCGGCAAACGGATCAAGGATAAGTCGCCGCTGGAGGTTTTCGAGACGGCGGTCGAAAATGTCAAGCCGATGCTGGAGGTTCGCAGCAAGCGCGTCGGCGGGGCCAGTTACCAGGTGCCGATGCAGGTGGGGCCCAAGCGGCAGCAATCCTTGGCGTTCCGGTGGATCTTGGCGGCGGCACGCGCCAAGAAGGGTAAACCGATGAGCGCGCGGCTGGCGTCCGAATTGATCGATGCGTACAACAAGGAAGGCGCCGCGATGACGACGCGTGAAAACGTGCACCGCATGGCGGAGGCCAATAAGGCGTTTGCGCACTTTGCGTGGTAGCTTTTTTGGGAGTTTTCTGCCACGGCCGCTTATGATGGCCGTGGCAGTTTTTTATTGTTTTAGATCGGCGGTATTTTAAGACCGACATTTAATGAATAGACGTCTGGGTTACAGGGCCGAGAAGTAGCAACATGGCACGGGATTTGGCAAAACTTCGTAATATCGGGATCATGGCGCACATCGATGCGGGCAAGACGACCGTGAGTGAACGGATCCTGTATTACTCAGGCAAGATATACAAGATGGGTGAAGTCCATGAGGGTACGGCTGTGATGGACTTCATGGAAGAGGAGCAGCAGCGGGGGATCACGATTGCGTCGGCGGCCACAAAGTGCCTGTGGAAGGGCTATGAGATCAACCTGATCGATACGCCCGGACACGTGGATTTTACGGCGGAGGTGGAGCGGTCCCTGCGGGTGCTGGATGGGGCGATAGCGGTTTTCGACGCCAGTGAGGGTGTGCAGGCGCAAAGCGAAACGGTGTGGCGGCAGGGGGCCAAGTACGGTCTTCCGTGTCTGTGCTTCCTGAACAAAATGGATAAGGTCGGGGCCGATTTCGAGATGGCCGTGGAAAGCATCCGCGACAAGCTGCTGGCCAACCCCGTGTGCGTGCAGATTCCGATGGGGGCGGAGTCGAACTTCGAGGGTCTGATCGATTTGATCAAGATGCGCGCGGTGTTCTACGAGCAGAGCGCGCTGGGGGCAAAATTCCGCGAGGAGGATATCCCGGAGGAATACGCCGACCGGGCGGCGGCTTATCGGCATTTGCTGCTCGAGGCGGCGGCTGAATATGATGACAGGCTGATGGAAGCGTATGTGCACGATGAGCCAGTGGAGGCGGAGGCGATCGTGGCCGCGCTTCGCAAAGGGACCTTGGCGGGAAAGGTAAACCCGCTGTTCTTGGGGTCGGCGCTGCGGTATATCGGGGTGCAGCGGCTCCTGGACGGCGTGACGGCGTTTTTGCCCTCACCGTCGGAGCGGCCGGTGATTATGGCTCGCAAGCCGGACAGCGACAAGGAAGTTGCGGTTTCATGCGACCCCACGAAGCCGCTTGCGGCGCTTGCGTTCAAGATTACCAGCGACAAGCATGGGGATCTTTATTTTCTGCGGATTTACCAGGGGACGCTGAAGACCAGCAGTCGGGTGCTGAACAGCAATCGTTCGCGGAAGGAAAACGTGACGCGGATTTTCGAGATGCACGCCAACAATCGGAATATCGTGGATTCGGCGTCGGCCGGCGATATCGTGGCGGTTGTGGGGCTGAAGGAGACGCTGACCGGCGATACGATTTGCGATACGAAACATCCGCTGATTCTGCCGAGTATCAGTTTCCCGCAGACGGTGATCCATATGTCTATTGAGCCGCGATCGGCGAGCGAGCGGATGAAACTGACGGAGGCGCTTTCCATACTTCGACGCGAGGATCCGACGTTCGAAACGCGGTATGACGAGGAGACAGGGCAGATGCTTATCGGGGGTATGGGCGAGCTGCACCTGGAGATCCTGCAGCATAAGCTGACGCGCGATATGGGCGTCGATGTGCGGGTTGGCAAGCCTCGGGTGGCTTATAAGGAGGCGATCACGGAGACGGCCGAGGCTGAAGGGAAGTTTATCCGGCAGACGGGCGGCCGGGGCCAGTATGGCCACGTGGTGATCCGGATCGAGCCGCTGCTGGACAGCGAGGGGCAGTACCAGCGAGAGAATGCATTCGAGAATGCCATAGTCGGCGGCGCAATACCCAAGGAGTACGTGCCAGCAGTGGAGCGGGGCGCGATGGAGGGCCTGTCAAGCGGCAGTCTGGCAGGGTATCCGGTTGTGGGGGCGAAGGTCACGCTTCTGGACGGGTCTTTTCACAGCGTCGATTCGTCGGAGCTTGCTTTCGAGCAGGCGGGTATCCTGGCGGTTCAGGAGGCGATGCGGAAGGCCAGCCCGATACTGTTGGAGCCGGTGATGAAGATCCAGATCGTGGTGCCGGAGGCGAACTATGGTGCGGTTCAGAGCAACCTTATCAGTCGTCGCGGCACGATCACCGACAGTTATTCGCACGGGAATATGCGGGTGATCGACGGGAGGGTTCCGTTGGCGGAGATGTTCGGCTATTCGGGGGAGATTCGAAGCGCGACGGGGGGCAGGGGGACGTTCTCGATGGAGCCGTTGTGCTACGAAAAAGTGCCCGAACAAATTTGTGAAAAAATTCTTGTAAGTTGTTATTGACAGTACTTCGAACGTATGTTATATAGCTGAGTTTTTACAGCCGAAGCGAGCACGGAACGGATTTCCGTGCGTACCGAGTTGGGCTGGTTCACGTCATGTGATTGGTTCAGGGACGGCAGAGAAACGCCCGCGACGGCCGGAGGAAGCCTCTTTCGGGGTGGTGATGAGGTTGTGAGGCGAAGTTCCGGGTAGACCGGGGTGCGGGTAATTGAAGGAAGGCGACAATCAGGCCTTTCCTGCCCTAATGAAGCAAGAAGACGGGATGGCGGTGTCTCCGTCGGGTAAGACTGCCGTCTTCGTGCCGCAATTTAGTATTGTAGCGAGCTTTTTGCTAATTGCAGTAGAGACATTATAGGTATATTGAGGAATAGAAATGTCCGCTGACACCGAAAGAATACGAATTCGTATGGAGGCCTACGATCACCGGGCTCTGGACACCAGTGCCAAGGAGATCGTGGAGCAGGCCCGCCGCACAAACGCGCGTGTGAGCGGTCCGGTTCCGCTGCCGACGCGGATCGAGCGTTACACGGTGCTGCGCAGCCCGCATATCGACAAGAAGTCGCGCGAACAGTTCGAGATGCGAACGCATAAGCGTCTTATCGATATTCACGAAGCGAACGCCCGCACGGTGGAGGCCCTGAACAGGCTTGTGGTTCCGGCGGGCGTTTTTGTCAAGATCAAGGCGTAAGAAGCGGGTGGCGAATCGGATTCATTTGGCAGCGTGAGTGGCTGAGGATAGACAGATGGTAATGTTGCTTGGCAAGAAGATAGGCATGACGCAGGTGTACGACGAATCCGGCAGGATTACCACCGTGACGGTCTTGCAGGCGGGGCCATGCAAAGTGATGCAGGTCAAGAGCAAGGAGACTGACGGGTACAATGCGGTTCAATTAGGCTATGAAGACGTCAAGGAGTCGCGTCGCCGCAAGCCGGATCAGGGCCATGCCGCCAAGGCGAACACTGTGGCCAAGAAGTTCGTGCGGGAGTGGCGTCTGGCCGACGACAAGCTGGCCGAAGTTGCCCCGGGTGACGACCTGACGGTTTCGGTTTTCGCCGACGTCAAGTACGTGGACATATCGGGTACGAGCAAGGGCAAGGGGTACGCCGGCGTTATGAAGCGGCACGGCTTCGGCGGCTTTCCGGCGTCGCACGGTACGGAGCGGAAGCATCGGGCCAGCGGCTCGATCGCCAGCTACGGCAGCGACCGGGGGCACGGGGGGAACTTGAAGAAGGGCAAACGCATGGCGGGGCGCATGGGGGGGGTGAGAGTCACAACGAAGAATCATCAACTGGTATCTATCGACGAAGCACAGAATCTTTTGATTGTCAAGGGGGCGGTGCCGGGGGCATCGGGCAGCTTCGTCGAGATTCGCAGCGCCCGTAAGGCATAGTTGGGTAAGAGCAGAGAAATTGGAATCGTGACATGATCGATGTAGCCGTACATGACAGAAAAGGCAAAGAGATCGACACCTTGCAGGTCGACGAAGCCATATTCGGGATGACGGTGCGTTATCCGTTGTTGAAACAGGCGATCGTGATGTACCACGCCAACAAGCGGGTGGGTACGGCGGCGACGAAGAGCCGGGGCATGGTGGCCGGCTCAACGCGGAAGTTGTACCGGCAGAAGGGCACGGGTAACGCGCGGGTCGGCAACCTTCGCACGGGCAAGCGGGTCGGCGGCGGAATGACCTTCGCGAAGGTTCCGCGGGATTTCAGCAAGCGGATGCCGCAGAAGCAGCGTCGGATGGCCCGGGATTCGGCGATTCTTGCGAAGCTTCTGACGAATCGGCTGCTTGTGGTTGACGAACTGCAGTTCGAAAAGCCGCAGACCAAGGCGCTGGCGGAGGTGCTAAACAACCTGAAGATCAACCGGAGCTGCCTGGTGACGATTCGCGACAACGACGAGAATGTTTACAAGTCGGCGCGGAACATTCCCAAGGTGGCGGTGATAACGGTCAAGGACCTGAACGCGGGCGACATCTGCAATCGTCAAAACATGCTGTTCACGAAGGAGGCGTTTTTGTCGCTGATCAATCGCGACGAGAACGCGGGTTCATAGTTAAAAGGTACGGGTGCGTCGTGGATGAATATAGCGTAATTATCAGGCCGTTGGTGACGGAGCAGGGGATGCATTTCGCCAATACGCGAAATGCGTACAGCTTCGAGGTGAACCGGGAGGCCAACAAGCCGCAGATCAAGGAGGCCGTGGAGCGGCTTTACAACGTGAAGGTTACGGATGTACGCACGGCAAATTACATCGGCAAGCCGCGTCGGCGCGGTCGGCATATCGGCCGGACGCGGAACTGGAAGAAAGCGGTGGTCGTGCTGCACGAGGATTATCATATTGATTTGTTCTAATGATCGTGCCGGCAGGCGGCAGGGCATGACCTGGCTGCGTGTCGCGGCAATTTGAGAGAAGTGAGTTATGGCTATACGGATTTACAGACCGACGAGCCCCGGGCGACGCAACGCTTCGGTGATCGATTACAAGCGTGAGCTTACGGCCACCAAGCCGGAAAAGTCGCTGTGCAAACGGATCAAGAAAAGCGGCGGGCGGAACCACCACGGGGAGACGACAGTACGGTTTCGCGGCGGCGGGGCACGGCGCATTTACCGGATTATCGATTTCAAGCGCAACAAGGACGGGATTCCGGCGAAGGTGGCTACGATCGAATACGATCCGAACCGCAACTGCTTTATTTCGCTGCTGCATTACGTCGACGGCGAGAAGCGGTATATCCTTTCGCCTGCCGGTATCAAGGTGGGGGAGATGGTGGAGAGCGGGGAAAATGTGGAGCCGAAGACGGGCAATGCCATGCCGTTGGGGTCGATTCCGGTGGGTGTCGAGATTCACAACATCGAGATGATGGCCGGCCAGGGCGGCAAGCTGGTCCGCAGCGCCGGCGGTACAGCGCGTTTGATGGCGCGTGAGGGCGACTGGGTGACGGTTGTTTTGCCCAGCGGCGAAATGCGGATGCTGCGGAGCGAATGCCGGGCGACGATCGGTACGTTGAGCAACTCGGATTATCAGAACGTCAAGATCGGCAAGGCTGGGCGCAAGCGGCATATGGGCAAACGGCCTCACGTTCGCGGCAAGGCGCAGAACCCGGTGTCGCATCCGATGGGCGGCGGCGAAGGCCGGGCCAACGGCGGCCGGCATCCGTGCTCGCCAACGGGGGTGTTGGCCAAAGGCGGCAAGACGCGTAATCCGCGAAAGGTGAGCAACAAGCGCATTATTCGCCGGCGCAAGAACAACCGCGGCGGGCAACTGGTTCTGTAGGCATGGTGCGGCTGAAGGCGGATTTTGAGAGCAGAGATTGAAGGTTAATCATGGGACGATCGCAGAAAAAAGGGCCTTACGTCGACGAGAAGCTTTTCTTGAAGGTTAATCGGCAGACCCAGAGCGGAACGCGTGAGCCGATCAAGACGTGGGCCAGAAGCTGTACCATCATACCGGAATTCGTGGGATTCACGTTTCTGGTGCATAACGGCAAGATATTCAACAAGGTTTTCGTCACTGAAGATATGGTGGGACATAAGCTTGGCGAGTTTTCACTGACGCGTATCTTCAAGGGGCACTCGGGCGGTAAGGGTGCCAAGAAATAGGCATTAAGGACATCAGGTCCTGGTCTCTATAAATAAGGTTTTTGCGATGTTGAGCGGCAGCAGACTGAATGAGCTTTGTGAAGAACTCGGCGTGAGCGTCGACGTGCTTGCAGGTCATCTGGCGCGCGGCGGTTTCAGCCGTGAGGACGCAGCCACGGCAATCCGCAATTGGCGCCGGCGTCTTTACAAGCCTTTGCCAACGGCGGCGGATGTGGAGCATCTGGCCAGTGGGCTGGGCGTGGAGCCGGTGGAGATTTCGGAATGGCGTGCGTCGCATCGGTACGCCCCTACGGCGCCGCGGAAGGCGCGGCTGGTTACCGAACTTATAGCTGGGCGGCCGGTGCAGGAGGCACTGGACCTGCTGAAGTTCGAGCACAAACGTGCGGCGCGGATGGTAGAGAAGCTCTTGCAGAGTGCGATCGCCAATGCCGACGAGGCCGAAGCGGACGTGGAACGGCTGGTGGTGAGCGAGGCGCGTGTTGACGGGGCGGGGAGGCGCATTGGAACGAAGGGCTGGATGGCCAAGGACCGCGGGCGGGCCCATCCGATTCGCAAAGAGGCCAGCCACATACATGTTACGGTTAGGGAAGAATAGGGCAGACGCCGGAGTCCTGAGACGGGTATTTTATGGGTCAGAAAACATCGCCAATCGGGTTCAGAACAGGGATCACGTTAGGGTGGCAGAGCACGTGGTTTGCTCCGAAGGCCAACTACGGCGAGTTCCTGGTCGAGGACTGGAAGATCAGACAGTACATCGACAAGAAGTTCAACCGGCAGCCTCCGTATGCCGCGGTTTCAAAGGTCGAGATTGCCCGCACGCGCAACGAGGTCAAGGTGACGCTATTCACCGCTCGGCCGGGCATGGTGATCGGGCCGCGGGGAGCCGAGGTCGAGACGCTCAAGGAAGAACTGGAAGAGTTGGTGGACCGCAAGATCAACGTGAACGTGGTTGAGATCAAGGAGCCGGCTCTGGATGCTCAGCTCGTGAGTGAGGCCATTGCCGAGCAGCTCAAGAAGCGTGCTTCGTATCGTCGCGCGATGAAGGCCCAGTGCGAAAATGTGATGAACGCCGGCGCCAAGGGGGTGAAGATCATCTGCAGCGGTCGGTTGGCCGGGGCTGAAATCGCCCGCACCGAAACGCAGAAGATGGGCAGCATTCCGCTTCAGACGCTGGATGCGAACGTGGACTATGGTTTTGCCGAAGCTGGTACGACGTACGGGAAGATCGGCATTAAGGTATGGATTTATAAGGGCAAGTTCGGCGAGGAGATTACGCCTGCGGCTCGGCCGCGTCGTCCGCAGCGGGCCCGTCGGGAAGTCGGGCGCAGCGAGGGCGTACGGCGGGCCGGGGCGGCGACTCCCGGGGCACCGCAGGAGGCTGAGCCTGCCGCTCCGGCAGAGTCTGTTGAAACCGGCGGCGAGCAGTCCCAGGCCAGCTAAGTGGTACTTTAGTAGAGGGTCAGTGACATGGCGTTAATGCCAAAACGAGTGAAATACCGCAAGCAGCAGCGCGGGAGGATGAAGGGCAACGCCACCCGGAGCAACTTTGTGGCGTTTGGCGAGTATGGGCTCCAGGCGCTGGAGACGCATTGGATCACAGGTCGGCAGATCGAAGCGGGCCGTATTGCCGCGACGCATTACCTGCATCGTGAAGGCAAGGTGCATATCCGGATTTTCCCGCACCATTCGTACACGGCCAAGCCGCTCGAAACGCGTATGGGCAAAGGCAAAGCGGAAATCGCCGGCTGGGTGGCGCGCGTCAAGCCCGGCAACATCCTGTTCGAGATCGGCGGCGTGCCGGAAGAGGTGGCCAAGGCGGCTCTGCTGCGGGTTGCCCATAAGATGCCGATCCGCTGCCGGTTTGTAGCACGACGACATTCCCTTGCGTAAAGCGGAGAAACGATGAAGGCTTCAGAAGTACGTGAATTACGGCCCGACGAATTGAATGAGAAACTGGACGATCTGCAGAAGCAGCTGTTCGCGCTGCGGGCGCAGGCGGTGACGGAGAAGCTGGAAAACACCAATGCGGTGAAGAACATCAAGCGTGACATCGCACGGGTCAAGACGATAATGCGAGAACGTGAATTGAAGGGCCAGTAAGGGCTATGGACGAAAAGAAGCAAGTGCAGACGAAGCGCGCGGTGGTTGTCAGCAAGAGCGGCGACAAGAGCATCAAGGTGCAGATCGATTACCGCGTGAAGCACCCGATATACGGCAAGTACGTTCGGCGGCACACCCGTTTGGGCGTGCATGATGAGAAGAATCAGGCGGGCGTCGGCGACGTGGTGGAGATTGCCGCATGCCGCCCGATCAGCAAGACGAAGATCTGGCGTCTCGTGAAGGTGCTGCAAAAAGGGATAATTGAGTAAAGGGACAGCGCGGTGATTCAGCAAGAGACCATGTTGAACATAGCCGACAACAGCGGCGTTAAGACGGCGCAGTGCATCAAGGTGCTGGGCAAGACGAGTTCCCGGCCGGGCAAGTACACGCGTCCGACGGCGACTGTGGGCGATATTGTCTGTGTGGCGATCAAGAAGCATCTACCGAACTGCCCGCTGGACGACAAGAAGGTTCACAAGTGCGTGATCATCCGGACCAAGTACCCGGTGCGTCGGCCGGACGGCAGTTATGTGCGGTTCGACAGCAACGCCGCGGTGATGATCGACGGTGACGGCAATCCCATCGGGACTCGCATTTTCGGTGCGGTTGCGCGGGAGTTGCGGGAAAAGAACTTCATGAAGATTATTTCGCTGGCCGCGGAGGTGGTTTGAGGCGGCGGGCGTTGTGAGAACGACTGAGTCAGGAAGCGACGGACTATGGCAAGGCACATTAAGAAGGGCGAAATGGTTGAGATCATCGCCGGCGACCACAAGGGTGCGACGGGTCGGGTGATGCGGGTTATGCCTGACAAGCAGCGTGTGCTTGTTGAGGGGCTGAACCTGGCGTACAAGCATGTTCGCCCGTCCCAGCGCAACCCGCAGGGCGGTCGAATCCGGGTTGAGCGGCCAATCCACATCAGCAACGTTCAGCCGGTAAGCGGCAAGGGTTCCAAGGGAACGCGGGTGCGTTTTCAGACGGACAGCAAGGGTGTGAAGAAAAAGGTGGCCGTTGACGGCAGCGAGATCGCAGTGGTGCGGAAGACAAAGAAGGGCTGAGAGGCCGATCCGGCAAGATTGAAGCGAAGGTTATCAGATGGCGCGTTTACGAGATATATACCGGTCCAAGATAGTGCCTGCCATGCAGGAGCGGTTTGCTTACAAGAATATTATGGCTGTGCCCAAGGTAGAGAAGATCGTGGTGTCGATGGGCGTGGGCAAAGCCGTGGCCGACAAGAAGTTCCTTGAAACGGCGATGCGGGACCTGACGGTGATCACGGGTCAGAAACCGCTGATCTGCGCGGCCAAGAAGAGCGTGTCGAACTTCAAGGTGCGCGAAGGCATGCAGACGGGCTTGAAGGTAACGCTTCGCCGTGACCGGATGTACGAATTCATGGATCGGCTGATCAACCTTGCGATCCCGCGGGTGAAGGACTTTCGGGGTCTGAACCCGAACAGTTTCGACGGCAGGGGCAATTATTCGATGGGTCTGCAGGAACAGAGTGTGTTTCCGGAAATTGAGCCGGGCAAGATCGAGAACACGCAGGGCATGAATATTACATTCGTGACGACGGCCAGGTCGGACAGTGAAGGTCGCGTACTTTTGCGGCTGTTCGGTATGCCCTTCAGGGAGTAGTGAGTCGAATTCGGCGACGGGGCTGTTGCCGCGTGCCGGTGGAATAACGCGTATCGGAGTATGTGAATGTCGACGAAGGCGCTGGAAAACAAGGCGAAGAAGAAACCGAAATACCGCAGCCGTGCATACACGCGATGCGAGATATGCGGGCGTAGCCATGCGGTGTATCGCAAGTTCAAGATCTGTCGAATTTGCTTCCGGACCCTGGCCAACGCGGGCAAGATTCCGGGTGTAAGGAAGGCGAGTTGGTAAGTCATTTGGTTGCAATTGAAGCGAAGAGCGGAGCAGAATAAATGAGTTTAAGCGATCCCATAGCGGATATGTTGACACGGATACGCAATGCCGGCCGTGCGGGCAAGCAGGAGGTCCGGATCAAGGCCTCGAAGGTCTGCGAGGGCGTGGCGGCGGTGCTGAAGGAAGAAGGATACATCCGCGATTTTGATCGCATTGACGACGGCCTGCAAGGGCTGATTCGCATTTTCCTGAAGTACTCTGAGGATGGCGAATTCGCGATCAGCGAACTGCGGCGGGTGAGTAAGCCTGGTCGCCGCATTTACAGTTCAGTGGCAGATCTGCCCGACGTGCTGGGCGGGATGGGAATCGCGATCGTGTCGACAAGCAAAGGGATTATGAGCGATAGAAACTGCCGCAAGCATAAGGTTGGCGGCGAATTGATTTGCACGGTGAGCTGATGAGTCGAATAGGCAAGAAACCGATATCCATTCCGAAGGGCGTCAAGATCGAGCAGAAGGGTCGGACGCTGAAGGCGACCGGGCCGCAGGGCACTCTCGAACTTACGCATCATGCGGGCATCGAGGTGACCGTGGACGAGGCGGCGGGCCAGATTGTCGTGAGCAACCCCGACACGGAAAACAGCTACAAGAAGGCGATGCACGGTACGACGCGGGCACTGATTCAGAATATGGTCACTGGCGTCAGCCGGGGGTTCGAGCGGGCGATGGAAATCTACGGGACAGGCTACAATGTGAAGGAGCAGGGGGGCAAGCTGGTGCTGGCGGTGGGCTACTGTCACCCGGTCGAACTGAAGATCCCGAAAGAGGTCAAGGTGGAAATCAAGGTCGCGGCGACCCGCGGCAACGACGTGCCGGCTTCGTTTCTGCTGCGGAGTCCGGATCGCCAGGTGCTGGGTCAGTTTGCCGCGAATGTGCGCAAGGTGCGCCCGCCGGAGCCGTACCAGGGTAAGGGCATTCGTTATGCCGACGAAGTGGTGCGGCGGAAGGTCGGCAAGGCGTTTACGTCGGGTGGTTAACAGATCCGGCCGGCGGTACCAGGCGGACAAGAGATTAACAGGTTGGAACGACAGAGATGCAGTCAGAAAGAATCAAGAAGGCCAGATTGAGGCGGAAGTATCGTGCCCGCAAGCGTATCTTCGGCAGCCCGGAGCGTCCGCGGCTGTCTGTTTTTCGCACGAGCCGACATATTTACGCGCAGATCATCGACGACTACGCCGGCGTGACGCTGGCATCGGCGAGCACAAAATCGAAAAGTCTGCGGCCTGAGATCGGCAACGGCGGAAACATAGCTGCCGCAAGCATGGTGGGCAAGGCGATCGCCAAGCAGGCGATGGGCGTCGGCATTCAGCGTGTCAGCTTTGACCGTAACCGGTACCGCTATCACGGCCGCGTCAAGGCTCTGGCGGAGGCTGCCCGCGAGGCGGGGCTGGTCTTTTAGGAATCATGTGGACAGGCAGGTAATAACGAAGTTGGAGATAACAGTTGGCTGAAGAAGCAATCAAAATGGCGATGCAGGGCGAGCAGCCGCTTGAGGACACCGTGGTGAAGGTGTATCGCTGCGCCAAGGTGGTCAAAGGCGGGCGGCGGTTCAGTTTTGCGGCCCTGGTAGTCGTGGGAGACCGCAACGGGATGGTTGGGATCGGCTATGGAAAGGCCAATGAGGTGCCTCCTGCGGTCGAAAAGGCGGTGAAGGATGCCAAGAAGAATCTTCAGGAGATCGCGCTGCTGGACGGAACGCTGCCGCACAAGGTCGTGGGCAAGTGCCGGGCAACGAGGATTGTGATGCTTCCGGCCAGCGCAGGTACGGGCGTGATCGCCGGGTCGAGTGCACGGGCGGTGCTGGAATACGCAGGCGTCCGCAACGTGTTGACGAAGATTTACGGCAGTACGTCGGCCAAGAACGTGGTGAAAGCGGTGATGGATGGACTGTTGAAGCTGCGTAACAAAGAGGCCGTAGAAATGCTTCGCGGTGTTGAGATAGAAGCAGTTAAAAGGTGGTGATATATAAGATGTTGAGCGACGAAATAACTTCAGTTGCCGGTGCTTACAAGAAGCGCAAACGTTTGGGCAGGGGCCGAGGAACGGGCCACGGCAAAACGTGCGGCCGGGGCCACAAGGGTTCCGGAAGCCGGACGGGGAGCTTTGCTCGTCCGACGTACGAGGGCGGGCAGATGCCGCTGTTCCGCCGGATGCCGAAGCGCGGCTTCAACAACGCCAATTTCACGAAGCGCTATGAGGTCGTCAACGTATCGCAGTTGGAGCGGTTTTTCAACGACGGGGCGGTCATCAACATCGAGCAACTGGTGGCAGCCAATCTTGTAGACAATGCCAGCAGCCGCGTGAAGATTCTGGGCGACGGCGAACTGACAAAGAAGCTGGAAGTCACCGCGCACAAGTTCAGCAAGACCGCCGAGCAAAAGATCGCCGACTGCGGCGGTACGGCAAGAGTTGTGGCGTGACGGACAGGGACAGTAAAGGAAAGAGCGAATGCTTCGAACCGTAGCAAATGTGTTCAAGATTCCGGACTTGCGCAACAAGATCCTGTTCACGATTGCGCTGCTGTGCATTTACCGGATCGGATATCACATTCCGGTGCCGGGCTTTGACCAGACGGAGATCCGGAAGATCGGAGAACAGCGGGATTCGGAGAGCCCACTGGGTCGTGTAGCGGCCTATCTTCAGATGTTCAGCGGCGGGCGTCTGGATCAGAGCAGCCTTTTCGGTCTGGGCATTATGCCGTACATTTCGGCATCGATTATTCTGATGCTGTTGGGTGAAATTGTGCCCGCCCTTCGCAAGCTGCGGCAGGAGGGTGCGACCGGGTACAAAAAGATTAATGAATACACGCGCTACCTGACGGTGCCGTTATGCGTCATTCAGTCCTTAATGATGCTGCAGGTGATGCGTACAAGCGCCTATCCGGGACTCGGGTGGCAGCCGCTGTTCATGGGCGTTCTGGGCATGACGGCGGGGACGCTGTTTCTCATGTGGCTGGGCGAGCAGATCGACGAGTACGGTATCGGCAACGGCATCAGCCTGATCATCATGGCGGGTATCGTGGCCGGCATGCCCTGGGCCATTGGCCAGGTCTGGAGGAATGCGGAACTGCGGGTCGGCGCCCGCGAAGGGGCGTACGGGCCGGGGACGATTGCGGCTTTGATTGGCGGGTTTATTCTTGTGGTTGCCGGCGCCATCCTCATTACCCAGGGCCAGCGCCGTATCCCGATCCAGCAGGCCAAGCAGATGCGCGGTCGGCGGATGTATGGCGGACAGAGGCACTATCTGCCGCTGCGGATCAACCACGGCGGCGTGATGCCGATTATTTTCGCATCGAGCCTGATGATGTTCCCGTCGGTGATCCTGCAGCAGATTGCCAATATCAAGGCCGTTCAGCAGTCGGAGCTGTGGAGCAGCATCATGGTCAGTCTGCTGGACGCGTTTAATCGACAACTGGCGTTCACTTACAACCTGATTTTTATCCTGTTGATCTTCCTGTTTGCATATTTCTGGACAACGGTTCAGTTCCAGCCAAAGGAGATGGCCAAGCGGCTTCGGGATGCGGGCAGTTTCATTCCGGGTCTTCGGCCGGGGCACCGAACGGCGGAATATCTGGAACGTGTCATGGTCCGGATTACCTATTACGGTGCGGCGTTCCTGGCGTTTATCGCGGTGGTGCCAAGCGTGGTCAGCCAGATGTTGGGAGTGGACTATCAGGTGGCGATGTTCCTGGGCGGTACGGGGCTGTTGATCGTCGTGAGTGTCTCGCTTGATCTTGTCCAGCGCGTCGAGGCGAACCTGATTATGCGCAACTACGACGGGTTCAGTGAATAAAGGGAGCGTACAGGTGAAATTGATTCTATTGGGTCCGCCCGGCGCCGGCAAGGGCACGCAGTGCAAACGCATCGTCGAGAGGTATGCGATGACGCACCTGTCCAGCGGTGACATTCTGCGTTCTGAGCGTGCAGCGGGCAGCGAGCTTGGACGCAAGGCGCAGGCGTATATGGACTCGGGGGCGCTTGTGCCGGACAACCTGATCATCGAAATGATGATCAGCGCGATGAAAAAGGCGGGCGGCGGTTACGTGCTGGACGGCTTTCCGCGGACTGTTGTCCAGGCCGAGGCTCTCGACGCGGCGCTGGCGAAGGCCGGCGAACGCATTGACGGAATTGTCAACCTGGTGATCGATGATGCGATTATTATGCGGCGCATGACCGGCAGACGGAGCTGTCCGAAATGCGGTGCGGTATATCATGTCGAGAACCTGAAGCCGAAGGTTGACGGCATTTGCAATAATGACGGTGAGAAGCTGGTTCAGCGGCCGGACGACAAACCGGAAGTGGTTGCCAATCGACTGAAAACGTACCATGAGCAGACCGCGCCGGTTCTGGGTTATTATGAAAGAACCGGCAAGGCGATTATGACGATCGACGCGGCGCAACGGCCGGAAGAGGTTACCGCGTCGGTATTCGCCTCCCTCGACACCCTTAATGGTCAGGTCGTGTAGATGGCGATTACGCTCAGAAGCAGCCGCGAGATCAAGTTGCTCCGGAAGGCCGGAGCGGTGGTTGCTGAAGTTCTTTCAAAATTGCAGGAAGCGGTTCAACAGGGGATCAGCACGGCGGAACTGGATGCCCTGGCCGGTGAGATAACGAGCCGGAGCGGGGCGACGGCCCTTTTCCAGGGTGTCAAGAATCCGTATGCGTCCATACCTTTTCCCGGCGTGATCTGCGCATCGGTGAACGAGCAGGTAGTGCATGGTATCCCTTCGCGCGATGTGAAATTGCGTGAGGGCGATATCTTCAGCGTGGATTATGGCGCCCGGCTGAGCGGATACTGCGGCGATGCGGCCGTGACAGTGCCCGTGGGGCGGATCAGCGCCGACAGGCAGCGGCTGATTGATGTGACGCAGCAACTGCTGGATATTGCGATTGAGCGGTGCGCCCCGGGCGTCAAGTGGAGCGAGATCGCCGGCGCGATGGAGCGTTGCGCCAAGGCGGCCGGTTTCTCGGTAGTGACGGATTTCGTTGGCCACGGGATCGGTACGGAGATGCACGAGGACCCGAAATTACCGAATTTCGTCAGCAAAGAACTGTTGCGGAACGATATCGTACTGAAGGCCGGCATGGTGTTGGCGGTGGAGCCGATGGTGAACATGGGCCGTGCGGCCGTCAAGACTTTGAACGACGGCTGGACGGTGGTGACGAAAGACGGAAAGTGCTCGGCGCACTTCGAGCACACGATCGCGATTGTGCCGAGCGGCTGCGAGGTGTTGACGAGCTGATTATGAGAATTGATTAAGAGGATATGCGGACCCAGAGACGGCCTTGCCCAAGGACCTATGGCGAAAAAGGATGCAATCAGACTCCAGGCGACAGTGATTGAGGCGTTGCCGAATGCGATGTTCCGGGTGGAGCTTGAGGGCGGCCACCGGGTCCTGGCTCACGTTTCGGGCAAAATGAGGATGCATTTTATTCGTATTTTGCCGGGCGATACGGTGACGGTCGAGATGAGTCCGTATGATTTGAATCGCGGACGCATTGTCTTGAGGTCGTAAGGCGGGTCGTTAACGACGTTTTCGAAATTGACGGTGAAACTATGAAGGTTCGAAGTTCGGTAAAACGTATCTGTGAAAATTGCAAGATCGTCCGCCGCAAGGGCGTGGTGCGTGTGATCTGTTCGGCTAATCCCCGTCATAAGCAGCGTCAGGGTTAATGCGGCCGGCAATTGAGACTTGAGAGGTGAAATAAGGCGAATTTGAGGAGCACTTATGCCGCGTATATTAGGTATTGACGTTCCGAACAACAAGCCGGCGTGGATTGCGTTGACGTATATTCACGGCATCGGCAAGTACACTGCGGGTCGGATTTTGAAAGAGGCCGGCATTGATGGCTCTGTGCGAGCGGCAAATCTGACTGAAGACGAGGTGAGCCGGATTACGCAGATTATCGACCGTGACTACATTGTGGAGGGGCAGTTGCGGCGCCAGGTTGCGCAGAATATTGCTCGCTTGCGGGATATCGGGTGTTATCGAGGCATTCGTCACCGCAAAGGTCTGCCGGTGCGCGGGCAGCAGACCCAGAGCAATGCGCGAACCCGCAAGGGCAAGAAGAAGACAGTGGCCGGCAAGAAGGGCGTCAAGGAAATGCGGTAACCGCGTCGTTGTTTGGGGTGATATTCGAAAACAGGAAAGTTCATGGCAAAGACGGCAAAACGAAAGATACGAAAGAACGTGGCCAAAGCCATTGTGCATATCAAGGCGACGTTCAACAACACGCTGATTACAATTACGGACCAGAACGGCGACGCTCTGTGTCGCGATTCGAGCGGAACGGTGGGCTTCAAGGGTTCCCGAAAGAGCACGCCGTTTGCGGCGCAGCGGGCGGCGGAGAAGTGCGCCCGAGCGGCGATGCGGTTCGGCGTTCGCGAGGTCGAGATCAAGGTGAAGGGCCCCGGCAGCGGGCGTGAGTCCGCAGTGGCGGCCTTCCAGCAGGCCGGTTTGCGGATCGCGTCCATCGAGGACGTTACGCCTATTCCGCACAACGGCTGTCGGCCCCGGAAGCGCAGACGCGTATAATATGCAGAGAAAGCAGACAGGAACAAGAACACAATCGTAACAGGAAATTGATTAAGTATGGGACGTTATCTTGAGTCATCCTGCAAGCAGTGCCGTCGCGAAGGCATGAAGCTCATGCTGAAAGGTCGGCGGTGCGAGACGGCAAAGTGTGCCGTCGAGAAGCGCGAACGCAACATGGCGCCTGGTATGCACGGTTGGCGTCGCGGCCGCAGCAGCGACTACGGCGTTCGGCTTCGTGAAAAGCAGAAAGTGAAGCGTTACTACGGTCTGCTGGAGAAGCAATTCATGCTGTGCTTCGAAGAGGCCGAGCGGCGCAAGGGCAATACCGGCCAGGTGCTGCTGGAACTGCTGGAGCGGCGTCTGGACAACGTGATTTACAAGCTGAACTTTGCCCCGTCGCGCAAGGCGGCGCGGCAGTTGATTACGCACGGCCACATTTATGTGAACGGCCGCCGCGTAAACATTCCCAGCGTTCTGGTGAAGATCGGTGATAAGATCACGCTGAAGAACTCGGAACGCAGCCGCAAGCTGGTGAAGGATCAGTTGGCAAGCAATCCGAATTTCACCGTGCAGGGATGGCTGCAGCGCGATGTCGACAAGCCGTCGGCGACAGTGGTGGGTCTGCCGTCGCGGGAAGACGTGCAACTGGCGGTCGAGGAGAATCTGGTTGTTGAATACTGTTCGCGGTAAGCATGGCGACAGCCGGCGACGGCGGATGGTTACAAGAGCTGTGTTATAAAGCGGTGAATTCCAGAGAGCAGCAGCGTCGGACGGTGGCCCGTGACGGCTGTTGCTGAGAACATTTGCCGCGGATACAGGAGGCCATATATGAGAATAACCTGGAGAGGTTTGGAATTACCGACCAAGGTGGTGCGGGACGAGACGGTCTCGACGAACATGTACGGGCGATTCTATATCGAGCCGTTCGAGCGGGGGTTCGGAACGACGATCGGCAACAGCCTGCGCCGCGTTCTGCTGTCGTCTCTTGAGGGCAGTGCGGTCACGTCGGTTAAGATTCGCGGCGTGGATCATGAGTTCACGACGATACATGGCGTGGTTGAGGATGTCACAGGCATCATCCTGAACGTGAAAAAATTGGTCGTTCGGCTTCAAGGAGATGAGCCCAAGACGATCAAAGTCTCGGCGGACAAGGCGGGAGCGGTCACGGCGGGCATGATCGTGGCGGACCCCTCTGTTCAAATTGTCAACAAGGACCTTGTGTTGGCTACGCTGACGGAAGATGTGCCTTTTGAGATGGAAATGGTCGTCGGTAACGGCCGTGGCTACTCGCCGGCGATGGAACGGATTGCCCAAGCCGATCGGTTCGACCAGGAAATCGGACGGATTGAGATTGACGCGATTTATTCGCCTGTGCTTCGTGTCAGATATAAGACCGAAGACACGCGCGTCGGCCAGCGCACGAACTATGACAAGCTCATTCTCGAGATCTGGACCGATGGAACGGTGACGCCGGAACTGGCGCTTGTGGAAGCCGGCAAGATTCTGAGAAAGTACATCAATCCGTTTGTCCATTACGCGGAACTCGGCGAAGAGACGGTCGGAGAGGAAGTTGTAGCCGAGGAAGTTGAGGAAGGCGGCCTGGACGAGGAACTGGCGGCCAAGCTTGCCATGCCGGTTGAATCGCTGGATCTGACGGTCCGCTCGAGCAATTGCCTTAATTCGAACCATATAGAAACTGTAGGGCAGTTGGTACAAATGACTGAGGCGGATCTGCTGAAGATTCGCAGCTTCGGCAAGACGAGCCTCCGTGAGGTGCGGCGCAAGCTGGCGGATCTTGGATTGTCGCTGGGCATGACAGACGTTGACAAATACGTGAAGAAGAAGTAGTCAGGGGTAACCGTGATCGACCGACTGCACTAAGGGTCGACACCGGGCAGTAAGAGGTTTAGATATGCGTCATCGAATCGCAGGACGTCAATTAAATCGTACAAGTGAGCACCGCTTGGCCATGCGCCGCAATCTGGTGTCGTCTCTTTTCGAGCATGAAACGATTTCGACTACGATGGAGAAGGCCAAGGAAGTGAAGCCCTTTGCGGAGAAGCTCATCACGCTGGCCAAGAAGGGGACCTTGGCGGCCCGCCGGCGCGCGATCGCCTTACTGAATGACCGAGCGATCTACAAGGAAGAGGACGGTGATCTCGTAAAGTCGGGCACGGTAGTGGGCAAGCTGTTCAGTGAACTCGGACCGCGGTATCTGGACCGGCCGGGCGGCTATACGCGGATAATCCGGCTTTCGCGGCGGCGTCTCGGCGACAATGGCAAGCTGGTTCTGCTGCAATTGGTTGGTGCGTCGGAGTCGACTGAAACGTCCGGCAAGAAAAAAGGCGGCAAATCGAAGAGGAGCAAGTCGAACGAATAAGCGGAAAGAGCCGTAAAGGAGGGGCGCAGGATGTGTGCGGACAAATGCGTTTTTTGTTCGATCATGAGGGGTGACGTCCCGTGTGTCAAGGTGCATGAGGACGCGGCGGTTGTCGCCTTTTTGGATATCGGGCCCATCAGCGAAGGGCATACCCTGGTGGTTCCGAAGATGCATTGCGAGACGTTGGACCAATGCCCTGCGGACGTGCTGGCGCAAGTGGTTGGGCTTGCGGCGAAAATCGCACCTGCGGTAGTGTCTGCCGTACAAGCGGAAGGTTATAACCTGCTTTGCAACAACGGCAGGGCGGCCGGACAACTGGTCGGCCATCTGCATTTTCATCTGATTCCGCGGCATACCCAGGATGGCGTGTTTGCTCGATGGCCGGCGGGCAAGTATCTGCCGGGACGTGCAGAAGAAATTGCTGCCAAAATTCGCGAAAAACTCTAATTCTGCCGATATAAGACATTGATCCCGACTGGAAATTCTGGTAGGGTGATATAATAAGATCGCGGGGTAGAGCAGTCTGGTAGCTCGTCGGGCTCATAACCCGGAGGTCGCAGGTTCGAATCCTGCCCCCGCTATTGCGGTACGCCACATAGCGGACAGACAGTCAGGTCTGTCCTTTTTTGATGCGCACAGGCAACCGCAGAAAAACCCTTGCAGAACACTGCGAAGTTCTCATCCCCACCCTGATGCGACTGCCTCGGGCGTTGAACCGGCGGTAACCTTTTCCCGCTTGAGTTCCGGCAAGTACTCTGTGATTGCACCGCTGCTGCAGGCGATGTATCTCGTCGCGCTGTGGCCTGCGTGCGGGCTCTTGCTGTCGGAGAAGTACAGACGGCCCACTTGGATCTCACATATGGTCGGCTACAGCGGGTTGTCATACCTGCTGGTGGTACTTGTGTGGACGATACTTCGCGTCATAAGTGTTTCACGGTGGGGGTATCTGTTCGAAACATCCGGCGTCTGCGCGGCCGCGGCGTGGTCGGCAAAGCAGATCAGTCGGGGGGGCATGTTCATCACTTGCCCAATCTACTGCGGGCGATTGTCCGTTCAGTTGATAGGGGGGACCTTCGATATATGGGTAGTGAGCCGCGCCATTCTTGAAGAAACCGCCGACTGTACATTTAGTGCCCACCTTGTTGCTGCCGCCCGGTGTGAAATCGCTGCGAAAACACAGCCACCCGCAACCCTTCGATGCCAGTTGTCCCAGAATGTTGTTACCATGTCGGATGTTGGGCCATTTCTGTGACGGGTCGAGCTGAAGCCTGCCCGTTACAATATTGTTGAAGAGCGAAAGGCCGGAGCCGTCGCTTCTTGTCGCCAAGATCATGACGACGTCGCCGACAAAGGTATTGTTGCAGAAAACGCAATTCGGCCCGACATCGAGAAACTCCGTCCACCACTGAACGCCGGGAAAATCCAGTGTCTTGTAAACGAGATTGTTCTCCACTCGCATGTTTCTGTAGCCCTCGGGCCCTGCGTAGTCCGGATAGAAACGGATAGGACGTGTGTTGCCGTAGTTGTAAATGATGTTACTACGCAGGGTGGTACCATGGCTGCGGACGGAGATTCCCGAACCGTGAACGCTTGGGTTCCAGTCGGCTTGCTGGTCATGAACAATGTTGTGTTCGATAGTGTAATCTTCACCGCCGTGTGTACGGATACCGCTGCTGACGATGTCATGGACATGGCAGCCGCGAACGGTTACGGCATTGGACCCTTCCATCTGCACGCCATGGGCCGACGGGCCGCTGCAGTATATCTCGCAGCGGTCGATCAAGACATTTTTTGAATTGCGGACGACAACATTTGCGTGGGTGGGGCCGGCTGCATTCAATTGCCCGTGGATTTTGCAGGCAACGATCCTCACAGCAGAAGCATTTTCGACCTGGATGCACGAGTCATGGGTCCCGGTATTTTCAATCTCGCAGCCCTCGATTGCGATGTGCATATCGGCGTTGCGAAACGCGATATGCGAAAAGACGGCGCGGCCATGTTTTGCCGGTGCGCTCCTGTACGTCGCGTAATCGCCGTTCTCTCCTTTCTTGGCGGGCGTGAAAACCACATCTCCGTAATCTGCCGGCATGAGAATGATGATGTCTCCGCGTGTTAGGTCTCTTTGTGTCCGGGCGATTGTGCGCCAGGGATGTTCTGCCGAGCCATCAGCGGTATCATTGCCGGAGGATGGGTCAACAAAGTAAGTTGCGGCATGCGCAATCGAAGGGACCGGCGCTGTTAGCATGACGGCTGGGAAGCCGATGAGCAGGAATAGCAGACCTTTACGATGCATGTGCCAATCTCCTCATACAATCCAAAATCATCCATCGTCATCTGCGTCGGTCCTGACCAAAGATTAATGTGCTGTTTCTGAAGAGAAGTCTTTTGTCAGGCCTATGGGACCCTCTCGGCCACCTGCACTATCAGGGGGCGTTCTTTCGTGGGATACGGCGCACAAGGCTGTCAATGATTGGTAGCACGCCATAGGTCTACTTCTTTTGGCCACTCTTCAACGTCGCGGCGTCGGCGGTCTGAATTTTCCTGTGTTTTTCTGAATTGCTGCGCATCGTTTGCCGACAGAAGAGGCCGATGACAGAAATTGGGGGTAGCAGTTTGGGGTAAACTCTTTCATGTGACAGAGACAGTTGCCACTCAGTTGCTGCTGGCCTGTCACTTCCACCCTCCGCAACAGATCTGTTGCATCTGTCTTCGCAAGAGCACAGAGGTGCGCCCGTCGCGTGGAGTTGACGGTGTAACCGAAGGGGACGGAGTCTATCAGGACGATCCATATGTATCGGATTTGCTGATGAGAAGAAAGTATATTGCCTTTACATTCGCAGGCATTGCGCTCATGGGCTGCATGCTTGTGACCTGGTCAATCGGAGCTAATCGCCGCATACCCTTTGTCAAAAAGATCGGTGAGTACAGTATCGGTATCTACACCGGTACGAGCCCCTTCGAACTCCTGCCGGATGCGGCCATCGAAAACCCCGTGCTGACTGCGCGGGATGTGACGGATGTGCCCGCTTCTTTTGTGGCGGATCCGTTTATGGTGCACTGCGATAATCAGTGGTACATGTTTTTCGAGGTCATGAATGCCGCCAGCGGCCACGGGGATATTGGCCTTGCAGTAAGCCAGGACGGGCGCAAGTGGGACTACAAGCAGATCGTTTTGGACGAGCCGTTTCACCTATCCTATCCAAACGTGTTCAATTGGAACGGGGACTGGTATATGGTTCCCGAGACGCGTCTGGCCTATGCGGTGCGGTTATACAAAGCAAAGGTCTTCCCCCAGGAATGGGTGTATGTCCAGGATCTCGTCACGGGCAACTACCTGGATCCGTCCATTTTTCATGACCAGGGACGATGGTGGATGTTCGCCGCCGAAAGGTGCGATGTCCTGCACTTGTTCCATGCTGAGAGCCTGACCGGCCCGTGGATTCGGCATCCGAGGAGCCCGGTAGTCACACTTGACGGCAACATAGCACGGCCGGGCGGGCCCGTCATCAAGTGCAACGGGCGCTTGTACAGGTACACCCAGGATTGTGATCCCGGTTACGGCAATCAGGTGCGGGCATTCGAAATTACGAAATTGACCCCAGAAGTCTACGAGGAGCAGCCCGTGCCGCAAAACCCCGTTGTGCAGGCGACGGGACAGGGTTGGAACGGCGAGCAAATGCACCACGTGGATCCCCACTACGTCGAAGGGGTGGGGTGGATCGCCGCAGTCGACGGATATGGCAACCGGCTGGTTTTTGGACTTGCTTACTGACTGCACATACTTGTCAGGCGGAGGGGCGACGTGGCGACAACAGCGCTAACAGGCAGACAAGGGGACATGAAGGACGTTGTAGTTTACACACCTGGGTCGCATATTGAGCCGGGACTGCGGCACTGGGGCAAAATGGCGGCCGCGCTTTATAACGGCCGCGAGCTTATCTGGCGGTTTTTCCTTCGCGAGTTCTCGGCGCGGTATCGGCAGAGTCTGTTCGGATACTTGTGGGCCGTCATGCCGGCGATCATCACCGCCGCCACGTTCAGCTTCTTGAACCGTACCGGGACACTGAAGATTGCCCAGACCGACCTGCCGTATCCCGTGTATGTGCTCTTGGGTATGACGGTCTGGGAATTATTTGCCACGGGTTTGACGCGGAGCGCCCAGTGTCTGGTGAATGCACGAACAATCATCACGCAGATCAATTTTTCGCGTGAAACGCTCGTAGTAGCCGCATTCTGCGAAGCGACGTTGGATTTTATCATCCGGCTTGTTGTGATCGCGGCTGCGTTCGTGTGGTTTGATGTCAGGCCGGCTCAAACGGCGATATATGTGCCGCTGATACTGATTCCGTTGGGCGCGATGACGGTCGGCTTAGGCTTCATGCTGGCATTGGCCAATGCCGTGTTTCGTGACATCGGTAATTCGTTGACGGTCCTTCTGACCTTCGCCATGTTTCTGACACCGATCGTGTATCCGCCTCCAGAACAGGGCGCCAGGGTGCTGATTAACTACATGAATCCGGTAAGTCCCTTTGTAATCGCTGCTCGCGATCTGGCGGTCAAGGGCGAATTGAGCCGGCCGGGCGCCCTCTTGTGGGCGAGTGTATTCGGGGTATTGGTTCTGTTTGCCTGCTGGCGCGTGTTTCATCTGGCGATGGTGCGGATTGCTGAGAGGGTATAGTGTGGGTGACGATATCGTTGTAAAGGCCGATGGTGTTTCCAAGAAGTTTTGCCGCGATCTGAAACGGTCCATGCGGTATGGATTCTGGGACGTGCTGCGTGATACGGTCGGCCTGCGAGTGCCGTCGGAACGTCTCCGCAAGAAAGAGTTCTGGGCGCTGGACGGAGTATCCTTTGAGATCAAGCGGGGCGAGCGTTTCGGCATCATAGGGCCAAACGGTTCGGGCAAGACGACGATTCTCAAGATTATCAGCGGCATCTACGGGCCGGACAAGGGGTCTGTTACCGTCAAGGGGCGTGTCGGCGCGCTGATCGCGGTAGGCGCCGGCTTTCATCCACAGTTGACCGGCAGAGAAAACATTTATATCAACGGTTCCATTCTCGGCATGAGCCGGCGCGAAATACGCAGCAAATTCGACCGCATTGTGGCGTTCTCAGGATTGGAGGATTTTCTCGACACGCCGGTCAAGTTCTATTCCAGCGGTATGTTCGTCAAGCTGGGTTTCGCGGTTGCGGCACATTGCGAGCCGGATATCCTGCTCGTGGACGAGGTGTTGGCGGTCGGTGACATTGCATTCCAGGCCAAGTGCCTTAACCGGCTGGAGGAATTGAAGAAGCAGGGGGTGACCACGCTGCTCGTCTCACATCACATGCCCAAGATCGGCAGTTTCTGCGAGCGCGTGCTGTACCTGGCTGAAGGGCGTGCAAAGGTGATTGCCGAGCCGCACGTGGCGATCAATGCCTTCGAATGTGATACGTACTTTGCGGATGAGGCGGTCAAGAGCAACGTTCAATGTCCCGGCTACGTGCCGTTGGGCGGCGCGAAGATAACGAATCTGACTTTTGAGAGACACGAAAACGGTCACGTGCGGGTGGATTACGGGGCGCCTATTCGGTTCAGCTTCGATTATGACCTGATGGACAAGGACCCGGCCGATTGTGCGTTTGCAGTTCTCGTCAAGCGGGTATCAGACGGTGTCATGTGTTTTGGCGCGCTGTCCAGCTTTCACGGGTTTCGAGTGGAACAGCCGCGAGGACGGATGCATGTCGATATCGACGGACATAATCTTGTGCCCGGCATCTACAATCTCGACGCACAGATCCGAACGATCAGCCACGACCGGTCCTACGCCGCGCATCGCGAGCCCAAGGTGGTAGTGGAATATCCACAAAATCAATACCTGCTCAAGAATCTGGCGGGAGTGTATCAGCCGGCCCACGTTGAATGGCGCCTGATTGGTGACCATGTGTCGGAGGAGCATCCAAAGGCGGACTGTTGTACATCGGAAAAAGATTCGTCACCAAGGGAGCAACAAAAGGCATGTCAGTTACGCAATTGAAACCATTTTTCAGGAGAACCAAAATGAAAACCGAAAACCACTGGATCGTGAAAGGCTTTGCGTACATGACGCTTGTACTGTGTGCGGTATTGTCCGTTCGGGGTGATGTGATCATTGACAACGGCGACACCGGCACCTCGTTTACCGGCATCTGGGAGGTTTCCGGCGGCTCGGATGCGTACGGCGCCGACAGCGTGTGGTCACGTAACGGCGCCAGTTATTCCTGGCAAACTGACAATCTGTCGGAGGGACGGTACGAGGTTCTGATGTGGTGGTCGGCCTGGGCGTCACGAGCCCCCGCAGCAGAGGTGTCCGTTGAACATGCCGAGGGCTCAGATGTGCTGCTTGTCAATCAGCAGGTTGCCGGCGGCCAATGGAACAGCCTCGGCACATATCCTTTCAAAGGGTCAGGCAAGGTGACGATAATTGCGTCCACGGGCGCAACCATCAGCACGTGTGCCGACGCGGTGTGGTTCAAAAGAGTCAACACGTCGGACGAGATCGTAATCGACAACCGGGACGAAGACAAGACATCCAAGAGCGGTACGTGGGAGGTGTCGACGGCCGAGGGGGCCTATGAGGCGGATTCGGTGTGGGGCCGCGACGGCAGCACGTTCACATGGCATTTCACGCCTCCTGCAACCGGCGATTATGAAGTCTCAATGTGGTGGACAGAATGGTCCTCGCGGAGCGCCGCAGCGCCCGTGGACATTTTGCACGCGGGCGGCACCGAACGGGTGAAGGTCAATCAGCGGACAAATGGCGGCCAGTGGAATCCGATAGGCACTTATACGTTCACAGCGGGCAGCGAGGGGACCGTCACACTGGTGGCCGAGGATGGTTCGCCGACCAGCTACTGTGCGGACGCTGTCAAGTTCACGCTGATTCATGCTACCGAGGCGCCGGCGGCGGAGATCAATAAAATACATCCCAATCCTGCCATGTTGGGCAAGACCGTATCCTTCGAGGGCAAAGGTTCCGACAGCGACGGACATATTGTCGAGTATAGTTGGGAGTCGAGCCTCGATGGCCATCTTAGCGATGCAGCGGAGTTTAAAACAGACAAGCTTTCCGAGGGCGTTCATGAAATCACGTTCAAAGTCAAGGACGACAAGCATCAGTGGTCGCCACCGGCTGCGGCGACGCTGACGATCAGCGCAAAGCCTGTCGAAGTCATTGTGGACAACCGCGACAGGGATACCCGCAGAAACGGCAAGTGGCCGATTGCGGATACCCCCGGCTGTTATGGCGAGGACTCGGCATGGGCGCGCAATGGAGCGACGTTTACCTGGTATTTCACCCCGCCGCTGGATGGTGACTATGAGGTGTCGATGTGGTGGACTGAATGGGATTCGCGCAGCGATGCGGCGCCAATTGACATCAGGCACGCCGACGGCAAGGAAAGGGTCTTCGTCAACCAGAAGACTAACGGCGGCCGATGGAATTCCTTAGGTGTTTACCCCTTTAAGGGTGACGTGCGGTACTCGGTGACACTGTGGGCACGAGGCGGCTATCCGACAACTTTCTGTGCGGATGCCGTGAAGTTCACGCCCGTAGATTGGGCCAAAATGCCGGTTGCGGTAATCGATACGTTGCATCCTAATCCGGCTGCTGCGGGTGAAGCCATTACGTTCGAAGGCCACGGTACGGTTGCGGAAGGACAGATCGTTGCCTACAAGTGGGAGTCGAGCATTGACGGAGATTTGAGCGATGCGGCCGCTTTCTCCACGGACACGATATCTGAAGGCGACCATGACATCAGCTTCAAGGTACAGGATGATGCGGGCCAGTGGTCTGCCGCGGCCAAGCTGAAGTTGACTGTCCATGCCGGCCCATCGGAGAAGATTATCGACAACGGAGATACTGCGACCGCGAAGACGGGTACGTGGGAGGTCTCCGAAGCTCCCGGCGCATATGGGGCTGACGCCGTCTGGAGCCGGGATGGCGCAACGTTTACGTGGAAGTTTAAGCCTAACAAGAGCGGCGATTATGAGGTGTCGATGTGGTGGACCGAATGGGAGTCGCGAAGCGATTCAGTGCCGGTGGAGATTAAACATGCCGCGGGCACGAAACGTGTCAAGGTCAATCAGAAGACAAACGGCGGCAAATGGAATCTGTTAGGTGTGTACCCGCTAAAGAAGGATGTGGAATGCACGGTGACACTGACTGCCGAAGGATCGGCGCCGTTGAGCTACTGTGCGGATGCCGTCAAATTTACACACAGGAGCGCGAATAAACAGCCCCTGGCCATCATTGATCTGATCAAACCGAATCCTGTTAAAAAGGGTGAAAAAGTAACGTTCCGCGGTCATGGCCGGGACCCTGATGGCAAGATCGTCGCATACCGCTGGACTTCAAGCATTGATGGTCATCTCAGCGATTCGTATCACTTCACCACGGATACATTGTCCAAGGGCGTACACGAGATCACTTTCGAGGTTCAGGACAAAGCCGGCCGGTGGTCCGAAGCCGCGGTCAAATCTCTGACTGTGGAAGGCGGAGACATGGAGACGATCATAGACAACCGCGATGCCAAAACGTCGCGGAAAGGCAAGTGGCAGCTTTCGCGCGGGCCTGATTGCCATGGCCCTGATTCGGCATGGGGTTGTGGCGGTGCCGCATTCACGTGGCACTTCACGCCACCCACGACAGGCGACTACGAGGTCGCAATGTGGTGGACAGAAAAATCTTCACGCAGCAGTGCCGCGGGTGTGGACATCGTGCACGCCGGAGGCACCAAAAAAGTCACCGTGGATCAGAAGACCAACGGTGGTCGATGGAATGTCTTAGGTGTCTACGCTTTTGACGAAGGTGTTGAAGCCACTGTCACGCTGTGGGCGGAGGACAAATATCCAACCACATATTGCGCAGATGCGGTGAAGTTCTCGCACGTTGACTCTTTGGACCCGCCCTTGGCAGATTTTCATGCCGATAGTACCAGGGGACCCGCCCCTTACACTGTACATTTCACTAACGAAACGGCGGGCAAAGCTGATGAATGGCTCTGGGATTTCGGAGACGGCACCACCAGTACAGAAAAAACCCCCAGTCACACCTACAGGATACCCGGCGTACATACGGTTTCATTGAAAGCAATGAACGGCAGCCGGACCCATACAAAAACACGATACAGCTATGTCGACATCAAGGCGAAGGGCACGGAAAATATCTATGTCGTTAATGGGTATGCCGGTAATGATTTTCTGGTGCCGGACCTCACCAAGAGAATGCACGACATGGGGGCACAGAAGACGGCCGGAGGGTGGGTATACAACGCTGTCGGTTCGCCCATGACCTATAACATCTCAGTTGTGCATGACAAGGACGCCGCGGTGAATGCCTTCTACGAAGAGGGTTCGCATATTGTCATTGCCGGCCACGGAAACTTCGGATTCGGCCTGGTCTTTGCAGATCCTGACGAGATTCGCGCGCATACGATCCGTGATTATCGTTATGTCGACGATGATCGGCTGCTCAACTACTCAACGGATTGGGTATCCACCAAGGTAGACGGCATGAAGTACGGGCAGATGTATCCCAATTGGGAGCCCGTGTTCAAGGATGGGCGAAGTGCCCTGATGCCCTATGAGTTCGGCGACCCGCGAGGCAATCCTCCTTACAACTATCACCTGACTTATCAGGTGCCGGACGATCCGACGCATTACCGAATTGAAATTGACGGCAGTTACGTAGAGCGATTTCCGGATTCAGGCGTTCCGGCATGGTATTCGGCCCAGGGTCTGCCCCCTGATCCCAAACGTAACCCTGAGTTCTACATCACGAATCCCGACCTGTACTACAACCGTTTCGACTGTACTGGGGAATGGGCGATTCACAAGGTTTCAAACGGGGGCTTTTTGGGCGAAGTAGGCTATATGGGCTACAATTACCAGGCCACGTGGCCCGGCACGGGCAGTAAGGTGGCTGTATGGACGATGGTCCTCCCTCAGGCCGGCGAGTACGAGGTGCTGGCTAATTGGCCTGCTTCGCCTGAAAATGCTACAAATGCCCAATATATTGTTCATCACGCCGGCGGTTCAACGGTGGTGCTGGCAAATCAGACTACCACATCGCGGAGGAATTCACTGGGTGTCTACAATTTTCAGGCCGGCGTTACCAAAGTTGAGCTGAATGACAAAGCAAATGGCCGAGTTGTCGCCGATGCGATCATACTCAGGCCCGTTGTCGATGCAAAAAAGATTCTTAAGGCCGAATTCAGCGCTGACAGTACCTCGGGTTCTGTTCCCATGACGGTGAAATTCCAAGACAGAAGTCACAATTACACGTACGACTATTCAACACGTATCAAGGAGTGGCACTGGGATTTTGGGGACGGCGAAACGAGTGGTGAACGGCATCCCAGTCACACTTATGCTCAAGCAGGGGCGTACACCGTAACACTGCGGATCGTTGACAGCGAGGGTGATGAGGACACGGAAACAAAAGCCCAATTTGTCGTCGTCGATGCCAAGCCGCAGCAGCCTCAAGCCGAGTTTTGGGCCTCTGTCATGCAAGGTATACAGAAGACTCATGTAAGTTTCTATGATCAAAGTTCCGGAGATATCAATCAGTGGTACTGGGACTTTGGCGACGGGACCACCAGCAACGAAAAGAACCCTGTGCATCTATATACGAAGCCAGGCATCTATACCGTACGTCTGACAGTTGCAGGTCCGGGTGGCAGTCATACCGCCACCGAGGAGGACTACATACATAACTGTGTCGGCGAATCCTATACGGACAACACGTTTCAGGTGAAACCGCATTTCTATTCACGGGGCTATTCGACCTTCGGCATGGTGATGTGCTATGCCGGTACACCATCGGTTGACAAAGGCAAACTGCGCTATTGCCGGTTATACCATGGCTCCTGCGGTTCATTCATGTATTTCGGCACAACGTTCGATCGCGGTCTGATGTACGGCAAGTCCGGCGTAACACAGGTTGAGCACGACACCGCGGTAGATTACCTCGAGTACTATCTCAAAGGGTACACGGACGAGGAGATCGTAAAACGCCTCAATAAGATTGAGAATATACACCATTTCTACAATTTCGCAGAAAAGCCGCTGTCAATGCATTAACTCACCGGCTCGGCCGCAGCTTGGCGGTTTGACAACCAAGGCCTGACACATGCCAAGTACCATCGAACACAATCACGGAGAGCGACGCGCATACATTTCTGTAACGTCATGAGCTGGTATGGTTTCGGGATTACGCCCGTTATTACGTGAGGGGAAAACATGATTATCGCTATCCATCCGGATGATTACACCACGCCCGACAGGCCGGGGCCTGATGCCTCATCACCTCTCTGGACACAGTTTCTTCAGCAGGCCGGGCATCATGTACGTACCGTCGACGTGTTCAGGGCGGACATTCTCGATCAGCTCAGAGGATGTGACGCCTTTATGTGGCGCCACGGGCATCTGCCTCACCATCGTCAGATTGCCCGGCGCCTTCTGCCGGTCGTGGAGAGGGAACTTGGCCTTCAGGTGTACCCCGACCAGAAGACCTGCTGGCACTACGATGACAAGATCAGCCAGTATTATCTTTTTAAAGCTGCCAGGATTCCCATGCCTGACACGTGGGTGTGGTTCAGTTTCGAACAGGCCATGTCCTGGGCCGAATCAGCGAGGTATCCGTTTGTGATCAAGCTCTGGAGCGGAACGGCTTCACAAAATGTGCATCTGGTGCAGGATTTCAAGGAGGCCGAAAGGTGGATTCGGATGCTTTTTGGCCAAGGCGTGGCAGGGATGAACGAGTTTTCAGAGCCGGCGCTTAAACGCGTGCTGAAGCGGCTGCGTGCTGCAGTTGGGGTCCTTGCCAAAGGCAGATTCAACCGCCCATGGGAGTTGCATCGCAATTACTTGCTCGCACAGGAGTTTGTTGCGGGCAATGAATATGACATACGCGTTGTGGTTATCGGCAAAAGGGCGTTCGCCAAGAGGCGGTACAATCGTCCCGGGGATTTTCGAGCCAGCGGAACAACGCGTGTGGACTATAACCCCGCAGGAATCGATGTTAATGCACTGTACCTTGCCTTTCGCGCGGCTGAGCGGCTTGGGACTCAATCGTTGGCGTTTGATATACTTCGCCGCCGCGACGAGTGCCTCATCACCGAGATCAGCTACACCTATCCATCCAGACCGCAATTTGACTGCCCGGGTCATTGGGAGAAGACCGATGACGGTCTGGTATGGGTGGAAGGGCACATGTGGCCTGAAGAGGCCCAGGTACAGGACTTCCTTGTACGTCTTGAAGAACGGCGTTACTGCAGGAGACTGGTTTGCGTATAGCATTCCTCACAACCGAATTTACGACTGAGCCAAACTTCGCCGGTGGATTGGCTCAGTACCTTGGACGGGTCACACGCGGGCTTGTTGAACGCGGCCATCATGTTGAAGTGTTTGTTACTGCCGATGCGTGTGAAACGCTGAAGGACGGCGGTGTTATTGTGCATCGCGTCAAGCCGAAAAAGTGGCTGCCGCTGAGATGCGGCAACTGTGCCCTGGCGGCAATCGGCAGACCACGCCTGGGGAGACTGCAGTTGGCGTACAGCACGGCTCTGGGGCTGAGCCGTGCGTTCAACCGCCGCGCCTCCATGGCGGGCTTTGATATTGTGCAGGCGGCCAGTTGGCTCGGGACCGGCTATTTTGTTTCGTCGAATCCCTGGGCGCCGGTCATTGTGCGGGCCTCTTCGTTCGAACCCTTGCTGGCCGAGTATCGGGGTCAGGACCCGAGCCTGGACGAAAAACTGTACCGCCGTTTCGAGGTGGCGGCGATGCGGCGGGCCGCGGCCGTCTACGCACCCAGCAACTTTCTGGCCGGTGAAATCCGCAGAATTGCAGGGATCGAGTCGCATGTTGTGACTCCGCCATACTGCTCCTCGGATGGAGCGACGGCCGATACAGGCGAAGATCCCCTTGGCGATTGGAGCGACTACGCGGTTTTCTTCGGCAAGGTGGCCAAGTACAAAGGCGCCGGCTTGTTGGCTGACGCCATTGCGCCCTTGCTTTGCCATGACAAAACGCTGCGGATTGCATTTGCCGGCCCCATTGAAAATGATGCGGAAGCCGGCAGACTTCTGACTCTTGCAGAAAGTTTGCCTGAGTCCGTGCGTTATCTGGGAACACTCAAACATGCCGATCTGATGCGAATTGTTAAAAGGGCACGCTGCGTGATTCTGCCGTCATTGATGGACAACTTGCCCAATACCTGTTTCGAAGCAATGGCGCGACAAAAGGTGGTCATTGGTCCCGACGGCGTGAGCTTTGACGAACTCATCGTCGACGGCAAGTCGGGTTTTCTGTTTCGCAGGGGTGATCCTGTGTCTCTGCGGCAAACGATTATGAAGGCTTGGCGCCTGGATGACGAGAAGCTGAGGGCCATCGGGCGTGAAGCACATGCAAAGATTCAACAGATGTCGCCTGCAGCGACGCTTCGAGATCTCGAGCGTTTCTATACCCGCGTCATCGAACAAACCACAAAACGTTGGCTGGCCTGTGAACGTCGGCCTGCAAAGCAATGTTCTTTACCGTAACCATTCAAACACACAATAATGCGGATACGCTGGACATCACGTTGCGGCACCTGCGCGCGCTGCAGTGTCCTGAGCAAGTGGATTACGAAATACTTGTCGTTGACAATAACAGTTCCGACGGGACATCACACGTCATCAGAAGGCATGCCGAATTGCTTCGGCCGCGCATGAGAAGTGTCTTCGAACCACAGCAGGGACTCAGCCATGCCAGGAACCGGGCGTTGCGCGAGGCGCAGGGAAATGTTGTCTGCTTCGTTGATGACGATGTGATCGTGGACCCTCGCTGGTTACACGCCATGTCCGCCGCATTTGCGGGCTATTCGGCAGACGTCGTGGGCGGCCGCAGCTACCTGATCTTACCGGACAAAGGGCCCCAGTGGCTCAGTCCCCTTGCTGAAGGACTGCTTTCACGGCTCGATTACGGTGACAGCCCGCTGGTGAACACGGACAAAGACCTCTATGGTTTGAATTTTGCCGTGCGTCGCGAATTGGCCGTTGACCTGGGCGGTTTCAGAACGGATCTGGGCAGGTGCGGACGCTCGTTGGCTTGCGGCGAAGAAAGCGACCTGCTCAATAGGGTCCGCAAGCATGGGGGGATAGTTGTGTACGAGCCGGCGGCTGTTGTTGGCCACCTGGTTAAGCCGGAACGCTTATCAAAACGCTGGCTTCTGCGGCGGGCATACGCTGGAGCCGTTGCAACCGAGCGTCTGTCTATTGAGAGAGGCCAGATCTGTTCAACGGCAAGGCTGGCCGTCCATTGCATGCGGTGCTGTGCAAGTGTCTGCAAGAGCGTATTGTGGCGCCGTGATACAGCCGTTGAACTCTTTGAAAAACAGTACCATGCGGCTTATAGCCTAGGCCGACTTACCGCCACTTTAAGCAGTCGGTGCTCACGGAAAAGCCCGGTCCTACCAGAGAGGTTGATGTGCACGCAGTAAGTGTAGTCATTCCGCTTTATAATAAGGCCGCCTGGATCGGTCGGGCTTTGGAATCGGTTTTTCTCCAGAGTTTCCAGAACTTCGAAATCATCGTCGTCGACGACGGATCTACTGATGGCGGCCCAGAGATCGTCAGAAGCTACAAGGACAGCCGCCTGCGACTTCTTCGGCAGGCAAACGCGGGTCCGGGCGTGGCGCGTAACCGTGGCGTGGCGGACAGTCGACACAGTCTTATCGCATTTCTCGATGCGGACGATGAATGGCTGGACGGATTTCTGCAGACCTCGGTGGAGAATCTGCAGTCATGTCCGGACTGTGCAATTTCGGTGACGGCGCACGTGATCGGACAGGACAAACAGCCGTGGCCGGGACTCGAACGGCTTGGCATCACAAAAGGACCGTGGCGGCTTGAACGTGACATGGACCACCGTCTGGTGGGGGCGGCTCTGGCGTTCATCCACTCGGCGGGCGCAGTGGTGTGTCGCCGTGAAACGATTATGCGTTTCGGCGGGTTTTATGAGAATGGCTGTACCTATGGCGAAGACCTCTTTCTATGGCTGCAAGTCTTGTTGAATTGCCGCATATTCCGGGATCCGACCCCGTTGTTCTGGCAACATACGGAATGCTCGCGATTGGCTGTCGCCGGCCGGGCAGTGGACCGGACGCGGCCTGTGCTGCCATTCGTGACCTTTCCCGAGCGCATTCTCGCTAATTGTCCCAATGAACACAAATATCTGCTGGAACGGTACTTGGCATATGAGGCGCTTGTCAGCGCACATGAGTGTTCAAGCGAGGGCAATATGGCGGTTGCACGTGAACTGATGAAGAAATATCCGTTGATGAAGTCATTCGGCTGGCAGTACGCCAAGCTCAGATACAAGGTGGCATTCCCGTCTACAGTGCCTTTTCTGCAGCGATCCAAGAAGGCCCTTGGTTTGGCAGCAACAGGTACTGGTACATCGCATGTGTAACATGTTCGAGGTTCTTTGTACTATCTACAGCCACAGCCGCGGCCAGATCAACAATGCCTGACGTCAGCGTAATCATACCGCTTTACAACAAGGCACGCTATATCGGCAGAACGCTTGATTCCGTCCTGGCCCAGACTCATCCGGATTTCGAGGTTATTGTTGTCGATGACGGCTCTACCGATGATGGTCCGGACATTGTCAGGCGTTATCGTGACAAGCGAATCATGCTTGTTCGGCAGGATAACGCCGGTCCTGGTGCTGCACGAAATCATGGGACACGCCGCAGCAAAAGCGAACTGGTGACGTATCTCGATGCTGACGACGAATGGATGCCCCAGTTTCTACAGACATTAATTGACATACTGCGGAAACATCCCGACTGCGACGTGGCGGCCTCCGGGTACTACATCGGACCGGAGAAGATTGACAGAGGACGCGAGCTGACATCGCATCGAATTCCGACCGGCCCGTGGCGTCTGCCGTGTGAAGCGGATCAGGAGCAGCTGGGTTATGCCCTGGGTGTATTTCATTCCTGCGCGACGGTCTACCGTAGTTGGGTTGTCAAGAAATACGGTGGTTTCTACAGCAAGAACAAATGCAGTTATGGCGAAGATGTCTACCTGTGGCTGCAGATTCTCTTTGGGCATAAGCTTTACCGGCACGAGCCAGCGCTGGCATGGTACCATTGTGACGCCAGCGAACTGGGGCTAAGGAGTCCCCGCAAGTCGTTCCCTGTAGAACCGTCCCTGATCGACACCGAGCCGCTATACCGCAATTGTCCGCCGTCTCATCGTCCGTTACTGGACCGCTGGCTGGCCATTCATGCCCTGCGCGCAGTACACCTGAACATTGAACTGGCGGACATGAACAGGGCACAACAGATTCTGCATGCATTTCCCTTGATCAAACAGTGGAAATGGGAGTACCTGAAAGTCAGAGCCAAAATGGCTTACCCCGAGTTGATTCCTCACGTTCGCCGTCTCAAAAACGAAATGCGGCTGCTGATGCGCCGGTAGTGTCATTAAGTGAGGCCAAAATGGATACGAAACGAGACATATCACGCGACGATGAGAACGTTGTTTCGGTCGTAATTCGTGTGAGAAACGCCGCGGGCCATATGCAGCGCTGTCTGGCGGGCCTGGAGCGACAAATCCTGCCGGAACGCACGCGCCTGCAAGTCATCGTAGTCGACAACAGTTCGGATGACGACTCGAGGGTGGTCGCTCAAAGATACGGCGCGACCGTCGTCCGTATGAAGTGCGAGGAATTCACTTGGGGCGGAGCGCTGAATAAAGGCCTGGCACTCGCAAAGGGCCGCATCGTCCTGCTTCTTTCGTCCGATGCATACGCATCCGACAGCCGCTGGCTCTACAACATGATCAAGCCGTTCGAAGATCCCAAGGTTGCCGCGGTGTACGGCCGGCAAATACCGTATCGGGATGCACCTGTCGATGAACGTGTGAGGCTGCAAAAGCACTTTCCGCCTGAGTCTGTGCGATTCAACAGCCATGGCGCTCATGCGCACCCCAGCGGCAGGGGTATCATCGTATCCAACGCATGTGCGGCAATTCGCAGGGATGTCTGGCTTCAGCTTCCGTATGACGACACAGTGACTGCCGGCGAAGAGGGGCCATGGTCGTACGAGGTACTTCGAAGGGGATACAGCATCGTTTACGAGGCGTCCGCAAAGGTCTATCATTCGCATAAGGACAATCCCCTCAAACAAGCCTGGCGGCATTGGGAACTCCGCGTTAAGGAATCGCAGCTTGCCGGCGACGGTGAAGCCGCACCGTCTACATGGCGATGGCTGGCGAGCTTTGCCAAACGCCGAATCCGCAACTGCCTGTGCCCGGGTCTGCCCATGTCCTCTCGAGTTGAGGGTGTGGCCGTACTGCCGCTGGAACTGGCCGCATTTGCACTCGTTGAACTTGTCGCCAGGCGAAACGCAGACCCATCGAAACTTAAACAGTTCTTCTGGCGCTGATCAAACGAACTGACGACAGATGACGCCAAATACGACAATCTACCAATTCACCATCTCAATCGCCGTGCTGCTGGCGGTTATGACGCTGATTGTACCACGCCGATTCGTTCTTGCTCCTTTTGTTATTGCCGCATGCTTCGTCCCCACGGACCAGCGCGTCATAATTATGGAGTTGGATTTCACGGTTCTCCGCATGCTCGTGGTAGTCGGCGTTTTACGGGTATTTCTGTACGGCGAGTATCGGCCTTTGCGATATACCGCTATCGACTATTTGCTTCTTGCGTGGGCGGTGGTTGGCAGTGTCGTGTTCATCGCCCGAGAAGGCGACACAGAGGCGGTGATCAACCGTGCGGGTTATGCGTTCAATGCCGTCGGGCTTTACTGGCTGTTTCGGCAGAACCTCGTCACATGGGACAGCCTCAAGCACGTATTTGCGCTGTTTGCTGTCGCTGCACTGGTTTCGCTGCCGCTGGTCCTGATTGAGTCCACCACGGGCGCCAATCCTTTTGTGTATTTGGGTAAGGTAATAACGGCGGTTAGAGAAGAGAAACTGCGGTGCCAGGGTGCGTTTCCGCATTCGATCATGATGGGACTGTATTGGGCCGTCCTGACGCCTGTTTTCCTCGCCTTAGCGCGAGTTGAGAAGCACAAGCTGCTCTATCCGGCGGCGTGTGTCGCCAGTATCGTCATTATCGCGGCCACGGCATCCAGCACGCCAATCCTCGTGTTCCTGATGACTGTAGCCGTGTTTGGCGTATTCGCCTGGCGGCAATATACCTCCGTCGCCGTGTGGGCCTCGGTGGGGGCGCTTACTGCGCTGCACATTGTCATGAATGCACCGGTATGGCATCTGCTGGCCCGCGTCAATGTGATCGGCGGCTCCACGGGCTGGCACCGATACAACCTGATTGACAAGGCCATTCGGCACTTCGGGGAGTGGATGCTCATGGGTTGCAGCCGTACGGACCATTGGGGATTCGGCCTTGAAGACGTGACCAACCAATACGTCCTGGAAGGGGTGCGAGGCGGCGCTGTAACACTCCTGCTGTTTGTCGCCCTGATGTATGTTGTCATGAAAACGCTCTTGCGGTCATCGCTGGCCCACAGCGATCGCCGAAGCCGATTCCTGGCATGGTCGCTTTTCGCCATGATGTTCGCTCACGGCGTCGGTTTTATTGGCGCCTCGTACTTCGGGCAAATCACCGTGCTATGGTATTTGACGCTTGCCGCGGCCGCAATGCTGGCGGAACCACATCGCATCCGAAACCGAAACGCCGTAAGGCCGGTGTTCTTAAATGGGGGATCAATTCATGCCAACCACGCTCCAGCCAGATGCGCTATGCGCACAGCCGGCAGTACAAGCTGAACTGAGTTGCCGCATATGCGGTAACGCTCATTCAAGCACGATCCACCGCGTTCCTGAAATGATGTATGGGCTGCGCGAGGAATTCAATTATCTTGAATGCCATCACTGCGGCTGCCTCCAACTGCTTGAGCATCCTGACGATCCCTCTAAATACTATGGGCCGCATTATTATGCTTACCAGAAGCCCGCAGAAAACGCACTTAAAGCCTTCTTGAGGCGGCGTCTGGTGCAGCATGCCCTCTATAGGAAGAACCTGATTGGGCATGTGTTGTCAAAACGGCTTACACCGCCGACATATTGCGACTGGTTCAAGAAGTGTGCCGTGACGCCGGAATCCGAAATTCTCGATGTGGGATGCGGCAACGGCGGCCGCATACTCAAAATGCACAGCGATGGGTTCCGTTGCGTGACCGGTCTCGACCCCTATATTCAGGAGGACATCAGATATGAATGCGGGGTTACGGTCCATAAGAAATATCTTCGCCAAATGGACGGCGTGTTCGACTTCATTATGCTAAACCACTCCTTCGAGCACATGGCGGATCCGTTGGATGTAATGCAGTACCTGAGGCGTCTTGTCAGCCCTTCGGGATATGTGCTGATTCGTATTCCCGTCGCCAGTTCTCATGCGTGGCGCAAGTACGGAGTACATTGGGTGCAGCTCGATGCACCACGTCATGTTTTTCTGCATACGCCGAGAAGCATTTCCTTATTGGCCGGTCAGGTCCAGATGAGGGTAGTCGACATAACTTATGATTCCTGCGAGTTCCAGTTCTGGGGCAGCGAGCAATACAAACAAGGTATTCCTCTTACGGACCCGCGATCATATTGCGTCAATGCGGGCAAGAGTATTTTCTCGAAAGCACAGATAGAGGCTTTCCGGGCGCAAAGCAGGATTCTGAATGCGAACAATGCGGGTGATTCGGCCTGTTTCTTTCTTCGCAAGGCTTAGTATGGATCTCAAATGTACGCATCGTTTAGCCCGCCATCGTGCGGACGTGGTTCAAAATACAAGGTGTGGATATGAATAACAAATTTCTGTCCGCTCCGACCGTACATTTTGTGGCCAAACGTCTTGTGAGTCCCTTCTGGATTCGAAGACGGTGGCTTGCTCAAACACAATGGCTGTCCGCGGATTGCTTGTCCGATTTGCAACTGGACCTGTTAAAGAAAACCGTACGGTATGCTGAACATAACGTTCCGTATTATCAGAAGCTGATGAAATCGTGCGGGTTTTCGTCTCGTGATATTCGTTCATTGGAGGACATTCGCCTGTTCCCGATCCTGACTAAGAAGGACATTATCGATGCTCGCCGGGACATGGTGTCACGGGCTTTTGCAAGAAGCCTGCTTCGGCGAGAATGTACCGGCGGAACCACAGGCACTCCTTTGTGTGTGTACCGTAACTATGCTTCGATCGGGAATGAGCACGCCTTCGTACGGCGGCAGTGGGACTGGGCCGGCCTTGGTTTCGGTGATAGATGTGCATATCTGCGCGGCCGCATCATTGTCGGTGCCAATGCTGATAGCCCGCCGCTTTACAGGTATGACGCACCCATGAAGGAACTGCAGTTGTCCACGTATCATCTTTCGCTGCAAACGGCGCCGGCGTATATCGACGCCATGAAGAAGTATCGCGTATCAGCACTGGCCGGCTATCCCTCGGCCGTATCGTTGTTTGCAAGGATCTGCCTGGCCAGGAATCTCTCGTATCCACTGAAAGCCGTACTTACCTCTTCGGAAACGCTGACGGCCTGCATGCGTGCCGAGATATCCAAGGCATTCGAGTGCCGCGTCTTCGATTTCTACGGCAGTGTTGAGCGGGTCTGTTACATCTTTACCTGCGAACATGGCTGCTACCACGTGCAGCCTGAATACGGGCTGACCGAACTCATCCCTGTCGACAACGCTGTAAGTGGACAATGCCGTGTTGTGTCCACCGGTTTCTGGAACAAAGCCATGCCGCTGATCCGCTATGACACCGGAGACCTTGTAGTAAAAGGCGAAGAGCCATGTGCCTGTCGGAGAGCGTTTCCGACGATAGCAACCATCATCGGAAGGGAGGGTGACGTCGTCAAGATCCCTTCGGGCAAGGAGTTTGGAGCAACGCTTCTGATCACTCTATTGTACGTTGCATGTGGGGCATCCAATATCCTGGAGAGCCAGTTCATTCAGGATGCGCCGGACCACCTGACGGTAGAGTATGTACCGGCTGCGGCGTTCTCGCCGGAGGATTTCCTTGCGGCAAGGAAGAAGTTCATGGAGCACATGTCCCACGACATGGTTGTCGACTTCCGGCAGGTCAAGGCCGTCCGGAGAACAATGAGGGGAAAAATCCGACCTGTCATCAACCTGGTCAGCGGTGGAACCGCGAGAATCAGCCAGGACGTGCCGCAAGAAGAACCGGTGAGTCAAACAGCGTGATGGGGGAACAACAAAGGATGCAGGAAACATTGATCACAGCCCGGCCATCTGCATTCAGCGAAACCGCAGTACCGGTGTGCGACGTGTCAATCATAATCGTCAATTGGAATACCCGCGAGCTGCTGCGTGATTGCATCGCATCCATCTACGCCAACGCCGGCGACACAGGTCATGAGATCATCGTTGTGGACAACGCTTCCTCTGACGGTTCGGTCGAGATGGTGAAAACTGAGTTTCCAGACGTTCGCCTGGTGCAGAATACGGAAAACCATGGTTTCGCCCGTGCCAATAATGAGGGAATGCAGCTTGCAGGTGGCAGATACATATTGCTGCTGAACAGTGACACACGGCTGCTGGACAACGCCCTCGAAAAGGTGGTTGCTTTTGCGGACCGAAATCCTGACGCGGCCGTGGTCGGCTGCCGCGTACTCAACCCGGACATGACACTTCAGCCCACGTGCTTCATGTTTCCTTCTACACTTAATATGTTCCTTTCATTCAGCTATTTGTACAAGAGTTTCGAGAAGAATCGCTGGTTTGGACGCGAGCGGATGACATGGTGGAGGCGCGATGACGTGCGGGCTGTTGACGTGGTCACCGGGTGCTTCATGCTGGTGCGTCGCCGCGCCATACAGCAGGTCGGCATGCTTGACGACCGGTTTTTCATGTACGCTGAGGAGACAGACTGGTGCTACCGGTTCAAGCAGGCCGGATGGAAGGTCATGTTCACGCCGGACGCTGAGATCATACACTATGGGGGCCAGAGCAGTCGCGCCGTGAGGGCTGAGATGCTTATTGAGGTCAGGCTCAGCATCTTGAAATTCATCCATAAACACCGGGGCCGCCTGCAATATGCAATCGCCTGTGGTCTTGTGATTTTGTTCGCCGCGGTTCGGCTGCCGGCCTGGCTGGCACTCAATAGATTATCAGCCAGACACAGGCCTCAGGCTGCTGTCAAGGTCCGGGCCTATTGGGGATGTATACAGCGAATACTCTTTGGCAAGCCAGTTGGCGCCCGCATGGAAGCCGGAACGGCATAAGCACACAGACGCGGTGTGCCAATTGATTGGTACGGGCAGACGCCGCAATATGGGGGATATTGGATGAACGTCAATTTGCTGGCGACATCATCATTGCATTTCATGCTGAAGCGCATGATTGGTCCCTTTCGAGCGCGACGCAAATGGCTCAGCAAAACGCAATGGTACGACAGAGAAGAGCTCAGTCGACTCCAGTTGCATCGCCTGAGGAAAATGCTTCGTCACTGCTATGACACTGTGCCGTACTACAGAACTCTGATGGACAATAAGGGCATTGACCCAAACGCCATCAGGACGCTTGAAGACATACAAGTGTTTCCGGTGTTGTCCAAAAAAGACGTGCTGGCGGCGCCTCACCGATTCCTTTCTACGGTCTATCCTAAATTGATGTTGCGCCGCGCGCACACGGGCGGTACGACCGGCACGCCGATGGACGTTTACAGAAGTCCTCTGTCGATCGGTACGGAGCACGCGTTCGTCAAACGGCAGTGGGACTGGGCGGGTATCACCCTTAAGGATCGCTGTGCTTATCTTACAGGCCGGATTGTGGCGCCGCCGGACGGCACGGACGGTTGCCTGTATGCCTATGACCCGTTTGCAAGAGAGCTGATACTTTCAACGTATCACCTCTCGACGCAGACGGCCAGAATGTATCTGGACATTATGAAGAAATACGGTGTCCGCGCAATCGCGGGTTATCCTTCGAGCGTGTTTCTCCTGGCCCGTGTATGCCTGGATTGTGGCTTTGACATGAAGCTGAGGGCGGCCCTAACCTCTTCCGAAACGCTCACCGACCCCATGCGGCAGACCATTTCCAAGGCATTCGGCTGTGCCGTGTATGACTTTTATGGCTCAGCCGAGCGAGTCTGCTATATCCATACATGCGAACGGGGCAGGTACCACATTGTGCCGGAATACGGTCTGACCGAGCTGATTCCTGAAGACGTCTCGGACAGCGGCCGCTGCAGGATTATCGCCACTGGCTTCTGGAACTACGCAATGCCGCTGATTAGATACGACACCGGCGACGTGGTTATCAAGTCAGAGGAACGCTGCCCCTGCGGCCGGGCCTTCCCTGTGGTCAAATCGATCGAGGGCAGGCAGGGGGACGTGATAAGGACACCTTCCCAAAGAGAATTCGGCTGCGCGGTCCTTACGCATCTCTTGTATGGAACCGGCAATATCATCGAAAGCCAGATTATCCAGGACCGGCTGGACAGAATCGTCATCGAATACGTGCCGTCCGAACGGTTCGGCAAGGATGACCTTGCCGCCTTTCAGCGGTTGATTCGCCAGCACCTGCCCACGGAACTGCAGGTGGAACTGAAGCAGGTTCCGTCCATTAAGAAGACGACTGCCGGCAAGTTGCGCCCGGTGATTTCAAACGTAACGGTGTGAAAATGGATGTGTTAAGAGGCCTGCATATCGTATGTTTTGGGCCCTCCGACTGGTGGGGTATGAACCCAAGCAGTGCCACGCACATCATGGCGCGCCTTGCCAAAACAAACCGCGTGCTCTACATCAATCCGGTCAGTTCCGATCTGTTGGGCGTGAAGAACCGTAAAGGTTTCGCTGTCAGGATCTGGCGCAAGCTTAAAAGCATGCTGCGCGTGATGCGCCGGATCAACAGCAATCTATATGTCATGAGTCCCGTGTTCGTTCCGGTTCAGGGTCATGCCGTCATGGATCGGCTCAACAATGTTATGCTGCGGCTTCAACTCGCTGCGGCCATGCTGCTGCTGCGTTTCAGGCGGCCGCTGCTGTGGGTCGAAAACATCCGGGCGGCGGACTGCCTGGATTGGTTCACATGGCGTCTTGTGGTGTATCACGCCTCTGACAAGTTTGACGAATGTTCCAACACGCGAAATAAGGCCGTGCTCCAGCAGAGAGAAAGACAGGTAAGCAGCCGCAGTGACGTCGTCATCTGTGCGTCTCGCAGGCTCTATGACGCCCAGAGGCGGTACAGGACGAACGTCTACTATCTGCCGCATGGAGTCGATTTCGAGCGTTTCGTTGAGGCAGTTGAGAGTGCGAGGCCTTCTGACGGCCTGGTGGATGTCACCGGTCCCATTGCGGGTTATTTCGGAACGCTTACCGAACAGAACGATATCGAACTGCTCGAGCACTGCGCCAGGTCACTGCCGCATGTTAACTTTGTGTTTGCCGGTCGGGTGACCGGCGGTGATTATGAAAAGCTCCGCCGCATGTCGAATGTACGATTCCTCGGTCACGTGCCCTATGAAAAAATTCCGCAGCTCTGCGCCCGTTTCGACGTGTGCCTGCTGCCGTGGCGTATGAGTCCATGGATCGAATACTGTAACCCGCTCAAACTGTTCGAATACATGGCATCCGGCAAGCCGATCGTTTCCGTACCTATCTGTGAGGTTATTGACCGGTATTCACACATCGTGTCTGTTGCACACACGCCCGAGCAATTCTGCAGCAGTATCGAAACCGAACTGGTCGGCGACACAGAAAAGAGAAAACAACTGCGCATCAGCACCGCCAAACAACATACGTGGGACAAATACATCGTCAGGCTGTCAGGCATTATTGATGACGCGCTCGCCCGTGGCTCGTCGAACACCGTGGCGAAAACGATAACCGTCTGAATTCCATGAGTACTGTACGAATAGCATGTCTTGGTGACATCATGTGCGGAGATTCCTTCTTCAACATGGGCGCCGGTGTGGCATCTTCGCTGAAAAAGTACGGCAAGGAATTTCTGCAGCTCGAAATTGTCGAGTTTCTCGGCGGCCATGATATTGTGTGCGGCAACATAGAGTGCGTTCTTTCCGACAAGGGCAGAGACGAGAGCCGTTTGCGAAGCGTGCACATGAGGGGGGCCGGCCGGGTGGCCGATTTGCTGGCGGGCTGGAATCTGACGTTGGCCAACGTGGCCAACAACCACATCCTGGAGCATGGCTACGAGGCCGCGGTTGACACAATCGACAATCTGCTTAAATCCGGCATACGGGTTGTAGGCGCCGGTGGCGCCAATCGGTTCCGCGAGGGCATTCATGTCGAAACGATCTGCCGCGGCGGCCGGACCTTTGCTTTCATAGGTATGTGCCTGCGAGCTGAGAAATACGCTTTCAACGGCGGCGCCGAGCCGCAGGATGTCATTCAGACCGTCAAGACTCTCAGCGCCTCCGGCGTGTGTGTCTGCGTGTCAGTTCACTGGGGCGACGAGTTCATACACTATCCCAGCGTCGAACAAACCAGGCTTGCGGATGCACTCATAGAGGCGGGCGCCCGCATGATTGTGGGTCATCATCCGCATGTCCTTCAGGGCATCACGTACCGCAGAGGTGCACTCGTCGCTTACAGTCTGGGTAATTTCATTTTCGACAGCTTTATTCCTGACTGCCGCTGGTCCGTGATGCTCAGCGTTGATGTGGTCGACGGCAAACCCGCACGCTGGCGATATGTGCCCATTCTTCAGGATCGCGAACATCGCCCCATGCTGATCGGCAACCCCGGCAAGGCCGGACTGATTCATGAATTCAGACGCCGATGCACGTTGCTGAATGATCAACAGGATGAAGAGCAGTGGAAACAGCGATACGAGGCGGAGGTGAAAATCAGGGATATCTGCGCGCGCAAGAGCCTCTGGACTCACTTGCTCAAGCAGGCTGTACGCATTGACAAGAAGTATTGGCCGCAAATCCTCTCAAGGCCCATTCAAAGAAGATTAGGACTATGGTAAAACGGAAACTCAAGATATGCCTCGCGGCATCCGCGGGGGGGCATCTCACCCAGCTGCTCGCCTTAGCGGACAGTTGGCAAGGACATGACACATTCTGTGTGTGTACATCTGAAGTCGTCCGCAGCCGGCTTGCCAAGTATGGCAGAAGTTACATCGTAGGTGAATGCAACCGACAGCACCCGCTGCAGGTTCTCAAGGTTTTTCTTCGTTGTGCTGTAATCGCACTGCGCGAAAGACCGCATGTTGTGATCAGTACAGGCGCCGCCGCCGGCTGCATGCAGTGTTTTCTCTGCAAATGCACCGGCGCAAAGGTAATCTGGATGGACAGCATTACCAACGTGGAACGTCTCTCTCTGTCCGGACGGATGGTCAGGCATATCGCCGATCTCTTCCTGGTCCAATGGCCGGAACTGGCGACCAAATACCGCAACGTATACTTTGCAGGAGCCGTCATTTGATCTTCGTTACAGTGGGGACGCAGTTTCCGTTTGACCGTCTCATAAAGGCCGTCGATGCGGCCGTGGAAATGGGACGCATTCAAGGCGAAATCTTTGCCCAGACGGGCGAAACCGCGTATCGACCCCGTAATTTTCCCGCCGTGCCTGAACTGAACAAGGAGACGTTTGATGATTACGTCAAGCGTGCGACCGGCATTGTCAGTCATGCCGGTATCGGCTCCATCACAATGGCCATGGCCTGTGCCAAGCCCATGCTGGTCATGCCGCGGCTGAGAAAGTACGGCGAAGTTGTCAATGATCATCAGGTTGCCATTGCCCGGAGGTTTGCCCAATCAGGATATATCCTGCTCGCTGAGGATGAACAGGATCTCATTGCAAGAATTGCCGAATTGCCGTTTTTCGTGCCAAAGCGGCGTGTCGCAAGGCCGGAAACGGTCAGCCGTCGCGTCATGGAATTCCTGGAGCAGGTAACTGTCTAAAGTGAGGGGAACATGAGTTGGTTTACAAGTCTGTCCAAAGTGAGTCGAAGGCGGAAGCTGGGCCTGTTTTATCGCACCTTCCAGCCGAATGAGTACACGCGCATTCTCGATGTTGGCGCCGAAATCAATCCAACCGGGGAGCGGGGGCTGCAGCTTATTGATACCTACCGCTGGAAACATAACCTGACTGCGCTCAATCTGTCGAAGGATCACATATGTCAGATCAAAAGACATTACCCTCAGATTGAGGCTGTTGTCGGCGATGCATGCCATCTGCCCTGGCCGGACAAGTATTTCGATGTCGTCTACAGCAATGCCGTTATTGAACACGTCGGCGATTATGAGCGGCAGAAGCAAATGGCCCGTGAAATCATGCGCGTCGGCAAACGCTGGTTTGTCTGCACGCCGAATCGCTGGTATCCTTTCGAGTTTCACTTGCGCCTGCCCCTGGTGACATGGCTTGCCGGCGATGCTTATCTGCACGCCGCCCGCGTTCTCCGTTACGACCATGTGCGAAGGCGATACACCTTTGTGAATCCGATGGCGGACTTCCGGCTAATGAGCTTCCGCGAAATGAAATCCTGTTTTTCGAACAGCCGAATAATAAAGCAGAGGGTCACATTCATGGCCGAGACACTCATCGCCCTCGGTCCGGTGATGGGTGAAGCATACAGGGGAGAAAATGAGCGAACATACATGGCACAGAACCAGAGTCAAGGCGATTATCCTTGCGCCGATTCTCGACTTCGGGCGATGTCGTTTGGCTTCTCACACGTGTGCGGCACTCTGGCCGGCAGCGGGACAGCCGGTCCTGAAACGCCTGCTTGTGAACCTGTATGAGCAGGGCATTGATGAAGCGGCGATCTGCGCCTACGGGGAAGCCTCTTCGCTGAGAGAAGTTGCCAGCGGTATCGGCGGAATGCGGCTGGAGTTTTACGATGAACCGCTCCCGGTCGGTAACGCCGGCTGCGTTCGCGATACCTGGGATGGCGATCCCGATACGATCTTCCTCGTTCTGCATGCCGCAATGATGTCGCCGCCTGATGTCGGCTCACTGCTGGAAGCACATCGCCTCGGCGGATCGCACCTGACTGTGATGCTTGGCTCCGCAGCGTGTGAAGAACACACTGTTGGTCAGATCCCCGAGTTGTATGTGTGTGATGCCAAGGTAATCGAGTACATGCCGCCGCAGGGATATTTCGACATGAAAGAAGGGCTTATTCCGGCGATGGTTAAAGCTCGCCAAACGGTGGCTGCGAGGGTGCTTCCGCGGTGTACCTGCGGTTTTCGTGACCGTCGCACTTACTTGTCCGCACTTGGCCACTGGCTCGAAAGCGGTTGTGCGTCGAGGGAGCTTGAGTCCATGGGCCTCGTCAATGTATCGGATGATCTCTGGCTGGCGGCCGATGCCGTAGTCGATTCGGGTGTCGCGATCCACGGGCCGGTTGTGGCCCTGGACAAGGTCCGCATTTGCTCCGGCGCCGTCATTTTCGGCCCCGCGATCCTGGAGCCTGATGTCACTGTCGGCAGGAATGCCGTCCTTGACAACTGTGTGATCTGGTCCGGCGCTTGCATAGGGCCGAACGCTCACGTCAGTGCGAGTGTTGTCGGGTCAGGCGGACATGTCGAGGAGGGCGCCGTGGTAGATGGAGATGCGATCTTACCGATCAAGACGCCACCCCGAAATACGGCCTGCTTGAAAGGCACGTCCAGAGGCTGATGTTACCATGCAGCGGCAAATCGTCCGGAGAGCTTGTTCTGGTACGTGAACGGCTGGACTCTAATAACCGAAAATTCTCGTATTCAGGTCATTCATTTCAAACAGGAGGTGCATGTTGAACACCATTCAGAAACGTCAGGATCAGGCGATGACCCCTTTTACGGACTCATATGACGACGCGGGGCCTGAGGAGAGCCCGTTGCTGGGACTGCTGAACGGACTTGTCCGCCGTTGGCGCATCGTGTTGATAACGTTTTCGGCAATCTGCGTAGTAGGTATCCCGGCGATATGGATTACCATGGAACCTTACTATCAAGCTACCGCGGCAATCCGTGTCACTCCGGTGGTCTCGAGCATTCTGTTTCAGGGCGAAAACAGCATTCCCATGTACAGGAACTTCGTCCAGACCCAGGCCGACCTCATGGTCAGCGACATGGTGCTGGAGAAAGTCGCCGAGGAATTGATCAGGGAAAAGATAATCGTCACCGACGAGCCCAATGCTGCTGCCGCACTGAGCGGCAGGCACAACCACGAAACCGGTCCCGTGGCTACTCTGAAGGCCATGGTCGCCAGGGGAACGCTTCGTGTTCAGCCGGAGGACAGCACGGAACTGATAAAGATCACCATGAAAAGCAGCCGTCCGGATGAAGCCGCCGCCGTCGTCAATACGTTCCTTAAAGCATACATGTCCATTGTGGCGTGTGAAGAATCCCGTTGCGAGGACGACAAAATAGCAGTGCTGGAGGAGGAATCACGCGAGCTTGGGGCCAAACTGCAGAAACAGCGCCGAGCCATTGGCGCCATGACGCGTGAATATGGGACGGCCTCTCTTACCGCGCGTCAACAGATGAAACTTGAAAGCATCTCGGCCCTGCAGCATAAACTCACCGAATTCGAAATGGAAATAATCGCGCTGCAGATCAAAGAGCAGATGCTCGTTAACCAGGATAGCGCGGGAATCGCGCCGCACGATCTGATCCGTTTACGGTACGATTTTATCAACGCCGATCTGATGGTCAAAACCCTGACCACGAATGCCGCCCAGTTGGAGCAGGAGTTGATGATCGCCAAACAGCAGCTTACTCCATCAAATTCTGCGCTGCGTCGTAAAGCCGAACTGGTTGAAGCATTGAAGGACCGCCTCGGCCAGCGGCGCAAAGAAGTCGGAGAGGACTTCGACGCTATGGTTGAAAAGGAATCGACTCGCAAAGGTGTAGATGAATTGGCCGCTGTCCGAGCACAGCTGCAGCAGATTGACATCTACAAGAAGCGTCTGGAGGAAATGTTAGCCGCTGAGGACAAGACCGCAATTGAACTCGGGCGCAAGCAGCTTGCCATTGATGACCTTCAGAGTCAGTATGAGATGACCAAGGACATCTACGACACGGTCCAGCGCCGCATCCAGGAGATCGAAGTGGAAAGGAAGCGTCCCGGAAGAATAAGCCGTGCCTATTACGCCAACACGGCTCCTTTGCAAGACAAGCGGAAGAAGTATTCGCTGGCGCTGATGTTCGGTGCAATCGGGCTCGGCGGGCTCGCTGGCGTTCTGAGGGATCGGTTCGATCTGAGCCTGCATACGCCTGAGGATCTTGCTCGGGTGGCTGCCATTCGCATTCTGGGCACCACCACGCGGTCGCGTGACGTTGAAGAGGCCTTTCTCCCCGAGCACTACATGAACGACTATCAAACGATTTGTGCAAACATGGGATTGCTCTATGAGACTGGCATTCCGCAGAAGCTGCTGGTAACCAGTCCCCGCTCCAAAGACGGCAAAACCACCTTTGCCATCAACCTGTCGGTGACATTGGCGAAGATGGGTCGCAAGGTGCTGCTGATAGATGGCGATCTGCGAAAGGCGGACGTCGCTTACCTCCTCAAGTTGTGCGGCGCCGCCAACGGTCTCAAGCATGTGCTCATGGGAGAATCGCCGGCGGACTACATATGCCATACCTCCGTTGACAATTTTGACCTGTTGCCGAGCAATCCCTGTGAGGCCTCCGTGATATATAATCTGATGACGCCCGATCGCCTGCGTGACAGCCTCGACGAACTGGGGTCACAATATAATCACATCGTCGTTGATACGCCGCCGACTTTGGACGTGCCGGATGCCCTGATGTGGTCCAGGGCGGTCGATGGCGTTGTCCTTACCGCTTATTCCGGCCAGACCCGCAGCACGGATGTCAGGGAAACGCTTTTCCGGTTCGAACAGATGCGCGTCCCGGTGCTGGGTGTTGTTCTCAACAATGTGCCGGCAAGGCAGAGTTATTGTACGAGCCGCTATTACGCCGAATCCACGTCCACCGCCGCGCCGCACCTGGACGGCGCCACCAGGGCCCATCTGCTGCCGATGGGCGATGAGTACGATACAGCCGGCACCGAGGAGGATGAGGTGGAGTATGCAGTTGATTGTGATGCATGAACGCCTTGCCGAGCATGGCAGCCGCCATCGCTTCTTGCCTATGATTCTGGCAACGGATATTCTTGCCCCATTGGTCTATGAGGCACATGGGCGGCTTTACGGCTCACTTGTCAGCAAGAAGATGATTGCCGTGCCTTCGGACTGGCAGGTTCGCAAGCCACGCGGCGGCTTGGCCGTTGCGCGTTATCGAAGCGGCCGGCTGCGCAGGCTTCCTCTCGAGCGCTTGCACCACGGTAATCGCTGGTGCATAATCTCCAACGGCAGATTTGTGACTGATTTCGCAGGTGAGCAGATCGAGCGGATTCTGGCCAACCGTGACGGTGCAGTGGCCATTCAGGTTATCCCTTCGCTCAGGGCGTATCGCGAAAACATCTGCCTTGGTTCCGGAGGTTGTCTTGCGGGATTTAAACGCATCTACGCCCATTCCGTATCGCCTGGCTTTCTCGGCAGCGCCTGGCCGCACCATGTCTGCGTAAGGTTTTCGGCTTTGGATCGCCTCCTTATCGATGGTGAATTGCCGTTGAATTTCGACGATTTTCTGAACATCTGCTCGATGCGCTCGCTCGGCCTGACGTGTCTCAATGTTGGCGGCAGCGTGCTCGATCTGGAAAGCGAAACCGGCCTTCTGAATCTCTTCAGGGAGCGGCACATCGTCACCGCGCGCCTGAGACGCAATGCACGTAAGTACGGCGCAAGAGTGCGCGGCAACGTCCTCATGGGGGATAACGTGCATATCGGAGACGACGCGCTCGTTGTTGGCCCCGCCGTGCTTGCCGATCGCTGTTCTGTCGGAAGGGGGGCCCTGGTGAAAGGCTCCGTCATAGCACCCGATGTGCACGTCCCTGACGATGCGGTCGTGAGCAACCGCGTTCTCATTTCTGCTGATGTCGACATAATGGAGGAGGTGACGAAAAGGCGGCCTGATCCTTTATCCGGCCGGAGTTTCTGTACGACAGCATTAAAAAGCGGCTACCGTACGTGGCCGATGTTTTCGTATGCGCGATTCACAAAACGTGTGCTTGACATAGTGTTTGCATCTGCCGTGCTTTGTCTTTTCGCGCCCGTTTTCCCCTTGATAGCCTTCGTACTGAAAGTGAATTCGCCCGGCCCGGTCTTCTTCAAGCACAGACGGCAGGGCCTGCATGGCCGCCCGTTCGACTGCCTCAAGTTCCGAACAATGATTGTCCAGGCCCACGGCATGCAAGACAAACTGAGATCCAAGAACCACGTCGATGGCCCGCAGTTTATGATCGAAGACGATCCGCGAGTGACCGGCGTAGGCAAGTTTCTGCGCGCCACATTCATTGACGAAATACCGCAGTTCGTCAACGTCTTGCTGGGCCAAATGAGTGTCGTCGGTCCGCGTCCTTCACCCGAGACGGAAAACATGCTGTGCCCCTTCTGGCGTGATGCCCGGCTTTCGGTGCGTCCGGGCGTGACGGGTTTGTGGCAGGTGCAGAGGACCCGTCGCTTTGGCCAGGATTTCCAGGAGTGGATCCACTATGACACCGAGTACGTCAGAAACATGTCTTTCCGGCAGGATGTTGCCATATGCTGCAAAACGGTACGGAAACTCATCAGCAACTTTGTTCACCACGTCCGGAGATGACGGTGCCGAAGGACGCGGTTCACGCGACGACGAAATGAGCCGTTCACACATAACATGACGGTGAGCGGGGTTGGAGAGAAGACTCGCCGGTGGCGCAACTGAACAAAAGAGAATCACCCGAAGAGAATGCTCTTTTCAGACGCCCTGAAGGTGTCCTGAAAGACGACGAGCAGTGGATGTTTCTCAAGAAGCGCTACCACCTGACCTCGCGCGAAACCCAGGTCGCCATTCTGATATGCAGGGGTTTCACCAACGAAGAGATCTCCGAAGCCCTCAGGATCAGCGAAAGCACCGTCAAAACGCATCTGAAAAACCTCTACCGCAGGGTGCGCGTCGATAGCCGCATCCTTCTCTTGCTCCAGTTCGTCGAGGACATTAACAAGGCGTATGGCAAGACGTAACAGCCGGCTTGCCGAAATCGCGCGTTACTGCTTCTCCCTCCCAGGTTCGAACGAACGCCCGTGAAATCCCCCGGCAGGCAGCCTTGAACACATCCAGCCGGGACAAGCCTTTCAGCGGCTAACGAGAGTATAGGCCCTGAGCAGGGCGGCGACGCTCCAGGCCTGAGCGAAGCAACCCCGGGGGGTGTGAGGCGCGTCGCCGTCGAATATCTCCGAAACACTCTGCACACAGCCGCTGTTCATGAAATGGTCTAACAGCGGCTCCAGCATCTCCATCGCCTCGACTCGTGTTGCACGGTCATTGCCGTTGACTCGCAGGAATGCATCAATGAAGGGGCCCATCAGATGTGACCAGACTGTCCCATTGTGATATGCCCGGTCTCGCTGCATCTGGTCGCCCTGATACCGGCCGATATAGCCAGGATCCGTACTGGCAAGTGACCGCAGACCGTACGGGGTCCACAAGTCGCGTTTGACCACGGCGACAACCTGCCTCTGCTGTGCCTCACTCAATGCACAATGCCGAAGGGCGACGGCGTAAATCTGGTTGGGCCGCACCGCAGAATCGGATCTGCCGTCCGGGAATACGCAATCGAACAGGCAGCCCGCCCGCTCGTTCCAGAACAACTCTGCGAATCGCTTCCCCACGCGATTGGCCCATTGCCGGAAAACCTCGGCTTCAACCTCATCCGTACTTTGGTAATAGTCGGCCAGATTGCACAATGCGTCGTACCACAGTGCATTGACCTCGACTGCCTTGCCATAGCGAGGCGTGAACGCGATGCCGCCGCACTTGGCGTCCATCCACGTCAGCTGCGTGTTCTCGTCGCCGCCGGTTATAAGCCCGTCGGTGTCGGCATGAATGCCAAACCGCGTTCCCTTTTCATAGGCGGCGACAATCCGACGGATGGCCGGCAACACCTTCTTGCTGAATAACTCGCGGTCGCCGCCCGCATACAGGTATTCGAACGCCGAGTGGATGAACCAGAGTGACGCGTCAATACTGTTATAATGCGGCTCGCCGCCATAATCGTCGAAACGGTTGGGGATCATACCCTGATCTTCGGCGGCTGCAAACGTCGTCAGGACGGCCGCAGCTTCCTTAAGCCGGCCCGTGCACAAAAGCAGTCCCGGCAGGGCGATGAACGTATCGCGGCCCCAGTCCAGAAACCACGGGTAACCCGCCAGAATAGTCCATGAATCTTTGCCCCTGATCCGTCGTTCGACGACAAACTGGGCCGCCGAGCGGTACAATGCCTCCGTCATGGGATCACGGATCTTCTCTTCGCCAAGGATCTCGCGATCACGGATGGAGAGGCTCTCTATGGCGATGTCCAGATCGACATCGAGGTTCAGGTGTGCTTCGTTTTGAGGGCCAAAGGCGGCCCAAAGTACCACAGTAAGCATCGACTCGATGTGGCACGTGAACACGCCGGGCGACCAGAGATCCTCGGTGCAATCCTGTCCGCGCTGCTTGTCTTTGCGGTAAAAGAAGTTGTACCACCACTGAGGATCGTTCTTGAACCACATGTGGTCGCTGAGCAGGAAGAGTTCACCCGCGTCCTGGGCACTGCTGCGTATCGCCAGACCGTCGTCGCGCCATTCGGATACCAGCGGCGTCCATGACTTCTGCAGAGCATGGAAGTCGCGCATGGCCGCGAACGGCCGAACCTCGAACTCGCATTTCTGGCAGACATTCGAAAAGTGGTAGACGACGGCGGTTGTGTCAAGTTCCGGCAGTAGATAAATCGACTTGGTCATCTCCATGATCCCAAAGTCGTAGTCGAAGTGTACACCCGTGTCCCTGCGGAACGAGACAGCGTAGCGCAGCCCGTTCAGTGCCAGTCTGCCGGCGAATTCAAAGTTGCCTAGATCAACCTCAACACCATCGATACGAAGAACTTCGCGGTAGCACGAAAGCCCCACCACTCGATTGGCAGGGGGGTTGAGACTGCCGATCAGCAGCCCGTGATAACGTCGGGTATTACAGCCGCCAAGCGTACCGCTTGAGAATCCGCCGCGACTGTTGGTCAGCAGCCACTCACGCTCCAACAGCGCGTCGGGCCTTGCTTTCTGAAGTTGAACAGATATGCCCTGTCCCTGATCCCTTGAGGCCAACATTACGATTCCTTCCGCTTTCTTCGTGCTCAAGGCGGGCACAAGCCCGATTCACCCCGTGGCGCTTAACAGCCGACGTTTTACGCCGTCGATTTCGCCGTGCTCTCCGCGACGCTCGCCATGCAGCGCTTGCGGAGATTGTTCAGCACGTTCATATAATTGATATATGAATCATACGGCGAATCATACGGATTGAAATACTTGTGAACGTCGCCATCGGCAAAGTACTTGGTGCACATGTAGTAAAAATGGTCAGACGTCTGGAGTCTGCGCCAGTCTGCCATAAGCTGCTCGTCCTGCGACTGCTTGACAAGGCCCTCCAGTCGGTACACCTCGTGCAGAGCATTCGACTGCATCGCGTTGCCGAGCCAGGCGGACAAGTCTCGCTCGGTATCGGCCCAACTGACGATATGCGGAACGTCGACAACCCCCACCGGGGGATAGCGTTCGATCACCTCGCTGGGCGTGAGAAAATTGTTGTCCGGATGCTTGAGCACTTCGTACGGCAGATGCGAGAGGAAATCGAAGATGCCCGTGTCCTCCCACTGATGTTCGCCGAACGTTTCGTAGTCCATAAACAGATTGACGACCTGCCCGTTGCCGTTGACGTGGTTGATCCACCTGGCGAACTTGTCCGCCATCAGCGGGAATTCCTTCCAGTGGCGATTGGAAAACCGGAAAGCAATATCATCGCTGAGGCGATAGTTCTTCAGCAGCAGTCGCGTTTTCTCGCAATCCGGCGGACTGTAGACGAAATTTGGGCTCCTGTCGCCGAGGATATGGTCGGCCCCTTCGGCCAGAATGCCGTCAAAGCGATCCATCGATTCGATCGTCCGGGCAAGGTCATTGTTGTAAATCAGCTCAGTGTTGCGGAAAACGCGCGGCGTCTGGCCGAATAACTGCTCGATCATCTCAATGTGCTTGAGAATCTGGTCGGCGAACTCGGTCCGCGAATAGAGATAACTGAGACTGTGGTAATATGTCTCAGCGAGAAACTCCACACAGCCGGTCTGCGCCAGCGCATCGAACGTGCTGATGACCTCCGGGCAGTATTTATGGAACTGCTCGAGCAAGACGCCGGTTACGCTGAACGAAACCCTAAACTGCCCGCCGAATTTCCTGATAAGCTTCAGAAGCAGACGATTCGTGGGCAGGTAACACTTGTTGGCGACCTTGCGGCAAATCGAGGCGTTCTTGAATTCGTCGAAGTAGTGCGGGGCCTTGTCAAAAACGGTATAATGTCTCAACCTGAACGGCTGATGCACCTGGAAATAGAAACACACCGAAGACATGACGACTCCATCCTGAAAACCTTAGTTACACATGCACCATGATGTCGCTGTACACACGGGCGCATTTCTCTGCGGCATCCTGCCAGCGCAATCGTCGTACTTCGAAATTGCCATGCTCGCGAAGCGTCAACTGCAGGGGCGGGTACTTCAGAACCGCGATGATCTTGTTGGCCATTTCATTGATGTCCCAGAAGTCGACTTTGAGCACGTGTGTAAGCACCTCCGCGACGCCGCTCTGCTTGCTGATGAGCACGGGCACGTCGTAGTTGAGGGCCTCCAGAGGAGCGATGCCGAACGGCTCCGAGACAGACGGCATAACGTAAAGGTCGGCCATCTGATAGACGCGTTCGACGTCTTCGCCTCGCAAAAAGCCTGTGAAGAGCACCTTGTGACCGATGCCCATTTCCGCAGCCATCTCGATGGTGCGGTGCATCATGTCGCCGCTTCCGGCCATGACGAATTTGACATTATCCATTTCCTCAAGGACCTTTTTGGCGGCCATGAGGAAGTATTCCGGGCCTTTCTGCATCGTAATGCGGCCGAGGAACAGCACGATCTTCTCATCGCTTGAGATACCGGATCGCGGCATGAGGCGGCTGTCGCCGTTGCGCTCCACGCCGTTGTAGATGACCTCAACCTTATCCCCCATGACGCCGTAGCGGCTCAAAATGATATTGCGCGTCAGATGGCTGACCGCGATGACCTTCGCGGCGGCGTGCATGCCGCGCCGCTCGATGTCATAGATCATCTGGTTAACGTGTTCACCGCTGCGATCAAATTCCGTCGAATGCACGTGAACCACCAGCGGACGGCCCGTCACGGCGGCCACGGCGATTCCCGCCGGATACGTCATCCAGTCATGCGCATGGACCACGTCGAAGTCTTCTTCCATGGCGAGTTTGACGGCCGCATTGGCGTAGCGATGCACCTCGGCGAACATGTCGCCGCTATAGTGTTCCGTGCCGAAGGCCCGCTGCTGGACTTCGGCGGCACTGGGTTGAGCTATCGTCCGCTTGGTTCGGATGACTTCCTCCATCCGCTGTTGATACTGCTGTGGATCCGTATACGGGGAAAGCATGGACTCGATGGCGAGAAAACGCACACGCTGGAGTTCGTCGTAGGCGTACTCCAGTTCTCTCCCGCCAGCGGTCGGTTTTGGGGTAAGCATCCTGACGTGGGTTGCATGGCTGGTATCAACAGGACGGGGCAGTACAAAAAGCACATCCATGCCCATAGCGCTCATGGCTTTGGTCAGCCCATAACAAGCCGTACCGAGGCCGCCGCTGATGAAGGGCGGAAACTCCCAGCCGAGCATGAATACCTTCATCTGACACCCCCGCTTCCGACCAGGCCCATTCCCTCAGACACGTTCAATTCCATTGTGTAAGCCCTGCAAACTGCCGACATTGCAACCACTTCCGTGTGCTGCGATTATAAGCCGCAAATCGGTCCCGCGTCCAATAATTTTTACAAAAAAATTTTGTAAAGTACGCAAACCGACTTCTATCTGCTGGTATATCGTCTGGCTTGTCAGAACCCTTAACAAAATTCGCACAAACGCCAAAAATCCGGCTGGCGACAGCAACAACCGGCCTGCCGGAATACAGACAGCTGAAAACGAACAAAGCCGCCTCCGCGGTGATGACGGCTCTGCGGATGGGATGCGAAGCGGGCCTACAGGTCCTGCGGCTTGACGGTGCTGCGGCGATTGGCCTCGGTGCGAGCAATGGCAGCGTCGAGCATCGCGTAGATGGCATCGTTCAAAGCGCTCAGCGACTCCGACGAGGTCATCATGCCCTTGCTCTTGATGTAGGCCTTGACCTTGCTTGCAACGACCAGTGGTTCCTTGGCTGCGGCTTTCTTTGCGGCTTTCTTCTTTGCCATACTAACCTCCGTGTAAACAACAAGTTCCCATAACATCCGGCCGCATGGCCCCAAAACGCCGGTATTCTCCATGCCGCGCTGCGTGTTTGCAACTAAAAAATCACGCCAGCGCTCAAAATTTTGCACTCTAAGGCCGCATAACGCAGAATCTCTCCTCGCGGCCCGAAAGCAGGTGCCGGGCCGCGGCCCGCAGCAGGTTTTTCGCGAATTTAGATAAACCGGTCCGACCTGCTGGACGATACGTCGCTTGGTTTTTCAGGCTGACTGTTTTTGCCCCATAGAATTACGGAGTAGTAAAATGGCGAATCGCCGCAAGAAAAAGCCCAGCCGTCAGGCAGCTTTGAAGGAGTTTGTCACGGTAGCGTTTGCCGAAGACATGGAATTGGCGCAGCAATACAAGAAACTGCTCAACGAGGGCGGTATCCCCGCGGCGATCAGGACGCAGCCCGACGCGGCGACCGGCTTTCCCGGTATCGCCGTCATGGTCCCGGAAGACTATCTCGATGAAGCTCACGTGCTGATCGAGTCACAGGGTGCCTACAGCGACTTTTACGACATGGTCTTTGAAGACCAGGACGATTTCGGCGACGATGACTACGAGGACGAGACCTTCTGAGTCGTCAGCGCCGGTATGTACGTGTCCCTGGGGGGCAACGTAACCAGTTTCGACGGATGATGGAAATGACCAGCAAAGCCAACGAGCCTGTAGAGGAACGAAGATCCTTTGTGGAGCGCCGCAAGAACGTTGTCGACAGACGACTTGGTTTGAATCGCCGCCGCGGTCCCGGGCACCGACGCACGGAGGAACGCCGGGCCGCCGAAGAAGGCGAAATGACCGATGAGCAGTTTGATTTCCTCATGGCCATCGATCGCTACAAAAAAGAGAACCAGCGGCCATTCCCGACCTGGACCGAAGTACTGGAGGTCATGAAGGCCCTCGGTTACCGCAAAGTCGCCGAACCGCAGGATCTTGTCTCTTTCAGAAAAGCCGACCGCGTTGCCGAGCCCCTCAATGTGGGACCGGAGGATTAGAGTCGGTTAGACAATTCCTGCTTCACTGCCTGGCACAGTTACCGGGTTTAGCCTGAGACACGCCGGTGTGCAGCACGAATACCGTTACAGGGCAATCGGCCTGAACTTGACGCAAACAATACGTCCTGGCCGCCCCGTGACTGCACCGACCACGTTTATCCATGGGGTCTCAGCAGATGACCGTCCAGCGCTCAGCCAACGCCGCAGGAACTCGGCATGGAAGCCGTCTGAGAAAGCAGCTGCGGCTAATACCTCTGGAGGGTGTTGCTTCGGGTGTTTTCTCTTCAACCTCGCGGCCTTGCCTGTTGTTACATGCCGCCAAGTCCATTTTGGTAGGCGCCGGTGATATGCGCATAACCCCGGAATACCTGGCAAGCAAGGATTATCATGATCAGCAAGTAGACGATTCGAGGCAGCCACTGGGCGAGCTGTGCAATGCGAAATTCGGCAGACTCGGCGGTCATGCGTGCAAGCCGTGCTGTGACATCATCCAGATTACCGCTTTCTTCACCTACCTGCCATATCTGGCGATAATCAGCCGGAAGGCGCTTGGAAAAGCCTTCACTGATGTCGTTACCTTCCTTTGCGCTTTCAAGCCCGCCTGCAAGAAGGGCAGCCAGCGCCTCATTGCCCGTACATGCCAGCCCCATCTCCATGCAGCGAGTGTAAGGCACGCCTGCCTTGCAGCCGATGTGAAACGCCTGTGTGAAGCGGCTCAGGGCAAGTTGTTGGACCGCGCCTCCGATAATCGGAATGCCGAGAATGAATGCGTCGGTGAGCCGGCGAATACGGCCGCGGCGGGGGCGAAATTTGATAAAGGTAAAGATCGCCAGCGCCGGAATATATATCAGCGCCAGTATAGCAAGCACCGAACGGATGTAGCCAACGGTCCCGCTGCCTCCAAGTACGACGCTGGGCACAGGCCCCAGAAGTGCTCCGGCGTGGAGAATAAGGAGGGGATAGATGAGCCCTGTAATGAGAGTGGCCCGCATGCGGTAAATGAAATCGTACCAGCAGCCCAACTGCTCGAATCGCTCCGGCAGGGCGCCGGATACTTCGCCGACGGCAACCACGCTGACGTCGAATTCACGAAAAAGTCTCGGATGCTGCCGCATGGCCTCGGCCATCGTGCTGCCTGTGCGCAGGTCACAGCCTATTTGCCGGATCGTCCGGTCAATGCGGCCGTGCTGGGCGGAGGCTGTCTCCATTGCGCGCAGGATCGGCACGCCGGCATCGAGCAGCCGCGCAATATTGTGATAGGCCTGGGCCAATTGTCTTGACATCGGTAGATCACTTTCTGAACGTGTGCAGCCCTGTTTCGGTTAATGCGGCGCTGCCCCACGGCGTCTCGATACGTATTGCGGTCAGTGGTCTGTCATATAGCTCTACTGTGACGGCGTCGCCGCGCGCGGCGACGCCCATTCTGGTGTTCTTGTACACTAAAGGCCGGGCCTTGATTTCGCGACATGCCTTTGGCAGGTTCGGGCGGATATGGAGTGTGTCGTCGGGACGGGCGTCGATAGCCAGAAAACCGTAGACGATGATTGAGGGGATGAGGCTGCTCTCAAAGAACTCGAAGTCGATGCCCAGACCGCCCGCCGTGCCGCCCCCTTGCAGTGTCGTACCGCGCTTGCCGCTGCCATAATACGCACGATAGCCGCCTTCGCTGTGTACTTCCGCTTCCCAGTCAAGGATCTCCTGCAGTCGCTGCCAGGCGTCATCTGCCCCTCGAACCTTGAGGCGAGCCCAGAGGTCATAAAAGGAGAAGCCAAGCACTGCACCGCCGTCCTGCACCTGGCCGCCCCAGGCGATGGACTCGGGGCTGAGCCAGCCCTGCCCGTACCAGTCCAGATTCCGGAGTGTGGTGGCGCGAGGGCCGAAACGCCAGTGATAGATGTCCTTGCCGGTTGAGGTGTCGCCTTGCACGATACGATCGCCGGCGATCCAGTCCATTATGCTGCGGGCGTGTGCATCGTCAGCCAGTCCGTACCAGATGGCGTCGAGATTCAGGAACGTGTAGCCATAATCATAACGGCGGCCTTCCTTGTCGATACAGGCAAAAAACCGTCCGGCACGGTCATTCCAGAAAAGGCCGTTTGCAGTCTGTTTCACCTCAGCAGCATGTTTTCTCAGGAACCCCGGGTCGAGTCTGAGCGCGCCGGAAGGCATATCCCAACCCGGATGCCTGTCTATCGCTTCTTCAATGTCCGCCATCGCGACTGTCGCGGCATGATATTGATTGGTAGCGTAGAGATCGTCCCAGCCGAAAGGCATAAGATCCCAGTAGTTATTCCCAATGCCATGACCCCCGCGGACGGTCTTGCCGCCGCTTTCATCCTTGACAAAGCCGGGCAGGCCATCGTGGCCCGGCCAGGGATTGCGAATGTGCTTGTACTCCAGCCCGCCCATGACCGTTTGCTGGTAACGCAGGGCCAGCCGCATACGATTGATCTGCGCATGCAGGAAGTCGAGGTCCTGCGTCCAGGCGAAATAGCGGGCGCACGCAAGTATAAAGATCGGGTTGTTGATTGAGTGCCGAGTATCATAGACGGTGAAGAAAGAGTCTATCTCGAACGTACCCGTTGATTCGCCCGGTGCCAGGCATAACCTCATTCGCTTGATGCTGCCTTGCCATTTTGGGTGACGGTACATTGTGATAATCGAATGATCGAACTCGCCAGAAAGGGGAGTCCGCTCGCGGCGGAAATACACACGGCGATCAGGCCCGAACTGCTCATCGTCTTCGCCTAACCATTCCACATACGGCAGTGCATGACCCCGCTGTGCATCGACCCTCTTCCAGCGGAGTTGCAGGTAAGGGGCTTGAAAAGCCTCGATCGATACGCCTTCAGGCGTGAGCAGGGTAGGTGATTCCCCCGTCGCTTCGATCCGCCAGCGGTTATTGACAATACCGTGCGACTTGGCGTTGACAAGTTGCCAGCTCTCGGCGGCAGTCTGGCCGACGTACATGTCCCGTTTCCAATGACGCAGGAAATTCTGTCCAACCCAGCCGGGCACCGCCTCGGCCGAGGCTTGAAAGTGCCAGCCTGCCGTCTTGCCCATGACCCTGGTCGGGCCGGTATCGGCCTGCGGCCACAATGGAAACGGCCAGCCGTGGTCGTGGGCGTGGGAAAAGTGCTGATGCGTGAGGACATAGCCCTCGTCGTCCATCTCTATGGCAAGAAGGTCGCGGCGATGGACTTCCTGAATGGTCTCATTGACGTTCCGCGGACGGGCGTTACCCAGCCATATATCTGCCGTGAGCAGGTACTCTTTGTTGAACAGCGTGGGGTTGTTGCCCAGGCGATGGTGGAAATGATACCACAGATAGTGGTTTAGCAGGCGGGCTTGTTTATCATGGCCGGCAAAGGAAAAATGCGTGAAATCGGCCGGCACTTGGGCGGCAAGGGTCACCGAGATGTCCGCCTCTTCACCGACGACGGGCACGTTACTGATGATGCCTGCCAGCACCAGACAAATGGCGGCGCAACCTGAGACTCTCGCGTACATAACCAGCTCCCACTGCCAAACACCCGCTGCGCGGATCCGTTCCCTGTCGTGGACCACATGTCTATTATACAGTGAGGATGTTGTGAAGGCCAGAGTGCTTGTATGTCGCAAAACTGCTACTGGGCTGAGTCCGGACGCTTCCTTGGGCGGCACATGTGCGCCATAAGCAGGATGACTTTCGAAAACGTCTCCGGGCGCAGTTTGTCCTGGAGAAGGCGCTTCGCCTCGGCCATACTGGTTCGCTGTGTCAGATGCGTCACCACTATGTGCTCGTTGTGCATACCTTCCACCAGCCTGGCGAATTCATCGATGTGCATATGGCGACCGGCATCAGCCCGGCCAGCATGCTCGTCGATATAAAACGTACATTCGGCAATGAGAATCCTGCTTTGCGCCACGTACGGCAACTGGGCGAAATCGACGTACTGTGTATCACCGAGATACGACACAATAGGAATTTCCACGGGGTAGTCGATGGTGATCCCCTGCTTCTTCAGCTCAACGATCTGCGGCCCGGTTAGACCAGCGTATTCGGGTTTGAGCTTCTTGCGCTTTTCCAGGACGGTGAAACCGACTGAACCTCGACTGTGTTTGGTCGGAAACACGCGGGCAAACAGATTCGGCTTGATCGCGTATTCGTCGCCGGCCTTGACAGGCACCAGATTGGCAGGTACCGAATTGCCGTCCAGTTTCCCCCATGCGTCCAGTATCTGACGAATGGGGGCGATGAGATTCGCCGGCGCCAGCACAGTACCAGGCGATTGGCCGCAGAAGTTCCGATGTGACAGGTAATAAGCCAGGCCCGCTGCGTGGTCCATGTGGCCGTGTGTCAGAAGAACGTGATTGATCGGGATGACCTGATCGGGAGCCTTGCCGATATCGAAGCAGACGTCCAATTGCGGTATGGCGACAACTGTCTCCTCACCGGCGACGGAATAGCCCGTGATCTCCAGATCGTCAATTGTTACGCTGGCCAAACGATGACTTGGCATGCACCTGTTCCAAAAATTGAGTAAAGCAGCTTCGGACACAAACCGCCCGGGCACACATGGTAAAATCTTCGCCTGGACCTGTCAAACACTTTAGCCGTCTTTCTCGCGCAAGCCGCCGGTATTGAATGGCCCAAGCCTATTTGCGTGCCTCCAGGCAGACCAGTTCCCTGACGGCATTGCGGAGGTAAATGCGGCCGTTGGCCAGCACGGGGACCGTCCAGCATCGGCCGGTGATCGGCTGCATTTCTACAAGCGGCTCGAAAGCAGCGGGATTCGCACGGGCAATGACGAGTTGGCCTTTTTCGCCGAGGATGATAAGCCGGCCATCGATGCTGGCTGTCAACGAACCTTGCCCGAGGCCGCGATGGGTCCATTTGACCTCGCCTGTCGCATGATCGACACAGGCCAGCGTGTAGTAGTCCATGCCATAAAGATAGCCGTCCAAGAGCACGCAGGTCGCAAGGTGATTCCGCATTGCCTGGGTTTTCCATACAACCTCCGCGCGATCACAGGCGGCGATGATCTTGGCGCAGCCCTGGCGGTAACCGGACGAAATGAAAATCGTTTTGGTCAGATCACCGGCGATTACTGGATCAGCCATATTGAAGCCGTCCTTGGTCGGCCACGGAATACGCCACATTACCTCGCCGGTATCCGGTTTGACGCCTACCAGCGCCGTTGCATTGAGCAGGGCCAGCATATCGCGGCCTTCGGTTTGGAAGGGCACGGCCGTCGAATAGCCGCACGGCGCCCTGCCGTTCTGCCAGATCACCTTGCCTGTTGCAGCATCCAGGGCAAGGCCGCTTTCACCCGCACTGAGAATCACGCGGCCGTTCCACACCACCGGTGAACCGGCAAAGCCCCATCCCGGTGTTTCTACACCCAATTCGCCAACCACGCTGCGGGTCCATATCACACGGCCGCTCGCCGCGTCGATGCAGCAGACGTCGCCAACCTTGCTGAATGTGTAAACCCGATCGCCCGCAACTGTGGGGGTGGCGCTGGGACCGCCTTCGTACTGTCTGGGCAACAGGGGACACTTGTAGCTGTGCCGCCACAGGATATCTCCGGTCTCAGCATCGAGACAGAACACGGTGTCGGCCTGATTGTTCGGATACTTGTTGGTGTCGCTGCCGCTATTACCCATCGTGTACAAGCGGCCTTCGGAGACCACCACGGAAGAAAAGCCCGTCTGTACGTTTTGCCGCCAAAGGACTTTCAACTTGTCACTGCGCCAGTCCGTCTCGCGGCTGATGCCGTCATAATGAGGCCCGCGCCAGTGCGGCCAGTCCGCGGCCCGGATCGGTCCGGCAAGACATGCCACCAAAATTAAAACAATGGCTCGATAACCCATAGAAGGTCCATGAAATCACCCGATGCTGACTCCATCCACCTTAGCAGAATTGGCATTTTGGGACAATGCCAGCCCGCATATTTTTCTTGCGTTGCCGCAGTGGGGCGTTAGATTGACAGCTATGCCGGATACGCGAAAACACAGAGGACCGCGTCCCGACGACGTGAACATCTTCTCGGAGGCCAAACGCGGCGACCTGCAGCGGGCGATGATGGACTATTCGATGCTCCTGTCGCGGGGCTATGCCCAGAAGAGCTTGCTCAAGCTGGTCGGCGACCACTTCGCCCTGACCGAGCGGCAGCGGCTGGCCATCATGCGATCTGCCTGTTCGGACGCCCAGCTTGCCTGCCGCCGGGCCAAAGAACTCGACGTGTCCCAACTTGCCGGTCGGCAGTTGGAGATCGACGGCTACAACCTGCTCATCACGACCGAATCGGCGCTTAGCGGCGCGCCGATCTTTGTCGGTCGCGACGGCTGCATGCGGGACCTGTCCGGGATCCACGGGTCGTATCGCAAGGTGGAGGAGACGGTGCCGGCCATTGAGTTGATTGCGCGGCATGTGCTGGCATTGGGCGTGACATATGCGCGGTGGCTGTTCGACAGTCCGGTATCGAATTCAGGGCGGCTCAAGACGCTGTTAGGGGAGCTTATTGCAAGACACGGATGGCCATTCGAGGTGGAGCTGCATCTCAATCCGGACAGCGTGCTTATCGCCAGTGACAAGCCGGTCGCGACTTCGGACAGCAACATTCTCGACGAGTGCGGCCACTGGGTAAATCTCATCACGCATATACTCTGCAGTGAGATGGACGCCGGCAGGCTTAAGATCAATCTCGTGGACCTTTCCTGTGCATAAGGCCGGTTTAAGGTCCATCAGCGCGAGATGTCAGTATGGAGCTTTGATCGGCTCGAAGGTCAAGTCATTGAAGTCGCCCAGTTTCTTGATCGATCCCAGCCCATTCGCATTAGGCCGAGCCATAATAGCAGCCCCTACCTTCAGCATGGTCGCAAGTTGCGACCGCGTGCTTCCTCAATATCCACGTGGCCGACACCCTCTTCTCGAATGTATGTACCGAACGTGACTCACTTGCTTCCATGCTCTGGAGTTGCCAGCCATCTCGCTGCAGTCGGATGAAATAGACACCAGGGCATTCGCCGCCATAACAGGGGTCAAACGGCGGTTCGTCGACCTCGTGCAGCATAAGTGGAGAAGTCAGAACACGGTGTCCATAGCCGTGGTTTATCCAGAAGGTACTGTTAGTCAGGAACAATCCTCCGCCATGCCAACAATCGCCTTTTGCCCACAATCCCACGGCCTTCAAATATGGCGCCCGTGAGATAGCAGTCCACGATCCGCCGGTCTCGGAATGCCACTTTCCATTCATCGCGAAATAGATCATGTGTTTGCCATCGGGAGACAGGTCGCTTCTCCGTTCATAGATGCGGCCCTTGAGCCATTGCCCAACCGTGAAAGTGTCGTTGGTCCGGTCCCATCCGATGGTGCAGACACGCTTTGACGGTCCCCGCCGAATAATCACGGCGTAATCCGCTTCGCTGGCGAGCAAAATATGCAGTCGGGCGGCCGGGGGCATCACAGCAACTCCCTGAAAGCCTTTCGGGCTTCGTGCAAACACGTTATAATGTCGACACCGCGAGTGGTAACCTCGTGTGCCCAAAGATAGCGAAGGATGCCGCTGATGTCGGCATCTGTGAGATCGGCGGGGGAGGTGTGCCTGGGTATGCCCGGGATTTGATCCTGTTTAAGGAGCGCGGCGAGGCCGGCAAGCGCGGCCAGCGCCATGTTCTTAGGGCGGATGCCCTGGCTTAGCGCCAGGTCCATGGTTCCGAAGATACGGTCGTGGTAGGCGAGTTTGCGGCGCGGGTCTCGGCCGGCACGAGCGATTGTGTCGGCGAGGTGAGGGTTGGTCATACGTTCGAGCAGATCTTCGGCGTAGGCGTGGTAGCCGGCTTCGGTAAAGAGCGGGTCACTCAAGTGAGCATATTTCTTTATGAGGGCAGTGCCCGATTCGTTGAGGAAGGCGTCGCGGGCGATTCTCATGATGGCGGCGTCGTGCTTCAGTTCGGTCATCTTTGTGTAGCCTTTGGCCGCGCCGAGATAGGCTAAGAGGGCATGGATGGCATTGTGGCCGTAGAGTTTGGCTTCTTCGAAGGGCAGCAGGTCATCCTTTTCGATAAAGACCTCGATGCGGCGGGTGAAGTTGTCCAGGCGGATGCGGCTGATAAGGATACGGTTGAAGGCCTCGACGAGAAAGGCACGGTCGAAGCCCGGGGTCATGGGGGCGAGGTGCATTGCGGCGACGGCCTCAGCGCCGATGACGACCTGGCTCATTTTGCCAATAACGGTGTTAAGGAATTGCACGTTAGGCGGCAGGGGGGCGGCGAGGTGGGCTTCAACCTTCTCCTGGAGGATTTCGGCCGCGTGGTTATTGTTTTCGGCGGCGTATACGACGACGGCCGGGGCCTTGCTTTGGCGGATGCCTTCGGCGATGAGGGCCGCGACGCTGTGTTGTCCTGCATCGTAGTAGCTAACGGCGGGCAGGGACGTGGAGATTTCGGACGCTTCGGCGAGGGCGGCGAGCAGGGGGGCACGATCCTGTTCCGCGTTGGGGTTGTAGATTTCCACGCCGGAGATTTGCTGGACCTGGATACTCGCGGGGCCGGCCACATTGACACTGTAGCGGCCTTTGTTGGCGCGGACCGCTGCGACGAGGGCCAGGTCGATCTCGGCGACAACGAGGCGGGAGAAGTTGCCCGAGGCGAAGGCTTCGGCAACGAACAGGCCGGCCTGTATGGGGCCGAAACCGAAACCGACGAAGACTTTTTTATTCATTGCGCGGCCTGCATGTTCTGACGGAAGTAAGTGCTGGAGGGCAGCAACGACAAACGAGACCCCAGTGGCAATGTTCAGCGTTGGGCGGATTATGAGGCACCGTTCAGTTCCTTCATGAGGTCGTCGAGCGTTACATATTCTTTGCCGCTCTGGACGGCGTGCAGCATTCGGGCGTACGGCTTGATGTTGCCGTAGCGGTTGTTCAGCGGGGCTTTGATGAAGAGGGCCGCGAAGAGGTTTCCCATCTGCACGGCCTCGGAAAAGTCCATGTCGCCGGCGGTGAATTGATTCAGGTTGCGGGCGATATAAGTCAGGAGGCCGGCACGGAAGGAATCACCAGCCCCGACGAGGTCGATGACTTCGCCGGCCATGAAGCGGGATTCGATCTTGTGAGGTTCGGAGACGCTGCCATCAGCGGTAATGTGCGTTTCGTAAGCGCCGTTGCTGACGGTAACGCCGAACATGCGAGTCCGTCCATCGCCGGACCAGAATCGCCTGGCCAAGGCATGGAGGAAGCGCACGCAGGCGTCGGCTTCGAGAAAAGCTTGCCACTCGATGCCCAGTCCGAGTGTATTGCCGATCATTTTGGCTTCGTCCGAGGACGTGAAGAAGATGTCGACCTCGGGCAGGAGCGGTTCGAGCAGGGCGTACTCAGGCACGGGCTGCCGGGAGTCGATCAGGGCTTGAGGGTCGCCCGTAAGGGTATGACTGTCGACAATGGTGACGGCACTGCGGCCGCGGCACCATCGGACGAAGTCGGCCAGATCCCGGCCGCCGTTGGCATCACCACGGTCGGAAAGGCCGGAGTACATGTAGTAGACGATTCTCGGGTCAAGTCTTTCAACGGCCTTCTTGAAATATTCGAAATCGAAGTCGTTGTTGGCATTCGGAAAATACGCGATGCCCCCCCGTTCATTGCCGCCTTTTTCATAAATGAAAGTGGTTCCGGTGGGCAGATCGGGATGCACGAACGTTGCGGACATATCGACGCCGTTTGCGGTCATGCCGTCATGAAAGAAGCGGCCCTGGGCATCGAGGCCGTCGAATTCGCCTTTGCCCAGATTGACGCCGACTGCGACACGGAGGCCGGCACGTGCCATAAGCGGGGCGGAGTTGCCGGGGCCGCCGGTGGTGGCCAGCCCCGCATCGATCCATTGCCGATACTCAGCCTGCGAATACGGCGGCATATCCTGTGTTTGGCACTTAGCCAGGCCGCCCGGACCAACCAGGTCGTCGGCAAACGAAAAGACTTCGCTGCGGAAATCAGCTACCGCGGTGTTCAAGACCATGATGTCCACACCCATCGCACTCCCTCATATTCGGATTATGGATCAGTTACCTGTGGGCTTGTTGATCAAGCTGATGACCGTGTCAATGTTGACCTCCGTCAGACTATCGACAATCAGGTCGGCCTGACCGAGCTTGTCGATCCCGACGGAATTTGTAACTGCGATGCACTGTGCTCTGGCGGCCTTGGCCGCGGCGACACCGTCCGGCGCATCTTCGATAACCACGCAGCGCTGCGGCTCGACCCCCGCACGTTTGGCGGCCGTAAGAAAAATGGCCGGGTCGGGTTTCTTGAGCGTGACGTCGCTGCCGGTTATATAAGTCATTCGATGATAGGGCACCTTGGCCGATTTGAGAGTGGGTTCGCTCATCTCACGCCCGCTGGACGTTGCGATTGCCACGCGGAAGTCCGCACGGGCGAGTGCTTGCTGCATCAACTCAAGAACCCCTGCGAATGCCGGCAGCGGCTCAGCTTGCAGAATCTTGAGGAAATTCTCCTGTCTCCGCTGCACGGCCATCTCGACCTGTTCATCGCTTAGTGAAAGGCCGTGAACCTCCGCCGCGGCGCGGACGTAGGCTGCCGCTCCCCGGCCCAGTCCCTTTTCAAAGCCCGTACGCACAACACCTTTCAGCCCGAACAGTTCCTCGAACATCGCAATTGAGGCCCGCGCGTTCAGCGGTTCGGTGTCGGCAATCACCCCGTCTACGTCGAATATCAGCCCGTAAGGTCCCGCCATTTCTCCAGTTCCAAAATCCCGAAATGCTTGCTCACAACCCCCATTATTACGCGGCCGACCCGGGATTGCAAACACGAAATGGCTGGACGCATCGCGCAAAAAAATGCCTGCCAGGGCCATTGCAGCCATGACAGGCACAGCGAGCGAAACCTTGCGTCTTGCTTCTCGCAAGGACACAAATCAGTCGATACCGAAAACCGATGTCCGCTTCATAATCAGCAGAAGTTCTCGTGCATCTCCATGCTGTCAGCTTCACTTCGTGTTGGCTTCGGCGAGCTTCGCTCGAATGTACTCGCCCAGCTGAACAGCTTTTTCCTCGGCGAAACTAACAAACTTTTTGACGTTCGTCTCCGCGGTCACTCCAAACTCGCTTGCTCTGAATTCGCTCACTCGACCACGCAAGTCGAACCCTTTCAGATTCCTTTCACTCATTTTCCCCCGCTCGCCCGCAGGCGCCAGGTAGTAAATCGCCGTGGCAAAGCCTGCAAAGTATATGATCAACGCGGTTAGCAGCTTTGTTCGCCACCTACGCATTGTCTGTCCCCCCTCAGGAAAACATCGCTCGCTTCGGAGGCCCGGGACTCACTTCAGGACCCCCTTTCCACTTAAAACGTAAGAATCGTTGTGCGCGAAGTCAAAACAGGCAGGGCTGTTTTTTCAGGGGAAATTCCGAAAAAAGGCAGCGCGTCGGGCTGCGCGCAGTACGTCGACTTGGCCCGATAATAAATTCGTCGGGAGCCTTCAGACGTGGTGCTTTCAGCGATATAAAGTACCGCTAATCGGTCTCGGCCAGGCAGGCCGCAAGCTGCTCACAGACGAAATCAACTTCATCTTCCGTCAGGTTGTTATGGAATGGAAGTGCGATTGTGCTGCGGCAGACGGCGTCCGTGATCGGGAGATCGCCTTCTTTGTGGCCAAGTTCCTTAGCCATGAACGGCTGCAGATACACCGGCGGGAAGTAGTTGCTCACCTGCACACCCCGCTGAAGCATTCTGGAAAGGATATCATTGCGCTGGCTCAGGCTGTATCGATCCGCTAACCGAATCACATACACGAACCAGCTCATAATGCTGTCGGCAGGTTCGCGGGGGACCGTCAGCCGCTTGTCTCCTCCGAGTCGCTTCAGGTACATGTCCGCCACGCGGCGCCTCTTGGCGACGATCTCATTGATGCGGGACAACTGTACAATGCCCAGCGCACAGTTGATGTCGCTGAGGCGGTAGTTGTAGCCTAATCGTTCGTGGGCTAACCAGCCGCCGCCCCTGCCTCGCCCTTGGTTCCGCAGCGACACGCACATATCCGCCAGCGCGTCATCATCGGTGAGGATCATACCGCCTTCGCCGGTGGTAATCTGCTTGTTGGGATAGAAGGCAAAGGTGCTCATAATGCCGAACGTACCGACCTTGCGGCCGCGCAGCTCAGAACCCAGGCCCTCGCAACTGTCCTCGATCACCAGCAGGTTATGCTTCGCGGCGACCTCGCAGATCGCGTCCATGCCCGCAGGGTTGCCGAAAACCTCCACCGGCACAACCGCCTTCGTGCGGGGAGTAACCGCGCCGCCGATCCGCGAGGCATCCATGTTCAGGCTCCTTGGGTCGATATCCACGAACACCGGCCGAGCCCCGGTCATCATGATCGTGGTAGCGGTGGCGATAAATGTAAAAGGAGTGGTGATCACTTCGTCACCCCGCCCGATACCGAGAGCCTTCATGCACAGGTAAAGGGCGCTGGTGCCGCTGTTGACCGCTACAGCACGCCGCCGACCGGTGTAGGCACAGAACGCCTGTTCGAATTCGTCCAGCTTGGGTCCAAGGGAAAGAGTGGGGCTGCGAAGCACTGCGCAAACAGCCTCGATCTCAGCATCGGTGATGTCCGGCCGCGACAAATGAACCTTAAAATCCATGTCATATCCTCAAAGAAGTAGAATCCCCACCCTTGGGACTATTCTATCACCTGCCGGACAAAACGCCATGCATTTTCTGTCTGTAATCCGCGTGTGCGAGACCAAATCCTGGCATGCTCAACCTGTCTTGCGTTCGGCTTTCCAG
>ERZ795051.61-NODE-61-length-157188-cov-6.866686_pt1 | contig 157188 bp, 123 predicted proteins | sample MGYA00375135_ERZ795051 | MGnify/ENA primary metagenome ERZ795051 (study PRJEB30180, sample SAMN05720222) | activated sludge metagenome | isolation source: Anaerobic digester | place: Japan | collected 2015-05-26 ... | reverse complement strand
CTGCATGGAGTACCTGCGCGGCTTCAAGCCGTCGAGCCCCGAGGCGCGGGAGCTCTCCCCCGGCGACCGCGACCGGGTGATCGATCTCGGGGCCGGCACGATCGTGCGGATGCTCTTCCGCGACGGCCTCTTCCACGCCGACCTCCACCCGGCCAACATCCTCGTGATGCCCGGACCCCGGGTCGGCTTCATCGACCTCGGGCAGGTCGGGCGTTTCGAGCCGGAGCTGCGCCGGCGGCTGCTCCTCTACTACTACTTCCTGGTCACCGGCGACGCCGAGCACGCCGCGCGCTACCTCGCGGCGATCGCCACCCCCGGCCCGCGCGCCGACCCGCAGGGCTTCTGCCGGGAGGTCGAGGACGTCTCCCGCCGCTGGCGCCGCCACCGCACCGCCGCCGCCTCGTCGCTCGGCGAGCTGATCCTCGAGTCGCTCGCCCGCGGCGTCCGCTTCCGGATGTACTTCCCCGTCGAGCTCGTGCTGATGGTCAAGGCGATCATCACCTTCGAGAGCGTGGGGCGGATGCTCGACCCCGATCTCGACGTGGCGGTGGTCACCCGCCGGCATCTCAACGACGCCCTCTTCCACCAGTACAACCCGCTGCGCCTGGGCCGCGAGGGGCTCCGCTCCGCGCCCGAGCTGCTCGACACCGCGGTCAAGGTGCCGGCGCTGATCTCCACCGGCCTGCGGGCCCTCGAGTCGGCGGCCTCGCGGCCGCCGGAGAACCCGTTCGCCGGCATGCGGGGGACGATGTTCGCCGGCTTCAGCCTGGTGGCCGGAGCGCTCGTCGTCGCCCTGCGCGGGCCGCTGCCGGTCGCCCTCCTGCTCTTCGGGCTCGCGGCCCTGTCGGCGCTGCGCCGGGGGCGCTGAGCGCTCAGCGCCGGCCGCGCGGGCTGCTGGTGAGCCGGCGCTCGAACTCCTCGGAGCGGAGGATGTCGAGCGTCACGTCGGTGAGCTTCCCGCGCTCGACGTCGCGCAGGTACCGCTGGATCCCGTCGCGGTCCGGAGCGCGGCCGAGCAGCCCCTGGTAGAGATCCTCGAGCAGCCGCGGCGCCAGCAGCGAGGCGCGTTCGCGCCGGAACTCGTCGCTGCGCACCATCGCCTCGACCTGGTTCCGGAGCCGTCCCCGTTCGATCTCCGCGCTCGCCCCGGCGAGGCCCGGCGGATCCCCCTCCCGCCCGAGGAGCGCGCGGTAGAGCGCCGCGGCGATCCAGTCGGCCTGGGCGCGGTTGAAGCCGCCGGAGCCGAGCGGCTGCAGGGCGACCGGCACCACCCACTCGAGGTTCAGGTTCCCGGGCACCCAGAGGAGGAGCTCGCAGTTGCCCTGCCCGCGCTTCCCCTCCAGCCGGAACCGGCCCGGCTCCACCCGCCGGACCTCGACCGCCCCCCGCTCGCACCGGCGGGACGGCTCGAGGACGAAACCGGCGCGGTCCACGGGGAAGCGGCGGTCGAACTGGTCGTAGCCGTCGACGAGCAGCTCGACGGTCTCGCCGCTGCCGAGCCGCAGCGGCCGGCGCGGATCGAGCCGCTTGGGCCGCTCGCCCGGGACGGCGACCTCGATCTCGATGCCGCAGATGTACGGCTCCGGACCCGCGGCCGCGCACTTCTCCTGCGCCCGGGCGGACGGCGTGGTCAGCGTCGCCGCCACGGCGGCTCCGGCCAGCAGCAGGGCGAACCGGCGGGTGCGTGGGGCAACGGGGGAAGACCAGCGGTAACGAGCGGGATGGTTCATCTTCGGACCTCCGGAACGGGCATCTGTCAGCGGTCCCGCCATCCTACCCCGCCGCCACCCCGGGGCTGTTAGCCTTCGGCCGTGCGTCCGGAACCCGACTCCATCCCCGTCGTCGGCGCGGCGATCGTCGCGCATGGCTGCTGCCTCGCGGCCCGGCGTTCGGCGGCGATGGGCCTCGCGGGGCGCTGGGAGTTCCCCGGGGGGAAGGTCGAGCCGGGCGAGTCGCCGGAGGCGGCGCTGCGGCGGGAGATCCGCGAGGAGCTCGGGGTCGAGATCGAGGTCGTCGCCCCTCTCGGGACCGGCGCGAGCCGGGAGGGAGGACGAGCGATCGCGCTCGCCGTCTACCTCTGCCGCCTCACCGCCGGCACGCCCCGCCCCCGCGAGCACGACGCCCTCCGCTGGCTCGGCCCCGACGAGCTCGGTGATCTCGACTGGGCACCCGCCGACACACCGCTCCTCCCGCCGCTCGCCGCGATCCTGCGGCGGGGCTCACCCGCACCGGTTCCGGTGCCAGATCCGGAGGCTTCCGCCATGGGCGAACCGTTCGTCGCCATCCCCACCCGCCTCGGCGTCTTCCGCGCCCGCTTCACGGCCGCGGGCGAGCTCGCCGAGCTCTACGTTCCCGAGACGGCCCCCCCCGCTGGAGGCAACGCGCCGGCCACCGGTGCCGTCGCGACCGCACTCGCCCGGCAACTCGAGGAGTACGCCGCCGGCCGCCGCCGGGAGTTCGATCTCCCGCTCGCGCTCACCGGCACGCCGTTCCAGCGTGCGGTCTGGGCGGAGCTGCAGCGGATCCCGTACGGGGGCACGATCTCCTACGGCGAGCTGGCGCGCCGCGCCGGACGGCCGGCGGCGATCCGCGCCGCCGGCCAGGCGTGCGGGGCCAATCCGGTGTCGCTCGTCGTCCCCTGCCATCGCGTCGTCTCGCGCGACGGCCGCCTCACCGGCTACGGCGGCGGGCTCCCGTGGAAGCGGTATCTGCTCGAATTCGAAGGGGCGCTCGACGTCAGCGGGAGGGCTCACCCGGAGGCCTGACGACCGGCACCGGGAAGGCGCGCACCACCCCGGAGTCGGCGGCGGCGGCCCGCATCCGGGGCGTCCCCTCGCGCTCGACCTCCTCGATCCGGACCACCGCGTGGAGCGGGACGAAGAGGCGCTTCGCCGCGCCGAACTCGGTCCGCAGGCTCTCCTCGGAGGGGTCCACGACCACCTGCGAACGGCCGCCGAAGATCAGCCCCTCCACCTCGACGAAGCCGAAGAGGCCACCCTGGGTGACCTGGCGGGCGTAGAGCTCCACCACCTGCCCCTGGTTGTGGAAGATCACCTTGTAGATGCTCTGTTTGCGTGCCATCGCCGCCTCTGGCCGCCGGCGACCGGCGGCGGCGGGAGTCTACCCCGGAACCGCCGCGCGGCTCAGCGCAGGTGGTCGTACTGGGGGCCGTCGAGCTCGTGGATCCGGTGGAGGTACTCGGCGGCCGGCACGTCGTTCTGCCAGTTGCCGGTCAGCCGCGCCGCGAGCACCCCGAGGCCGAAGAGCGCGACCAGCGCCACCGCCGCGACCGCCGGCCGCAGCGGCCGGCGCAGCGGCGAGGGTGCCTCGAGCCGGAGCGCTCTCGGCACCGGGCAGTCGGCGACGCAGGAGAGGCAGCCGGAGCACTCGTCGGAACGCACCCGCGCGAGCCGGTCGACCGGCAGGCGGGCCGGGCAGGCGCGGGCGCAGAGGCCGCAGTCGATGCACGACGGGGCGTGGCGCACGATCTTGAACGGCGCGAGCAGCGAGGAGATCCCGAGCAGCGCCCCGTACGGGCAGAGGTAGCGGCACCAGGCGTACGGAACCAGGAGGGAGAGCACCCCGAGTCCGGCGAGCACCTTCAGGGCGAACGGCGAGAGGCTCTCGAAGAAGTAGAGCATCTTGATGTCGGCGACCCGGTTGTACGGCGAGCCGAGGAACTCGCCGACGAGCGCCGGCGTCATCCGGAAGAAGATCGCCCAGACGAAGAAGCCGAGCAAGAGGTATTTGAGCGAGCGCAGCGGCAGATCGAGCCAGCGCGGCAGCGAGAGACGACGCCGGAAGAGCCGCCGCGAGAGCGCGTCGAGCGCCTCGGAGATCGCGCCGACCGGGCAGGTCCAGGAGCAGAACGCCTTCTTGACCACGAGGCTCATGCCGATCACCAGCAGCAGGATCACGAGCGCCGCCGGATGGACCGGGCTGATCTCGCCGGTGTGGAAGAGGTGCCGGAGGCTCATCAGCCCCGAGATCGGCAGGAAGCCATCCACCCCCGGCGGCCGGGAGCCGACGATCCGGCCCGCCTCGAGCCCCCGGACCCAGCGGACGAAATCGAAGCCGATCCAGAGCACGAGGGCGAGGAAGAGCCCCTGCACCGCGTGCCGCAGCAGACGGATCCGCTGCCGGCGGGCCCGGTAGGCGCGCCCCTTGAGCACCGCCGCCGAGCCGTCGCGGTCGAGATCCCAGAGCGCTGCGCTCTCGGAACGGACCCGCTCGACGAGCGCCGCCAGACCGCCGCGGGCTGCGGGCGGCGCGGTGGCGAGGTCGGAACGAAGCGGTTCGGTGGCCATCGTCGGGCGCGAACTCTACGCAGTCGGAACGTGCGGCTCAACCGCCACCGGGGTGGGTCTCATCCGGTCGCGACCGCCGCCTCGGGTGGGACGCCCCGCTCGATCGCGCGGTAGTCGAGCTCGCTCCCGCGGAGGCTGTGCGGCACGACATAGACCACGAGGGTGACGATCGTCGCCGCGACGACCAGCAGGCGCGCCCACGCCCGGCGCTCGGCCCCGCCCGCGCGCACCGCCACCACCACGACGAGCCAGGCGAGCCACATGATGAGCGTCTTGTTGTCGGTCAGATCACCGCCGTACGGCCAGCCGGTCCAGAGGGCGCCGAAGGCCCGCTGCTGGACGAGCGGCCCCAGGACCAGGCCGCCGAGGGTGATCCCCCCGAACGCCCAGCGCGCCAGCCGGGCGGTTCCGGCCGGGGCGAAGAACCCGCCGAGACCCGTCCGCACCGCGACGAGCATCGCGAGGAACATCAGGAGCACGTGCGGCAGCAGCAGCCAGGCCGGCACCGCGCCACGGAAGCGGAGCACCACCGGCTCGCCCGCCGGCAGCGCAACCGTCTCCCCCGCCGGCGAGTGCAACCGCAGGAGGTACTCGACCTTGCCGGCCGGCGGCTGCGCGGGCAGCGCGGCGTGCAGGTGCCCGCCGTCGTGCGCGAGCGGAACCTCGCGCCAGTCGTCGTCGCTGCGCAGCCGCCGCCAGCGGAGCTCTCCGGTGACGCCGGGTACGGCCGGAATCGAGATGGCCGCGTCGGTCCCCGCGATCGCGCTGCGCGGCAGCCGGTAGGAGATCGTCTCGCCGCCGGCCTGCGCCGTGCCGCGGACCGGATAGGTGGGGCCGGTCCGCCGCTGGTAGACCGCCGCTGCGAGCATCACCAGCAACGCGATCAGCCAGAGCGGCCAGAGCCGCCGCCGGGACGCCGTCCGGTTCTCACCCCTGCTCATGCATCGACTCCTTCTCCCGCCCCGCGGGATCGGGTGAGCCTACCCCACCTCTCCCCTGGGCGATTCCGAGCCGGGACGCATAACATGGAGGCGGCCCCGCGCGGCCGCGAAAGGAGTGAGATGCCGCCCTACGCCCTGATCGTCGACGACGAGCCCGCGATCCTCGAAACCCTCTCCGGGGTCCTCACCGACGGCGGCGTGGAGTGCCTCCGCACGACGAGCGGCGAGGAGGCGCTCACGCTCTACGCCGCGCACTGTCCGGACGTCGTCTTCCTCGACATCTGGCTGCCCGACCGCGACGGGCTCGAGACGCTGCAGGCATTGCGCCAGTTCGATCCCCACGCCACCGTGGTGATGATGTCCGGCCACGGCACCACCGCGACCGCGGTGAAGGCGATCAAGATGGGAGCGTTCGAGTACCTCGAGAAGCCGCTCACCTACGCCCAGGCGCTCGAGACCCTGCGCGCCGCCCTCGCGCACCGCCAGGCCGCTCTCACCGGCGGTCGGGCCGAGGCGTCCGCCTATCCCGAGCCGGGGAGATACGCCCTTCAGGCGCCGCCCCGCCTCTCGCTCCTGCGCGAAGGGCGCGAGCCGCAGCGCACCCTGCGCGAGAGCATGGTGATCCCCGGCCACGGCCTCCACTCCGGCAGCCGCACCGGCATGGTGCTGCAGCCGTTGCCGCCCGACTCGGGGATCCACTTCCTCTCGGTGCCGAGCCGGATCCCGATCCCGGCGCACGTCGGGATGGTGGGCGACACGGAGTACGCCACCACGCTCCAGCGCGACACCGCGCAGGTGCGCACGGTGGAGCACCTCCTCTCCGCCCTCCACGCCGCCGGGATCACGAACCTGCTCGTCAAGCTCCACTCCGAGGTGCCGATCCTCGACGGCTCGGCGACCATCTTCTGCGACAAGATCCTGCAGCAGGGGATCGTGGAGCAGGACCGGCCCCGCCTCGAGGTGGTCGTCGACCGCCGCTACGAGGTCGCCGCGACGGGCGGGAAGTCGCTCGTCGTCGAGCCGTACGACGGCTTCGCGGTCTCCTACCATCTCAGCTATCCGCAGCCGATCGGCGAGCAGTATTACGAGTTCACCTTCAGCGGCTTCGACGCCTTCCGCGCCGAGATCGCGCCGGCCCGGACCTTCGGCTTCCTGCGCGACCTGAAGATGCTCAACGAGCTCGGTCTCGGCTCCGGCGGGCGGCTCGACAACTTCATCCTCGTCGGCGAGGACAACATCGTGAACACCGAGCTGCGCTTCCCGGACGAGTTCGCGCGGCACAAGATCCTCGACCTCATCGGGGATCTCTACCTCCTCGGCTATCCGTTGCGCGGCCGGGTCTCGGCCCGGCTGACCGGGCATCGCGACAACGTGGCGATCGTCCGCCAACTCGTCGCCGCCGGCGCCCTGCCGCAGGCTTGACGCCGGGCGCTCAGTAGAAGAACTCGCGGATGTCGTAGCGGCCCACCCGCAGGCCGCGGGCGCGCAGGGCGGCGGCGAGGGCGGTCACCTCCGCCTCGATCGCCGCCTCGTCCATCGCCGCGAGGCCGAGCCGCTCCCGGTCGGCGGCGTATGCCGAGCCGGGCTCCTCGACGAACGGCGAGAGGTAGATCAGGTCGCGCCGGTCGAGCGGCATCCGCCCGAGGGAGGCGAGCGTCGCCTCCCGGTGCGCCTCGCGGTACCCCTCCCCGCCGAGGCCGACCATGACGATCGGCGTCACCGCGACCCCGGCCGCCTTGACCGCCGCCACGAACCCTTCGCACTCGGCCGCGCTGCCGGGCTTGCGAACGAGCGCGAGGAGCTCGTCGAGACCGGTCTCCATCCCCACGTAGACCTGTTCGAGCCCGGCCCGGGCCAGCTCCTCCCAGTCGGCCGGATCGTGGCGCTCACCGCTCCAGACGTCCACGAACGAGGTCACCGGCCGGCCGGGCAGCTCGCGGGCGAGGAGCGCGAAGAGCGGGCGCAGCCGCCGCTGGCCGAGCGCGAGCGCGTTGCCGTCGGCGAGGAAGACGCTCGGCCGCCGCACGAGGTCGCGCCCGAGCAGCTCCTTGACGCGGGCCACGTGCGCCGCGAGCTCCTCGCCCTCGCGCACCCGGAACGGCCGGCCCTGGTAGAAGGAGCAGAAGGTGCAGCGGTTCCAGGTGCACCCCTCGGTCGCCTGCACCACCACGGAGAGATACCGGTCGGGCGGGAGGATCGCGATCGGCCGGTAGGCGGAGGCGAACCGCGCCGCCTCACCGGCCAGCCGCGCGGGCGTCCACGGGGCGATCTCGTCCCGCACCCGCGCCGCCAGCGCGGCGTCGCCGGCCACCGCGGCCAGCGTGAGCGCGAGCTCGCGGGTCTCGGCGAAGAGCGCCGCCGCCTCGCCGGCCGCGAGCTCCCGCCAGCGCCGGCCCTCGCCCCGATCCCGCGCATAGAGACGGGAGGCGAGGCTCCGTTTGAAGAACTCGTCGCCCCGGGCGTAGGTGAGCAGTCGCCCCTCCCGGTCGAACGCCGCCACCCGCTCCGGCGCGGGCGAGAGCACGCTCGCGGTGGGCGAGAGGTTCCAGAACCGTTCCGCCGCTTCGTTCACGACCGGCATTCTAGGTGCCCCGGCCCGCCGGGAGACAGGTAGGATCCGGCGGTGCAGCTCCGCCGCAAGCTCACCTGGATCGCGATCCTCTACTTCGCCGAGGGCTTCCCGTTCGGGGTCGCCTACGACGTCTGGCCGGTCTACTTCCGCGTGCACGGGGTCTCGCTGCGGGAGATCGGCCTGATGTCGCTGCTCTTCCTCCCCTACACGCTCAAGGCCGCCTGGGCGCCGCTCGTCGATCGTCTGGGGAGCCGGCAGCAGTGGATCACCGCCTGTCAGCTCGCGCTCGGCGGGCTCTGCCTCGCGCTCCTCGTCCTCGACCCCTCCCGTCCGGGCCCGCTCCTCTGGGGGGTGCTCTTCGCCTTCACCGCGCTCTCCGCCACCCAGGACATCTCGATCGACGCCTACGCGGTGGACGTCTCCACCCCGCAGGACAGCGGCTTCATCAACGGGATGCGGGTCTCCTTCTACCGGGGAGCGCTGATCTTCGCCGGCGGCCTGCTGCTGCTGCTCGCCGACCTGCCCGCGATCGGCTGGCGCGGGGTCTGGCTGCTCGCCGCCGGCATCTGCGCCGCCGCCGCGCTCCTCGCCCTCGCGAGCCCCCGGGTGCCACGGGAGACAGCCGGCGCGAACCCGCCGACGACGAACGGCGCCCGCCTCGGCCGCTGGCGGCTCACGCTCCTCGCCGCCGCGCTCCTGCTTGCGTTCCTCGCCCACCGGAGCGGCTGGCAGGGGCTCTGGCTCACGCTCGCGGTGATCGCCGGGACCCTCGCAGTCGCCTCGTTCCTCTCGCCGGAGATGCTCCGCTGGGCGTGGCGGTGGGAGATGCTCCCGGTGCTCGCCTTCGTCGTCCTCTACAAGGTCGGCGACTCGGCGCTCGGGCGGATGGTCAAGCCGTTCTGGGTCGACCGCGGGATGAGCCCGACCGAGATCGGCATCGTCTCCTCGAGCGTCGGCATGGGGCTGACGATCGCGGGCGCGCTCGCCGCCGGCTGGTTCATCCAGAAGCGGGGGATCTTCGCCGGTCTCCTCTGGCTCGGCATCGCCCAGCTCGTCTCGAACTTCGGCTACGTGGCGGTCGCGGCGCTCGACCTGCCCCGCGGCGACATGAGCCTCCTCGGCCTCTCCTTCGGCCCGTTCCAGACCGCGCTCTACTGTGCCTCGGCGATCGAGTCGGTCTGTCAGGGGCTCGGCACGGCGGCGTTCCTCTCCTTCCTCATGAACCTCTGCGACCGCGCCCACGCCGCCACCCAGTACGCCCTCCTCTCGGCCGCCTTCGCCCTCTCGCGCGACGTGGCGGGCGCCCTCTCCGGCATCGGGGTCGAGGCGTTCGGCTACGCCCCCTACTTCACGCTCACCGCACTGCTCGCCCTGCCGGGCCTCGCCCTCCTGCCCTGGATCCGCGGCGCGATCCGCGAAAGCTGACCCCCTGCCGGCTGGCGGTACGGGTGGCGGCCTCCCGTGCCGATCCGGAAATCCGGTTTCCCCACCGGATTCCCGGATCATCATCTAGGGAGGCCGGTATACAACCCCGGTTATACCTCGCAAATAACTGAACCTTCATCGGTTACGACTCTCCATCAAGGGACTCGACGCCCTCTTCTGGCCCGGGACTTGCCCCATGGAGATGTCGTTGGCGCAACCTGGCAGCTTGCTGCCATGAGACTCCCTGTGGAGGAGGAGGAGGTGCAGATGCGGAAACGTTGGAATCCGATCCTGTTCGTCGCGCTGGCGCTGGCGCTCGCCGCCAGTCCGGCCATCTGGGCCCAGGGGGTCCAGACCGCCACTCTCATCGGCACGGTCACCGACTCGGAAGGCACCGGCCTGCCGGGGGTCACCGTCCGGGCCACGTCGGACGTCCTGCAGGGAGACCGCACCACGGTCTCCGGCATCAACGGCGACTTCATCATGCGGGGACTGCCTCCGGGCTCCTATCGGGTCGTCTTCACGCTCGAGGGGATGACGGCGGTGGAGCGCGTCGTCTCGCTCGGCCTCGGCGTCCAGACCCGCGCCGATGCGATGATGCAGATCGCCGCCACCGAGGAGACGATCCTCGTGACCGGCGAGGCGGCCTCGGCGCTCGAGAGCACCACCGTGGGCGCCAACTTCACCGCGGACACGATCAACACGCTGCCTACCGGACGGACCCCGACGGCGATCGCCGCGCTCGCGGGCGGCGTCAACGACAGCGCCACCCCGGTCGCCGGCCAGGTCCAGATCAACGGCGGGATGGCGTACGACAACTCCATCCTCGTCAACGGCGTGAACATTCAGGATCCGATCTTCGGCCAGACGAACAACCTCTTCATCGAGGAGGCGATCGCCGAGACGCAGGTGCTCACCTCGGGGATCTCGGCCGAGTACGGGCAGTTCACCGGCGGCGTCCTGAACGTCATCACCCGCAGCGGCGGCAACCAGTTCATGGGCTCGCTGCGTGCCGACCTCTCCAAGCCCGACTGGCGCAACGAGACGCCGTTCGAGAAGAACCTCGGCCGGAAGCGCGAAGGCGATCTGTCGAAGATCTACTCCGGCACCTTCGGCGGTCCGATCCTCCGCGATCGGATCTGGTTCTTCGTCGCCGGGCGTGACGCCGAGGTGACGAGCGACACCAGCCTCCCGGTGACCGGCCAGTCGGCCGGCGTGGTCGAGACCAACGAGCGTTACGAGGTGAAGCTCACCGGGGCGCTCGGCGGCAACCACAGCATCCAGGGCTCGTACACCGACAACCCGGTGGAGCGCAACCTCGAGATCCAGGTCTCCCCGATCGAGATGGCGGCGATCGGCACCAACTCGAAGCGCGTGAACTACGGCTGGGTGGCGGGCTACAGCGGCATCCTGAGCCCCAGCCTCTTCGCCGAAGCGCGCTACTCGGAGAAGGTCTTCGGCTTCCGCGGCCTCGGCGGCACGGGCCGGTCGATCCAGGAGTCGCCGATGCGCGGCCGCGGCCTCCTGCCCGGCACCACCGGCGGCTACACCTACAACGCCCCCTACTTCGACGCCACCGACCCCGAAGACCGGAACAACGAGCAGCTCTACGGCTCGCTCTCCTGGTTCTACTCGAGCGAGCGGCTGGGCAGCCACGACCTGAAGGTCGGCGCCGAGCGGTTCATCGTCACCCGCACCGGCGGCAACAGCCAGTCGGCGAGCAGCTTCGTCTTCCACACCGACTACAAGATGGCGGGCGGCAAGCCGGTCTACGACGCCAACGGGCGGCTCATCCCGATCTTCACCTACTCGCCGGTCGGCAGCACCGCGTACACGATCCTCCAGAACTGGATCGCGACCCGCGGCGCCAAGCTCGACGTCACCACCGATTCGTTCTTCGTCAACGACCGCTGGAACCTGAACAAGAACTGGTCGTTCAACCTCGGGGTCCGCTACGAGAAGGCCCGCTCCGAGGCGACGGGCGGCATCACCGGCATCGACACCGACACCATCACGCCGCGGCTCGGTCTCTCGTTCGACCCGCTGGGTGACGGCAAGCTGAAGTTCGACGCCACCTACGCCGAGTACGGCGGCCGCTACAACCCGTCGGTCATCGGCCGCAACACCCCGGTCGGCAACCCGGCGGTGATCCAGTACCAGTACGCGGGGCCGACGGGCGAGGGACGTGACTTCGCCCCGGCGTTCGATCTGAACAACTACGTGGTGACCGCCATCAGCGTCCCGGGCAAGAACCTCTTCTTCGAGGATGGTCTCTCGGCGCCGGTCAACCGGGAGTACACCCTCTCCGCCGCGATGAGCTTCGCGCGCGGCGGCTACCTCAAGCTCACCTACACCGATCGCGACCTCACGAAGATCGTCGAGGACTTCACCCTCTACGAGTACGGCACCACGACCGTGGAGCTGGCCGGCAAGCGGATCGTCAGCGACAACACGATCTACCGGAACAGCGACGGCCCGAAGCGGACCTACCAGGGTGCGCAGCTCCAGGGCCGCTACCGGATCACCGACGCCTGGGCGGTCGAGGGCGCCTGGACCCACCAGTTCAAGAACGAGGGCAACTACGAGGGCGAGGGCGGGCAGTCGATCGGTTCGACCGTCTACGGCGACCGTCCGGAGCTGCAGTCGCCCCGGAACAACCCGATCGGCCGCTTCGACGACTACCAGAGCGACCGGGTTCGCCTCTGGACGACCTACACCCTCGACTTCGGCCGGGCCGGGAACCTGAGCGCCGGTCTCCTCTACCGGTACGACGCGCCGCTCACCTTCAGCTACACGACCAGCGTCGCGATCACGCCGATCCAGAAGGGCCGTGACCCCGGCTACAAGCAGCCGCCCACGAGCCAGACCCTCTTCTTCGGCAAGCGGGGCGCGGGCGAGTACAACTCGACCTCGCTCTTCGACCTCTCGCTCACCTACCGGATCCCGGTCTGGAAGTCGCTCGAGCCGTGGGTCAAGTTCGACGTCTACAACCTGTTCGACAGCGACACCCTCCGCACGTTCAACACCCAGGTCCTGGCCGACAACAGCAGCCCGAAGGATGGCGACGGGCTGCCGACCGGCTACACCAAGGGCACGAACTTCGGGAAGGCCACCGGCGCGGGCAGCTACGTCGTCCCGCGCGAGTACTTCGTCGCCGTCGGGATCCGCTTCTAGACGGTTCCGGTTTCCGTACCGGGGCGGGAGGCCAATCGGCCTCCCGCCTTTTTTTTTCCCCGCAGCGCCACCCGGGCTCTCCCGCCGGCGACCCTCCGGCCCGCTGATAGGATCGCCGGGACCAGGGGCGCGCGAGAGATCCCCGGCGCGTTCCGATTCTCATTTCCGGAGGAACGATGAGCGAGATCCGCGACCAGGTCCTGGAGCGCTTCCTGCGCTACGTGCAGATCGACACCCAGTCGAACGAGGAGTCGGAGAGCTACCCCTCCACCGCGAAACAGTTCGACCTCCTGCGGCCGCTCGTCGACGAGCTGCGCGCGATCGGCCTGGCCGATGCCGCGATCGACGAATGGGGCTACGTGACGGCGACGATCCCGGCCACCAGCCCGAAGACCGAGGTGCCGGTGATCGGCTTCATCGCCCACGTCGACACCTCGCCGGAGATGCCGGGCGCCGGGGTGAAGCCGATCGTCCACCGCAACTATCAGGGGCAGGACCTGGTGCTGCCGGACGACCCGACCGCGGTCCTGCGCTACGCCGACAACCCGCACCTGGCCGAGCAGATCGGCAACGACATCGTGACCGCCTCGGGAACCACGCTCCTCGGCGCCGACAACAAGGCGGGGGTGGCGGAGATCGTCACCGCCGCCGCCTGGCTCGTCGCCCACCCCGAGATCCCGCACGGGAAGGTGCGGATCGCCTTCACCCCCGACGAGGAGGTCGGCCGCGGCACCGAGCATTTCGACGTCGCCGCCTTCGGCGCCGCGTGCGCCTACACGATGGACGGCGAGACCCTCGGCGAGGTCGAAATGGAGAGCTTCTCCGCCGACACCCTGGTCCTCACCTTCCAGGGGTTCAACACCCATCCCGGCTACGCCAAGGGGCGGCTGGTCAACGCGATCAAGATCGCGGCCGACTTCATCAACCGGCTGCCGCGCGAGGGGATGTCGCCCGAGACGACCGCCGGGTACGAGGGGTACGTCCATCCGTACGTGGTCAACGCCAGCGTCGAGCGCACGACCGTCAAGCTCCTGATCCGCGACTTCCAGACCCCGGCCCTCGCCGAGAAGGAGGCGTTCCTGACCGAGCTGGCGCGCCAGAGGGTGGCCGACTGGCCCGGCGCCACGCTCGAGGTGCGGGTCGACGAGAGCTACCGGAACATGCGCGAGATCCTCGACCAGCATCCGGAGGTCGTGGAGAACGCACGCGAAGCGGTGCGCCGCGCCGGGCTCACGGTGCGCGAGCGGCCGATCCGCGGCGGCACCGACGGCTCCCGCCTCTGCTTCATGGGGCTGCCGACCCCGAACCTCTTCGCCGGGGAGCACAACTTCCACTCCCGCCTCGAGTGGGTCTCGGTGCAGGACATGGAGAAGGCGGTCGAGGTGATCGTGAACCTCTGCCGCGTCTTCGAGGAGCGCGCCCCCCGCTGAACCGGAGGCCGGGCGCCGCGTCGGATCCTCAGGACGAACTGCCGCGCCGCCGCATCCGGCGGCGCGAGCCGCCCGCCTCCGCGGCTGCCGGCCGCACGGCCGCGGCGAGCTGCCGCGCCCGCGCCGCCACCAGCGCCAGCCGCTCCGGTTCGTCGCGGCAGTCGTGGAGCAGCCGCACGAGCGCGCTGCCCACCACGACGCCGTCGGCGAGCGGCGCCACCGCCGCCACCTGCGCCGGCGTCGAGATCCCGAAGCCGACCACGACCGGCAGTCGGAGCCGGCGGCGCACCGCCCGGAGCTGGCGGGGCAGCTCGTCGGCGAGCGCCTCCCGCTCCCCCGTCACCCCCGTCCGCGAGACGTAGTAGACGAAACCGCTGCCGGCCTTCGCCACCAGGTCGATCCGCTCCGGCCCGCTCGTGGGAGCAAGCAGGAGGATCCGGTCGAGGCCTTGCTCTGCGAGCGCGGGGGAGACCTCCACCGCGGCCTCCTCCGGCGGCAGGTCGACGATCAACACCCCGTCCACGCCGCTCGCCGCCGCCTGCTCCGCGAAGCGGGCGGCGCCGTGGACGAGGATCGGGTTCGCGTAGCTGAAGAGGACGAGCGGGACCCCGAGGCGCCCCCGGACCCGGGCGATCGTCGCGAGGATCCGTTCGAGCGTCGCCCCCGCGGCGAGCGCCCGCTGCCCCGCCGCCTGGATCACCGGTCCGTCGGCGATCGGGTCGGAGAACGGCACGCCGATCTCGATCAGGTCGGCACCCGCCTCGGCGAGGACGCTCAGGAGCTCCTCGGTGGTCGCCAGATCCGGATCGCCGGCGACGATGAACGGCACGAACGCCGCCCGCCCCTCGGCTCGGCAGCGTGCGAACGTCTCGCTGATCGCGCTCATGACTCCCCTCCCCGGGCTGCCGTGGCAACTTCCTCGTCCAGGAACGCGACGACCGAGTCGAGATCCTTGTCCCCCCGGCCGGAGAGGTTGACGAGGATCCGCCGGCGGCGGCCGAGCCGCGGCGCCCGCTTCACCACCTCGGCGAGGGCGTGCGCCGTCTCGAGCGCCGGCAGGATCCCCTCCGTCCGGCAGAGGAGGCGCAGCGCCGCCACCGCCTCGGCGTCGCTCGCCCGGGTGTACTCGGCGCGCCCGAGCCGGGCGAGCTCGACGTGCTCCGGACCGACCGCCGGGTAGTCGAGACCGGCCGAGACCGAGTGGGTCGGCAGCACCTGCCCGGCATCGTCCTGGAGGAGCAGGGTGTGGGTGCCGTGGAGCACCCCGAGCCGCCCGAAGCCGAAGCGGGCGGCGTGCTCGCCGGGCGCCTCGCCACGCCCCCCCGCCTCGACGCCGACGAGCCGCACCTCGGGATCGCCGAGGAAGGCGGTGAAGATCCCGAGGGCGTTGCTGCCGCCGCCGACGCAGGCGACCACGAGGTCGGGCAGCTCGTCGCCGGTCGCCCGCTTCAGCTGCCGGCGCGCCTCGTCGCCGATCACCCGCTGGAAGTCGCGCACCATCCGCGGGAACGGGTCGGGGCCGAGGACCGAGCCGAGCACGTAGTGGGTGGTGCGCACGTTCGTCACCCAGTCGCGCATCGCCTCGTTGATCGCGTCCTTGAGCGTGCGCGAACCGGCGCCGACCGGCACGACCTCGGCGCCGAAGAGGCGCATCCGGTCGACGTTGAGGCTCTGGCGCCGCATGTCCTCCTCGCCCATGTAGATCACGCAGTCGAGCCCGAGCCGGGCGGCGGCGGCGGCGGTCGCCACCCCATGCTGCCCGGCGCCGGTCTCGGCGATCAGCCGCCGCTTGCCCATCTCCGCGGCGAGCAGCGCCTGCCCGAGCGCGTTGTTCAGCTTGTGGGCGCCGGTGTGGAGGAGATCCTCCCGCTTCAGGAAGATCTGCGCCTCGCCGAGCTCGGCGCTCAGCCGCGCCGCGTGGGTGAGCGGCGTCGGCCGGCCGGCCCAGGTGGCGAGCAGCTCGTCGAGCCGGGCGCCGAAGCGCCGGTCGCGCCGGGCGCGGTCGTACGCCGCCGCCAGCTCGACGAGCGGCGCCATCAGCGTCTCGGGCGCGTACCGCCCGCCGTACGGTCCAAAGCGGCCGCGGGCGTCAGGCCCGCTCTTCCATCGCCCCATCTCCGACCTCCGCGAAGAGCTGCGCGAGCAGCCCGGAATCCTTCACCCCCGGCCGCGCCTCGACCCCCGAGGCGACGTCGATCCCGTCGGCCCCGGTGGCGGCGAGCGCCGCCCGCACGTTGCCCGGCCGGATGCCGCCGGCCACCAGCAGCCGCTGTCCCGGCCCGGGCCGAGGCAGCCGCCGCCACGCCCACCGCTCGCCGGTGCCGCCATGCCGGCGCGCGTCACCGGTGTCGACGACGAACCCCCACGCCGCCGGCAGCGCCGCCATCGCCGCGGCGTGGTCCGCCTCCGGCCGCAGGGCGCGGATCGCCCGGCTGCCGAGCGCCGCCGTCCAGGCCACCGGCTCCGAGCCGTGGAGCTGGGCGAGGTCGAGCCCGCCCGCCGCGAGCGCGGCCGCGATCTCCTCCGGCCGGGCGTCGACGAAGACGCCGACGAGCGGCACCCGTCCGGCGACGGCGGCGGCGATCTCCCGCACCCGGTCGAGACCGACGGCGCGCGGGCTCGCCGGCCAGAGCACCACCCCGAGCAGATCGGCGCCGAGCGCGACGGCGAGCTCGGCGTCCTCGGCCCGCGTGAGGCCGCAGATTTTCACGAGAGGCCTCACCCCGCGAGCTCCGCGAGGAGGGCACCGGGGTCGGAAGCGAGGAGGAGGCTCTCGCCGATCAGGAAGGCGTCGAAGCCGCCGGCGGCGAGGCGGGCGACCTCGGCGGCGCTCCGGATCCCGCTCTCGGCCACCCGGAGCGCGCCGGCGGGCAGCGCCGGGGCGAGCGCGAGCGAGCGGGCGAGGTCGACCTCGAACGTCCGCAGATCGCGGTTGTTGACCCCCACGAGCTCCCACTCCGCCCCGGCCAGCTTCGCCACCTCCTCCGGGGTGTGGGTCTCGACCAGCGGCACGAGGCCGCGACGGCGCGCGGCGGCGGCCAGCCGGGCGAGCTCGGCGGGGGTGTAGAGCGCGGCGACGAGGAGGATCGCCGCCGCGCCGGCCGCGCTGGCAGCGTCGAGCTGCGCCGGGGAGACGACGAAATCCTTGGCGATCGCCGGCAGGCCGGAGACCTCCCGGCAGGCGGCGAGCAGCTCCCAGTCGCCATGGAAGAAGTCGGGCTCGACGACCACCGAGAGTGCCGCCGCGCCATGGGCGGCGTAGCTCTTCGCCTGCGCGAGCGGATCGACCCGCCCGTGGAGGCTCCCGAGCCGGGGGGAGCCCATCTTCACCTCGGCGATCACCGCCCGTCCCCGCCGGGCGGCGAGCGCCCCGAGGAACGGGTGGGCGAGGTCGAAACGGCCGGGATCCGGGGCGGCGGTCTCGAGGACGACGGTGCCCGCGGCCACCCCGAGCCGTTCGCGGCGCCGGGCGACGATCCGGGCGAGGACGTCCGGCAGCCCGCTCACGCGCCCCCCTCCCGGAGCTCGGCCAGCTTCGCCGCCGCCGCGCCGGAGCCGAGCGTCTCGCGGGCGAGCGCGAGGCCGGCCGCGAGATCGGGCACCCGGCCCGCGACGTGGAGGGCCGCGGCGGCGTTGAGCGCCACGATCTCCGCCCGCGGCCCCGGCTCGCCGGCGAGGATCCGGCGGGCGATCGCCGCGTTCTCCTCGGGCGTCCCGCCGGCGAGCGCCTCGGGCCGGACCCGGGTGAGGCCGAGATCCTCCGGCACCAGCTCCCAGAGCTCCACCCGGTCGCCCCGCACCTCCGCCACCCGGGTCGGCCCGGTGGTGGTGATCTCGTCGAGGCCGTCCGCGCCGTGGACCACGAGCGCGTGCTCGGTGCCGAGCTCGGCGAGGACCCGGGCGAGGAGCTCGACCCGGTCGCGCGCGAAGACCCCGAGGAGCTGGCGGGTGGCGCCGGCCGGGTTCGTGAGCGGGCCGAGGAGGTTGAAGACGGTGCGCACCCCGAGCGCGCGGCGCACCGGCATCACCTCGCGCATCGCCGGGTGGAAGCAGGGGGCGAAGAGGAAGGCGAGGCCGACCCGTTCGAGCAGCGCCCCGGCGCGCTCCGGCGGCTGCTCGACCTCGACGCCGAGCGCCATGAGCAGGTCGGCACTCCCCGAGCGGCTGGAGACGGCGCGGTTGCCGTGCTTGGCCACCGCCGCCCCGGCCGCCGCCGCCACGAGCGCCGCGAGGGTCGAGATGTTGAAGGTGCCGGCGCCGTCCCCGCCGGTCCCGCAGGTGTCGACCACCCGCTCCCGGGCGTGCGGCACCCGCCGTACCCGCGCCCGCATCGCCCGCGCCGCCCCGGCGATCTCGGCGGGCGACTCCCCCTTCATCGTGAGCGCCACGAGCAGCGCCGCCTTGACCGGCTCGTCGATCTCCCCGTCCACCAGCCGGCCGAAGAGCTCCTCCACCTCGTGGACCGTGAGCTCCTGGCGGGCCATCCAGCGCTCGAGCGCCCGCCGCGGCTCGATCCGCGCCTCGCCGCTCATCGTCCTCCCTCCCCGGCGCAGAGCGCGAGGAAGTTGCCGGCGAGCCGCGCCCCGCCGGCCGTGGCGAACGACTCCGGATGGAACTGCACGCCGTGGTACGGCAGCTCGCGATGGGCGATCGCCATCAGCGTGCCGTCCGCGGTTCGGGCGACCGGCCGCAGCTCGGCCGGGAGGCTCTCCGGTTCGAGGACGAGCGAGTGGTACCGGGTGGCGGCGAACGGCTCCGGCAGGCCGGCGAAGAGCCCGCTGCGGTCGTGGTGGATCTCCGAGGTCTTCCCGTGCACGACCTCGGGCGCCCGCACGCAGCGGGCGCCGCAGGCGACCCCGAGCGCCTGGTGCCCGAGGCAGACCCCGAGGAGCGGCACCTCCGGCCGCTGGCGCAGCAGCTCCATGCAGACACCGGCCGTTTCCGGCCGCCCGGGGCCGGGCGAGAGGACGATCCCCGCCGGGCGGCGGGCGAGCAGCTCGGCCGCGCTTGCGGCGTCGTTGCGGACGACCTCGACCGCCGCTCCCGTCGCCGCGAGGAGCTGGACGAGGTTCCAGGTGAACGAGTCGTAGTTGTCGACGACGAGGATCATGACCGCTCCTGGAGCTCCCGGGCGAGGGCCACCGCCTGGAGCAGCGCCGCGGCCTTGTTCTCCGTCTCCCGCTGCTCGTCCGCCGGCCGGGAGTCGGCGACGATCCCCGCCCCGGCGCTCACCGAGGTCTCGCCGCCGCGCACCACGAGGGTGCGGATCGTGATGCAGGTGTCGAGATCGCCGGTGAACGAGAGGTAGCCGACCGCCCCCGCGTACGGGCCGCGCGCCTCGGGCTCGAGCTCGTCGATGATCTCCATCGCCCGGATCTTCGGCGCCCCGGAGACGGTGCCCGCGGGGAAGCAGGAGAGGAGCGCGGCGAGCGCCGTCCGGCCGGGCGCGAGCCGCGCCTCGACGTTCGAGACGAGGTGCATCACCCGGGCGTACCGCTCCACCTGCGCGTAGGAGGTGACCTCGACCGAGCCCGGCGCCGCCACCCGCCCGAGGTCGTTGCGGCCGAGATCGACGAGCATCAGGTGCTCGGCGCGCTCCTTCGGGTCGGCGAGCAGCTCGGCGGCGAGGCGCGCGTCCCCCTCCCGGTCGGCGGCGCGCGGACGGGTGCCGGCGATCGGCCGGGTGACGATCCGGTCCCCCTCCTTGCGCACCAGCATCTCCGGCGAGGCGCCGACGAGCGCCAGGTCGGGGCATTCGAAGAGGACCATGTACGGGCTCGGATCGACCAGCCGCAGTGCCCGGTAGAGCGGCAGCGGCTGGACGTCCGAGGGGAGCCGGAAGCGCCGGGCGAGGACCACCTGGAAGATCTCCCCCGCGGCGATCTGCTCCTGGGCGGTCCGGACCGCCGCCTGGAACGCCTCCCCCTTGAAAGCCGGCTGGAGTGGCGGCGGGGCGGGGAACCGCTCCGGCAGCCGGACCGCGCCGCGCCCCTCCCCCTCGGCCGGCCCCTCGAGGTGGCGCGCGAGGCGGTCGAGAGCCTGCTCGGCCGCTGCGGCGTCCACCTCCCCCTCGATCTCGTTGGCGATGAGCAGCAGCCGCTGCCGGGCGTGGTCGAAGACGACGAGGTTGTCGAAGCGGGCGAGGAGCGCGAGCGGCAGGCCGAACGGGTCGGGCGGCCGGCCGGGGAGCCTCTCGAGCAGCCGGACGACGTCGTAGCCGAAGAAGCCGACCCAGCCGCCGGTGAACGGCGCCGGCCCCGGGCCGGCGGCGACCTCGCCGAGCAGCGCCGCGAGCGCCGTGAGCGGCGGGCCCGGAAGCGCCTCGCGGTCGTAGCCCCGCTCCCGCTCCAGCCGGTCGGGGTAGAGGCGGACGATCTCCCGCGCACCGGCGCCGAGGAAGCTGTAGCGGGAGATCCGCTCGCCGCCGGTGACGCTCTCGAAGAGGAAACGTACCGCGCCGTGGGGCGCGAGCCGGCGGTAGGCCGCGAGCGGCGTGAGGGTGTCGGCGAGCAGCTCGCGGCAGTGGGGTACCGCCTGCCGGGACGTGACCCGCGGGCCGCTCATGCCGCCCCTTCGAGGCCGAGCAGCTCGCGCCCGAGGGCAAGGGGCAGCTCCTGGCCGGTCATCATCCGGAACTGCGGCCGCGCCTGGTGCAGGAGCACTTCGCGGCCGTCCACCACCTCGAGCCCCTGCTGGCGGGCGGCTTCGAGCCAGCGGGTGGGCGCCGCGCCGTAGACGAGATCCACGACGACGGTGCCGTCCCGCGCCCCACCGAGCTCGACCACCAGCTCGTCTTCGGGTTCGTGGCCGAGCGGCGTGGCGTTGACCAGCACGTCGAAGCGGCCCGGATCGAAATCGCGCAGCGGCACGAACTCGCAGCCGAGCTGGGCCGCCGCCTCCCTGCCGCGCTGGTCGCTCCGGTTCGCGATCACGACGCGAGCGCCGGCACGGGCGAGGCCGGCGGCGACCGTCCGGCCCGCGCCTCCCGCACCCAGGACCGCGACGGTGAGCCCGCGCGGAGGCCGTGCCCGCGCCGCGAGGGCCTCCACGACCCCGGTCAGGTCGGTGCTGTCGGCTTCCCAGATCCCCTGCTCGAGGAGGAGCGTGTTCGCCGCCTCGGCGAGGTTGGCGAGCGGGCTCGCGGCGCCCGCCACCGCGAGCGCCACGTCCTTGTGCGGGGTGGTGACGCTGAAACCCCGCCAGGGGAAGCCGAGCGCTTCGAGCTGGCCGCCCTCCACCACGTCGAGCCAGAACTCGCCGAACTGCTCGACGTGGAACGGCAGGTAGAGGCCGGGGATGCCGAGCGCCCGGTAGCCGCCGTTGTGGAGGCAGGGCGAGAGGGAGTGGGCGACCGGGTTGCCGAGCAGGCCGGCGAGCCAGGAGACCGGGTGGAGGCGCGGCAGATCGTAGTCGCGCACGAGCTTCGCGAGCGCCGGCTGACCGGGCGCGCCGGGGACCTCTCCCGCCGCCGCGAAGAGCCAGGGCGCGCCGAGCCGCGGCGCCAGCAGCCGCGTCCAGACCCCCATCGCGCCCATCGCGAACGCCACGAGATCGGCGCGGCGCTGCTCTCCGAGCAGGAGGAGCGGCGCGAGCGTGTCGCTTGCCGTCGCCGGTTCCACCACCAGCTTGTAGAGCGCCGCCGGTGTCGCCGTCATCGTGGCGAAACGGCGGCGCAGGCCGTCGATGCCGCCCGCGGCGCCGTGCCAGGAGAGCAGCCGCCGGGTTTCGGGAACGGCCTCGAGCAGCGGCTCGACGAGGTCGCTCTCCATCTCGAGATCGATCAGGTCGTATCGCGCGGCCGCTTCCGTGAGGCGCCGGCGCCGGCGTTCGCGCGAGGCCTCGAAAGCGCCCCCTTCGGTACGGCTCCGCAGCGTGTAGAGCAGGCGGCCCGGGAAGTGGGTGCGCAGCCAGTCGGGATCGAGGTCGCCCACCAGATCGGCGCGGACCTCGAGCACCGCCGCCCGGCCGGCGAGCGCGGCGAGCGAAGCGCCCGCTTCGTCGGGGGGCGCGGTCAGGGTGGCGACGAGCGTGGCTTCAGCCAATGAAAAACCTCCCTCCGGGCCCGGAGGGAGGTTCGGTCACGCGGTGCGACGGCTGGCCTCGCCCCGGGTCCCGCGTGCCGGGACCGACAGGGCCCGGCCGTCAGGCGCCGAGAAGATGGACGTGGCTCCGCCAGCGCTTGGCCTCACGGGCAGCGAAACGGCGGCGGTCGCGGCGTCTCTCCATGGTGGCGGAGTTGTACCAACAGGCCCCGCGAGTGTCAAGACGAGCCGCCGGAAGCCGGCTCCTACCCCGCCGGGCGGGAAGCGTTCCGTACCCCCGGGGCTACCATCGCAACGAACAGCAAAGGAGGCCGGATCATGACCTTCGCCGCCTGGGAGAGAGTCGTTCTCGCGCTCGCCATCCTCGTGAGCGCCGGCATCTTCGGCCGCGATCTCGCCGCGAAGCTGCGTCTCGTCAGCGCCGGCCGCAGCGACCGCCCCCGGACCGACCGGTTCGGCAGCCGGCTCTGGCGGGTGGTGCGCGAGGTGCTCTTCCATGCGCGGGTGGTGGGCGGGCGCCCGGTCGTCGGCCTCCTCCACGCCGTGGTTTTCTTCGGCTTCGTCGCCTTCGGTCTCGAGACGACCGATCACTTCCTCGAGCCGTTCGGCGTGCCGTTCCTCCCGTTCGTGCTGCGCGGCCTGGTGGGGCCCTTCCATCTCGCGCTCGCGGTGGTGGCGGCGGCGGTGGCGGTGGCGATCTCCGCGCTCGCCTTCCGGCGCTTCGTGCTGAAGAAGATCTCGCCCGACCCGAAGTCGTGGAGCTCGCTGGTCGTCGCGATCTTCATCGTGCTCCTGATGCTCACCTACCTCAATGGCAACGCCGCCGCTCCGCTCTGGCCGAAGGCGAACTGGTGGCTGCACGCGGCGGTGATCCTCGTCTTCCCGCACCTGATCCTGCGCAGCAAGCATTTCCACCTCCTCGCCGCGCCGCTGAACATCTTCTTCCGCACCCAGCGCCTCGGCGATTTCCTGCCGCTCGACCTCTCCGACGAGGCGCTCGGCGCGGAGGGAGCGGAGCTCGGCCTCGAGACGATGCGAACCGCACCCTGGAAGATGCGGTTCGACTTCTTCACCTGCGTGGAGTGCCGGCGCTGCACCGACAACTGCCCGGCGAACCTCGCCGGGCAGGAGCTCGACCCGCGCGGCTTCATCCTCGCCGGCCGCCGCACCCTCTCCGAGCTCGCCGCCGACGCGGCGGTGGTCGGCAACGTGATCACCGAAACGGCGCTCGGCCAGTGCACGAGCTGCGGCGCCTGCGAGGCGATCTGCCCGGTCGGGGTCGAACACCTCCAGGTCCTGCTCGGCGCCAAGCGCGCCCAGGCGCTGGCCCTCGGCACCGGCATGGTGGCCACCGACTACCTCCAGAAGATCGAGCGGTACGGCAACCCGTTCGGCGCCGCCGCCGACGTCCGCGCGAAGCTCGTCGCCGAACTCGACATCCCGCTCTACGAGGAAGGGAAGACCGAGTGGCTGCTCTGGCTCGGCTGCGTCTGGGCGTTCAACCAGGATGCGCGGAGCGCGGTCACGGCCTTCGTGGAGGTGCTCCGGCGGGCCGGCGTGAGCTTCGGGGTGCTCGCCGACGAGGCGTGCTGCGGCCATCACTCCCGGCGGCAGGGGGAGGAGATGCAGTTCCAGACCCTCGGTACCCAGAACCTCGAGACGCTCGCGGCGCTGCCGCAGGCGAAGATCGTCACCCCCTGCCCCCACTGCCTGCACACGATCCGGCGCGAGTACCCGACGCTGCAGCCGGAGTACGCGCCGACGATCGTCCATCACTCGGAGCTGCTCGCCGAGCTCGTCGCGAGCGGCGCCGTGTCCCTGCGGGCGAACGGCCATGGAGCGGTGCCGACCACCTACCACGATCCCTGCTACCTCGGCCGCTACGAAGGGCTCTTCGCGCCGCCGCGCCGCCTGGTCGCCGCCGCCGGCTGCTCTCTCCGGGAGCTGCCCCGGCACGGCGCCCGCTCCTACTGCTGCGGCGGCGGCAGCGCCGGCTTCGCCCGCGAGCAGGAGGTGGCGCGCCGGGTCGACCAGGTGCGCAAGGAGGAGATCGTCGCCTCCGGTTCGAAGCTGCTCGTGGTCTCCTGTCCGGAGTGCAAGATGATGCTCGACTCGGCGGTCGAGCGCACCCTCGACATCGCCGAGCTCGTGGCCGAAACGATGGTCGCGCCGCCGCCGGCCAGCTGAGCGGGAGCGTCAGAAGAGCGCCGCGAGGCGCCAGAGCTGGGCGACGAGGAAGCAGAGCAGGAAGCCCATGCCGAGCGGCAGGAGCGTCGCCACCGTCGTCCACTTCACGCTGCCGGTCTCCCGGTAGATCGTGAAGATCGTGGTCGAACAGGGGTTGTGGACGAGGCTGAAGAGCATGAGGTTCACCGCGGTCAGCAACGTCCAGCCGCCGGCTTCGAAGAGCGCCCGATAGGCGAGCGGATCGTCGAGCTCGAAGAGCACCCCGGCGCCGCTGCCGATCCCGCCGAGGCGGGCGGTGAGCGCGGTGAGCATGAGGATGGTCGGGACCACGATCTCGTTGGCCGGGATCGCCACCACGTAGGCAAGCAGGATCACGCCGTTGAGGCCGACGAGGAGGCCGAACGGTTCGAGCCAGCCGGCGAGGTGCACGGCGAGCGGGGCGCCGGCGACTTCCAGGTTCGAGAGCAGCCAGATCGCCACCCCGGCGGGCAGCGCGAAGAGCACGGCGCGGCCGAGCACGAAGAGGGTGCGGTCGATGAGCGAGGTGTAGAGGGTGCGCAGGAAGCGGGGCGGCCGGAACGGCGGCAGCTCGAGGCTGAACGACGACGCCTCGCCGCGCAGCCAGGTGCGGGAGAGGAACCAGGCGGTGAGAAAGGTGAGCGCGATGCCGGTGAGCGCCACCGTCACCACCGCCGCCGCCGAGACGAGCCCGGCGAGCGCCGGCGGCGCCAGCGCCCCGATGAAGAGCGACGAGATCAGGATCTGCGTCGGCCAGCGGCCGTTGCAGAGCGAGAAGTTGTTGGTGAGGATCGCGATCAGCCGCTCCCGGGGGCTGTCGATGATCCGGGTCGCGATCACCCCCGCGGCGTTGCACCCCCAGCCCATCGTCATCGAGAGCGCCTGCTTGCCGTGCGCGCCCACGCGCCGGAAGACCGCGTCGAGGTTGAACGCCACCCGCGGCAGGTAGCCGAAATCCTCGAGGAGGGTGAAGAGCGGGAAGAAGATCGCCATCGGCGGCAGCATCACCGCGACCACCCAGGCGGTGGCGAGGTAGGCGCCATCGCAGAGGAGCCCGAGGAGCCAGGCGGGGAGCCCCGCAGCCTCGCCGAGGCCGCGCAGCCAGGCGTGGCCGTGCTCGACGAGGAGCGCGGAGAGCCAGGCGGATGGGACGTTCGCTCCCGCCACCGTGATCCAGAAGACCATGGCGAGCAGCAGGAGCATGAGCGGGAAGCCGAACAGGCGGCTGGTCAGCAGGCGGTCGAGGGTCCGCTCCCAGGGGAGCTTCTCGGCCGCGCCCTCGCGGTCCACGGCCCGCTCGGCGAGCCGCGACGCCTCGGCGTAGATCGTCTCGAGCAGCGTGTCGTGGAGACCGTCTCCCACCTCCCAGCGGAGCCGTTCGGCGGCGGCGAGGAGGGCATCGGGGGGACGGGGACTCACGGCATCGCCTCCGGCCGGCGGGCCGGGCGCTCCAGCTCCCGGATCCGCCCGGAGCGCACCGCCTCGACGATGCGGGCATCCCCTTCGAGCAGGCGCAGGGCCACCCAGCGGGCGTTGCCGAGGCCGGGGAAGCGCTCCCGCACCAGCCGCTCGAGCTCGCCCACCGCCCGCTCGAGCCGCGGCTCGCCCACGCTCGCGCGCGGCGGGCGGCAGGCGAAACGGCCGGTGGCGACGTCGGCGATCGCCGCGAGCAGCTCGCCGATCCCCCTCCCCTGCCGCGCCGCGGCCAGGACCACCGGGATGCCGAGGTCCCGCGCGAGCTGCCGGGCGTCGACCCGCAGGCCATGCCGTTCGGCCTCGTCGACGAGGTTGACGCAGAGCACCGCCCGGGTGGTGATCTCGAGGATCTGGAGCGCGAGGTTGAGGTTCCGTTCGAGCCGCGCGGCGTCGGCGACGATCACGGTCACGTCCGGCTGCTCGAAGAGGAGGAAGTCGCGCGCCACCTCCTCGTCGGTGCTCGTCGAGAGGAGCGAGTAGGTACCGGGCAGGTCGACGAGCCGATAGCGCCGGCCGTCATAGGCGAAGGCGCCCTCGGCGCGGGTGACCGTCTTGCCGGGCCAGTTGCCGGTGTGCTGCCGCAGGCCGGTGAGGGCGTTGAAGACGGTGCTCTTGCCGGTGTTCGGGTTGCCGGCGAGCGCCACCACGAAATCGGCGCCGCGCGCCTCGAGTCCCAGCCGCTCGAGCCGCGCCACCGGGCGGCTCGGGCAGCCCGCGCACGGATCGGCGCCGGCGTCCGGGCGCGCGCGGCTCATCGCTCCTCCGGCATGGCGGCACCGGGAAGCATCCGTTCGACGAGCACCTTCGCCGCCTGTTCGCGCCGCAGCCCGAGGGTGGCGCCCCGCACCTCGTAGGCGGTCGGATCGCCGCTGGCGCTCCGCATCTCGACGGCGACGGGGGTCCCCGGCACGATCCCGAGATCGAGGAGGCGGCGCCGCTGGGTGCCCCGCAGGGTGCGGGCGAGCGCGATCACCCGCCCCCGCTCGCCGGGCGCGAGTTCGGCGAGAGAGAGATACGGGCCGCCCATCACCTCGCCCGGCGGCAGCGGGGCAACGGTCACGTTCGCGGCCTCGATCCGCGAGAGCACGAGCTCGCGTCCGTCGGCCACGAGCGCCATCTCCTCGTCGCCGGTCGCCTCCACGCGGAGGCGGCACCCGGGCAGGAGCGCCCGCTCGACGAGGTGGCGATAGACCGCTTCCGGCTCGTCCTCGACGTGGATCACCTCCGCGAGCACCCCGGGTGAGAGGAGGGTGAGCGGAAAGCCCCGCCGCACCGGCAGGTCGCCGGCCGCGGTGGGGATCGGATCGCCGTGGGGGTCGAAACGGGGATGCCCCATCGCCGCGGCGAGCGCCTCGGCCTCGGCCGGCGAGAGCTGGTGCTCGACCTGTTCCGCCTCGCTGTGCCACTCGGTCTCGGGAAGCCCGGTCCGGTCCGCGAGGTAACGCTCCCAGAGACGGTGGATGCGGATCACCCGTCGCGCCTCCTCCCGCCCGGCGGCGGTGAGCGTCAGGCCCTCGCCCCGGCTCGCGAGCAGGCCGAGCGCGGCGAGCCGCGCCACGAGGCGAACCGCCGCCGGATGGGAGAGGGAGAGCACCCCGGCGAGGCTCTGCAGCGTGGGCACGAGCCGCTTCTCCTCGAAGTCGTGCAGGTGCTTGAGGGCATCCTCGATCGCCACCCGCTCGCGCCGCTCCCGGGCGGCGTGCCACCGCCCCCGCAGCGCTCGCCGCAGCCGCAGCGCGGCGAGCAGGACGAGCGTCAGCGCTCCCGCCACCGCGAGCGCGATCCGGGGGTCAACCATCTCGCGCCTCCACCAGATCGACGAAGACGTGGCGCGCCACCTCGGCGCTCAGGAACCGGTCCCGTCCGCCGACGCGGACCCGCAGCGAGCCGTCGAAGCCGAACCGATCACGCACCTCGAGGCTCGCCTCCGGCACCACCCCGAGGCGGCCGGCGTGGCGGAGCAGCTCGGGATCGCCGTCGGCTACCCGTCGCACCCGGGCGAGCGCGCCCGTCGGCAGCGCCGTGAGCGCCGCCCCGGTGCACTCCTCGATCCGGCCGTCGTGGCTGGGGATCGGATCGCCGTGCGGATCGAGCCGGGGGAAGCCAAGGGCACGATCGAGGGCCGCCTCCAACGCCTCCGAGGTTGCATGTTCGAGCCGTTCCGCCTCCTCGTGGATCCGGTCCCACGAGAAGCCGAGATGGCGCACCAGGAAGAGCTCCCAGAGGCGGTGCCGGCGCAGCGTCCGGAGCGCGAACGCCTCTCCCTTCTCCGTGAGCGTCACCCCCTGGTACGGCTGGTAGGAGACCAGCCCCTGCCGGGCGAGCTTCTTGAGCATCGCGGTCACCGAGGCGTCGGCGACCCCGAGGCTCGCCGCGAGTGCGGAGGTGGAGACCCGCGCCACTCCCTCCTGGAGCTTCCGGATCTGCTTGAGGTAATCCTCGGCGGAGACGGTCGGCATCGTTTTAGACAAAGCTAAAAATATCTTTCTGCAAAGCTCAAGTCAATCCGGGCCCGGGGCGTGGGAGAATCCCCCGCCAGACGCCGCCGCGGTCGGCGGCCCGGAGGAGGAACCGATGCCGTCTGCCCGCCGCTCCCCTGCTCTGCCCGTTCTGCTGGTTGGGATCGCACTCCTGCTGTTCGCGCCGCCGCCCGCCCCCGGCGCGGAGCCGCTCTCGTTCGCCACGCTCTTCAGCGCCAGCGCCTCGCCGACCAGCCCCGAGGGGCTCGCCTGGCGCCCCGACGGCGAGCTTCTCGCCTACTTCTGGACCGAGGGGGAGCAGCGCGAGCTCTGGGCCATCGATGCCTCCGGAAGCGAGCCCCGCCGCCTCGTCACCGCCGCACAGCTGCCTCCGGGCTGCAGCGGCGGGCGGGGCCCCGGCGGCTGCGCCTTCCGCTGGTCGCCCGATGGCGAAGCCATCCTCTTCATCGCCGGCGGCGATCTCTACCTCCACCACCTCGCCAGCGGGGAGACCCGCCGTCTGACCGAAACCGCTGCGGCCGAGACGGGGGTTGCCTTCTCGCCGCGCGGAGACCGGGTCGCCTACGTTCGCGAGGCGAACCTCTACCTGCTCGATCTCGCGACCGGCCGGGAGGAGGCACTCACCACCGACGGCGTGCCGGACGAGATCCTCAACGGCACCCCCGACTGGGTCTACTGGGAGGAGATCTGGAACCGGAACGCCACCGGCTTCTGGTGGCGTCCGGATGGCGGCGCGATCGCCTTCTACCGGTTCGACAGCCGGGGCGTCGGCGAGTACCCGCTGCTCGCCTACGGCGAGCCGTACCCCACGCTGCGCCGGCAGCGCTACCCGCATCCCGGCGGGGCGAACTCCGCGGTGCAGATCGGCGTCGTCGATCTCGCCTCGCGCGAAGTCCGGTGGCTCCGGACCGACGACCGTCCCGACGCCTACCTCGTCCGGGCGAACTGGTCTCCCGACAGCCGCACGCTCGCCGTCCAGCGCCTCGATCACGGCCAGGATCGGCTCGACCTCCTCTTCTGCTCGGGCGCCGACGGCGCCTGCACGGTCCGCCTCACCGAGCAGTGGCCCACCTGGGTGAACCTCGGCGACGAGTTCCGCTTCCTCGCCGACGGCGGCTTCCTCTGGGGCTCGGATCGGGACGGTTGGCGCCGCCTCTACCGCTATCCCGCTTCGGGGGATGCCGCGGTCCGCCTCGGACCCGACGGGTGGGCGATCTCCCAGGCGATCGGCCTCGGCCCCGGGGAGGAAGAGATCCTCTGCAGCGCCTTTCGCACCGCGGGGCTCGGCCCCGCCGAGCGCCACCTCCTCGCGATCCCGCTCGCCGGCGAGGTCCCGGCCCGGGAGCTGACCTCCGGCCGGGGCTGGCACGGCGCGCTCCTCGCCCCCCGGACGGGGACCTTCGTCGAGCTCGCGAGCGACGCCGACGCGCCCCGCGCCCCGCGCCTGCGCCGTTTCGACGGCGCGGAGGCCGGTGCGTTGCCGTACCTCCCGGCCACCGGGATCGATCCGGCTTCGCTCCCGACCTGGCGGTACCTGACCATCGCCGGGCCGGAGGGGAGCCGCCTCCCGGCGCGCATCCTCCTGCCCCCCGGCATGGACCCGGAGAAGCGCCATCCGGTGCTGATGTACCACTACGGCGGCCCGGGCAGCCAGGTGGTCGTGGACCGCTGGGGCGGCGGCAGCGACCTCTGGCACAAGGCGCTCGCCCAGCGCGGCTGGATCGTCTTCTCGGTGGACAACCAGGGCTCGCTCTTCTTCGGCAAGCACGGTGAGGATCTGCTCCACCGCCGCTTCGGCGAGACCGAGCTCGCCGGACAGCTCGCCGGCGTCGACTACCTGCGGAGCCTCCCGTACGTCGATCCCGAACGGATCGGCATCTGGGGCTGGTCCGGGGGCGGGACGAACACGCTCTACGCCCTCTTCGCCCGCCCGGGCGTCTGGCGCGCCGGGGTCGCCGGGGCACCGGTGACCGACTGGACGCTCTACGACTCGATCTGGACCGAGCGCTACCTCGACACCCCGGAGGAGAACCCGGACGGCTACCGGCAGGCCTCGCCGCGCACCCACGCCGCGAACCTCGCCGACGCGCTTCTCGTCATCCACGGCACCGCCGACGACAACGTCCATCCGCAGAACACGCTGCGCCTCGCCGACGACCTCGTGAAGGCCGGGCGGCCGTTCGAGATGGCGATCTACCCCGGCATGGCACACGGACCGTACGGCCCCGTACTCACGCCGCACGTCTACGCGCGGATGCGGGAGTTCTTCGAGCGGCGGCTGGGGGTGCCGTCGGCGCCGTAGCGAAGCGGCGCGGCGGCGCGCTCAGGCGGCCGGGTGCCGCCGGAAGAGGAGGGCGCCGTTGGTGCCGCCGAAGCCGAACGAGTTGGTGAGGCCGACCTCGAGCGCTGCGGGCCGGGCCCGCAGCGGGACGAAATCGAGGTCGCAGCCGTCGTCCGGCTGCTCGAGGTTCAGCGTCGCCGGCAGGATCTGATCGCGGATCGCGAGCGCCAGGATCCCCGCCTCCAGCCCGCCGGCCGCGCCGAGCAGATGCCCGGTGGCCGACTTCGTCGAGGAGATCGCGAGCCGCCGCGCGTGTTCGCCGAAGACCTCCTTGACCGCCGCGACCTCGGCGAGATCGCCGAGCGGCGTCGAGGTGCCGTGGGCGTTGATGTAGTCGACCTGCTCGGGTGCGAGCCCGGCGTCGCGCAGCGCGCGGCGCATCACCTGCACCGCGCCGCGCCCCTCCGGATGCGGCGCCGAGATGTGGTAGGCGTCGGCGCTCATCGCGTAGCCGACGATCTCGGCGTAGATTCGCGCCCCGCGCGCCAGCGCCCGCTCCCGCTCCTCGAGCACCAGCACGCCCGCGCCCTCGCCGATGACGAAACCGTCCCGTTCGCGGTCCCAGGGCCGCGACGCGCGGGCGGGCTCGTCGTTGCGGCGGGAGAGGGCGTGCATCGAGGAGAAGCCGGCGACCGCGATCGGGGTGATCGCCGACTCCGTCCCCCCCGCCACCACCGCTTCGGCGTAGCCGTGCTGGATCAGGCGGAAGGCGTCGCCCACCGCATGCAGCCCCGAGGTGCAGGCGGTACAGGGAGCGGTGTTCGGACCGCGCGCGCCGAGGCGGATCGAGACCTGCCCGGCGGCGAGGTTGACGATCACCCCGGGGATGAAGAACGGGGAGACCCGGTCGGGGCCGCGCTCGACCAGCACGCTGTGCGTCCGTTCGATGATCGGAAAGCCGCCGATCCCCGAGCCGATCACCACCCCGACGTCATCGGCGTTCGTCTCGTCGATCACGAGGCCGGCGTCGTCGACCGCCATCTGGCTCGCGGCGATCGCGAAGTGGATGAAGGAGTCGCTCTTCTTGACCTCCTTCTTCTCGATCCACTCCTCGGGCTGGAATCCCTTCACCTCCGCCGCGATCCGGGTGACGAAGGCGGTGGTGTCGAAACGGGTGATCGGTCCGACCCCGCTCTCGCCCGCGAGCAGCGCGCGCCAGGTGGACTCCGTCCCGACGCCGAGCGGCGAGACGAGGCCCACACCGGTGACGACGACGCGCCGCCGCGGGGAGCTCATGGCCTGAATCCGATCGGAGCCGGGCGTGCCGGCCGGCAGCGGAGCCTTCTCAGTTCTTCTCCGCGGCGTGCTGCTCGATGTAGCTCACGGCCTCCGAGACGCGGTTGATCTTCTCGGCGTCCTCGTCCGGGATCTCGATCCCGAACTCCTCTTCGAAAGCCATCACGAGCTCCACGATGTCGAGCGAGTCGGCTCCCAGGTCCTCGGTGAAGCTGGCCTCGGGTTTGACGTCGTCGGCCTCGACGCCGAGCTGCTCCACGATGATGCTCTTCACTTTCTCAGCGACAGACATCGTTGCCTTCCTCCTTGGGGGCCGCGCCACCGCGGCCCCGGTTTTCTAGCATATCCACGGGGGGGCCGTCCATGCCGGCGGCCCCGGGGTTCAGATGTAGAGGCCGCCCGAAACGTTCAGGACCTGCCCGGTCACGTATCCCGCCTCTTCGCTCGCGAGATAGGCCACCGCCGCCGCCACGTCCGCGCCGGAGCCGATCCGCCCCAGCGGGATCTGCGCGAAGAGCCGCTCGCGCGCCGGCTCGTCGAGCGCCGCGGTCATCGCGGTGTCGATGTAGCCCGGCGCCACGACGTTGGCGGTGATCGCCCGGCTCGCCAGCTCCCGCGCCAGCGACTTGACGAACCCCACCAGCCCCGCCTTGGCGGCGGCGTAGTTCGCCTGGCCCGCGTTGCCCATGAGGCCGACGACCGAGGAGACCGCGACGATCCGTCCCCACCGGCGGCGGATCATCCCCCGCGCCACCTCCCGGGTGAGGGCATAGGCCGCGGTGAGGTTCACCCGGAGGACCTCTTCCCACTGTTCGAGCGTGAGCCGGGCGAGGAGGTTGTCGCGGGTGATCCCCGCGTTGTGGACGAGCACGTCGATCTGCGCGAACTCCGGCGGCAACGCCTTGATCCGGGCACCGATCTCCTCGAGCCGGGAGAGATCGAGCGCCCAGGCGAGGGCTTCGTGTCCCGCGGCGCGCAGCTCGCCCGCGATCCGCTCCAGCCTCTCGATCCCGCGCGCCGCCAGCACCACGCGGGCCCCCTGCGCCGAGAGCGTGCGTGCGATCTCCTCGCCGATCCCCTGCGAGGCCCCGGTGACGAGCGCCGTCCTCCCGTCGAGTCGCAGCATCCCCCTCCTCCTCTCAGACGAGCGCTTCGAGACGAGCGAGCGCTTCGGGTTCGTTGATCGCCAGCGTCGCGACCTGCGGCGCGATCCGCTTCACGAGCCCGGCGAGGACGGCGCCGGGACCGATCTCCACGATCGCCTCCACGCCGAGCTCGTCGACGAGATGGCGCACCACCTCGACCCACCGCACCGGGCCGTCGATCTGCCGGACCAGCGCGTCCCGCGCCGCCGCTGCGCTGGTGACCGGCCGGGCGTCGATGTTGGTCACCACGGGGATCGCCGGCGTGGCGAACGGTGCGGCTTCGAGATCGGGGGTGAGCCCGGCGCGGGCCGGGGCCATCAGCGGGCAGTGGAACGGCGCCGAGACCGGCAGCGGCAGGGCCCGCTTCGCCCCCCGCTCCCGGGCGAGCGCGATCGCCCGCTCCACCGCGCCGCGGTGGCCGGCGATCACCACCTGCTCGGGGGAGTTCAGGTTCGCGACCGCGCAGACCTCGTCGCCGGCCGCTTCCCGCACCAGCGCGGCGACCGCCCCGGGATCGAGGCCGAGGAGCGCCGCCATCGCCCCCTCGCCGACCGGCACCGCCGCCTGCATCAGCTCGCCCCGCCGCCGCACGAGCCGGAGCGCCTCGGCGAGCGGCAGCGTCGCCGCCGCCACGTGGGCGCTGTACTCGCCCAGCGAGTGCCCGGCCACGGCGACCGGCGCCGGCAGCGCCTCGCGGCAGGCCGCGAGCATCGCGACCGACGCGGCGAGGATCGCCGGCTGCGTGTTGGCGGTCAGCTGCAGCGTCTCCTCGGGCCCTTCGAAGCAGAGCTGCGAGAGAGGCTCGCCGAGGGCGGTGTCCGCCGCGGCGAAGACCGCTGCGGCCTCCGGATACCGCTCGGCCCAGACCCGGCCCATGCCGACCTTCTGTGACCCCTGGCCCGGAAAGACCCAGGCGAACCGTTTCGACACGCCGTCCCCTCCCTCAGCCCGCCGTTTCGCTGCTCAGCCGCTGCTCGGCGGCGCGCATCACCGCGACCTTCTCGCGGATCTTGCCGTGCACTCCGGCCGCCACGAACTCCACCGCCCGGCGCAGCGCGCTCTGGATGGCGCGTGAGGTCGAGCGGCCATGGGCGATGAAGCAGCCGCCGTCGAGGCCGAGCAGCGGCACCGCGCCCAGCTCGCGGTAGTCGGTGCGCGCCTTCAGGCTCGCGAGCGCCGGCGCCGCCAGCAGCGTCCCCATCCGGCTGCGGGTATCGCGGCCGAGCTCGGCGCGCAGCATCTCGGCGAGCAGCTCGGCCATCGCCTCGGCGCTCTTGAGCAGCAGGTTGCCGACGAAACCGTCGCAGACCGCCACGTCCACGTTGCCGCTGAACAGATCCCGCCCCTCGATGTTGCCGGCGAAGCGGATCCCCGACTCCCGGAGCACGTGCAGACCGCGGCGGGTCACGTCGTTGCCCTTGGCCTCCTCCTCGCCGATCGAGAGGAGACCGACGCGCGGCTCCGGGATCCCGAGGATCTCCTGGGCGTAGAAGTGACCCATGATCGCGAACTGCCGCAGGTGCTCCGGCCGGCTGTCGACGTTGGCGCCGGCGTCGAGCAGCACCGTGCGGTCGCGCCGGTTCGGCAGGACCGCGGCGAGCGCCGGCCGGTCGACCCCCGGCAGGGTGCCGAGCACCATCTTCGCGGCCACCATCGCCGCCCCGGTGTGCCCGGCGGTGAGCATCGCGCCGGCGCGGCCGTCGCGCACGAGCTCGGCGCAGACCCGCACCGAGGCCCGCCGCTTGCGGCGGATCGGGGTCACCGCCGGCTCGTCCATCCCCACCGCTTCCGCGGCGTGGACGACCTCGATGCGCGGGCTTTCGGCCCCCAGCCGTTCGAGCTCCGAAGCGATCCGCTCGCGATCGCCGACCAGCAGGATCGCGATGCCGTCCTCCACGGCGCTGCGGTAGGCGCCGCGAACGATCTCGGCGGGCGCGTGGTCGCCGCCCATGGCGTCCACGGCGATCCTGAGGTTCGGTTCTGCCACCGGCCCGGGTCCGGTTGCGCTGGCGGAGGCTCGACTCGCGAACCGTCCTACTTCGTCTTGCCGACCGCGATGACCTCGCGGCCGCGATAGGTCCCGCAGTGCGGGCAGACGCGATGCGGTGCCTTCGGTTCGTGGCAGGCGGGACAGAGGGAGATGGCGGGCACGCTCAGCGCGTCGTGGGTGCGGCGCTTGTCGCGGCGGGTCTTCGAATGACGTCGCTTCGGATTCGGCATGGCTGCTGGACCTTTCGTCTACCCCTTCGGTTTCCTATTCATCGCGCTGGCGCTCCCGCCACCCGGCGAGCGCGGCCCAGCGCGGATCGATCGTGCGCTCCTCGCACCGGCACGGCTCGGTGTTCCGATCCGCCCCGCACTGCGGGCAGAGCCCGCGACAGTCGGGCCGGCAGAGCAGCCGGCCCGGGATCGCGAGCTGGATCTGCTCGCTCACCAGCGGCTCGGTGTCGAGCTCGTCGGAGCCGAGGTGGACGACCCCGAGCTCGTCCTCGCCGAGCTCCCGCTCCTCGCCCGCCTCTCCGCGTGGCGGCGGCTCGACCACGAGCAGCGCCTCCAGGCTCTCGTCCGCCGCGACCCGGATCGGGGTCAGGCAGCGGTCACAGGCGAGGACCTGCTCGTAGCGCAGCCGGGCACGCAGCATCCAGCCGGAATCGAGCGGCTCGATCCGGCCGGTGCAGGAGATCTCCGAGATCTCCAGCAGCTCCGGGCGCTCCAGCCGGGCCGGAGCGAAGCTCAGGCGCTCCTCCCAGACGAAGGGCTCGGTACGGATCGGTTCGAGACGCACTATCATGGCCGACGCCCATCGCCAAGCACCTGAAATTACTGAATCCAGTGGTTCCTGTCAATCGGCGGCCGGGGTGCGGAGGCAGCCGGCCGGCAGCTCGCCGGCCACCGGTTCGGCCGGCAGGAGCGCCGCCAGCTCTCCGAAACCGGAGAGGGGCGCGAGCACCGTCGCCAGATCGCGCCACCGTTTCGCCTCCTGCCGGCCCGCGATCGGCAGGCTCTCGAACAGGCCCGCGAGCTCGCCGGCGAGCCGGGCGAGCGCCGCCGGATCGGCCCAGATCACCCGCCCGCCGGCCGCTCCCAAGGCGGCGAACGACGCCTCGGCGTCGGCGCCGAGCGCGAGCGCGTCGGCCACCGCCGTGCCGCTGTACCCCCGCGCCCGCCAGCCGCCGGCCGCCTCCTCGCGGGCCGGGCGTCCGCCGAGCCGCAGGAGGGCCTCCCCCGGAAGGGACCGCGGCGCGACATCGCCGGCGCCGAGAGTCGCGACATCCGGAACGTCTCCCTCCTCGCGCCAGAGGACGAACGCCCGGGTTCCCCCGGGGCCCCGCTCGCCGGCGAAGAGGGCGAGTCGCTCCCGGCCGAGCCGGGGCAGGGCCGGGACGCTCGCGCCATCCGCCTCCTCAGGGCGGAACCAGAGGTCCTCTCCCCGCCGCTCCAGCCGGTACGAGCCGGCCGCGAGCCCCCCGTTCCCGAGCGGGCTCGTGAGCGTCAGCCGGGCGATCGCCGGCGGTCCGGCTGCCGGGGCCGTGCCACCGGCAGGCAGCTCCGCCCCCCGGGTGCGGAGGAGCCACTCCCGGCCTTTCCAGCCGACCTGGAAGCTCTCTCCCCGGACCGCGATCTCTCCCCCGGCCAGCCACGGGTTGCGGGCGAGCGCACCCGCCAGCCGGGCGGTCACGGCCACCGCCGGATGCAGGCGCAGCACGACGATCGACCGGCCGCTTTCAGGATCGAGACCGAGCGCGAGCTCCCGGGCCGGCGGCACCACGAACGGTCCGAAGCGGCGGAGCGGGGGCAACGAGAGGCCGGCGAGGCGGCCGGCCGCGGCGAGCCAGCCGTCGAGGTCGCCCAGATGCCGCGCGAGCCACCCGAGGTTCTGGTGGGGATGGGCGAGCCAGAGGCGGACCGGATAGCCGGGATCGGCCAGCACGGCGGCCGCGCCGCCCGTGGCCGCGGGGATCGCCGCGCGCTCCCGGGAGGCGTAATGCGCCCGCCAGTGCCCGGCGGCGAGCAGCCCGGCCACGAGGAGGGCCACGGGCAGGAGCCAGGAGCGTCTCATCCCCTGCCCTCCCGCCTCGCGGCGGTCACCCCGGAGGCCGCGCTCCGGGCCGGTTCCATCGCGATGAACCCGTTTCCTGTCATGGTTTTCCAGCGACGGCCCGGACTCTACCATCCGCACCCCAACGGCGCGGAGAGCGGTGTCGTAGACTTCCATGGAGCCGCGGCCCGAGCCCGTCCGCCCGACGCCCGAGCCGACCTGCGCCGCCGATCGGGCCGCGGGACGCCTTCCGGGGACCGGCAGCGCCGCGCTGGAGGTGCCGTGCCCCCGACGATCGGGATCGACGTCCGCAAGCTCGCCGACTTCGGCATCGGCACCTATGTCCGTGGCCTCCTCGGCGGCCTCGCCCGGCAGCCGCTCGCGGCCCGCTTCGTCCTCTTCGCCGGCCGGGCGGCCCGCGAAGCCGGCCTGCCGGAGCTCGACGAGCGCTTCCGGGTCGTTCCGTGCGAGGCAGCCGGCTACTCGCTCCGGGAGCTCGCCGCCCTCGGTGGCGTGCTGCGCGACCGGCGCCTCGGGCTCGACCTCTTCCACGCCACCCATTACGTCCTCCCGTACGGGCTCCCCTGCCCGGCGGTGGTGACCGTCCACGACCTGATCCACCTCGCCCGTCCCGAACAGCTCCCCGGGGTGCTCGCCCGGCTCTACGCCCGTCTCCTCCTGCGCCGGGCGGCCCGCCGGGCGCGCCGGCTGCTGACCGTCTCCACCGCCACCGCCCGCGACCTGGAGCGGCGCCTCGGGGTCGATCCGGAGCGGATCGAGGTCGTCCCGAACGGGGTCGATCCGGTCTTCTTCGCCGATCCCGGGGCCGGGGTGACCGCCGCGACCCTCGCCGCCCATGGGCTCCGCTCGCCCTATCTGCTCTTCCTCGGCAACCCGAAGCCGCACAAGAACCTGCCGCGGCTGCTCGCGGCCTACGCGCGGCTCGACCCCGCGGCGAGCCCGCCGCTGGTGCTCGCCGGCGCCCGGCCCGCGGAGCTCGAGGCGCTGCTGGCCGCGGTCGCGCAGGCGGGGCTCGGCGAGCGGGTGATCTGCCTCGGTCACCTGCCGGCGGCGGCGCTGCCGGCGCTCTACCGGGGGGCGACGCTCTTCCTCTTCCCGAGCCTCCACGAGGGGTTCGGGCTCCCGGTGCTCGAAGCGATGGCCGCCGGCACCCCGGTGGTCTGCTCGGAGATCCCGCCGCTGCGGGAGCTCGCGGCCGGCAGCGCCGAGCTCGTCGATCCGCTCTCGCCCGGGGCGATCGCGGCGGGAATCGCCGGGCTGCTCGGCGATCCCCCTCGGCGCGCCGCCCTCGCCGCCCGCGGCCGGGAGCGTGCCCGGGCGTACGGCTGGGAGATCACGGCCGCGCGCACCGCCGCCGTCTACACCGCGGCGCTGAACCCGCCGCCCACCGGAGGAGAGGCCGCATGAACGCCCGGGTCGCGCTCGTCCACGACTGGCTCACCGGCATGCGCGGAGGCGAGAAGGTCCTCGAGCAGATCGCCGCCGAGTTCCCCGGAGCGCCGATCCACACCCTCTTCCACTTTCCCGGCCGGATCTCCCCCGCCCTCGAAGCCCACCCGATCCGCACCAGCTTCCTGCAGCGGGCGCCGGGGATCACTCGTCATTACCGTCACTACCTTCCGCTCTTCCCGGCCGCGATCGAGGCGTTCGACCTCTCCGGCTTCGACCTCGTGGTGAGCACCAGCCACTGCGTCGCCAAGGGGGTGATCCCCGGCCCCGGGGCGTACCACCTCTGCTACTGCCACACCCCGATGCGCTACGCCTGGGACCAGGAGCACACCTACTTCCCGCGGCGCACCGGCGCGCTGGCCCGGCTGCGCGGGCTCATCCTCTCCTGGCTGCGGGTCTGGGACGTCGCCAGCGCCCCGCGGGTCGACCGTTTCGTCGCCAACTCCACCTTCGTGGCCCGGCGGATCCGGCGTTTCTACGGCCGCGAGGCCGCGGTCCTGGCCCCGCCGGTGGCGATCGACCGCTTCACGCCGCCCGGGGAGACGCCCCGCCGCGACTTCGCGCTGGTGGTGGCGGCGCTCGCCCCCTACAAGCGCGTCGAGGTGGCGATCGCCGCCTGCGCGAAGCTCGGCCTCCCGCTGCGAATCGTCGGTACCGGTCCGGAGCGGGAGCGGCTCGACCGCCTCGCCGGGGCCGGGACCACCTTCCTCGGTCAGGTCAGCGAAGAGGAGCTCCGGGAGCTCTACCGCCACGCCCTCTGCCTGGTGCAGCCGCAGATCGAGGATTTCGGCATCGCGCCGGTGGAGGCGCTCGCCTGCGGCACCCCGGTGGTCGCGCGCGGCGAGGGTGGGGTGCTCGACATCGTGACCGACGGCGTCCACGGCCTCCTCTGTCAGCCGGACGGCGAGGAGCAGGCCGGCCCCCTCGCCGCCGCGATTGACAAGGCCCGCGATTTCGCGTTCAATCCGGAGAGATTGCGGAGCCGCGCGGAGGAGTTCTCGGCGGAACGGTTCACGGCCGGGCTCCGCGCTCTCCTGGTCGCACGGAACCCGGATGCCCGGGCAGATCACGCGTGATCCAGCAGCGACATCGCCTCACCGCCTTCCTCGACCTCACGGGCGATCTCCTCGCCACCGTGGCGGCCTTCCTCGGCGCCTGGCTGCTGCGGTTCGAGACCCCGATCATCCCGCTCACCAAGAACGTCCCCGAGTTCGGCCGCTACCTCGCGGTCCTCCCCTGGGTGGCGCTCCTCTTCCCCGCCGTCTTCTACTTCCACGGCCTCTACCAGACGGGGCGGCGGCGCAGCCGCGTGGACGAGACGCTCGCCATCCTGCTCGCGGTGGTGCTCGGCAGCCTGATCCTCTCCGGCCTCTCGACCTGGTACCGGCCCGCGATCGCTCCCGACAGCCTCCAGTACTTCAGCTACAGCCGCGCCTTCCTGGCCCTCTTCGCCGGGCTCGAGGTGATCTTCGTGGTCGGCGCCCGCAACGGGCTCCGCGCGCTGCGCCGCCGGAGCTGGATCGCGGGCCTCGCCCCGGTGCGGATCCTGGTGATCGGCGCGGGCCGGCTCGGACGCGAGGTGGCGGCGAAGCTCCAGGGGCACCGCGACCTCGGCTTCGAGGTCGTCGGGTTCCTCGACGACGACCCGAACAAGCAGGGAGGAAGCTGCGAGGGACTGCCGGTGCTCGGCCCCACCCGCGACGCCGTGGAGCTCGTCCCCGAGCGGGGCATCGACCAGATCTACCTCGCGCTGCCGCTCGACGCCCACCGGCGGACCCTGCGGCTCCTCCAGGAGATCGGCCGCGAGTGCGTCGAGATCAAGATCGTGCCCGACGTCCTCCAGTACGCCACCCTGCGGGCGGCGCTCGAGGATCTCGACGGCACCCCGGTGATCAACCTCTCCCAGGTCCCGCTCCAGGGCTGGAGCAGCCTCGTGAAGCGGACGATCGATTTCGTGGGCGCCGGCGTCGGGCTCCTCGTCCTCTCCCCCCTCTTCGCCCTCATCGCGCTCGCGATCTGGCTCGAGGACCGGCGGCCGATCTTCTACACCCAGGAGCGGATGGGGCTCGACGGCCAGGCGTTCATGATCTGGAAGTTCCGCTCGATGCGACGGCAGGCGGAGGCGACGACGGGCGCGGTCTGGGCGAAGCGGGACGACCCGCGGCGCACCCGGGTCGGCGCCGTCCTCCGCGAGTGGTCGCTCGACGAGCTCCCGCAGCTCTGGAACGTCCTGCGCGGCGACATGTCGCTCGTCGGCCCGCGCCCGGAGCGGCCGGTCTTCGTGCGCGAGTTCAAGCAGAAGCTGCCCCAGTACATGCTCCGGCATCGCGTCAAGGCGGGGATCACGGGCTGGGCCCAGGTGCACGGCTGGCGGGGGAACACCTCGATCCGCAAGCGGCTGGAGTTCGACCTCTACTACGTCGAGAACTGGTCGCTCGCGCTCGACTTCCGGATCCTCTGGATGACGCTGCGGGTGGGCCTGCGCCAGAACGCCTACTGACCCCGCGGGGCACGCGAGCCGCACCGGTCGTTTCTTTCCACCTCCACCCCGCGGTGCTACCCTTCCCCGTGACGTCCGGGCGTTCTCTCGCCGCTCCCGGAGGCCAGCCACCCCTTCGCCGCACGCCAGGAGACTCCGGATGATCCGCCACCTGGACGATTTCGAGGCTATCTACGGAAGCGAACGCGAGAAGACCCTCGCGCTCCTCCGCGCCATCGACCCCGCGCAGAAGGATGTCGTGCTCCACCCCGGGGTGCGCACTCTCGAGCGCCTCGCCTGGCACCTCACGCAGACGCTCACCGAGATGCCGCACCGCGCGGGGCTGCTCCCGGACGATCCGCTCGCGAACCAGCCACCGCCGGCGGAGTTCACCGAGCTCATCCGCCTCTACGAAGAGCAGAGCGCGCGCCTCCTCGCCGCGGTGGCGCGCGAGTGGTCCGACGCGAGCCTCGGCGAGACGGTCGAGATGTACGGCGAGGCGTGGAGCCGTGGACAGATCCTCACGGTGCTCGTCTTCCACGAGGTCCACCATCGCGCCGAGATGATCCCGCTCATGCGGCTGCTGGGCCTGCGGGTGCCCGGCCTCTTCGGTCCGGCCCGCGAGGAGTGGGCCGAGCTCGGAATACCCGCGCCGGAGTGAGGGCAGTCGAACCCCGACGGTTCCTCTCTCCCGCGCTCGTCAACATCGACGCACGGGCCCGGCCCGTGAAGTGAGGGTGTCATGAAGCGGATCTGCGTCGTCCTCCTCGCCTGCTCTCTGTCCGCTCCGCTCGCCGCGGGCGAGATGGGAGACCGGGCGCAGCAACTGACCCGCACCGAGATGCAGAGCGTCCTCCAGCTGCTCGGTCACGACCTCTTCGAGGGGCGTGCTCCCGGCACCCGCGGGGGCGACCTCGCCGAGCTCTACAGCCGCAGCATGTTCCAGTGGATGAACCTCGTGCCGGGCTGGCGGGGCGACTACTTCCAGCCGTTCGTGATGCAGGCCTTCACCACCCGGGAACTGACGGTCTCCGGCGGCGGCCGGACCCTGCGCTACCTCGAGGACGTGGTCGGCAACTCCGTCCGTCCGACCGAGGAGTTCCGCCTCGAAGGGGACGCCGTCTTCGTCGGCTTCGGCATCCACACCGACCTCTGGGAGTGGGACGACTTCAAGGGGACCGATCTCCGGGACAAGATCGTCATCGTGCGGGTCAACGACCCGGGCAGCGTCGACCCCGGCCTGTTCGAGGGCCGGATGATGACCTACTTCGGGCGCTGGCGGTACAAGATCGAAGAGGCCGAGCGCCAGGGCGCCAGGGCGATCCTCATCATCCATACCGACGCGAGCGCCGGCTACGGCTGGCATGTGGTCCAGAACTCGTGGAGCGGCGAGCAGCTCTACCTGCCCGCGAGCCTCGAGAACGACCTCGCCTTCCGCGGCTGGATCCGGGAGGCGTCGCTCCGCGAGCTGCTCACGGACGCCGGGGTCGATCTCGACCAGCTCTATGCGGCCTCGATGGAGAAGGGCTTCCGGCCCGTTCCCCTCCCGCTCCGCCTGCAGATCGAGGGCCGCACCGCCCATCGGGAGATCGCCGCCCGCAACGTGGTGGCCGAGATCCCCGGGCGGACCGATCGCCGCCTCGTCCTGGTGGCGCACATCGACCACCTCGGCACGAACCCCGCCCTCGAGGGCGACCAGATCTTCAACGGCGCGATCGACAACGGCTCGGCGGTGACCGCGATGCTGCTCACCGCGCGGGTGCTCAACGAGTTCCGCGGCCGCCTGGAGCACACGATCACGCTGCTCGCCTGCCAGGCGGAGGAGGAGGGGCTGCTCGGCTCGATGGAGTACGCGATGCACGCCGATCGCACGAAGATCGACGCGGTCATCAACTTCGAGTCCTCGCCGGTCTGGGAGGAGAGCGACAGCCTCTTCGGGGTCGGCGCCCGCTTCTCCACCCTGGAGGATCTGCTCGTCGAGATCGCGAAGGAAGAGGGGGTCGCCTACGAGGAGTTCTCGATGAGCGACCAGGGATTCTTCTACCGCAGTGACCAGTACCCGTTCGCCACCCACGGCATCCCCGCCATCTGGATCTCCGCCGGCGAACGGTTCCGCTCGGGCACGAACCGCCTGCGCGACTTCTTCACCGGCGACTACCACACCCCCCGCGACGAGTTCGACCCGGCCTGGGATCTCGGTGCGCTCCGGCAGACGATCAAGTACGCCGTGCGGCTCGTCGAGAAGCTCGACCGCGCCCCCGAGCCGCCGCGCTGGAAGATCCGGCTGACCTTCCCGACCGTCGAGTAGACGGCCCGGAGACGGCCGCTCCGGATCGTGGCGCTCAACGCCGTCCGGGCGGGGTGGCCGGCAGCGGCGGCACGACGTTGCGGCGCGCGACGTGGGAGGAGAGGACGATCGAGGTCGAGGTCGTGCCGAACGGGGTGAGGCGGTCGATGAGGTGCTCCAGGTGTTCGACCGAGGCGATCGCGACCTTCATGATGAACGAGTCGTCGCCGGTGGTGCGGTGGCACTCGAGGACCTCGGGCAGCTCCTGCGCCACCGCGATGATCTGCCCGAGCACGTCTCCGACCACGCTCAGGCGCACGAAGGCGAGGATCGGGAAGCCGAGCTTCGCGAGATCGACCTCGGCCCGGTAGCCGCGCACGAGGCCGGCCGCTTCGAGGTTGCGCACCCGCTCGGCGACCGCCGGGGTCGAGAGCCCGACGCGGCGGCCGAGCTCGGCGAAGCTCAGCCGGGCATCCTCCTGGAGCTCCTCGAGGAGGCGCCAGCCGATCGGATCGAGCATTCTTTCCGAAGACAATGACATTTCTCTGTTCTTCCTAAGAATTGATGGATCAAACCCGCCAAAACAATAATAACATGCTTCCAAATCCTGTTTTCCCCTACTAGACTTCGCTCGGACCAGAAGGGGAGACTCCACCATGTCGCAACAGCCGCCCGTTCACGAGCCGCACAAGATCAAGACCATCCGGCCGATCGCCTTCCCGACCCTCGAGGAGCGCAAGCGGGCGCTCGCGGCGGCCCGCTTCAACGTCTTCGAGCTCACCCCCGAGGAGATCGTCTTCGACATGGTCTCCTACGGCACCAGCGCGATGACGCAGGAGCAGCTCGCGGGGCAGCTGATCGGCGACGAGGCGTACGCCGGGGCACGCAACTTCGAGACGCTCAACGCGGTGATCACCGACGTCCTCGGCCAGACCTACGTCTGCCCCACCCACAACTCGCTCGGGGCGATCAAGCTCCTGCTGCGCGCCTTCGCTCCCGACGGCTCGGCGCTGGTGAGCAACGCCCGCGGCCGGGTGGACGTGCACGAGCCGCGCCGGATCACCATCCACGACGCCCGCGACGGCGCCGAGCCCGTCTTCCGCGGCAACTTCGACCTTCCCCGGCTCGAAGCGCTCGTCGCCGCGGTCGCGCCTCGCTTCATCGGGGCCCAGTGCTTCGCCGACGGCCGCTACCCCTTCTCGCTCGCCAACCTGCGCGCGGTGCGGGGGATCGCCGACCGCCACGGCCTGCGGCTGGTGCTCGACCTCTCGCGCGTGATCGAGAACGCCTGGTTCATCCAGCGCCACGAGCAGGGGATGGCCGACCGGACGATCGCCGAGATCGTCAAGTCGATCTCGAAGACGGCGCACATCGTCTTCATGGACGGCGCCCAGGATCCGCGCTGCAACACCGGCGGCTTCCTCGCCACCGACAACCCCGCCGACCACGAGCACTTCATCAACGACGTCGTCGTCTTCGAAGGTCTGCACACCTACGGCGGCATGGCCGGACGCACGATGGAGGTCCTCGCCCGCGGCCTCGCCCGGATGTGCGACGAGGCCGACGTGCAGTGGGTGATGTACCAGACCGAGCGGTTCGGCGCCCGGCTGCAGCAGGCCGGCGTCCCGTGCGAGACCGGCTGCGACGGCGCCTACATCGACGCCGGCGCCTTCCTCCCCCACGTCGCCTCCCACCCAGACCATGCCCTCGCCGCGGCGCTCTACCAGACCTCCGGGGTGCGGCTGCTGGTCACCGGGATGGTCGGCAGTCCGGCGCTGCTGCCGGTGCAGATCCCGCGGCTGGCGATGACCAACACCCAGCTCGATCAGGTCGCCGACGCGATCGCGCACCTCTACCGGCAACGCGACTCGGTGGTGGCGCTCGAGGTCGAGACCACCGGCCGCTGGCACGATCAGCTCCGCTTCCGCTCGATCTTCGCCGACCTCGAGAACTTCGTCTTCGACTGCGATCCGTACCTCGTGCACACCATCGAGACGATCGCCCGCACCACCCGCGAGCAGCGCGAGAAGGCGATCCGCGAGGCCGGCTGGAACACCTTCCTCCTCCGTTCGGCCGACGTCACGATCGACCTGCTCACCGACTCCGGCACCACCGCGATGTCCACCGCCCAGTGGGCGGCCTACGACGCGGCGCTGCCCACCCCGGCGACCAGCGAGGCGTTCCTCGCCTTCCAGGCCGCGGTGCGGGACCTCTACGGCTACCAGTACGTGCTCCCCACCCACCAAGGGCGCGCCGCCGAGCAGATCCTCTCCGAGTCCTGCATCCGCCCCGGACAGGTGGTCCCCGGCAACATGTACTTCACCACCACCAAGGCGCACCAGGAGCTCGCCGGCGGCATCTTCGCCGACGTCATCGTCGACGAGGCGCACGTCCCGGCCAGCGACTTCCGCTGGAAGGGGAACATCGACCTCGACAAGCTCGCGGCGCTGGTGCGGGAGCGGGGCGCGGACGGGATCGCCTACGTCTCGTTCGAGTGCCCGGTGAACATGGCCGGCGGCGAGCCCGCCTCGATGGACAACCTGCGCGAGGTCTACGCCTACTGCAGCAGCCACGGCATCCCGGTCTTCTTCGACGCCACCCGGGCGGTCGAGAACGCCTACATGATCCAGAAGTACGATCCGCGCTTCGCCAACACCCGGGTACGCGACATCCTCCGCGAGATGATGCTCTACGGCGACGGCTGCACCGTCTCCGGCAAGAAGGACTTCCTCATCAACATCGGCGGCCTGCTCGCCTTCAAGGACAACGCCGAATGGGCCCGGCGCGCCGAGGAGAAGCTGCGGATCTACGAGGGCGGGGTGCGCGACGGCGGGCTGCCCGCCGCCGATCTCGCGGCGATGGCCCGCGGGCTCGAGGAGATGGTCGACGACCGGTACATCCGCTCCCGGGTCGAGCAGGCCGAGCGCCTCGCCGGCTGGCTGAAGGAGGCGGGCGTGCCCGTGGTCGAGCCGACCGGAACCCACGCCGTCTTCGTCGACGTGAAGCGGTTCCTCCCCCACATCGATCAGGACGAGTACCCCGCGCAGCGCCTCGCCGGCGAGATCTACCTCGAGACCGGCGTGCGGGCGATGGAGCGCGGCAACGTCTCGAGCGGCCGCGACGCCCACGGCCGGAACTACCGGCCGGCGCTCGAGCTCGTCCGCCTGACGCTTCCGCGGCGGGTCTACACCGACGACCACCTGCGGGCGGTCGCCGACGGGATCATCCGGCTCTACCAGCGCCGCGACTCGATCCGTGGCCTGCGGTTCGTCTACGAGCCGCCGACGCTGCGCTTCTTCCAGGGACGTTTCGAGCCGCTCGGCTGAGGCACCCTACCCGGCCGTACCTGGCGCCGCCCGCCGTCTCGGCGGGCGGCGCAGCTGTACCAGGCCGAGCAACAGCGCCCCGAGGAGGACGATCACCGGCCCCGCGGGCAGGTCGAGCCGGAACGCCACGAGCAGCCCGCCGACGCTCTGCAGCGCGGCGACGCCGACTGCCCCGGCCACCACCGCCCCGAGGCCGCGCCAGAGCCGGAGCGCCACCAGCGGCGGGATCGTCAGGAGCGCGATCACCAGCACGATCCCCACCAGCCGCAGGAGGACGACGATCGTCAGGGCGGTGAGCAGCAGCAGGAGCAGCGAGTAGGCCCGCACCCGGATCCCCTGGAGCCGGGCGCACTCCTCGTCGAACGCCACCGCCACGATCCGGCGGCCGAAGAGCAGCACATGGACGATGACGACGAGGTCGGCCACCGCCGCCAGCCAGAGATCGCCGGGCGAGACGAGGAGGATGTCGCCGAAGAGGAAGCCCATGAGGCTCGGTGCGTACCCCGGGGTGAGATGGATGAAGATGAGGCCGATCGCCATCCCCACCGCCCAGACCACGCCGATCGCCGCGTCCTGACCCCGGGCGGTGCGGCTCGAGCCGGAGAGGACGAGCGAGACCGCCGCCGCCACCCCCACCGCCCCCAGCCGCGGCGGCAGGCCGAGCCAGTAGAAGGCGCCGAGGCCGCCGAAGGCGGCGTGCGCGATTCCGCCGCTCGCCGCCACCAGCCGCTTGAGCACCACGAACGTCCCCACCACCCCGCAGAGGACGCTCGCGAGCAGCGCCGCCAGCACCGCGTGGCGGAAGAGGTCGAGGGCGAAGAGAGAAGCGAGCTCGGCCATCGCGAATCAGCCGTGGCGGTGTCCGCAGAGGAGCGGCAGCCGGTGGAGCTCGCCGAGCGCAAGGCTCTCGACCCGCCGGTCGACGAGCACCGCGCGCCCGGCACGGAACGTCTCCGGCGCGAGGTCGTGGGTCACGAGCAGCACCGTGGTCGTGGCCGGCAGCGCGGCGACGAGCTCCCAGAGGCGGCGGCGGGAGGCCTCGTCGAGCGAAGCCGTCGGCTCGTCGAGCACGAGCAGGTCGGGCTCGGCCACCAGCGCCCGGGCCACCAGCGCCCGCTTCAGCTCGCCGCCCGAGAGCTCGGTCAGGTACGCCCCCCGCAGCGGGACGAGATCGAGGCGGGCGAGCGCCGCGGCGACGAGTTCGCGATCCTCGGCCGTCGGCGCCTTCCAGGAGCGGCGCCGGCCGAGTCGTCCCTGCAGCACCATCTCCTCGACCCGCAGCGGGAAGCCGCGATCGAACAGCGAGAACTGCGGCACGTAGCCGGAGGCCGGGCGGCGGCCGGTGAGCGGCCACCGGATCTCCCCCTCGCTCGGCCGCAGGAGACCGAGCAGGAGGCGGACGAGGGTCGACTTCCCGCCGCCGTTCGGACCGAGGATCGCGAGCCGCTCCCCCGCCGCCACCACCAGATCGACGTCCGCGAGCGCCACGTCGGCGCCATAGCGGAAACCGACCCCCTCCATCGCCACCAGCGGCCGGGGCTCAGCCAACGTAGAGCGCCTCGTCGAGAGCGGCGGCGATCCGCCGCAGCGCCGCCGGCCAGTCGGCCGCGAGGGGATCGATCTCGATCAGCCGCGCCCCGACCTGCCGGGCCAGTGCCTCGGCCGCCTTCTGATGCCCCCCGGGCTGGACGAGGATCGCCCGCACCCCGGCCCGCTTCGCATGGACGGCGAGGGTGGCCAGCCGCCCGGCCGACGCCTCCTTCCCTTCGTGTTCGAGCGCCTCCTGGCGCAGGCCGTAATCGTGTGCGAAGTGTCCAAGCGCCGGGTGCTGGATGAGGAAACTCTGCCCCTGGCGGTCGGCGAAACGAGCCGTGAGCTCCCGGTCGAGGGCGTCGATCTCTTCGCCGAGGGTCGCCGCACGCGCTCCGATCTCGCCGGCCGCGGCCGGCACGAGACGCCCGAGCGCTTCGGCGAGCGGCGTCACGAACCGCCGCATCGCCCGCGGCGAGACCCAGAGGTGTGGATCCTCCTCCCGCCCCGTGGCCGGTGCCACCGTCGCGAGATCGAGCCAGACGATCGCGCCACGCCGATCGGCGAACGGCCGCAGATAGGCGGTCTCCAGCGCGAAATCGGGGTGCCCGATCCCGACGATCAGCCGGGCATCGGCGAGCGTCCGAATCTGCTGCGGGCTGGGCGCGAACGTCTCGATCTCCACCCCCGGCGGCAGCGCCGTCCGCAGCTCTACCCGCTCCCCCGCGAGCTGCTCGACGAGATAGCCGAGCGGGGCCACGGTGGCCACGACCACCGGCCTTTCGCCGGCATCGGCAGAGACCGCACCGAGCAGAGAGAGCAGGGAGAGAGACCGGAGGAGGAGGCGGCACCATCGCATGCACGGAATGATACGTCGGCCCGGGCGGTCTCAGGAGAAGAGATCCGCTTCCGGACCCCACCGGCGCAGGTACTCCCGGACCGGCACCCGCCGCGCGGTGCTCTCCGAGCTCATGTGGCGCACCGTTCCGAAGACGGGGCGCTCCGGCCCCGACGGACGGTCGAAGCGGCCGAGGCACCAGGAGATCCCGGCGTACGAGTTCGGGTCGCGCCCGTCGAGCGCCCAGCGGCTGTTGAGCTCGAGCATCCGGGCGAGCGCCTCCCGCGGGCTCGGGGACCACTCCACGATCTTCTTGCCCCAGAGCATGCGCAGGTAGCCGTGGATCCGCCCGGCGGCGAGCAGCTGCCGCTGGGCGGCGTTCCAGAGCGGATCGTGGGTGCGCGCCTCCTCCAGCTCGGCGAGGGAGTAGAGATGCTCCCGCGGATCGCGGACGTGCCGGGCGAGGGTCGCGAGCGCCCACTCCGGCAGCGTCTCGTAACGATCGTACCCCTCCACCTTGGCGCAGTACTGATAGGCGAGCTCGCGCCAGGTGACGAGCAGATCGAGGAACGCCTCGGCGTTCGGCTCCATCCCCCACCACCCCTCCCGCTCTCCCGTGGCGAGCGAGCCGAACCTCTCGTCCGACCAGCCGAGGCGCGACGCGAGGCGGGCGAAGACCTCGTGGACGGAGATCTGCCCGAAATGGAGATAGGGCGAGAGCCCGCTGCCGACGTCATGGTCCGGAGAATGGCGCTCGGCGGCGTACCGTCGCAGACGGCGATCGAGGAACTGACCGAGCGCGGCGGCCGCCGCGGCGCTCCCGCCCCGTTGTCCGGTGGGCGCCACGTGGCGGTCGATCGGCAGACCGGCGAGCGCCGCGCTCTCACCGGCGAGCAGCTCGGGAGAGGCCGCCGGCCAGCGATCGGTGATCTCCGGAGGCAGGGCCGCGAGGCGCGGCAGCGCGAGCGCGGCGGTCGGATCGGAGATCGGCTGGGCGCGGAGATGGGCGCGCAGATGCCGCTGGAGGAAGCGGCGAAAGGCGGAGGCGCTCGGGAACGGCCGCGCCGCCGCGCGCAGCGGCAGGAGCCCGTTGCCGTCCACGACCTCGAACGCGACCGGCGAGCGGTGCGCCGCGGCCCCCACCATCCGCGGGAAGAAGAAACCGGGGAAATCGTCGGAAACCACCGCGAAGGCGCGCTCGGCGAGCGCCTGCACGAGCCCGTTGCCCTCTCCCGGCGCGGTTTCGACGTACGGGTGGTAGAGCAGCGGCCGGCCGGCGAAAGCGTGGGCGTTGTCGGCCATCCCGTCGAGCGCGAAACGGTGGAGCCGGGCGCTCGCCCAGTCGTAGTCGACGCGCAACGTCTCGAGCACGACGAGCGGGCGATGAAAACGCTCCGCGACCTCCACCGCCCGTTCGAGCGCGAAGTTCCACCCGGCGCGGTGCGCCGCGGTCATCCAGTAGACGACCCACTCTCCTTCGGAGTTCGGCGACCGGCCGTTGAGGTTGCCGAGGCGCAGCGGCGGAAGACGGGAGCCTTTCACGCCGTGCCTCCGGTCGCGGCGGGGGCGTCCTCAGATCCCCACCTGCGCGCCGAGCTCGACCACCCGGTTCGGCGGCAGATGGTAGAAGTGCGTCGCCGGGCGGGCGTTGCGGGCGAGGAAGGCGAAGAGGTGCACCATCCACCCCGGCGCCTTCGACTTCTCGTTGCGCAGCAGGGTCTCGCGCCCGAGGAAGTAGCTGACGTCCTTGCCCACCTGGAGACCGAACCGCTCGGCCCAGCGCAGCAGGCTCGGCACGTCGGGGCTCTCCATGAAACCGTAGTGGGCCACCACCTGGAAAAAGCCGGCGCGCAGCTCGGTGACCTGCACCCGCTCCGCGCGGGGCACCCGCGGCACTCCTTCGGTCCGGATCGTCAGCAGCACGACCTTCTCGTGGAGCACCTTGTTGTGCTTGACCTGGTGCAGGAGCACCGGCGGCGTGCCGTGCTCGAGCGAGGTCATGACCACCGCCGTACCCGGCACCCGATGGAGATGCCGCCGCTCGGCGTCGGCGAGGAAGAGCTCGATCGGCAGCCGCCCCGCCTCGAGCTGGTCGTTGAGCACCCGCCGCCCCCACTTCCAGACCCGCATCAGGGTGAAGAAGAGGAGCCCGACCCCGAGCGGCACCCAGGCGCCGTGGAGGAGCTTGGTCGTGTTGGCGAGGAAGAACGGCACCTCGATGGCGAGGAAGCAGCCCACCAGGGTGACCGACTGCCAGAGGCGCCAGCCCCAGACCTGCCGTGTCACCGCGAAGACCAGCAGCGAGGTGGTCATCATCGTGCCCAGCACCGCGATGCCGTAGGCGGCCGCGAGGTTGGTCGATTCGCGGAAGGCGAGCACCAGCGCGATGCAGGCGACCATCAGGATCGAGTTGATCTCCGGCACGTAGATCTGCCCGCGCGCCTCGGCGGAGGTGTGCACGATCGTCAGCCGCGGACAGTAGCCGAGCTGGATCGCCTGCTGCGCGAGCGAGAACGCTCCGGAGATGAGCGCCTGCGAGGCGATCACCGCCGCTGCCGTGGCGATCGCCACCGTGGGATAGAGCAGCAGCTCCGGGGCGAGGCTGTAGAACGGGTTGGGCACCACCTCGGCGCCCCGCTCCAGCACCAGCGCCCCCTGGCCGAAGTAGTTCAGCAGCAGGGCCGGAAAGACCACGGTGCTCCAGGCGAAGCGGATCGGCTTCGCGCCGAGGTGCCCCATGTCGGCGTAGAGCGCCTCGGTGCCGGTGAAGCAGAGCACCACCGCCCCCAGGATCAGGAAGCCGTGCAGGCCGTTGGCGGTGAAGAAGGCGACGGCGTGGCGCGGATCGATCGCCGCCAGCACCGCCGGGTGCCGCCAGATGGCGGGCAGCCCGAGCGCGGCGATGACGACGAACCAGAGCAGCATCAGCGGCCCGAAGATCCGGCCGACCGCCGCCGTGCCGCGCCGCTGCACCAGGAAGAGGCCGAGGAGGATCAGCACCGTGATCGGCACGACGGCCGGCTGGAAGACCGGAGTGGCCACCTGCAGCCCCTCCACCGCCGAGAGCACCGAGATCGCCGGCGTGATCATCCCTTCCGCGAAGAGGAGCGCGGCGCCGAAGAGCCCGAGGGTGACGAGGACGCCCCACCGGCGATACCCCTTCGTCCCCCGCGGCGGGCGCGGGACGTTCCGGGTCACCAGGGTGAGCAGCGCCATGATGCCGCCGTCGCCCCGGTTGTCGGCGCGCATCACGACGATCAGGTATTTCAGGACGACGACCAGCGTGAGGGACCAGAAGATGAGCGAAAGGACCCCGAAGACGTTGCCGGCGAGCACCCCCACGCCGTGCGGCGGCAGGAAGCATTCGCGCAGGGCGTAGAGCGGAGAGGTACCGATGTCCCCGAAGACGATGCCGAGGGCGGCGAGACTGAGCCGGCCGAGATCCTTCGGACCACGGATGACGGGCGCGTGAGAGTCCTGGTACGCCATCTCCGAACCCGAGGTCGGCTGCCGGTCGTCCATGGCGCGGGTCAGACTAACACGGCCGTGGCCGCCCGGTTCGCTGCGTACACTCCCTGCCCGGCGCCATGCCGCACGAGCCGCCGACGCCGGTGATCTGCGCCGCGGTCTCCTCCTCCCTGGCGCTCGACAAGAGCCGGCCCTTCGCTTTCGCGCCCTCCAGCCGACTCGGGAGAGTGGCCCCGGCCGGCGCTCAGGAGGGCTCGTCGCCGGGGTCGGACATCGGCATGCCGAGCCGGGCGAGCAGCGCCTGCACGATGCGCGCGGTCACGCCCCAGATCTGGATCGCGCCGAAATGGTAGACCCGCACCTGACGCGGAACGCCGTTGAAGACGATCCGGCGATCCTCCACGAGCCGTGGGTCGGCGAGCGCCCGCAACGGCACCCGGTAGACCTCGGCGATCTCGCCGGGATCGGGCGTGAGCTGCAGCTGCGACGGCACCGCGCCGACGCACGGCACGATCCGGTAGCCGGTTGGCGCCTCGACCTCGTCGAGCTGCCCGAGGACGAGCACGCTCTCCCGAGGAAGCCCGAGCTCCTCCTCGGCCTCCCGCAGGGCGCCGGTCCAGGCGTCCTCGCCGAGCTCCAGCCCGCCCCCGGCGAACGCCACCTGTCCCCGGTGCTTCGCGAGGTGCTCGGCACGCCGCGTCAGGAGCGTCCAGAGCTCGCCGGCGTCGACGAAGAGCGGCACCAGCACCGCCGCCTCCCGCTGTTCGCCCGGAGCGAGGCGCCGGGGCGCGGGAGCGGCCAGCCGGGAGCGCACCTCTTCGATCCAGCTCGCGGGAACCGGGCGCTCGCTCACGGCTCGCCCTCCGCGGCGGGCACCGCCGTGCGCGCCGTCACGACGCGGAAACCGACCGGTGCCGTCAGCGCGCCCGCGAACTGCAGCCGCAGTGGATAGAAGAGGGCTTCGCCGCCACCCCACGGCGAGGCGTGCCGGACGCGGGGGCGGTCGAGGAGGAGATCGAACTCGATCCCGCCCGCGGGCCGGAGGATGGTGGCACCGAGCTCCGCTCCCCTGACCCGGAGCCCGCTCGGAGCCTGCTCATCGAAGGCGAGACGCAGCCCGGTGAGGCGCCGCGGGGAGGCGACGAGGAGAGTGCCGGCGCCGGGTCCGCGCAGCCGCAGCTCGCCGCCGGCGGCCGCCTCGATCGCCGGGGCGAAGGCGCGTACCGCGACTCCGGCCTGCTCCCGCTCCACGGCTCCCGGCAGCTCCCGCAGCGAGGTCTCGACCGGGAGCCGGGCGAGCAGCGGGGCGGCCGGGCCCCGGGCGAAGGCGAGCGTGGGATCGCCGCTGCGCGGGGCGAGCCAGAGCGGCCAGAGCGAAAGCCCCGAGGCGGCGAGCAGCACGATTCCGGGCAACGGCCGCCACGGCCGCTCGGGCAGCAGCCAGAGCGCAGCGTAGAGGGGCAGCAGCCCGAGCTGGGCCGGGCCGGCGACCGCCCCGGCCCAGGTGAACGGCTGGAGGAAGAGACGGAATCCGAGGCTCGCCCCCACGGCGGCCACGAGCGCGAGCCCGCCCGAGCCCCGCCGCGCCGCGGCCACGAGCGCCACCGCCGGGAGGAAGGCGAGCGGCCAGCCGGCATGGCGTCCGGCCACGGCGTAGACGAGGTTCCAGAAGAGGAGCGCACCGTCCGCCACCGGCTGCGGTGCCTCCCAGGGCGCGCCGGCGAGCAGTCCCACCGCCACCAGGGAGCCGAGCGCACCGAGCCCCGCCACCAGCGCCGCCCGCCGCCGGGCTCTGCCCGTCACGCCCCCGAGCAGCGGCAGCGCCACGAACAGCGGCAGGAGCGTGAGGTCGGCCGAGACCGCGAGGCCACAGAGGAGCCCGGCCAGCAGGTAGCGTCCCGTTCCGGAGCGCACTGCGCCCGGCTCCGGGCCGTCGTAGACCGCGGTCAGGCGCGTTCGGGATCGCGGCCGTGCGAGCGCCGCCAGAGCGAGCGCGGAGAGGATCAGCGCCGCCACCAGGGCCGCCGGAGCGGCCCGGAAGGGGGCGTGAAAGGCGATCGATCCGGCGAGCGCGACGAAGAGGATCCCGGCCGCGGCCGGGGCCTCCAGACGCCGGGCGAGCGCACGCCAGGCGAGCGTCACCGCCACGGCGAGCGCCAGCACTCCGGCCAGCCGCAGCCCCCGCCGGGGGGCGAGCCGCAGGGCGGGCGCCGCGAGCGCCGCCGGCGCCGCCGGGGCCGCGAACCGCTCGCTCCCCTGACGGTCGACGACCTCCACCCCTTCGGGCGGCTCTCCCCAGAGCGCGAGGAAGCGCTCCCGGTCGCTCTCGTCGTACCGGAGGTCGAAGTCGCGAGCGAGGCTCGTCGCCGCGAGGAAGAAGGTCGTCTCCCCTCCCGGCGCCGGCCGGGCGGCGCCGACGGGCGGCAGCAGCGCTCCCGCGCCGAGCGCGGCGAGCAGGGCGACGAGCAGCACCGGGGCCGCTTTCCTCACAGCTCCGCCTCCCAGACCGGCCCGCCGAGCGCGGAGAAGCCCGCGACTCCCAGCACGTGCGGCTCGATGCGCAGCCGCGCCGGTCCCGGCGGCCTCCGCACCTCGACCACGATCTCGGCGCCTTCGCCCGGCGCCAGATCGCCGGGCAGCGGCGGCCAGGGCCGGCCGGCGAGCAGGTCGCCCTCCGGGGTCCGGAGCTGGAGCTCGAAGACGACGCCGCCGGGGCCGCGCTCGCCGGCGAGCCAGAGCGCCGGGGAACGGTTCTCCAGCACGATCCGCAGGCGGCGGCGCTCCCCCTCGGCCCAGGGGAGGGTCGCGCCGGCCACCTCCAGGCGCCCGGGCAACCGGCTCCAGACGAGCGACGTCGGCGGCGGAACCCGGACGTCGCGATCACCAGGGGGCGTACGGCCGGCGAGATCGGCGATGGCGTCACGGAGCAGGCTGGCCGCTCTGGCGGGATCGTGTTCCGCGGCGACATACCGGCGCGCGGCGCGGCGCATCCCGGCGAGACGCTCTCCGGCCGCCAGCAGCTCCCGCATCGCGGCCGCGAGCCGCCCGCTCTCCCCCTCTCCCGGCGCCACCCGGACCGCCACCTCGGCGGGCAGCTCGGCGAACTGCGCGTAGTCGGAGACGATCACCGGCCGCCCCACCGCGAGCACGCGGAGCAGCGAGGCCGAGGTCTCGCCGGCGCTCGGGTAGCGGAGGTTGAGCGCGAGGTCGGCCGCCGCGATCGCCGCCTCCAGCTCGTCGTACGGCAGGAAACCGGTGAGGTGGACCCGGTCGGCCACCCCCGCCGCCCGCGCCTCGCGGTCGTAGAAGACGTAGGGCGAGAGCTCCCCCGCCACCAGCAGGTGCACGCGCTCGAGCCCGGGGGCGGCCAGCGCCCGGATCACCGTCTCGGTTCTCTTGATCGGCGTCTGGAAACCGAACGAGCCGATCAGCGGGGCGTCGGCCGGGATGCCGAGCCGCTCCCGGAAGCGGAGTCCCGTCGCCTCGTCGGCAGCCGGCGGCAGGGGGATGCCCATCGGCACCGCCCGCACCGCGAGCTCGGGGTCTTCCGCCCTCAGCTCGGCCGCCGCCCAGGCGCTGTGCACGACCAGGCCGCGCTGCCGCCGGGCGAGCGTGCGGCGGGCGCCGAGCGCGAACTGCGCCGCGTTGCTGAACCCCCCGAAACGGACCGGGCGCGCGACCGTCTCTCCGATCCAGCCGTGGTCACGGGCGAGCTCGGTGCGGTACGCCGCCGCGTCTCCCTTTCCCACGGTGCGGTCGAGCAGGAAGTGATGGAGCACGAGGTCGTGGAGCACGACCACGCCCGGCTCCGCCATCGCCGCCGCATGGACCGCCAGGTGGTAGCGGTTGTTGCCCATCTGGTAGAGCGGCACCCGTCCTTCGTGCGGCGTGCCGAGCGGTGCGGTGGCGTACCGGGCGGTCAGCTCCGCCTCGACCTCCTGGTCCGGGAGCAGGAGCAGCCGCAGCTCGCAGAGCGGGGCGAGATGCGGCAGCAGATCCCGGCTGTAGTCGGCGATCCCCGAACGGACCGGCGGCAGCGGCGAGACGTAGTCGAGGCGCAGTGCGGCAGGAGGGGCCATCGCCGGGAGGCTAGCAGAGGCGCCGCGGCGGCGGGCGGCGCCTACTCCAGCGAGCGGTCGAGCGCGATGTCGAAGCCGACTGCGAGCGCCGGAACGAGCTCGCGCCGCTCGTCGAGCTTCTCCCGGCGCCAGTTGAGCGCCGGCCGCATCTCCAGGTAGAGCCAGCGGCGCAGGATGTTCAGGCGCAGGGTCGCGCCGACGCCGTAGTAGCGCAGCGGCACCTCCTCGCCGGTCTCCCCTTCGGCGCGCAGGTGCCAGGCGATCGCCCGCCGCTTGCTCAGATCCTGATAGAGCGTCAGGGTGCTGAACCAGAAGAGGCCGTCGGTCGCCTCCGACCAGGTGCCGCTGTTGGTCCAGCGCAGCAGCGCCCGCGGGCCGAGGAGCCGCTCGAGATCGAGACGGCCGGTGCTCCCGAAGCCGTCGTCCCCGCGCCAGAAGACGGTGTGCCGGTAGCGGGCGAGGCTCTCCTCGCCGAAGAAGCGCGCCGTCGACCAGTTCCCCTTGACGTACGGTTCGAGCGGGAAACGGGCCCGCACGCCGACGTCGACGCCGAACTTCCCGTGCGTGCGGCGCGGCGGGCTGAAACCGAGCCCGATGAGCCACTCGTCGTCGGCGAGGTTGCGGAAGCTCTCCGGCAGCGCGGTGAACGCCTCGCCGCGATCCTGCAGGAGCTCGGTCTCGTCGCCGCGACCGACGAGCGCGTAGAGGCGCTGTTTGGTGCGCGGCAGCTGGATGCGCGCGCGCAGCCGGCCCTTGCCGCTCCAGCCATCACGCTCGTCCCAGTCCGCGAGCACACTGAGGCGACCCCACGTCCCTTCCCGCCGCTCGTCGAACTCGCGTCCACCGAAGAAGCGGTCCACCCCTTCGACCGAGGTGCAGAGCGCGCGCGCCATCATCAGCCGGGCCCGGTCGATCCAGGGGGCATCGGGAGGGATGAGCACCGCGCACGGATCGTCGCTCTCCGCAGCGGGCGCCCCGGCCGCTCCCTCGCCGTCGCTCTCGCCCGCGGGCGTCGCCGCGACGGGGGGCTCGGCGACCTCCGCCACGGTTTCGGCGGGGGTGGTGGCGGGCTCCTCGACCGGCGGCGGTGGCTCCTGTCCGGTGGCGGCGGCCGCGAAAAGGAGCAGCAGCAGCGCGACCGCGGTGCCTCCGGGCTGCCGCCGCCGGCGTGAGCGGTGTCTCACACCGGGGCCTCGGCGTCGTCCTCGCCGGCGATCTGGCCGCGCAGGAACGCCTCGATGAAGCCGTCGATCTCGCCGTCGAGCACCGAATCGGTGTCGCCGACGGTGTGGCCGGTGCGGTGGTCCTTGACCATCCGGTACGGCTGGAGGACGTAGCTGCGGATCTGGCTCCCCCAGGCGATGTCGGCCTTCTCCCCTTCGCGCTTCGCCTGCTCCTCCTCGCGCCGCTTCATCTCCCGGTCGTAGAGCCGGGCGCGCAGGATCTTCATCGCCATCGCGCGGTTCTTGATCTGGCTGCGCTCGTTCTGGCAGCTGACCACGATGCCGGTGGGCAGGTGGGTGAGGCGCACCGCGGAGTCGGTCCGGTTCACGTGCTGTCCGCCCGCGCCCGAGGAGCGGTAGGTGTCGACGCGCAGGTCCTTGTCGAGGATCTCGATCTCGATCGTGTCGTCCACCTCCGGGTAGACGTAGACGGAGGCGAACGAGGTGTGCCGCCGGGCCGCGGAGTCGAACGGGCTGATCCGCACCAGCCGGTGGACGCCGTTCTCGGGACGGAGGTAGCCGAAGGCGTGGTCGCCACGCACCGCGAAGGTCACGCTCTTGACCCCCGCCTCCTCGCCATCCTGCCGGTCGAGGAGCTCGATCGCGAAGCCATGCCGTTCCGCCCAGCGCACGTACATCCGCAGCAGCATCTCGGCCCAGTCCTGCGACTCGGTACCCCCGGCGCCGGAGTTGATCGCGACGAGCGCGTTCTTGTCGTCGTCCGGACCCGAGAGCTTGATCTCGAGATCGAGCCGCTGGAGGTCGGCCTCGAGACGATCGAGGAAGGCGACGAGCTCCGGGTCCGGCTCTCCCGGAGTCTCGGCGAGCAGCTCGCGCCAGGCCTCGAGGTCGGCGGCGTCGGCCCGCAGCCGGTTCAGCGTCGTGAGCCGCTTCTCCACCGCGCGCCGCTGCTGGAGCACCCCGGCACTCTCATGAGGGCGGTTCCAGAAACCGGGCTGTTCGATCTGCCGATCGAGATCGCGCATCTCCTCTTCGAGGCCCTGCTCTTCAAAGGAACCTCCGCAGGAGGGTGAGCCGCTCTTCCGCGCCGTCGAGGCGCTCCAACAGATCAGTCGCCAGCATCTTCGGGTTTCCTCTCGTCGTCCGGTCGGGAGGAAGCTACCACCGGCGCGGGCGGACCTCCAGCCCGCCGGGGGCGACGTCCCGCGACGATCCCGGCGGCCGCGACGAGCAGGGCCAGCGCCGGGATCCGCCAGGGGGCCCGGCTCTGCGGCGAGAGGTCGGTGCGCCCCGCGATCTCGGCGCGCAGCGTCCCCGCCTCTCCGACCCCGAGCCGGGCGGCGAGCGCGCCGTCGGGGGCGATCACCGCCGAGATGCCGGTGATCGCGGCCCGCAGCAGCGGCCGGCGGCTCTCGGCGGCCCGGAACTGCGCCGCCCGCAGATGCTGCCAGGGAGCGGCGGTGTCGCCGTACCAGGCGTCGTTCGTCACCGTGACGAGCAGCGTCGCTCCGCCACGGACGAGCTCGGCCACCGCGCCCGGGAAGATCACCTCGAAGCAGATCGCCACCCCGAGGCGCTCTCCCCGCCAGGGGATCAGGCCGGGAGTGGTGGCGGCGGTGAACTCTCCGGCGTGCCGGGCGATCTTGCCGAGGAACGGCAACCGCTCGCGCAGCGGCACGTACTCGCCGAACGGCACGAGGTGGCGCTTGTCGTAGCGAGCGATCGCGCCCGCGTCGGCGACGAGCAGCACGGAGTTGAAGACCCGGCCGCCCTCGGTCACGGGGCTGTTGACCAGCACCGGACAGCCCCGGGCCGCGAGCTCGGCGAGCGGCGCGGCGAGCAGCCGGTCGTGCGGGTATTCGAGCGGCCAGGCCGCGCTCTCCGGCCAGACGAGCAGCGCCGGCCGGTCGCAGGCGGCGCGCGAGAGGGCGAAGAGGCGCTCGCGATCGTTCTCGTTCGTCACCGGATCCCAGCTCACGAGGTTCGGGATGTTCGGCTGGACGATCCGCACCGGGACCGGCGTCACCGGCTCCCCCTCCCCGGTCGCCCACCGCCCCGCCACCGGCAGCAGGGTGAGCGGCACGAGGAGCACCCAGGCCGCGGCGGCGGGGCGCCGGGCGAGGAGCGCGCGCCCGAGGCCGAGCCCGGTGGCGACGACGAGCCAGGAGACACCGTGCACCCCGATCCAGGCGGCGAGCGGCAGCGCTCCGGGCAGACCGATCCAGGCGTGCGCGGGAGGGTTCCAGGGGAAGCCGGAGAGCAGGTGCTCCCGGACCACCTCCAGCGTCACCCAGATCGCCGGCGGGGCGAGCCAGGCGGCCCAGCCGCCCCGCCGCCAGACCGGCGCCGAGAGGAGGGCGAAAAGGCCCGCATAGAGGCCAAGATAGGCGGCGAGGAGGAGCAGCGCCAGCCCCGCGAGCCAGCCCGGGAGATGGCCGTAGGTGGCGAGGGTCGGCACGATCCACGGCAGCGCCGCGAGCCAGGCGATGGTCCCGAAGAGCCAGCCGCTCCCGAACGGCCGGCGGCGGCCGAGCGCGGGGGCGAGCGCCACGAGCGCGACGAGCGGCAGCCACGCTCGCGGCTCGCGGCCGAAGGCGAGACCCCAGCAGAGGCCGCCGGCGGCGGCGAGAGGGAGGACGAGGGCGAGCCCCGGCGCGGAACGGGAAGGGGACGCCACCGGCGCTGCGTTCTCGCTACGGCGTGTCGGTGAGGATCGCGTCGCGGCTGATCCGCTGCCGGATCTGCTCGAGGACCGGCTGCCCTTCCTCGCGGGTGGCGAACGGACCGACACGGACCCGGTAGATCTCCCGGCCGTCGCGGGTCACCTTCGAGATGAAGGCCGCGTGCCCGAGCCGCCCGACCTCCTCCTGGAAGCGTCGGGCCCGCTCCTCGAGGCCGCTCGAGAAGACCTGCACGTAGAAGGCCCCGGCGGGGGCCACCGCCGGCGCGGCGGTGGCCCGGGGCGGGGCGGGTGCGGGTGGCGGTGGCGTGGGCGGTGGCGGCGTGGGCTGCGGGACGGGGGTCGCCACCGGGGTGGCGGGAACCGGGCTCGGAGCCGGCGCCGGGCTCTCCTCCTCCCCCACGTCGGCGGCGAGGCTGCGTCCCGGCTTCGGAGCGATCGGGGTCGGCGTCGGTACCGGGGTCTTCCGGCGGTCCTCGGCGAAGAAGCGGAACTCCTCGAGCGGCACCTCGTCGCTCGCCTCGGCCCGGGCGACCGTCGGGGCCGCCTGCCGCGCGGCCCCGCCGCGGCCGACCCAGAGACCCGAGAAGAAGGCGACGAGCATGCAGCCGAGCAGCAGCACGAACGCCACCAGGACCTGACGGTTCGTCAGGGCCACCTCGTAATAGCTCTGCTCGTTCGGCTCCCCGTGTTCCACGACGCCGGCTCCCGTCCGCTACTTGCGATCCATGAACGTCTTCATCAGATCGATCGGCACCGGGAAGAGGATCGTCGAGTTCTTCTCGGCGGCGACCTCGGTGAGGGTCTGCAGGTAGCGCAGCTGGAGGGTGACGGGGTTCTGCGCGATCACCGCCGCGGCGTCGGCGAGCGACTGCGAGGCCTGCCGTTCACCTTCGGCGTGGATGATCTTCGCCCGCTTCTCCCGCTCCGCCTCCGCCTGCCGTGCCATCGCCCGCTGCATCTCGCTCGGCAGGTCGACGTGCTTGACCTCCACCATCGAGACCTTGATCCCCCACGGATCGGTGTGCTGGTCGATGATCTCCTGCAGCCTCTCGTTGAGCTTCTCCCGCTCGGCGAGCAGCTCGTCGAGCTCCGCCTGCCCGAGCATCGACCGCAGCGTGGTCTGCGAGAGCTGGCTGGTGGCGTAGAGGTAGTTCTCCACCATCACCACCGCCTTGGCCGGATCGACGACGCGGAAGTAGATCACCGCGTTGACCTTCACCGAGACGTTGTCGCGGGTGATCACGTCCTGCGGCGGCACGTCGAGGACGACGGTGCGCAGCGAGATGCGGACGATCCGGTCGAGCGGCCAGAAGACGAGGATGAGGCCCGGCCCCTTCGGCCGCTCGACGAGGCGGCCGAGGCGGAAGACCACCGCGCGCTCGTACTCGTTGAGGACGTTGATCCACTTGAAGACCACGACCACGATGACCGCGAGCGCCACCAGGAGCATTCCGGGAATCTGCGGCATCACTTCCATGCTCACCCCCCGCCACCGGGCCGGCCGACGCGCAGCGTGAGCCCGTCGACCCCGGTGACCTCGATCTCAGCCGCGGCCTCGATCGGCGCGTCGGCAACCGCGTACCAGTACTCCCCCCCCACCTTCACCTTCCCCTTCGGCGTCAGCGCCGAGACCGCCACCCCGCGGGCGCCCACCAACCCTTCGTTGCCGGTCGTCACCCGCCGGGTCTGGGCACGGAACGCCAGCCGGGCGAGGAACCCGACGATGATCGCCATCCCGAGAGCGATGCCGAGGACCAGCTCGAAGCTCACACGCAGCGCCGGCTCGGCGCTCCGGAACAGGAGGAGCGAGCCGAGCACGAGCGAGATGATACCGCCGACCGTGAGCAGCCCGTAGCTGGTGACCTTCACCTCGGCGACGAACAGGAGCAGCGCGAGCAGGATCAGCGCGATCCCCGCATAGTTGACCGGCAGGACCGAGAGGCCGAAGAAGGCGAGGAGCAGGCAGATCCCGCCGACCACCCCCGGCAGCACCGCTCCCGGGTGGGAGAGCTCGAAGTAGATCCCGAGAAAGCCGAGCGTGAGGAGGATGTAGGCGAGGTTCGGATGGGCCAGCGCCGAGAGGAAGCGCTGCGACGCCGACATCTCCACCGTGCGCACCGGGAGGCCGGCGGTCCGGAGGGTGAGCACCTGCTCGCCCTTTCGCACCTCTCGCCCGTCGAGCGCTGCGAGGAGCGCGTCGAAATCCGGAACGACGAGATCCACGAGCCCCTTCTCCAGCGCCTCCTGGGCGGTGAAGGCCCGGCTCTCGACCACCGCCTGCTCGGCGAGCCCGGGATCCCGGCCACGCTGGCTCGCGAGGGCGCGGATCGTGGCCGCGGCATCCTCCCGCGCCTTCTCCTTCATCACCCCTTCGATCGCCTCGCCGGCGCCGCCGACCGGATGGGCGGCGCCGGTGTTCGTGCCCGGCGCCATCGCCGCGACGTCGGCCGCCATCAGCAGGAAGAAGCCGGCCGACGCCGCCCGGGCCCCGCTCGGCCCGACCCAGACGACCACCGGTACCGGCGAGGCGAGGATCGCGCTGTTCATCGCTCGCGTCGAGTCGAGCAGCCCCCCCGGGGTGTCGAGCTCGACGACGAGGGCCGCCGCCTCCGTTCGCTCCGCCTCCGCGAGGCTCTCGACGAGGAACTGCTCGGCGATCGGGTGGATGATGCTGCGCAGCGGAGCCCGCAGCACGGCGGGCTCGGCCGCCGCCGGCGCCGGGATCGCAGCGCAGGCGAGCAGCAGACCGAGGGCGAACCGCGTCAGGAACCGGGGAGTGATCGACAAGAAGGAGGGTCTCCTCGCGCCGCAGTATACCAGCGGCCCCCCGCCGGACCGGCCCGGCTCCGTTTGACAGCGCGGGCCGGAAGTTCAACAATTCACAGTGACCACGTCGAGGAGCTCACCATGCGCTTCGCCGTCACCACCGCTCTCGCCCTCCTGCTTCCGTTTGCCTCCGGTGCTCTCGCGGCCCCGCCCGAGGGCGCCGTCGCGAGCCTCGTGACGCCGGCGCAGGCGGCTGGCGCTCCCGGCCTCGTCTCCCGGGCCGCCGGCTGCGTCGGCGGCCTCCAGCACGACGACGGGACGGTGGAGAACGGCTACTCGTTCAACGAAGGTTTCGGCATCGCGGATCTCGCCTTCTGGGCGGAACGGTTCGACCCCGGCGCCGAGCCGTACCTCTTCTCCCGGGTCTGCGTCTGTCTGACCGGCCAGGGGCAGAGCTCCGCCGCTCCCATCACGATCGCCTTCTTCGCCGACGACGGCGGCCAGCCGGGCGCGGCGATCGCCCGGGTACCGGCCCAGGCCACCGGCATCCCGGTCTTTCCCGAGACCGCCTTCTTCGACGTGCCGCTGCAGGTCCGTGTCGAGGGCCCCGTCTGGGTCGCCGTGAACTGGAACGTCGATCTAACGCCGGGCGTCTTCCTCTGCGCCGACGAGAACGGCGCCGGCAGCCCGGTGCCGGGCGTGACCACGGTCGACGGGGGCGCGACCTGGGAGCCGCTGACGGCCTACTGGCCCGCGGCGCGGGCGCTCTTCATCCGGGCCGAAGCGCGGGCCGCCGGCTCGGTGCTCGAGGTTCCGACGCTGGGGATCGCCGGCCTCGTCGCCCTCGGACTCCTGCTCGGCCTGCTCGCCTTCTCCCTGCTCCGGCGGCACCGGGCAGCCTGAGCCGGCGCCCCCCGCCACCCTTCACCGGGGCGGTGACACCTCTCCGATCTGCGCGCTCGCTGCCGCACGGCATTGACTCTGGCGCCCGTTTCGGGCATACTGGGCGCGCTGACGAGGAGGTGCGAATGACTCCACCGGGCCCGTTTCAGCCCCCGGGGTCGGAAACACCAGCAGGTCGATTCCGGGGGCCCAGCACCCGAGCCGCGATCTGAACTCGCCACACCGATCGCGGGCGTAACACCGCACGGCACTCAGGCCTCGACGGCCGCGCGGATCGCGGGTTCGGGGAGTCGACGGGAGAGGTAGCCACCAGACCTCTCCCGTTTTCCATTCAGAGCGTGCGCTCTACCTCCGAACCGTTCGCCTCCTCTCCCCCTCCTGCTTCTTCCGGCCACGACGGCTGCGGCAACGGCGAGAACGCCGCGGCGACGGCGGTGTGCAGCCGCGCCGCCACCTCCTTGCGATCGCCGCCGACCTCCGGCTCTCCGAAGACCAGCGTGGCGTCGATCCGATCGAGCGCGGCGAGCTCCCAGAGATGGGTATGGAGCGGCATCGAGCCCCACCAGCAGATCGTCAGGTAGGCGGGCGGCTCGTCGTCCGGCGTGGCCCACGAGATCGCCACGGGGTGGATCGGCAGCCCCAGCCGCAGCGGCAGCTCGAGCAGCGACGAGCGGAACGGCCGCACCCGCGCTCCGGAGCTCGTGCCGGCCTCCGGGAAGAGAGCGACCCGCTGGCCGCGGGCGATCAGCCTCTCGACCGCCGCGAGGCCTCGTGGAATGTCGCGCTTCAGCCCCCGGTCGATGAAGACCGTGTTGACGGCGCGACAGGCCATCCCGGCGAGCGGCCAGCTCCCGATCTCCCCCTTGGCCACGAAGACACAGGGCGCGAACGCCGCGAGCAGCGGGATGTCGAGATAGGAGAGGTGATTGGCCGCGAGCACCACCGGCCGCGGCGGGGGCGTGCCGACGAGCCGCACCCGCACCCCGAAGAGCGCGAGCAGCGACCGCGACCAGCTCCGCATCCAGAAGTCCTGCCACCGCGCCCGGACGCGCGGCCAGGCGAAGAGGAACGGGAGGGCAAGGAGGATGCTGACGTAGGCGACGAGGCTCGCCGCGACCACGCCGGCGAGCCGCCCGACGGCGCGCAGCCGTCGCCAGAGGCCGGCTTCGAGCCGCAGCACCTCCGGCGTGCGCACGGGCTCGGGCCCGGGACGGCGAAGCGGGCGAGGGAGCCGCTCGCTCCGAAGCGGTCGATCAGCGGCGGTCCGCAAACCGTGCCAGCCTACCGCAGCGCGACAGGAGCCTGCCTCCGGCGCCCCTCACGCCGCCGCCGGACGGCCACCACCGCGGGCGAGCCGCCGGGCCAGGAGCGCGAGGGTGCTCGTCCCTTCCGGCGCGCGGGCGAGCTGCCCGGCGAAGCTCCGGACGATCCCCGCGGCCGCCGCCGCGAAGCGCTCCTCCCCCGTCCGTTCGGCAAGCTCGAGGAGCGCCAGCCCCGCGAGCGGGTTGGCCGCCGGCGCCGCCCCGTCGTAGACCTCGCGCACGCGCACGAGGAGGTCCGGCGCGGCCGCGGCCGTGAAGTAGCCGCCGCCGGGGGCGCGCAGGCGCTCTTCCATCTCGCCGGCGAGACGGACGGCCTCGTCGAGCCACCGGGCCTCGCCGGTCGCCTCGTGGAGCGCCACGAGGCCGTACAGGAGCCCGGCGTAGTCGGCGAGCTGGGCCGCGACCCCGGTGCGGCCGCCGCGCCAGCTCCGGCGCAGCGGCCCGTCGTCCGGGCGGAGCGCCGGGAGCAGGAAGCTCGCCGCGGCCGCCGCGCTCTCGACGTAGCGCGGCTCGCCGAGCAGCCGCCCGGCGGTCGCGAGACCGGCGATCGCGAGGCCGTTCCAGTCGGCGAGCAGCTTGTCGTCGGAGAGCGGCCGGGGGCGCCCGGCGCGCGCCGCGCGCAGGCGGGCCCGCAGCGGCGCGAGCTCTTCGAAGAGCGCCGCCGGCGTCATCCGCCGCTCGCGGGCGAGCTGCTCGACCGGCTTCGGGAGATGGAGCACGTACCGCTGCCCGGCGAAGAACGGCTCCCCGGCGTAGCCGAGCAGCGGCGCCGCCCATTCGGCATCCTCCGCGCCGAGCGCGGCGTCGAGCTCCGCGCGGCTCCAGACGTAGAACGCCCCCTCCTCGCCGTCGGTCTCGGCGTCGATCGCGCTCCGGAACGCCCCCTCGGCACCGCGCAGCTCGGCGAGCAGGAACTCCGCCGTCGCCCGCGCCACCCGGGCGCTCTCCGGCTTGCCCGTGCGCGCGTACTCCCGGGCGTAGATCTCGAGGAGGAGGCCGTTGTCGGAGAGCATCTTCTCGAAGTGAGGGATCCGCCATTCGCGATCGGTGGCGTAGCGGTGGAAGCCGCCCGCGAGCTGATCGCAGATCCCGCCGCGTCCCATCTGGCCGAGGGTGGCGCTGAGCATCAGCCCGGCCTCGGAGCTCTCGGGAGCGAGCTCGAGCAGCAGCAGGAGGTGCGCCGGCGTCGGGAACTTCGGCGCCCCGCCGAAGCCCCCCCAGACCGCGTCGAACCGCTGCCGCAGGGAGGCGAGCTGCGGCTCGGCGCCGAACTCCGCCGGCACGCCGTCGCCCGGATCCGCCGCCTCCTCGAGGTGCCGGCGGATCGCGGCCATCGCTTCCCGGGCCTGCTCCTCCACCTCCTCGCGCCGGTCGTGCCACGCCTCGGCGAGGGCATGGAGCACGGTGCCGAACCCCGGCATCTCCCGCCGGTCGACCGGGGGGAAGTAGGTGCCGGCGAAGAACGGCTCGAGTCGCGGGGTGAGGAAGACCGCGTTCGGCCAGCCCCCCTGTCCGGAGAGCACCTGCGTCGCCGTCATGTAGATCTCGTCGAGGTCGGGCCGCTCTTCGCGATCGACCTTCACCGGGACGAACTCCCGGTTGAGGAAGGAGGCCAGCAGCGGGTCGGAGAACGACTCGCGCGCCATGACGTGACACCAGTGGCAGGTCGCGTAGCCGATAGAGAGGAAGATCGGCCGGTCGAGGGTGCGGGCGCGCGCGAGCGCCTCCTCTCCCCACGGATACCAGGCGACCGGGTTGCGGGCGTGCTGGAGCAGGTACGGGCTGCTTTCGCCGGCGAGACGGTTCTCGCGGCCGGCGGGATCGTTCATCGTGAGGCTCCTCGTGAAGCGGCCGGGGGAGAGCCCGGCGGCGGGGCGATTCTAGCCGCCGCCGGCGCGGGCGTAGGCGTCCGCGCCTCCTCGGGCTAGACTACGCGGCGAACGCGGCAAGGAGGAGTGAAGCATGGGTCTGCTCGACAACATCAAGCAACAGATCGGCTCGCAGTTCATCGAGATCATCGAGTGGCTCGACGAGACGAACGACACCCTCGTCTGGCGTTTCCCGGTCTACAACCAGGAGATCAAGATGAACGCGCAGCTGACGGTTCGCGAGAACCAGAACGCGCTGTTCATCAACGAGGGGAAGGCCGCCGACCTCTTCACCCCGGGCCGGTACCAGATCACGACCCAGAACATCCCGATCCTCACCACGCTGCGCGGCTGGAAGTACGGCTTCCAGTCGCCGTTCAAGGCCGAGGTCTATTTCTTCAACACCCGCCTCTACACCGATCTGAAGTGGGGCACCGCGAACCCGGTGATGATGCGCGACGCCGACTTCGGGATGATCCGGGTACGCGCCTTCGGCACCTACGCGATGCGGATCGTCGATCCGAAGCTCTTCTTCGAGGCGATCGTGGGCACCCAGGGACTCACCACCACCGACGAGATCACCGGCCAGCTGCGTTCGATCATCCTCTCGCGGCTCTCCGACGCGATCGCCGAGTCGAAGATCCCGGCTCTCGACTTCGCCTCGCAGTACGACGAGCTCTCGGCCCACGGCCGGAAGGTGATCGGCACCGAGTTCGCCTCCTTCGGCCTCGAGCTCTCCCGCTTCTTCATCGAGAACATCTCCCTGCCCGAAGAGGTGGAAGCGGCGATCGACCAGCGCAGCAAGCTCGGCGTGCTCGGCGACCGGATGGCGCAGTACACGCAGCTCCAGGCCGCCGAGGCGATCAAGGTCGCGGCGGAGAACCCCGGCGGCCTCGCCGGCGCCGGGGTCGGCCTCGGGGCCGGCGTCGGGATGGGGCAGATCATGGGGCAGGCGATGCAGGGTGTCGCCGGCGGGGCTCCTGCCGCGGCGGCGCCGCCGCCCGCACCCGGCGCCCCCGTTCCGCCCCCGCCGCCCGGCGCCGCGGCTCCGCCGCCGCCGCCCGCTCCCGCCGCGCCCCGCTGGTCGCTCGCCGTCGGCGGGCAGACCTACGGGCCGTACACCGACGAGGCGCTGCGGGCGATGATCGCCGCCGGCCAGGTGGCGCCGAACACGATGGCGTGGCACCCCGGAGCCGCCGGCTGGGCGCCGCTCCGGACCTATCCGGGCTTCGGCGAAGCCGGCGGCACGCCGCCCCCGCCCCCGCCCCCGCCGGCGGAGACGCCCTGAGCGACGCCTGAGGCGGCATGCAGAAGGAGGCTCCTGCCGCGGCCGACGGGGTCGCGGCCGCGATCCGGAAGTTCCCGTGCTCCGCCTGCGGCGCCGAGGTGCTCTGGGCCCCCGGCGCCGCGGTGCTGCTCTGCCCCTACTGCGGCACAAGGCAAGAGGTCGCGCCGGCGGACGAGATCGTCGTCGAGCGGGCGCTCGCCGACGGCCTCGCCGCCCCCCGGGATCTCGGCTGGGGCGCCGCCCGCAAGACAGTGCGGTGCACCCGCTGCGGCGCCACCGAGAGCCTCGATCCCGGGCTCGCCGCCACGAGCTGCGCGTTCTGCGGCACCGCGACGATCGTCGACACCCCGGCCGACCCGCTGATGGTCCGTCCCGAGGGGATCGTGCCGTTCGCGATCGATCAGCGCAATGCCCTCACCCGCTTCCGCGACTGGATCGGCAAGCTCTGGTTCCGCCCCGGCGACCTCCGGCAGAAGGCGACCGTCGACAGCCTCCGTGGCGTCTACATCCCGTTCTGGACCTTCGATGCCGAGACGCACTCGGTCTGGCGGGCGGAGGCGGGGTTTCACGAGAACGTGCGCAGAGGCTCGAGCACCGAGCGGCGCACCCGCTGGGAGTGGCGGCAGGGAGTGCTCGAGAAGGCGTTCGACGACGTGCCGGTCCCGGCGAGCCGGGGTCTGCAGCCGCTCGAGACGCGGCCGATCGAGCCGTTCCCCACCGCGGACCTCACCCCGTTCGATCCGCGCTACCTGCCCGGCTTCGTGGCCGAGGAGGTCGGCGTCGACCTCGAGCACGGCTGGGCGTTCGCCAAGCAGCGGATGCAGCTGGAGGTCCGCGCGGCCTGCGCCGCCGCGGTGCCGGGCGACACCCACCGCAACCTCCAGGTCCAGACCGAGTTCTCGGAGGTCGGCTACAAGGGCGCGCTCCTGCCGGTCTGGATCGCCGCCTACCAGTACGGCGGCAAGACCTACCGCTTCCTCGTCAACGGCGCCACCGGCAAGGTCGCCGGCAAGGCCCCCGTCTCCTGGCCGAAGATCCTGATCGCCGTCGGGACCGTGCTGCTCCTGCTCCTGATCTTCGCCAACCTCTGAAGCGGCCGGCGGCGAGCGCTCAGCATCAGTGGCGGCGCGCACAGCCGTCCGCTTCATGCTGTCGTCAGCTGGCGCGCCTCAGCGACCTTCGACCATCCTGAACCTCGCAGGACCGTGACCATCTCCGCGATTACCTCAACGCTCTCCACGTCATCGGCACCAAGCACGATCGGCTGGTAGTCCGGATTCGTCGGTGACAGGACCACCCGAGTGTGCCGCCAGCTCCCGTCGCTGGACGGCGCTATCTCGGACGCGTACCGCTTGACCGTGAACGAGCCACCCGTGTCGGGGTCCGCAGGGCCGCGGTACTGCGCCAGTACGATCTTGCCCTGCCGCGTCCCGGCCGGCCTGGCGCGAAACACGACGTAGTCGCCGTCGCGGATCGTCGGCTCCATGGACCGCCCGACTGCGCGACATACGAACATCTGGTCGTCGAGTCGGCCGATGCCCTCGGTTTCCACCCAGCCTTCCGGCTCGACCGCCTCGCCACTGCCGAAATAGCCCGCCGCCGCCTTGAGGGAGTAGAGCGGCAGCAGCGTCTTGAATGCCTCGCGCTTGACGCACGCGGCATCGAGCGCGATCAGTTTCAACTGCGGTTCGGGTCTGGCCACGACCAGGCTCTCCGCCAGTTCGCCGAGCGACTTCACGCCGGCGGCGAGTGCGGCCTCGAGCTTCTTCTGCTGCACGAAGAGGTAACGCCACTGCCCGTACCTCGTGCCGCTCATCTTCTCGCACCATAGGCGTGCCGCCTCGCTCTTGAGCGCGGTGTTCGGGCGGATCTCGCCCTTGGTCTCCGCCAGCCACATCACATCACGACCGTCCGCGTCGCGCGCGGCGACGATGAAGTCCGGGTAGTACTGCCGCGGGCGGTTGCTCTCGTAGTAGGTCACCGAGAAGCCGATCCGTTCGTTCTTGAAGTATCGGCTCACGTCCTTCGCGCCGTCCAGGAAATCCGCGAAGCGCTTCTCGAGATCGGTGTGACAGGGCACCTTGTTGGTGTGGCAGCGCTTCCCTTCGGCGACGATGCCGGTCCACTGGAAGCGGCGCAGGTTCGCGGAATCCAGCCACTCCGGACTGCCGAGGATCGGCACCGCCTCGACACCGGCCGCGCCCGCGCCGCGAATCGCGGTGTCCAGCGCATCGAGCGCCTGCCGCCGCCAGTAGTAGATGCCCACGTCCCGGGCATCGCTGCGGGCGCCGCCGGCCTCCATCGTCAGCACTCGGGAGTCGAGATAACACCTCGACACGTCGAGCAGCTCGTCGAAGGTCGGACCGATGCCGAGGTCGCCCGCGGAACCGGGGTTGGTTGCCTGGAACAGCTCCTCGGCCATGAGGAAAGCGGTCCGGAGCACCGGCCACTCCCGGCGGACCTCCTCGAGCGTCATCACCGCCTCGGGCGCGCCGCCCACGACTGGTCGGACGTGGACGTCAGGCGGCGTCTGCCTGGGGTCGAGCCGGATCTGCGGCAGGTCGTCGATGCGAATCAGATCCGCGAGCGACTCGGTGACGCCCACCGCCCACGACCGCACGTTCGGCACCGTGACGCGGTGCTTCGCCTTCTTCGGGTCCGGCTCGATCCAGACCGGCTTCTGGCCCCACGCTCCCGTCTTCGGACGCTTGCGCTTCTCGACCGGGAAGCCGACGAAGGGGATACCGAAGGCGTCCACCGTCTCCTCGCTCCCCTCCGGGCGCTCTTCGAGCGGCTGATTGAGGACATCGTAGTTCGTGCGCCGCAGGCCCCGGCCGATGATCTGCTCGGTGAGGAGCGGCGAGCCGAAGGCGCGCAGGCCCAAGATGTGGGTCACGCTCTTCACGTCCCAGCCCTCGGAGAGCATGTTGACACTCACGATGGCGCGCACGTGTTCGCCGGGTTTGCCCTTCGAGCCCACCGTGTTGACCATCTCGCGGATCACGGCCTCCTGACCCTTGTCGGCGTCGAACACTTTGGAGTCGATCTGGATCGTCACCCAGCGCGTTCGGTCTTCGTCGTCGGGATTGCGCAAGAGCTCGTACTCGCGCGTCAGATGCTCGAACACCCACCCGGCGCGGGTGGCGTCGCTCGTCACGCAGAGGAGCACCGGCGCCGGCCCGCGCGCGAACTCGAACGAGCTCGCCCATTCGTCGTGGTCCTTCTTCCACGACGAGTAGATGCTCGCGATCGCCCCCTTGCAGGCCCGCAGGTACTCCTCCTTGGTCCTGGCGCCCTTCACCAGATCCCAGAGGTCGAGGTAGACGCGCCCCTGGGCGTCGGGGTCGGGGAGCCGCACGACCTTGACGAGACCCGACTCGAAGGCGTCGTACACCGAGAAGTCCGACACCAGCCACTCGTAGAGCGTCCCCTCGGGCTTCGGCGAGCCCGAGCCGTACCAGGGGGTCGCCGAGAGATCGAGGACCAGGGCGAGCCGCGCGGCTTTCGATACCCTCTCGAGGATCCTGCTCCACTTGATGGTGTCCGGGTCCTCGCCCTTCCTCGCGCGCTTCTCGCCGTAGACGTGGTGGGCTTCGTCGTTGATGACGACGAGGTCGCGCCAGCCGCCGAGCATCCGCCGGATCGGCGCGTTCGGGTCCTGCTTCGCGCGGCGGCGCATCGCGCGCAGCACCGACTGCGGGATGAACCGGCCCTCCTCGAGCGGCACGTCGCCCTCGCCGATCCAGTCCTCGCGCTTCGCTTCGAGCGGGATGCCCTGCCAGTTGCGCACCAGCACGTTCGGGTGGAACTCGTCCCGGTATTCGGGGGGGACCATCTCGAAGGCGTCGTAGAGGTTGTGCTCGCCGGCGGGATCGAGCCCGTCGCCGCGCGGTTGCCCGCTCACGCGGTCGCGCACCGTGAGGTTCGGAACGAGCACGAGGAAGTTCGCCGAGAGCGAGGAACCGCTCACCTTGCGCTTGTGGAGCGTCGCCCAGGTGACGAAGAGCGCCATCACCACGGTCTTGCCGGTGCCGGTCGCGAGCTTGAGCGCGTAGCGCAAGAGGTCGCCGGTCTCGGGCATCCTGCGGCGCTTCTGCACCTCATAGAGGTAGATGACGGTCTCGACCGCCTCCTGCTGGCAGAAGAAGAAGCGCTTGCCCGTGGCCCGCCGCTCCTCGTCCCGCTCGAACCACCACTCGAGCAGCCGCCGCGTGACGATCGCCGTGCCCGGGTAGACGGCCTCGCGCCAGGCGCGCACCTCGTCGCGGAGCCGGTTGACGAACTCGTTCTCCTCGGCTGCCGAAGCGGAGAGGTCGTCGAAGAGCCCGGCCTCCTTGCCCACGACACCCGCGATGCCGCCCTTGACGTCCTTCGCCGAGGCGAGAAAGCGCATCGACGGCCGCCGCCCCTCGGCGAGCTTCGAGCGCCCGCCGGCGAGGAGCTGGTAGTGCTTCGTCGGCTCCTGGTAGGCGTCGCAGATGACGACGCGATCAACGACGTAGGCCATGACTCGCGCTCCCTACGCCAGATCCCGCACGACGACCGACTCGTTGCCGTACACGTCCACGACCTTGACCGCGATTCGCTTGTAGCCGCGCACCGGGAAGGGCTCGGAGCTGAGCTTGAGCGTGAACTCGTCGGGATCGACCTCGGCCTTGAGCGCGGCCTTGATGTTCGGCGTCTTCTTGAAGTCGAAGAACATCTGGCAGTCGACGAAGCAGTCGCCGTCGTAGTCCTCGTCGAGGTACCAGGCCGAGACGTAGCCCGAGTCGGCGGCCTTGTACTCGGTGGTGCGGCGCTTGCGGTCGAAGAGCGCGACGCCGTTGAGCATGACGCGGACCTGCTTCTCCTTGCCGTTCTTCACCGCCGCGACCTCGATGTCGGGCAGCGCGAGCGGCGAGAAGAGCATCTCCGGCTGCGTCGCCTTGAGCCCTTCGGCAAGCGTGTCGGGGCGGATCATGATCAGCTCGACCCTGACCTTGCCGCGCTTCTCGAGCGCCGACTTCACCTCACCGACGTTGGCCTCGAAGGCCCAGCCGAGCACGTGCACCTCGAGAATCCCCGAGGCGAGCGCGTCCTGGACCGCGTCGTTGATCTGCTTGGCGGTGACGCGCCCCGAGAGCGGCCCGACCGAGATCGCGATCTTCTCCTTCTCGTTCTCCGCCACCGCGTGCACGAGCCCGGTCGCCCCCTGAATCGCGGCGTCCTTGCGGTAGAGGCGGCAGATCACCTCGATGTAGTTCTCCAGCTTCGCCGCCTCCCCGATCCCCGGCTCGCGGACGACGTAGCCCTTCCAGTCCTCGACCGAGTAGCGGCCGAGGGACATGACCTCGAAGGGGCCGCAGACGCGGATCGCGTCCTTGTCCACCTCGGGCTGGTCCACCAGCTCGACCTTCTCGGGCTCGAGGTCGTAGGCGAGGCTCTTCAGCGTGACGCGGTTGACCGTCTTGTAGAGGAAGTTGCCGGAGACCTTGCCGTTGCGGGTCTTGAAGTGCTCGAAGGTGCCGGAGATAAGCCGCTGGCGCGCGACGTTGATCGCGACGCGGGAGGTATCACAGGTGATCCAGCGGCGGCCGAGACGCTCGGCCGAGTAGGCGGTTGTGCCGGAGCCGCAGGTAGGGTCGAGGACGAGGTCACCAGGGTCGGTGGTCATGGCGATGCAGCGTTCGACGACCTTGGGGTTCGTTTCAACCGCGTACCGCTTTTCCCCAGCGTCAAAGCCCCACTTTGTGTCGTCCCAGATGTTGTTGAGTGCAACGAGGGGGTTGTACTCAAGCAGCAGCGGATACGACAGTTGCTTGCCTCGCACGAACACGGTGCCCCGTGTGACGAGCGCCCGCATCGCGTCCGGCGACACCTTCCAGTGGTGATTCGGCCCAGGGCTGTACGGCGTGCCATCGACTTCAATCTCCTGGCCACCTTCCTTTGTGGCGCCCTGGGACGTCAGCGGCCCATACCGACAAGGTTTCAGCTCCGCAGGAATAGCTCGTGGGTCCCTGAGTTCCTCGGTCGTCATTGGGCGGATCGTCCGGGTACGTGGGTCATACAGGTACTTGTACTCCTCCGCCCCGTCGCCGCCGACGGACCGCTGCTTGTAAACCTGCCGGTACCTGACGCACTGCTTGTCACGCGCGTACCACAGCAGGAAGTCGTTCGCCGTACCCAGTAACGAGGCTGACTGGAATGTGCTCTTCTGAAAGGCGATCACGCTCACGAAGTTGCTGGCTGCAAACACCTCGTCCATCAGCGCCCGAACAACGTGGACATTGGTATCGTTGATCTGCACGAAAATGGAGCCCGTCTCTGCCAGCACCTCCCGGCACAAGTAAAGCCGTTCCTGGAGATACGACAGGTACGAGTGAATCCCCAGCGCCCACGTATCCCGAAACGCCTTGATCGTCAGCACATCATCCGCCGCGTCCTTCTCGTCGTTCTTCGTCGAATCCACCCGCTGCTGGAAGTTCGAGTCGTACTTGATCCCGTACGGCGGGTCGATGTAGATCATCTGCACTTTGCCGCGCAGGTTCTCGTAGTGCAGCAGCGACTCCATCACGTGCAGCGAGTCGCCGCAGATGAGCTTGTTCTTCCAGCCTTCCTCGTGGGTGTAGAACTCGACGCGCTTGGCGCGGTCGCTCTCGCGCAGCGTCTTCTCGAGCTCGGCGAAGAGGTGCCCCTGCCGCGCCGCGCCCGACTTCTCCTCGGCCGCCTTCTTCGCTCGCTCGATGATCTGCGCGATGCGCGACTCGGAGACGATCTCGTTGCGCTGGAGCGGCAGCACCGGCACCTCGCGGCGGTTGCGCTTGCCGGCCCAGAAGAGCACCGGGTCGGCGGCCGGATCCATGTCCACCACCACCGGCCGCTCGTCGTCGGGGAGCTTGCCGACGTGGAGCGCCTTGCTCCAGCCGTTGTCCATCGGCAGCGTGACCACCAGCTCGTCGGCCGGCAGGAGTGGCGTATGTCCCGTCTCGGGCGTGCGCGGCTCCTTGATCTCGTCGAAGGTGTAGCGGGTGACCTTCTTTTCGGCTTTCGGTTTCCGAGGGACTCTCGCCATGTCGTACCTCTCTCCCGCTACCCGTTCGGCATCGCGGCGCGGCCCGCGGTGCACATGCCGAGGTAATCACATTTGCGACATTTCACGGGCTCCGCCTGAGGTGCGAGGCAGCCGCCGCGCAGGGCCGTCGCTGCCTCCCGCGTCCGGGCCTGCACGTCGGCCATGAAGTCATCGTCGACGGCACGCGGCTTGCGCCTGCACTCGTCGAGCTCGTAGATCTCGACCAGGTCCGGGCGGCGGCCGGTCAGCTCCTGGTAGCCGAGAGCGTAGGTGTGGAGCTGCATCTCGGTCACGTCCTCGGCCTGCGCACGGTCGTTGGACTTGAGGTCGACGATCGTGATCTCGTCGGTGTCCACGCGCCGGACTAGGTCGATGCGGCCGCTGATGCTCACGCCGTCGCCCAGGTTGATCTCCACCTGCTTCTCCGAGAACTCGATCTTGTCGAAGAGTTCGGCGTTGTCCTTCAGATAATCGCGCAGCACGCGCTCGGCCGACGCCTCGAGCGCCTGGCGCAGTGCTGGGTAGGCATAGGGCACGTGCAGGTGCGTGCCGACGAGGTCCGGCACTTCCGCAGGGTCCGCCACGTCGCCGCGGATTGCCCGTGCATGCACTTCCGCCAACGCGTCGTGCAGCGACTTGCCGTAGCCAAGCGCCTCGTGGATCGGTGCATTGAAGCCGTAAAGAACTCGCAGCTTGAACTGGTACGGACATTCGAAGAAGTACTTGAGGTCGGAGAAGGTGAAGACGACGTTCGCAACGCCCGCCCGCGGTTGCTGCTCGAGGTGCTTGCGGCCGGAGTAGTCGGGTGCTCTTCGTTTCACGTATCGAGAAGCGAGCACGTCGTCCCAGAACTCGGAAGCCTTGGCGTACCGGTTGTTCTTTCCTGCGATCGGAGCCCACGTCATCTGCAGGAACTTCTGGCTGCGCGTCATCGCGACGTAGAACAATCGCCGCTCGTCCTCGATGGTGCCTTCGAAGCGCGCCTGCCCTTGGATACCCTCGCGGGGCAGCAGGTGCCAGACTTTGCGCCCGCCGATACCGGCTGCAGGGAAGCGATTACGAAGGAGTGCAGGCACGAACACCACGGGCCACTGCATGCCCTTCGCCTGGTGGATCGTCATGATGCGCACGGCATCGGGGTTGGCGTACTGGTTGTCCTGTCCGCCCTCGGGGTAGGCGTTCTCCGCGCGATTACGCAAGAAACCCGCAAACGACGCGTATTTCTCCGCGGGCTTGGAGTGGAAATGGATCGCTTCGAAGTCGGAGATGAGCTGGCTGAACTTGCCTAGGTTGTAGAAGACGACCTCACCGCGTCCGCCGGGCACTCGGTCTTCGCGGAGCTCCGCTTCCTCGAGGAAGGCGAGGAAGACGCGCTGGATCGAGTACTCGCCCCAGCGCTGTTGGTCCGTGTCGGCAATCGCCGCCTTGGCCGCCATCGCGCCACGAACCGCCCGCTGCAACGCCGCAGGATCGAGCCCGAGTCGGGCCTTAGTCCACTTCTCTTCGAGAGCCGCTTCGTCGATCGCCTCACTGCCGATGAAGTAGAAGAGCTGGCGTGCTGCCTCGGCCTCGGCCGTGTCGAAGAGATTCGCCATGCCGGTGACGACGAAGGGGATGTCCGCCGCCTTGAGCGCTTCGATGATCGCCTCGCCGTTGGCCTTCACGCTGCGAAGCAGCACCGCCATGTCGGACCAGGAGAGCCCCCGCTCGCTCCCGCCTTCCGCAAATGCCACGCCACGTAACGCCCGCATGGTCTGGACGAGGTGCTGCGCCTCCTCAGTGGGCGTCTTGAAGGAAAGCGCGACAATGTCGCCCGGGTCGAAGGGCTGTGCGCTTGTCGGCTTCATCGCCTTGGTGAGGCGGCCCGTGTTCTTTTCGATGAACTCGCGCGCTGTCTCGACGATCCCCACGCTCGAGCGAAAATTCTCCTCGATCGCGATCTGGTCCACGTCGGGGTAGTGCTTGCTGAAGGTCAGGATGTTCTCGACGTCGCTCCCCCGCCACTGGTAGATGGTCTGATCGTCGTCGCCGACCACGCAAAGCCGTGCGCCCAGGTCGTGCAGCGACCAGACGATCCCTTCCTGGATGGGGTTCACGTCCTGGTACTCGTCGACGATCACGTACCGGATGCGCTCGGTAAGTCGCGAGCGGACGTCGTCGTCAGTAGCCAGAACTTCCACGGCGGCTTCGAGGATCGACGAATAGTCGAGGTAGTGGTGTTCATCGAGCAGCGCGCGGTAGTCATCGAGTGCGGCAACGATGGAGCAGTTCCGAAGTGCCGGCTCCTCGCGGTCGCTTTCGCGCAGGATCGACAGAGCAGCGAGGTAGTGCGCCGTATCCAGGTACCGCCTCAGCGGCGCGCCTCTCAGGTCGGTCGAGGTCGTGAGCCCGCTCTTCTCGCTGTTGCGATCGACGAATAGGCCCTGTTGAACCTCGTTCAGCACCTCGAACTTGAGGTACTTCGGAACCTCGCTCTTCAGCAGCTCCAGGCAGAAGGCGTGGATCGTGCCGACGAACATCTCGGCCATGCCGGGAATCTCGCCGAGCGCCTCGCGTGTACGCGTGACGATCCGTTCCTTGAGCTCCGCAGCCGCCTTGTCGGTGAAGGTGAAGGCGATGATGTTCTTGGGAACAAGCGAGTCGGGACGCCCGGGTGTCAGCAGGTGCACGACCCGGCGGGCGACCACCTCGGTCTTGCCTGAGCCGGCGCAGGCGATGAGCTGGAGATTGCGTCCGCCGTGTTCGATGGCCCTTCGCTGGGAGTCGGTGAGGTTCATCTTGCTCTGGGTTCACTCGCGTCGACAAATACTCAGCTCGTCGTCCGCCCGCGCCGGCGCGGGACCGCGATGAGGATCGCGCCGAGGATCGCCATGCTCACCACGCTCGCGAGGTAGGCCGGCCGCGCGAAGATCGCGGGCAGCGCGATGTCCCGGAAGGCGAGCGCCGCGAAGAGGATGCCGATGATCGCCTCGCCCGCGATCAGGCCCGAGGCGAGGAGGGTTCCGGTGTTGCCCACGAGGCTCTTCCGTTCGCCATCCCACGCCTCCCGCTCCGCGACCCGGTCGAGCAGCCCCTTGAAGAGCCCGCCGACGAAGATCGCGAACGAGGTTTCGATCGGCAGGTACATCCCCACCGAGACGAGCATCGGGCTCTTGACCTGCATCAGGATGAAGGCGAGCCCCATGAAGACGCCGACGAGGATCAGGATCCACTCCGTCTGCCGCTCCATGATCGAACGGGCGACGACCGCCATCAGGCTCGCCTGCGGCGCCGGGATCTTCGCCCCGCCGAAGCCGGCGTTGGTCTGCAGCAGCTCGTTCTGGACCTCCGGCGCGAGGGCGCGCACCTCGTCGAGGGCGTAGGTGCGGGCGGCGAGCGCGGCGTGCGCGCCCGTGTACTCGACGCTCGTCACCCCGCCCCGCTCCAGCTCGCCGAGCCGGTCGGCGACGGCGCCCTTGATGTCGCCGAGGTGGAGCACCGAGAGGACGAGGAACATGACGAGCGCGGCCGCGGTCACGCCGAGGATGTCGCCCGCCTGCATCCGCCACGGGGTGCAGCCGAGGATCTGCCCGGCCTTCAGGTCCTGCATCATCTCGCCGGCGACCGACACCGAGACGCAGGTGAACGCCGCGACCCCGAGCACGGCGGCGATCCCGGTCGCCCCCTCCATGCCGAGGAGCACCATCAGGAAGGCGGCGGCGATGAGCACCGTGACCGTGAGCCCGCTCGTCGGGTTGCTGGAGACGCCGATGATCCCCACGAGGTAGCCGGAGACGGCGGCGAAGACGAAGCCGAGGAGCAGCATCACGAGCGCCGAGACCAGCGCGACCGTGACGTTGCCCGCGAACCAGTGGAAGATGGCGATCATCACCGCCAGCACCACCCCGATTCCGGCCACCGCCCACTGGATCGGCAGATCGCGGTCGGTCCGCGGCAGCGCCCCTTCCGCCTCGCGGCGGGGCCGGAAGAGGTTGCCGAGCGAGCGGGAGATCCCCTCGACGAGGCTCTTGCGCATCTTGTAGAGGGTGTAGAAGGCGCCGACGAGCATCCCGCCGATCGCGATCAGGCGCACGTAGTCGCGCCAGACGCGCACGATCTCCTCCCCCCAGTTCGTGACCGCGGCGGTGTCGTGCCAGTGCAGGAAGAAGGCGATCGCCGGCGCGAGCAGCCCCCAGGCGAGCACCCCGCCGCTGAAGTTGATCCCCGCGAGCCGGGGGCCGATGATGTACCCGACGCCGAGGAACGCCGGGCTCGTCTCGGGACCGCGCACCACGAGCGCGCCGTGCCCGACCCGGAGCGTCGCCTGCCACTTCGCGGCGAGCACCCGGAGCTCCGTCAGCAGCGCGAAGAGGGCGCCGAGCCCCATGCCGCCGAGCAGGTAGCCCGAGCCTCCCTGCCCCTTCTGCCCCGCCTTGTGGATCTCGGCCGCCGCCACCGACTCGGGAAACGGCAGCTCCGCGTTGTCGACGAGCACCCGGCGGAGGATCGTGACGAACATGATCCCGAGCAGCCCGCCCGCGACCAGGATCACGGTCGAGACGAGGTAGTGGGAGGGGGTGAAGAACGGCTGCCAGATCCCCGCGATGAAGAACGCCGGGAGGGTGAAGATCGCCCCGGCGGCGACGTTGCCGCCGATCGAACCGACGGTGCGCGCGCAGTTCTCCTCGAGGATCGTCCCGCCGAGCGCCTTGATCACCGCCATCCCCACCACCGCCGTGGTGTAGGTGGCGGCGATCGTCATGCCGGCCTTCAGGCCGAGGTAGGCGTTGGCCGCCCCCATGAAGACCGCCATGATCACGCCGAGCGCGAGCGCGCGCGGCGTCGCCTCGCGCATCTCGACCTCGGCCGGAACGAACGGACCCGCCTGTTTCTGCGCCATCGGAAACCCCCGCTCTGGATTCTTCTCCCGCGCCCGCCGCGAGACCGGCCGATTCTACCCGCCGGATCACGCCGCTCCGAAACTCGAAGCGCGGGGGGAGCGTATGGGGACTCAGAGGCGACGTCCGCCCCACCCGTCAACAGGAGAGCATCATGACCAGAACCCGCCGTCCCCTACGCGCGCCGCGTGCCGCCGGCGTGCCCCTGTTCGCCCTTCTCCTCGTCCTGATCGCCGGCGCCTGGGGCGCTCCGGCTGCCAGCGCCAGCGAGGTGGTCCGCCACCTCGAGCACCGCGCCGTGCTCGCCCCGGAGACGCTCCTGGAGCTGGAGAACCTCGCTGGCAGGATCGAGATCCTCCCGGCCGCGGGGAACGAGATGGAGCTGCGGGCCACGGTGCACGCCGGCTCCGAAGCGCTCGCCGACCACCTCCGATTCGACGTCCAGCAGCGGAACGGCAAGCTGACCGTCGATCTCGGCTACCCGATCCGGAAACATACCGCCTACGTCTACCCCGGGCTCTACCCGGCGACGGCTTTCGGTTTCCTCGCGCCGCTGCGCACCAGGTACCACGACGAGCCGGTCACGATCCATCCGCAGCCCCGCGGCCGCGCGATCCTGCTCTGGGCCGATCTCTCGCTCGCGCTGCCCGCCGGCACCCGGGCCAGGATCAGGACCGCCGCCGGCACGATCGCTGCCGAGCGGGTGGCGGGCGACCTGCGGCTCGACACCACCAACGGCGCGGTCACCGTCCGCGACGGGGAGGGCTCCCTCGAGATCGACACCGGCAGCGGGTCGGTCGAGGTCCACTCCCACCGGGGCGCGATCGTGGCCGACACCGGCTCCGGAGCGGTCCGGCTGACCGATATCGAGGGCGACATCCGGGCGGATACCGGTTCCGGCGCGGTCCGGCTCTCCGGCATCGCGGGAAACGTCCGGGTCGACACGGGCTCCGGCTCAGTTCGGCTCACCGATGTCGCCGGCGACGTTCGCGCCGATACCGGCTCCGGGGCGATCGAGCTCGAAAGGGTCACGGGAGCCCTCGCCCTCGACACCGGCTCGGGGGGGATCCGCGGCCGGGCGCTCGTCGTCCGCGACGAGGTCGTCGCCGACACCGGCTCCGGGAGCGTCCTTCTCGAAGGCGATTTCTCCGCCGTCCGGCGCCTGGTCGTCGACACCGGCTCCGGCCGGGCCACCCTCCGGTTCGCCGGCGAGCCGCCCGCGCTCAGCTGCGAGATCTACGCCGGCTCGGGCGGCATCGACGTCGCCCTCCCCGGCTTCCAAACCCGGCGCTCCAGCCGCGGCCACCTCACGGGCACCATCGCCGACGGGAGCGCCGGTACCGCCCGCATCAAGACGGGCAGCGGCGGGATCACGATCCAGCCCGCGGGCTGAGGCGATCCCCCGCCGGCCCTTCCCCGGGGCCGCCACCGGCCGGACGGTGAGAGAATCCCTCCGGCCGGCCGGCGTGGCCGGCGGGCACGGACCGAGGCGGAAGGAGACGGCGATGGAGCTGGCGAGCGTGGAGCGCAGCATTCTGGTGGTGATCGACCTGCAGGGAAAGCTCGTGGAGATGGTCCACCGGCCCCGGCTGGTGATGGCCGCCACGAAGCGCCTGCTGCGGATGGCCGATCTCTTCGGGGTGCCGGTGATGCTCACCGAGCAGTACCCGCGCGGGATCGGGGGGACGAACCCCGAGCTGCTCGCGCTCTTCGACAGCCTCGCGGTGCCGAAGCGGAAGTTCGAGAAGACCGCGTTCGGCTGCTTCGCCGAGCCCGGCTTCACCGAGCTGCTGCGCGAGCTGCGCCCCGGGCTCGAGCCGGGAGAGATCCAGCTCGTGGTCGCGGGCATCGAGGCCCATGTCTGCGTCATGCAGACGGTGCTCGCGGGGTGTGCCCAGGGGTTCCCCGTGCAGGTGGTCTGGGAGGCCGTCTCCGGCCGCGGCGCCGAGCACCGGGAGCTGGCGCTCGTCCGCATGCGGCAGGCCGGCGCGCAGATCACCAGCCTCGAGTCGGTCGCCTTCGAGTGGGCGGTCCACAAGGACCACCCCTCGTTCAAGGCGCTCAGCAGCCTGTTGAAGGAAGGTCAGCTCGGCGGCGACGCCGGGTAGTCGCCGCGCGGGTCGCGGGGCTTTAGGGAACGCCGGCGATCTCCGGCTCCTCGTGCGGCCGGCGGCGTTCGGTCACCGCGGCGGCGACGAGGATCACCACGTTCCAGAGATTCCACCAGATCACCGTCTTCCACGACGGCCAGGCGATCACCGCGAGGTAGTTGCCGATCCCGATCAGCAGCATCCAGGTGACCACGCTGCGTCCCTTGAGCTGCGGCAGGCGGATCGTCGAGACCATGAGCAGCGCCATCACCACCACGAGGAACGCGGTCGCGTGGGCGGTCATCGCGTCGCGCATCAACACCGCGGCCATCAGGTAGGCGGCGCCGATCGGGATCGGCGCCCCGAGCGTGCGACGGTCCTTCTCGTGCGCGTCGGAGAGCAGGTTGAAACGGGCGAGACGCAGCACCCCGGCCAGGAGGAAGGCCACCGCGACCACGACCCCGGCCGTCCCGAGCTCGTGCAGGATCGCGAGATAGACGAGCAGGGCCGGCGCCGCCCCGAACGAGATGGCGTCCGAGAGGCTGTCGAGCTGCTGCCCGAAACGGCTCGTGGCCTTCAGCAGCCGTGCGAGGAGACCGTCGAAGAGGTCGCAGAAGAGCGCGATCAACAGCAGATGGACGGCGGTATCGAAGCGGCCCTGCGCGGCGGCCAGCATCGAACAGAAACCGATGGCGATGTTCGTCCCGGTGATCAGGTTCGGGATCAGGAAGCGGCTCGAGCGCGGGATCCGGGGCACGGCGGAACGCTACTCCATTCCGGCGGCGGGCGCCAGCGCTCAGGCGTGGGCGTGGAGCCAGCCGAGGACCTGCCCCTCCAGCCCGGCCGGCCCGGGCAGCCCGAGGTCGAGGGAAGCGGGGAAATGGACGTGGCCGCCCCGTTCCGACCAGCGCCATTCGAGCCCGGGAGGCCGGGACGCGAACGCGCCGGCGAGGGTCGCCGCCGGCACCATCGGGTCGTGCCGAGCGCTCACCAGGAGCGCCGGGCGCCGGAGCGCTCCGAGACGCGGCCCGACGCTCATCCGGGCGTAGTAGTCCGCCGCGTCGCGGAAACCGAAGCGCGGCGCCACCACCAGATCGTCCCACTCGCGAATCCTGCGCACCCGCCGGGCTCGCGCGACCGGCACCGGCACCGGCCGCCGGGCGGCCACCGCGGCGTAGATCTCGTTCAGATGGCCGAGCAGGTAGCGCCGGTACGGCCAGCGCGCCGGCGCGTCGATGGCGTCGGCGCCCGCCGCGAGGTCGAGCGGCGCACAGACGGCCGCGCCGGCCCGCACCCGGGGGTCGGGCGCCTCGGTGAGGTAGCGCAGCACGAGGTGCCCGCCGAGCGAGTAGCCGAGCAGGAAGATCCGCTCGAAATGCGCCACCCCGGAACTCGCGAGCGCCGCCTCGAGGTCGGCCGTGAGCCCGGCGTGATGGTAATCCTCCCCCCTCCGGTCCGCACCGCGCAGATCGAGCCGGAGGGTCGCGAACCCCGCCGCGGCCGCGGCCCGGGCGGCGGTGCGCAGGTACGGGCTCGCCACGGAGCCGCCGAGGCCGTGCACGAGCAGCAGCAGCCGGTCCGCCTCGGGAGGGCCGCCGAGGAGGCCACCGAGGCGCACGCGCCCGGCCACGGGGTCCTCGAGCAGCGTAGTCCACGGCCGCGCGGCGGGGACCGGCGGCGGCGCGAGCGCCGCCCGCAACTGGCCGGAGAGAGTCCAGAGATGCCCCGCGAACGGGCGGACACGAACGCTGGCCGGGGCGCTCACTCCGGCATGCGGAGGTCGAAGAGCATCTCCGGCTGCGGCGCGGCGAAGAGGAAGCCCTGGGCGAGCGGCACGCCGAGCTCGCGCAGCGTGTGGTACTCCTCCACGCGCTCGACGCCCTCCGCGATGATGCGGGAATCGATCTTCGTCGCGAGGTTGGCGAGGCTTTCGAGGAGGCCCTGCTTGATCCGGCTCTGATGGATGTCGCGCACCAGCGAGAGATCGAACTTCAGGTACTGCGGTTCGACCTCGGCCACCGCCTGCAGCGACGCGTAGCCGGCCCCGACGTCGTCGACCGCGAACTGCACGCCATCCGTGCGCAACCTCTCCACCGCCGCCAGCACCTCCCGGTTGCCGGCGATCGCCACCCGCTCGGTGACCTCGACGACGAGGTTCTCCGGGGCGAGGCCGACGGATGCGAGCAACTCACGCTGCTCCGGACCGAGGAGGTCGGGGTCGCAGAGCCCGCGGGCCGAGGTGTTGAGGAAGAGCTTCCGTTCGCTGCCGAGCACCCCCGCGCCCCGGATCGCCGTCGTCCGGCAGAGCCGCTCGAGCTCGACGATCTGATCGGTCTCCTCGGCGAAGCTGAAGAGCATCTCCGGGCTCTCGAAGAGGTCGCCGCTGGGACTCGCCGAGAGGGCCTCGAAGCCGTGCACGCCGCCGTCGGCGAGCGCCACGATCGGCTGATAGCGGACGAAGATCCCGTCGACGGCGAGGATGCGGCGCAGCTCGTTGAGACGCAACGTCTGCTGCTGATCGCGCTCCCGGCGACAGATGGCGGGCGCCTCGTCGACCGCCTTGTAGATCGCGCGCTCGATCCGGGTCGTCGGCTCGTAACGGATCGGTACCGTCGCGCTGTGGATGCCGAGACCTCGCGGCCGTTCCGAGTCGAACTGCACCCAGAGATCTTCGGCTAGCCTCGCGAGCAGACGGTCGCGAGCCCGGTCGAGCCGATGCTTGATCTGCCCCGTACCGACCGGCGCCCCGAGGAAGATGAGAAACTCGTCGCTGCGCACGCCCGCGATGCAGGTCAGATCGTGCTCCTTGAGCACCTGGGGGGCTGCCCGTTGGATGGTCGCGGCCAGCTGCCGCAGCAGCCCGTCGTAGGTCTCCCACCCGAAGACCTCCTCGATCCGTTCCTCGCTGCGCAGATCGAAGAAGACGAGACCGACCGTCTCTCCGGACTCCAGCCGGCGGCGGACCGGCTCGAGGACCGCCGGCAGGGTGGGCAGGCCGGTGGCGGGATCGTGGAGGCAGGCCCGGAGCTTGAGGAGCTCCGCGCGGGCTTCGCGCAGGCGGGGATCGTCGCTCACGGGTTCTCCGCTCTGCCTTCGCCGAGAATCGACTCGATGCGCGCGACGACCTCCTCGATCGCGACCGGTTTGGCCAGGTAGTCGACCGCCCCCTCCTGGAGGCCACGGATCCTGTCACGCGGCTCGGCCCGCGCCGAGAGGATCACCACCGGGACCCGCTGGGTCGCCTCGTCGAGCTGGAGGAGCTTGAGCACCTCCCAGCCGTCCATGTCGTGCATCATGATGTCGAGGAGGATGAGGTCGGGAAGCTTCTCCTGCGCCAGCACGAGCGCTTCCATGCCGCCGGCGGCGGTGCGGACCGCGAAACCGTGCCGCGTGAGGAGCACCGCCAGCATCTCGCGCACGTCCAGCTCGTCGTCGACCACCAGCAGCTGGCGAGCAGGCTTCATCGGCGCTCTCCTTCCGCCCCGGATCCCACGGCCACCGTGCCGCCCGGCGGCGCCCCGGAATCCGCTGCCCCCGATTCTAGGCTTTCGCCCGGGGTCAGGCGAGCCACCACCGCCGCGACCTCAGCGGCCGCCGCCGCGAGCGGTACCACTTCGTCCGCGCCGCGATGCCGGGCGAGCCGGACCTCGGCGGCCCGCGCCCGGGCCACGACACGACAGCCTGCGAGCGGCCCGGCCGGCCCCAGGAGATCGAAGGCATCCCCGTCCGGAAGCAGGCGGGAGAGCAGCACCACGGCCGGGCGCTGCACGGCCAGGTACTCCCTCACCGCGGCTTGCGTGGCCACCCGATCGAGCCCGAGGCCGCTCGGCGCGAGCGCCGCCATGAGCCGGTCGAGGAACTCGCTCTCGCCGCCGATCGCGAGCACGCGCCGCGTCGAAACGGCGGCGGCGGGCCCCGGTTCCGCAAACGGGAGGAAGAAGCGGAAGCGGCTTCCCTTCCCCGGGCTGCTCTCCACCTCGATCGCCGACCCATGAGCCTCGAGGAGCTCCCGCACGATCGAAAGCCCCAGCCCGAGACCGCCGTACCGGCGGCGGGTCGAGGGGTCGGCCTGATAGAAACGATCGAAGATCCGCCGGCGCTCCTCCTCGTCGAGGCCGATGCCGGTGTCCTCGACGTCCACCTGCGCCGCGTTTCCGCGCCGACGAAGACGCACCACCACCGAACCGTCGGCAGGGGTGAACTTCAGGGCGTTGTCGAGGAGGTTGACGACGACCTGACTGATGCGGAGCTGATCGCCGAGCACGAGCGGCAGCTCTTCGGCCTCGATCTGGAGTGATGCCGCCTCCGGGCGCGCCACGCGGAGCGTCGCCACCTCCTCCTCGACCAGCGTACGAAGATCGAAGGGACGCGGCACCAGGGTGAGGGTCTTCTCGTCGAACCGGGCGGTGGTGATCAGCTCCTCGATCATCTTCAGCAGACGCCCGAGATTGCGCCGCATGACGGCGAGCGCCGCCACCTGGCTCGCCGCGAGCGGCCCCAGGAGCCCGGTGCCGAGCGCCTCGGTGTACCCCTGGACGGCGGTGAGCGGCGTGCGCAGCTCGTGGCTCACGTTCGCCAGCAGGTGGGTGCGGAGCCGCTCGAGCTCGCTGAGCTCCTGGTTGGCGGCCTGCAGCACGCGGTTCGAGGCCTCGAGGTCGGCGATCGTCTCCGCGAGCCGCGCCGCCATCCCGTTGAACGCCGTCGCGAGGGTCTCGAACTCGTCCCGGGTCGAGAGCGCGATCCGTTCGTCGAGACGGCCGGCGGCGATCGCTTCGGCCCCCCGCCGCAGCTCCTCGAGCGGGCGGAGGCTGCTCCTGGCGAGGCCGGCGGCGAGGAGCACCCCGAGCCCGAGCGCGATCGCGGTCCAGGCGCCGATCCGCCGCGCCGCCGCCCGGGTCGCCACGCGCAGGCCGCCGTAGCTCGCCTCGAGCACGAGCGTGTACCGGTGCCGGCCCCACTCCTCGACGTACGGCACCACGACGCGGAACCGCTGCTGCCCGCCAACGCCCTCGGTCGGTCCGGAGACGATCTCGAAACCCCGGATCTGCGCGAGCAGCTCCCCCGTCGCCGGTGCCCGTGCCAGCGGGAAGAGCTCCGGTACCGCGAACTCCCGGAGGTCGAAGCCCACGTTGCCCGTCACGTCGTAGAGCCGCATCTCGGCCACTTCGGGGGCGAGCGCGTGCAGGCGGCGGGCGACCTCTCCCAGCTTCGGCCGGCCGCTCGCGGCATAGGCGTCGTACGCGGTGGCGAGCGGCTCCACCGCCAGGGTGCCGAAGGCGACGGCACGTGCCTCGATCTCCGCCCGCAGCGAGCGCGCGGTCTCGATGACGAAGACGTAGGCATTCCCGGCGAGCACCAGCGCGAGCAGCGTCGAGATGGCGAGGATGAACCGCAGCCGCAGTCCCATCCATCGCCGCGGCCGGAGAATCAGGCGATCGAAGCGGCGAACGCCCTGGCGCTCAGGGTCGGGGTGCGAACCCGATCTCGGTGACACTGATGCTCCCGTCCAGACGAGGTTTCCACCGCAGATCCCGCCGGATCCCGTATTCGTCTCGTGGCACCAGAAGCGGAACGAGGCCGTTCGCTCCCATGACCTCCCGCATCACGCGCGTGAGCAGGGCCCGGCGGGCGGTCATCTCGCCCGCGACCGACGCGGTCTGGATGAGCTCGGCCAGGCCCGGAATCGGAGGGTTGCCGGCCGCCGGACGGCCATCTCGGATGCGGACCATCGAATCGAACAGGTCGCTCGCATCCCCGGAGGTGCAGGCGTAGCTGCCGTAATAGAGCTTCACGCCACCCCCCTGCAACGCGTGGTAGAGGACCTCCCAGGGCATCGGCTGCGGCTCGACCGCGAAGCCGAGGCGCGCGAGCTGGCGCACGATCGGCTCCACCTCCACGCCGGCCCGGTGGGTGAGACGCAACGGCGTCCCGGGAACGATGCCCGCGGCGGCGAGCAGGGAGCGAGCCCGCTCGAGATCGAATGGCGGCGGCCGGTACTCCGGGTCGTAGCCGAAGACGTTCGGCCCCACCATCTGTCCCGCTGGCGTGCCGAGGCCGGCGAGGAGCTCGCGCACGAGCTCTTCGCGATCGAGACCGATCTGGATCGCCTCGCGTACCCGGGGATCGGAAAACGGCGGCTCGCTGCGCAGCAGCCGGAGGTAGTTGACGAGGAGGGAATCGCGTCCGACGAGCCGTGTCTGATGGGAGGTCCGGACCGCTGACCGCAGCGTCGAGGAGAGATCCTGGATGAGATCGAACCGTCCCTCGAGGAGCCCGCTCACCCGGACTTCCGCATCGGGTTCCAGATGAAACGTCACCGCCGGAGCCTCCGGCGGGCCCCGCCAGTGCCGGTCGTGTGGTGCCAGCTCGATCGCGCCGGGGCGCCGCGCGACGAACCGGAACGGGCCGGTTCCCACCGGGGTGGAGATCAGGTCGGGGGAATCGGCGGGAACGATCATGACCTGAGCCAGCTTGTTGAGCAGGATCGGATACGGCAGCCGCGTCCGGACCTCGACCGTCTCCGGGTCCTGGGCGCGCCACGAGTCCACCGCCACCAGGATGCTTTCCTGCTGGCTCTGCGGGTGGTTCCGGACACGATCGAAGCTGGCGAGCACATCGCGGGCGGTCAGCCGCCTGCCGTCGTGGAAGAAGACGTCCTCCCGGAGCCGGAAGACCCAGGTCAGGTCGTCCGGGCTCTCCCAGCTGCTCGCGAGCGCCGGCAGCAGGCTCATCTCGGCGTCGAAGCCGACGAGCCCCTCGTAGATGTTCGAGAGGATCGAGGCCGCCACCAGATCCAGATGCAGATGTGGGTCGAGCGCCACCGGCTCGGCCGGCAGGGCGATATGGAGGGGACGGACGGGTGCCGCGGGAACCGGAGCCTCCCGACAGGCCAGCCCGAACACCCCACCCCCGATCGCCAGCGCCACGGCGGCAACGCGCGACAGCGATCCGGAACGACAGCAGGACGTGAGCACCTGCGGCGAGTCTATCCCGCCGCGGCGGCTTCCGAACCTCCTCACCGGGAAGCCCGCCGCGGCTCGTCGAAGGTGACCGTCAGCTCGAGGCGTCCCGCATCCCGCTCGACGACCGCGACCACCTGCTGCCCGGGCCGGGAGCTGCGCAGGACGTAGGTGAGGTCGTTGAGATCCCGGATCTCCCGGCCGGCGAGCCGGACGAGCCGGTCTCCCTTCCGGATACCCGCCGCCGCGGCGGCGCTGCCGGGACGGACCGCGGCGAGCAGGACGCCCGGCCGGCCCTCCTCGGTATCGCTGAAGTCGGGAACCGTCCCCAGCGAAGCTCCGGATGCCCGCACATCCCCGGCCGGCAACGGCGCCGGTACCTCCCGGTAGGTCAGTGCCGGATCGTTTCCGGGCAGGTTGAGAACCGTCTCCGCCACCAGCGCCGCCACCCGCGCTCCCCCCGCGGCGTTGATCGTCGCCGCGACGTCGCTCGGCCGGTGGTAGTCGTCGTGCGTGCCGGTGAAGAAGTGGAGCACCGGGATCCCGGCTGCGTAGAAAGGCGTCTGATCCGACGCGCCGTAGCCGTCGCCGGAGAGCGCGCAGCGCAGAGCGAGCCGGGTGCAGAGCGGAGCGATCACCTCCGGCCACTCCGCCGCCGATTCCGAGCCCAGGACCGCCAGCCGGTTGCCGCGCAGCCGGCCGACCATGTCCAGGTTCAGCATCGCCACGATCCCGTCGAGGCGCAGCCCGGCCGGCGGCGTCCGGGTGAAGGCGTGCGCGCCGAGCGCGCCCATCTCCTCGGCGGAAAACGAGACGAAGAGCACGTCGCGGGTGAGCTCTTCCCGGCGCCGGGAGAGCTCGCGCGCGACCTCCAGGAGCGCCGCCACCCCGGAGGCGTTGTCGTCGGCGCCATGGTGGATCGCCCGCTCCTCGGGCACCATCGATGCCGCCCCGCCGTAGCCGAGGTGGTCGTAGTGGGCACCGACCAGCACCACACCCGGACGCCGGCGCGCTGCCGGCGCGGCGAGCCTCGCGACGAGGTTGTGGGTCGGCTTGCGGACGGTCGAGAGCGCCACCTGGAGCTCGACCTCCCCCGCCGGGGCGGCGAGCAGCCGCTGGGCGAGGGCGGACGTGATCGCGGCGCTCGGGATGCCCGCGTCCCCCTTCTCATCGGCCTGCAGCCGCGGCAGCGGCGCCTCCGCGAAGCTCTCCGCCGCCGCTCCCGCGTCCGGCAGGTCGGCCACGAGCATTCCGGCCGCGCCATGCTCCCGGGCGTTCCAGGCCTTGTAGCGAAGGTCGCCGTACCGGCGCTCGGGCTCCGGCGCCGCAAACGCCTCGCCGGCGGGCACGAAGCGGCGTACGAGCACGATCCGGCCGCTGACGTCGAGCCCCTCGTAGTCGTCGTGCCCCAGCTCCGGGGCGCTCACCCCGTGCCCGGCGAAGACCACCGGGGCGGTGACGGCGGCCTGCGCCGGCGAGAAGGCGAGGGGGACGAACTCGTTCCCGGCGACGGTGTACCTGTCGCCGTCGATGCCGAGGCCGCTCTCCTCCCCCGCCGTCACCGCCACCGTCACCGCCAGCTCCTGCCGGAAGCTCCCCTCGACCCCGGCGGGTTCGAGGCCGAGCTCGCGAAAGCGCTGCTCGATGTAGCTCGCCGCCGCCTCGATCCCCGCGGTGCCGATCCCCCGCCCCTCGCGCTCGTCGGCCGCGAGCCAGGCCACGTCCCGCGCGAAGCGGTCGGCCGGCCCTTCCTGGATCTCCGCCTTCCCCTCCTCCACCCAGCGCGCCACGAAGACGTTCGTCTCCCCCGGCTTCTCCTGGTTGCGGTTCGAGGAGAAGGCGAGGCGGCTGCCGTCGGGGGAGAAGATCGGGAAGCCGTCGAAGCTGGGCGCGGTGGTGATCCGCTCGAGGCCGCTGCCGTCGACGTTGATCGCCCAGATGTCGAACTCCCGGCCGTCCGGGTCGCCGAGGTTCGAGGAGAAGAGGATCCGTTCGCCCGAAGGGTGGAAGAACGGCGCGAAGGAGGCGGCGCCGAGGTAGGTGATCTGCCGCGCTTCCGTGCCGTCGGCGTTGGCGACCCAGAGCTCCATCCGGCTCGGGCGCACCTTGTCTTCGGCGAGCAGCCGCCGGTACTGCGCGAGCTCTTCGCCCTGCGGACGGGAGGCGCGCCAGACGATCCGCGAGCAGTCGGGAGAGAAGAACGCGCCGCCGTCGTAGCCCGGCTCGTGGGTGAGCCGCAGCAGGTTGCCGCCGTCGGCGTCCATCCGGTAGAGCTCGAGATCGCCGTCGCGCGTCGAGGTGAAGACGATCGAGCCGTCCCGCCGGCAGACGGTCGCTTCGGCGTCGTAGAACTCGTTGTCGGTCAGCCGCACGAGATCACTCCCGTCGAGGCGCGCGCTGTAGAGCTCGTATTCGGGATAGAGCGCCCAGACGTACCCCGCGCGCTGATCCGGCGGCGCCGGGCAGGCTTCGCCGGCATGGTGGGTCGAGGAGAAGAGGATCCGCTCGCCGGCCGGGAAGGTGTAGTAGGCGCAGGTGGTGCGGCCGGTGCCCGTGGAGACGAGCCGTACCTCCCCGGGCTCGTCGACCGGCAGCCGGAAGATCTGATCGCAGCCGTACGGCGGCCGGGTCGACTGCATCACGAGCTCGCGCCCGTCGGGCGACCAGTACGCCTCGGCGTTCTCGCCGCCGAAGGTGAGCTGGCGCAGGTCGGTGAGCCGCCACTCCCCCGGGGCGCGCAGGTCGCCCCGAACGGGCGCCGAGACGAGCACGGCGAGAGCGGCAACGAGAGCAAGCGAGTATGGTTTCATCGGGTGTGGCCCTCCGGAATCGATACGGTTCGACAGGGGGTGCCATGCTACCCCAGCGTCTTTGACAGCCGCCCACGGCGCCGCTATTCTCGGCGTCCGTTCGGATCCCTTCCCTTTCCGGACGGCCCCGTTCGGAATCCGAGATCGCATGCGCCACCACGTCACCACGCTGTCGTTGACCCTGTTCCTGCTCGCTGGCGCCGCGGGTGCCGAAGCCCCGCCGCCGCTCACCCTCGCGCGCGCCCTCGAGATCGCGCGCGCCGGCAACGAGGTGGGAGCGATCGCCGCCGCCCGGCTCGAACGCGCCGAGGCGGCCCGGCACCTCGCGATCAGCCAGCTCGTGCCGGGTCTCTCGCTGACCAGCGTCTATACCCGCCGCGCCCGCGAGGTGAGCCGGCGGGTCGGTGACGACAACGTCACCATCCAGGCTCGCGACGCCCTCAACGGCACCCTGGTGCTCGACAGCGTCCTCTTCAACGCCCGCTCGATTCCGGGGATCCGCGCCGCCAGCCGGGCGCTCGCGGCGCAGCGGTTCGACTCCACGGAGCTCGAGCGGGCGCTCGCCTTCGAGGTCGGCACCACCTTCCTCGCGGTGCTCTCCGCCGAGCGGCTCCACGAGGCGGCGGCGCGGCGGGTCGAGGTGGCCACCCGGACCGCCGAGGATGCCCGCATCCGCCTCGACGCCGGGCTCGCGGCCCGCAACGAGCTGACCCGCTCGGAGCTCGAGCTCGCGAGCGCGCGGCTCGCCGAGACACAGGCCACCAACGCGGTGCGCACCACGCGGCTCGCCCTCGGCCTGCTGCTCGCGACGCCCGTCGAAGGGCCGCTCGTCGAGCCCGAGCCGTTCGCCGAGCCGGGGCGGGACGCGAGCGCGCTCGCCGAGCGCGCCATCGCCAGCAGCGGAGAGCTGCGGGCGCTCGCCGAGCGCGTCGAGGCGGCCCGCCAGCGCGCCCTCGTTCCCGCGCTCGGCTTCGTGCCCACCCTCGATCTGCGCGCCATCTACCGCGGCACCAACGAGGCCGGCCTCTCGGGCCGCGAACGCGACTGGAGCGCGGCGATCACCCTCGGCTGGTCGCTCTTCGACGGCGGCCGGCGCCGTGCCGAGCGGGTGATGGCCGAGGCCGACCTGCACGAGGCGGAGCTCACGCTCGCCCGGCGCTGCCGCGAGGTGGCGGCCGCCGTGGAGCGCGCGCTCAGCGACCTCGAGACCGCCGGCGCCGCGCTCGCCCAGGCCGAGGTGCGGGCCGAAGTCGCGCGGCAGAACGCCGAGGAGGTCGGCGAGCGCTTCGCGCAGGGCCTCGCGTCGGGGCTCGAGCAGGCGGACGCCCTCGTCTCCCGCTTCGAAGCCGAGGCCGAGCTCGCCCGCCAGGGGTTCGCGCTCCACGTCTCGCAGCTCCAGCTGCTCCAGGCCCTCGGCGAATGGCCATTGTCCTCCTCCCCTTCCGAGCCTTCCGCTCCTGAGGTCGCGTCATGAAGCATCCGGCGATCGGTTCGTTCGCTGCCCTCCTGCTCACCCTCCTTCTCTCCGCCCTGACCGGCTGCGACGGCAAGAGCGCGCCGGCCGGTGGCAAGGCGGCCCGCAGCGAGGTGCGCTACCCGGTCGAGCTCCAGACGGTCACCGCACGGCAGGTCGAATACACCGTCAGCGCCGTGGGGTCCGTCGAGGCGTTCGAGCGGGTCGAGGTCACCGCCCGGGTCCCCGGGGCGATCGAGCAGGTGCGGTTCGCCGAGGGCGACATCGTCAGCCCCGAGCAGGTCCTCGTCGAGATCGAACCGGCTCGCTACCGGCTGAGCGTCGAGGCCGCCCGCGCCACCCGCGAACGCGCCGAGGCGGCGCTCGCCGAGGCCAAGGCCGGCCTCGCCCGCCGCGAGGCGGTCAACCAGCGCAACCCCGACCTCGTCCGCGCCGAGGACGTCGACGCCTGGCGAACCCGGGTGGCGATGGCCGAGGCCGACCTCGCCCAGGCCCGCGCGGCGCTCGCGCTCGCCGAGCTGAACCTCCGCGACGCGCTGGTGCGGGCGCCGGTCTCCGGAGTGATCCAGACGCGCAGCGCCCAGACCGGCCAGTACGTGCAGGCGGGCGCGGTGCTGGCGACGCTGCTGCGCCGGGAGCCGCTCCTGCTCCGTTTCCAGGTCCCCGAACAGGACGCCGCGGCGCTGCACTCCGGGATCACGGCACGCTTCCGGGTGCGCGAAGCGCAGACGCCGTACCGGGCGACGATCATCCACGTCGCCGACGCCGCCGATGCGAGCTCGCGGATGGTCGAGATCACCGCGCGGATCGACGATCCGGCGCGCGCCGGCCTCCGCCCCGGGGTCTTCGCCGAGGTGGTGGTCCCGGTCGGCGACTCCGCCACCGCGCCGGTGATCCCCCAGACCTCGATCCGGCCGAGCGAGCGGGGCTTTCTCGCCTTCGTGGCCGAGGACGGGCTCGCGCGCGAGCGGATCCTCACCCTCGGGCTGCGCACCGCCGACGGTCTCGTCGAGGTGCGCAACGGCGTCCAGCCGGGGGAACGGCTGATCATCCGCGGCTCCGAGGCGCTCAGCGACGGGGTGAAGATCGTCGAGGGCGGCGGGGCGATCGTCGAAGGCCCGGGACGCGGGGGCGCGGGACGCGGCAACTCCGGGGAGTCGTCGCGATGAAGCTCACCGACGTCTGCATCGAAAGGCCGGTCTTCGCCTGGATGCTGATGGCGGCGACCATCCTCTTCGGGGTGGTCGCCTTCACGCGGATCGGCATCAGCCAGTTCCCGGACGTCGACTTCCCGACGATCAACGTCTCGGTGGCCTGGGAGGGCGCGGCACCCGAGGTGATCGAGAACGACATCGTCGAGGTGCTCGAGGAGGCGCTCGTCCAGGTCGAGGGGGTGCGCAACATCAACTCCGTCTCCCGGCAGGGGAGCGCCTCGATCACCCTCGAGCTCGACATCGAACGCGACGTCGACCTCGCCCTCCAGGATGCCGCGACCAAGGTCTCGCAGGCGCAGCGGCGCCTGCCGCGCGACATCGACCCGCCGGTCGTCTCGAAGAGCAACCCGGAGGACCAGCCGATCCTCTGGATCACGCTGACCGGCCCCTTCCCGCGGCAGGTGCTCGCCGACTACATGCGCTACCGGGTGCGCGAGCGTCTCCAGACCGTGCCCAACGTGGGCGAGATCATGCAGGGCGGCGCCATCGAGCGGAACGTGCGGATCTGGCTCGACGCCTCCCGGCTCGACGAGAAGGGTCTCACCGTGGTGGACGTCATCGGCGCCCTCCAGCGCGAGCATGTCGAACTCCCCGCGGGCCGCCTCGAGACCTCGGGGCGCGAGGTCAACGTGCGCGTCCTCGGCGAGGCGATCGACCTCGACACCCTGCGGCGGATCGCCATCCGCGAGCAGGCCGGCGGCATCACCTATCTCGAGGACGTGGCGCTGGTCGAGGACGGTTTCGAGGACATCCGCCGGATGTCGCGCGTCAACGGCGAGCCCGCGCAGGGGATGGGGATCAAGAAGCAGCGCGGCAGCAACGCCGTGGCGGTGGCGACCGCGATCCGGGCCGAGATGGCACGGATCCAGGAGACGCTCCCGAAGGGGATGGAGCTGGGGATCAACTTCGACTCCACCCGCTTCATCGAGGAGTCGGTGCGCGAGATCCAGCTCGAGATCCTGCTCGCGGTCCTCCTCACCGCGCTCGTCTGCTGGATGTTCCTCGGCTCGATCTCGAGCACCCTGAACGTGGTGCTCGCGATCCCGATGTCGCTCTTCGGCACGATCGCCGTCATCTACTTCCTCGGCTACACGCTCAACACCTTCACCCTGCTCGGCCTGGGCCTGGCGGTGGGGATCGTCGTCGACGACGCGATCATGGTGATGGAGAACATCTTCCGTCACGGCGAGATGGGCAAGAACCCGGTACGCGCCGCCCAGGAGGGGACGCGGGAGATCACCTTCGCCGCCCTCGCGGCGACGCTCGCGGTGGTGGCGATCTTCATCCCGGTGGTCTTCATGAAGGGGGTCATCGGCCGTTTCTTCCTCCAGTTCGGCGTCACCCTCTGCGTCGCCGTGCTGCTCTCCTATCTCGAGGCGATCACGCTCGCGCCGGCACGCTGCGCGCAGATGCTCAGCTTCGGCCGCGAGGGGCGGAGCCGCGTCGGCCAGCTCGTGGACCGCGGCTTCTCCTGGCTGGAGGAAGTCTACGGCCGCTCGCTGCGCCGGGCGCTGCGCTGGGCGGGGGTCGTGCTCGCCGGCGGCGCCCTGCTCTTCGTGGTCTCGCTGCTCGTGATGCGCGCGCTGCCGCGGGAGTTCGTGCCGCCGCAGGATCAGAGCCGGCTGATGGTCCGCCTCCAGACCGCGGTCGGCTCCGACCTCTCCGAGACCAACCGCCTCTATCAGCGCGCCGAGGAGTTCCTCCTCTCCCGCCCCGAGGTCGAGCGGATCTTCGGCACCGTCGGCGGCTGGGGCGGCAACGTCAACAGCGGCTTCCTCTTCGTGACCCTGGTGCCTCCCGGGGAGCGGCAGCTCGGACAGCGCGACTTCATGAGCCTCCTGCGGCGGGAGCTCAACGCGATCCCCGGCCTGCGGGCGGTCATCCAGGACCCCTCCCAGCAGGGCTTCACCGCGCAGCGCGGCTTCCCCGTGGAGTTCTCCGTGCGCGGTTCGGACTGGGATCAGCTCATCGAGGTCAGCCAGGAGGTGATGGCCAAGCTCCGGGAGACCGGCACCGTGGTCGACCTCGACACCGACTACCAGCTCGGGATGCCGGAGCTGCGGGTCTTCCCCGATCGCGCCCGGGCCGCCGATCTCGGCGTCTCCGTCGAGCACGTCGCCGCGACCCTGAACGCGCTCGTCGGCGGCGTGCGGGTGGGCAAGTACTCGACCGGCGGGCGGCGCGTCGACGTGCGGATGCGCCTGCTCGCCGATCAGCGGGCCCGGCCGGAGGATCTCTCGCGGCTGCGCGTGCGAACCCGGGGCGCCGAGCTCGTGCCGCTTTCGTCGCTCGTCACCACGGAAGAGAAACCGGCGCTGCAGGCGATCTACCGGCGCGACCGGGAGCGGGCGATCACCGTCTACGCCAACGTCGCCCCCGGCGCCTCGCAGGACAAGGCGCTCGCCGCGGTGCAGGCGCTCTCCCGCGACATGCCGCTCGGCACCCGGCTGGTGCTCGGCGGCGCCAGCGTCGAGTTCCAGCGTTCGTTCGCCTCGCTCCTCTTCGCGCTCTTCCTCGGGATCCTGGTCGCTTACATGATCCTCGCCTCGCAGTTCAACTCGTTCCTCCACCCGGTGACGGTGCTCACGATCCTCCCGCTCTCGGTGGCGGGCGCGGCGTTCGCGCTGCTCGCCACCGGGCGGAGCCTGAACATCTTCAGCATGATCGGGCTGCTGCTCCTGATGGGGATCGTGAAGAAGAACTCGATCATCCTCGTCGACTTCGCCAACCAGCTGCGCGAGCGGGGGATCGGTGCCCTGCGCGCCATCCGGCGCGCCGGCCCGACCCGGCTGCGCCCGATCCTCATGACCTCGGTGGCGACGATGATGGCGGCGCTCCCGCCCGCCCTCGGCCTCGGCGCCGGCTCGGAGATCCGCAACCCGATGGCGATCGCGGTGATTGGCGGCCTCGTGGTCTCGACCGCCCTTTCGCTGCTCGTGGTGCCGGCTTTCTACCTGCTCGCCGACCGCGGCAAGGAGCGGCTCGCCGCCCGCGCCCGCCGGCTGGCGGCCGCGAAGCCGGCGCCGATCGCCGCGCCGGGCACGAAGAGCTGAGAGCGGCGCCGCCGCCGGCTCAGAGGACGCTCGTCTCCGGGGGCACGATCTCGTCGATCCGCGCGAGCGCCTCGGGGGTGAAGCTCACCTCGAGCGCCCGCAGGCACCCTTCGAGCTGGGCCGGCGTCCGCGGGCCGATGATCGTGCTCGTGACCGCCGGGTGCAGGAGGGTCCAGGCGATGGCGGCCTCGGCGAGCCCGGCGCCCAGCTCCGCCGCGATCCCGGCGAACGCCTCCACCGCCGCGAGCCGCGGTTCGAACCGCGGCTCGGTGGTATCGCCCACCCACTGCACGGCACGCGGGCTGTCCTCGGGGTTCGGCTGGCCGCGGCGGTACTTGCCGGTGAGGAAGCCACCCTCGAGCGGGCTCCAGACCATCACCCCGAGCCCGTGGCGCTGGCACATCGGAAGGTACTCCGTCTCCACCGTGCGGCGCAGCAGGCTGTAGGGGGGCTGCAGCGACGCGAACCGTTCGAAGCCCCGCCGCTCGCTGAGCGCGAGGGTCTCGACGATCTCCCAGGCCGGGAGACGCGGCTGCCCCTGGGCGGGGCGATCGTTCGTCGAGCAGCCGAGATAGCGGACCTTCCCCTGACGCACGAGATCGGTGAGGGCGGAGAGGGTCTCCTCCCACGGCACCTCGGGATCGGAGCGGTGGATCTGGTAGAGGTCGATGACGTCGGTCCCGAGCCGCCGCAGGCTCGCCTCGCACTGCTCCTGGATCGCCCGGCGCGAGAGCCCGCGCTCGTTCGGTCCGTGCCCCATGGCCCCCCACACCTTGGTGGCGAGCACCACCTGGTGCCGCCGCCCGGCGAGCGCCCGGCCGAGGATCTCCTCCGCTTCGCCGTGGGAGTAGACGTTCGCGGTGTCGATGAAGTTGATCCCGGCGTCGAGGGCCCGGTGGATGATGCGGACCACCTCGGCGTGGTTCGGGTTCCCCCACCGGCCGAACATCATGGTGCCGAGGCAGAGCGGGGAGACCTTCACGCCCGCCGCGCCGAGATTCCGGTATTCCATGCGCCGTCCTCCTCCCCTCAGCCGGCATCGCCGCCGGTCGCGCTTCCCGTGAGCATACCCTCCCGGACGACGCGGACAGCCGCTGTCCGGCAGTCTGTCTCGTCAGCGCGCCGCTGAAACCACCCGTTCCGGCGTTGCCACCCGGGGAGCCGCCCGATAGCATCCGGCGGTCGCCAGGGAGGTACCGATGCGCGTCGTCGAATCTGTTCCGAACATCTCCGAGGGCCGCCGGCCCGAGATCTACGAGGCGGTTGCCCGGGCAGTCGCCACCACGCCGGGGGTCACGCTGCTCAACGTCGACCCGGGAGCCGAGACCAACCGCACCGTGATCACCTTCGTGGGGGCCCCGGAGGCGGTGCTGGAAGGCGCCTGGCGGCTCCTCGTCGAGTCGCTCGCGCGGATCGACATGCGGACGCAGCATGGCGCCCACCCCCGGCTCGGCGCGGTCGACGTAGTGCCGTTCGTGCCGGTGGGCGGGGTGACCATGGAGGAGTGCGCCGAGCTCGCCCGCCGGCTCGGTGAGCGTGCCGGGCGCGAGCTCGGCCTGCCCATCTACCTCTACGAGGCCGCCGCGAGCCGCCCGGAGCGGCGCAACCTCGCGACGATCCGCGCCGGAGAGTACGAGGGGCTGGAGGCGAAGCTCGCCGACCCGGCCTGGAAGCCCGACTTCGGGCCGGCGGTCTTCAAGCCGGAAGCCGGCGCCACCGTGATCGGCGCCCGCAACTTCCTCGTCGCCTACAACGTCAACCTCAACACCCTCGACAAGCGCCTCGCCAACCGGGTCGCCTTCGACATCCGCGAGAAGGGGCGCCGCAAGCTCGACGCCGCAGGGCGCCCGGTGCGCGACGCCAACGGCGAGGAGGTCTGGGAGCCGGGGCTGCTGCCCGGGGTCAAGGCGGTCGGCTGGACGATCCCCGAGTTCGGCTGCGCCCAGGTCTCGATCAACATCACCGACCTCGAAAAGACCCCGCTGCACGTCGTCTTCGACACCTGCGTGGAGCGGGCCACCGCCCGCGGGATGCGGGTGACCGGTTCGGAGCTCGTGGGGCTCGTGCCCCGCTCCGTCCTCCTCGACGCCGGCCGTCACTACCTGCGGCGGATGGAGCGCTCGGCCGGGGTCTCCGAGGCCCAGCTCGTGGAGACCGCGGTCCGCACCCTCGGGCTCCACGAGGTCAAGCCGTTCGACGTCCGCGAGCGGGTCATCGAGTACCGCCTCGCCCCGCCCGCGCCGCTCGCCGCGATGACCCTGACCGGCTTCGCCGACGAGCTCGCGAGCGAGTCGCCGGCGCCCGGCGGCGGCTCGGTGGCGGCCTACACCGGCGCCCTCGGCGCCGGTCTCGCGGCGATGGTCGCCAGCCTCTCACACCCGAAGCCGGAGCTCGCCGCGCACGCCGCGCGGTTCGAGGCGCTCGGCATCCGGGCGCACGCGCTCAAGGCGCAGCTGCTCGCCGCCGTGGACGCCGACACCGCCTCCTTCGACCGCCTGCTCGCCGCGATGCGGATGCCGCAGGGAGACGAGGCTCAGAAGCGGGCGCGCGAGGAGGCGCTGCGGACCGCGACGATCGGCGCCATCGAGGTGCCGCTCGGGGTCCTCGAGGCATGCCCCGAGATCGTCGAGCTCTGCCGGGAGGCCGCCGCGATCGGCCTCGCCACCGCCCGCTCCGACGCCGGCACCGGGATCCAGATGGCCCGGGCGGCGGCCGGCGGGGCGTACCAGAACGTCTGCATCAACGCCCGGGATCTCGACGACCCGGAGGCGCGCGGCGCGCTCCTCGCACGGGCCGAAACCGCCTGGCAGCGGGTCCGCGAGCTCCACGCCGCGGCCGAGGCGGAGGTCATCGGCATGCTGCGGCAGGGCCTCTGACGGTACGCGGCCCGGACGTCCCGATGTACGAGGTCACCCCGCTCGAGCGCCTGCGCCGGTTCGTCGGCTGGGGCATCGTCGCGGCAGCCCTCCTGCTCGGGCTCTCCTGGTGGCTCAAGGGCAGGCTCCCGGACCCGGCCCGGATCCGGCCGGAGAGCCTGCCCGCTCCGGTCCAGACGGCCACGACCCGCACCCCGTTCAGCTTCGTCTACAAGGGCCATGAGTGCCGCGTGCAGCCGGTCGCCGACTACGAGATCACCGGCGTGGTCGTCTCGCACAACAACATCCACAGCATCGCCGACATCTACCACGACGCGACTTCGGTCGACACCAAGGATCTCTGCATCGTCTGGGGGGAGAACATCGAGGACGGCCGCTACCTGGACGTGAAGTTCTGGAGCGGCCCCTTCACCTGCTACGCCCGCTGGCCGGCCGGGGTGCGGTTCGACATGACCGCCATCTCGAACAACCACCTGATCACGAGCGACCCGGAGGTGCGCCGGACGATCGGAGCGGTGCGGATCGGCGACCAGGTTCGCCTGCGCGGCCTGCTCGTCGACTACCAGATGGACGACTGGGAGGGGTTCTGGCGGCGCACCTCGACGCAGCGAGACGACACCGTCTGCGAGGTGTTCTACGTCGAGTCGGTCGCGATCGTCGAACCGGCGACGCCTGGCTGGTACGCGCTCTTCGGCTTCGCTCGCTTCCTCCTCGTCGCGCTCCCCCTCCTCTGGGTCGCGCTTTTCACGCTCCAGGTCCGGCGTGGCGAGAGCGTCCAGGTGGGCCGGCTCTGAAGCCGTGGCTCCGGCCGGCGACCCCGAGCGTTTCCAGCCGGCCGGCCCGCGGGCGCAGGAGGCCGCCCTCTTCGCGCTCCTCGCGCTGCTGCTCCTGCTGCGTCACGCCCCGGCGGTCTTCTCGCCGCTCCCCCTGATCGACGAGGAGTACTACCTGCGCGCCTTCGCCGCCGTGCGGGAAGGCCTCTCCCCCTATTCGGTCGACGGCTTCTTCTACCCTCCCGGCTTCGCGGCCCTCGGCGGCTGGCTCGCCGGCTGGCTCCCGGAGCGCGGTCTCCTCTACGGCCTGCGCGGGCTCAACCTCGCCGCCCTCCTCTGGCTCGTGGCGGCGAGCAGCCGCGGCGCCGGGTTCGGCTGGTGCGGCCGCGCCCTGCTCGCCGCCGCGGCCATCCTCCTCGCCCCCGGCATCGCCCTCGGCGTGCTCGCCGGCAACATCTCGTTCACGGCGGCGGCGGCGATCCTCGCCGCGGGGCTGCACTGGCGCCGGCACCCGTGGATCGCGGGGCCGCTGCTCGGCGCCTCGCTCGCCATCAAGCCGATGGCCACCGGCGCGATCGCCGTCCTCGGAGCCTTCCGGAGCCGGGAGCGTAACCCGCGTCTGCGCCTGCTCGCGGGCGCGGGCCTCGCGGCGCTCGCCACCACGCTGCCGTTCCGGTCGCTGCTCGCGGACTACCTCCAGCTCGGCGCGACGCTGCCGGGAGAGCGGTACCCGCTCACCCGGACGATCGGCGTCCACCGCCTGCTCGTCAACCTCGGCTGGGAGACCGAACGGATCTGGGCCCTCCTGCTCGTCCTCGCCATCGCGCTCCTGGCCGGGCAGTGGCGGGCGCGCAGCGACCGGCAGATCCTCTTCGCTGCCCTCGCCACGACGACGCTCACGATCCCGGTGCTCTGGTCGCACGCGCTCGCCGTCACGCTCCCGCTGCAGATGGCAGCCGCGGGACGCTGCCTCGGCGCCGGCCGCACGCGGATCCCGCGACTCCACCGGATCGCGATCCTCGCCCTCGTCCTCGCGCTCCAGTTCACCGACGGGATCGGCGGCCTCGCTCCGGGGCCGTCACTCCTGCTCGCGCTCGCCCTGCTGCCGCTGCTCGCGGCGCCGGTCGTGCTCGCGGTCTGGCTCGGACGGCAGGAAGAAAGCGCTGCCCTCTCAGGGGGGGCGATGGCTGCTCCCGGGGCGGGCGGATAGCATCCCGGCATGTCCGACTCCCGCTCCGAGAGCTTCCCCGACCTGCGCGCCTTCCTCGATCGCCTCCGCCGCGATCGCGATCTCGTGGAGGTGACGGCCCCGGCCGACCCCCGGCTGGAGATCCCGGAGATCCACCGGCGGGTGATCGCCGCGGGCGGTCCGGCGCTCCTCTTCACGAACGTCAAGGGCAGCGAGCTGCCGCTCGCCACGAACCTCTTCGGCACCGCCCGCCGGGCCGAGCTCGCCTTCGGGAGCCGGCCGCTCGCCCTCGTGCGGCGTCTCGCCGAGCTCGTCCCGACGCTCCTCCCGCCCACCGCCGCGAAGCTCTGGGGGGCCCGGGATCTGCTGCGGGAGGCCCGCCAGATCGGTCTCCGCCGCGCTCGGCGGGGGCCGGTGACGGAGGTCGTGACCCACGACGTGGCGCTCGACCGCCTTCCGGCCCTCACCAGCTGGCCGGAGGATGGCGGACCCTTCCTCACCCTGCCGCTCGTCTACACCGAGCACCCGGACGGTCAGGGGCACAACCTCGGGATCTACCGGATGCAGATCCACGGCCCCCGTCTCGCCGGCATGCACTGGCAGATCGGCAAGGGGGGCGGCTTCCATCACGCCGCGGCCGAGGCGCGGGGCGCCGAGCTGCCGGCGACGGTCTTCCTCGGCGGGCCGCCGGCGCTGATCCTCGCCGCGATCGCGCCGCTGCCGGAGAACGTGCCCGAGCTCCTCCTCGCCTCGCTGCTCGCCGGCGAACGGCTCCGGCGGGTGCCGGGGCCGGGGGCGCATCCGCTCGTCGCCACGGCCGAGATCGCCCTCGTCGGCCGCGTGCCGGCCGGGGTACGCCACCCCGAGGGGCCGTTCGGCGACCATTACGGCTACTACTCGCTGCGCCACGACTACCCGGTCTTCGAGGCCGACTGGCTCTGCCGGCGCCGGGACGCGATCTTCCCGGCCACCGTCGTCGGCAAGCCGCGGCAGGAGGATTTCTTCATCGGCGACCTCCTCCAGGAGCTGCTCTCCCCCCTCTTCCCGCTGGCGATGCCGGGCGTCGTCGATCTCTGGTCGTACGGCGAGACCGGCTACCACGCGCTCGCCGCCGCGCGGGTGCGGGAGCGGTACCGGCGCGAGGCGCTGGTCTCCGCCTTCCGGATCCTGGGCGAGGGACAGCTCGCGCTCACCAAGTTCCTCCTCGTGACCGACCGCGCCGTCGACCTGCGCGACTTCCGCGCCACCCTCACCCACCTGCTCGCCCGTACCCGGCCGGAGACCGACCTCTACGTCTTCTCCCACACCGCGATGGACACGCTCGACTACACCGGGCCGGCGGTCAACGAGGGGTCGAAGGGGGTCTGGCTCGGGCTCGGCGATCCGGTCCGCGAGCTGCCCGGCGAGTTCCGCCCGGCGGTTCCGCCGCCGCCCGGGAGCGGCCCGGTCGAGGTCTTCTGCCCCGGCTGCCTGGTGATCGGCGCCCCGCCGTACGCCGCGGAGCCGGAGGCCGCCGCCCGCCTCGCGAGGCATCCGGCGTTCGCCGGCTGGCCGCTCCTCGTTCTCACCGACGAGCCCCGGCGCGCCGCCGCCTCCGCGATCAACTTCCTCTGGACGACCTTCACCCGCTTCGAACCGGCCGCCGATCTCCACGCCGCCGCCACCGCCATCCGCCGCCAGCACCTGGTCTTCACCCCGCCGATCGCGATCGACGCCCGGATGAAGCCGGGCTATCCGGACGAGCTCGTCTGCGACCCGGAGACCGCGGCGCTCGTCACCCGCCGCTGGCGCGAGTACTTCCCCGCCGGCGGGGTCGAGATGGGCGACTCCGACACGGCCCACCTCGATCCGGGCGGAGGCGCGCCCTTGCGGTTCGTCTGACTCCTCGCCGTCCGTCTGGCGCCAGCCGGCGGCGGGAGGCGGTCGGGGAGCCGGCGGCCAACGCGATAGGATCGCGGGGTGCCACGACATCTCTTCGTATCGTGCGGGCTCGTCCTCCTCGCCGTCGGTTGCGGTCTCGCTCACCCCGCCGCCGGCCAGGCGGAGCCCGATCCCGAGCCGGTGATCGAGCGCCTCTCCCCGGCGGCGGCCAAGGCCGCCGTCGACGCGGGCGAGGCGGTGCTCCTCGACGTTCGTCACGTGGACGCCTACCGGCGCCGTCACGCCGCCGGCGCCCTCCACCTCGCCGCGGATCAGCTCCCGCTGCGCTGGCGGGAGCTGCCGCGCGACCGGCGGCTCATCCTCTACTGTTCCTGACCCGGTGAACGGGTGAGCGCCCGGGCGGCGCTCCGGCTCGCCGGGAAAGGGTTGACGCGGGTGGCGATCCTGGAGGGTGGCGTCGAGGCGTGGGCGCGAGAGGGTTATCCGATCGAGAGCACGCCCCCCGCAACGGAGAACGACCCGCCCCGGAAGGAGAACCGATGACGCCGGAGAGCTTTCTCACCCACCTGGCCCGCGCCCGCGCCGTCGGGATCCTGCGCTGCGACGATCGGAAGACCGCGGCGCAGGCGCTCGATGCGGCGATCAGCGGGGGGTTCTCGACGCTGGAGGTCACCCTCACGGTGCCCGAGGCGCTCGCCATCGTGCGCGACTACCGGCAGCGTCCCGGGCTCGTGGTCGGGGTGGGCACGGTTCTCCACCCCGAGGAGGTGACGGCGGCCGTCGAAGCGGGAGCGCAGTTCGTCGTCTCCCCCGTCTTCGACCCCGAGGTGGTCCGTGCCGCCGTCGCGCACCGGGTCGCGGTGATGCCGGGCTGCGCCACCCCGACCGAGATGCTCGCGGCGCACCGGGCCGGGGCCCCGCTCGTGAAGCTCTTCCCCGCCCCCGGCAACGGCCCGGCGTTCGTCCGGGCCTGCCTCGCACCCCTCCCGTTCCTGCGGATCATCCCGACGAACGGGGTGGACGCCGGCAACGCCCCGGAGTGGCTCGCCGCCGGAGCGTTCGCCCTCGGCTTCACCACCCCCCTCTTCGATCCGGCCGAGCTGGCGGCCGGCCGGTTCGACCTGATCCGCGAGCGGGCGCAGACGATCCTCGGCAAGCTTTCGAGCCGTTAGGGGACCGGAGGAGTTGGTTGCCTGTCCAATAGTTGACTAGTCAATGTTTGTCATGTATAGTACTTCCCATGACGAGCCGCCAGAGCCAGATCCAACGCGAGCTGCGCCAGACCCGCCCCTTCCGCTCCCCCGCTCACGAGGCGGTGGTGTCGCTGCTGCGCACCGCCGACGTGGTACGGCGCCGGCTCGGGGCGGTGGTCGAGCCGCACGGGATCACGATCCAGCAGTACAACGTGCTGCGGATCCTGCGCGGTGCCGGGGAGGCCGGGCTTCCGACCCTCGAGATCGCCGAGCGGATGATCGAGCGAACCCCGGGGATCACCCGCCTGCTCGACCGGCTCGAGCGCAAGGAGCAGGTCGTGCGCTGGCGTCCGGCGGCGGATCGCCGCCAGGTGCTCTGCCGGCTCACTCCTGCCGGCGCCGCCCTGCTCGCCGCGCTCGACGGGCCGCTGCAGGCGACCCAGGAGGCGCTGCTCGCGTCGCTCGAGCCCGCCGCGCAGGAGCGGCTCGTCACGTTTTTCGACCTGATCCGTTCGACGCCGGAACCGTCCCCGGCACCCTCCGACCCATCGGCCCGGAAGGGCCCCGAACCCGGGAGAACCAACCCATGAGCCAGACCGCCACCACCTATGTCGTCGATCCCGTCCACTCGAACGTCGAGTTCGTCGTCCGCCACCTGATGACCAACGTCCGGGGGCACTTCGGCTCCTACGACGCCACCCTCGTCATGGATCCGGCCGACCTCAGCCGCTCGTCGATTGAGTTCACGATCCAGGTCGCGAGCATCGACACCGCCAACAAAGACCGTGACGCTCACCTCCGCTCCGCCGACTTCTTCGACGTCGACAACCACCCGACGATCACCTTCCGCTCGACCGCGGTCCGCAAGACCGGCGACGACGGTTTCAAGGTGAAGGGAACGCTCACGATCCGCGGCGTCGCGCGCGAGATCACCCTGCCGGTGAGCTACCTCGGCGAGATCGTCGACCCGTGGGGGAACACCAAGGTCGGCTTCGAGGTCGCCACCCGCCTCGACCGGAAGGAGTACGGGATCAACTGGAACCAGGCGCTCGACCGGGGCGGCTTCCTCCTCAGCGACGAGGTCCGGGTCGAGATCGGCCTGCAGTTCGGCGTCAAGGGGTGAGCAGACGCCGGGACCCGGTCCTCGGTCCGGGCCCGGCTGCCGGATACGAAAGGGCCCCGGCCGGTCCGTGACCGCCGGGGCCCGTGACGTTTCCGTCGGCAGCCTGGCTCAGCCGCCCGGCACCCGGCCGGTGAGCAGGAAGTGACCGCGCCGGTTCTGCTGCCAGCAGCTCTCGTTCGCCTCCCGGCAGACCGGCCGCTCCTCGCCGTAGCTCGCGGTGCGCAGCCGCGATTCGGCGACGCCGAGCGAGACGAGGTACGCCTTGGCCGCCTGGGCCCGGCGCTCGCCGAGCGCGAGGTTGTACTCGTTCGTGCCGCGCTCGTCGCAGTGCCCCTCGATCGTGACGGTGAACTCGGTCCGCTGCCGCAGGAAATCGGCGTTCTTCGCCAGCCGTGCGCGGGCATCGTCACGCAGCTCGGAGCGATCGAAATCGAAGTAGACGTCGCCGAGCAGCCCGGTCTTGTAGGCGTAGGCGTGCGCCTCGACGAGATCCGCGGCGAGCGGATCGGGCACCGGATCGGCGGGCGGCGGCGGCGGCGGGGGCGGCGGCGGCTCGACCACCGGCGCAGCCACCGGCGCGGCCTCGGGAGGCGTCACCGGGGCCTTCTTCTTGGCGCAGCCGGTGAACGCGAAGACGACGGCGAAAGCGAGGACGAAGTACAGGGTGCGTGGGTTTCTCATGGCTTCGGGAGTATAGCCCGACTCGCGCCGTGAAGCTATCGTTCCGATGGGTGGCAGCGGCCGTATAACCAAAGTTGACCGGTTCCCGCGCGCCGCCGGTAGGATCCCGTCGTGCAATCGATCTACGCCCCCCGCCTGCGCACCGAGCGGGTGATCGCCGCCGGCCGGGTACTGCTCGCGGCCGGTTCGCTCTTCGCCATCGGGTGGGACCCCTCGGCGCTCATCAAGCACGCCGCCACGGCCTACTCGCTGATGCTCGGCTACTTCGGCTACTCGCTGCTCGTGGCCCTGCTGGTCTGGCGGGCGCTGGGCAACCTGCGGCTGCCGGGCCTCCTGACCCATCTCGTCGACCTCGGATTCTTCTCGGTCTTCCTCTACTTCACCTCGGGCCCGGCGAGCCCGTTCTTCGCCTATTTCGTCTTCGCCCTGATCTGCGCCACGCTGCGCTGGCAGTGGCGCGGCGCGGTCTGGACCGCGGCCGCCTGTCTCGCCGCCTTCGCGGGCGTCAGCTTCTATTTCGCCGAGGTGCTCGCGGACCCCTCGTTCGAATCGACGCAGACCATCATGCGCGTCCTCTACATGCTGGTGGTCGCGGGGCTGCTCTCCCATCTCGGGCGCCACGAGCAGCGCACCCGGCAGGAGATGACCGCGCTCGCGACCTGGCCACCGCTGTCGCCCGCCACCGGCGGCGCCGGCTTCCGGTCGCTCGTGGAACACGCCGCCCGCACCCTTCGCGCCCCGCAGCTCGTCCTTTCCTGGCGCCGGGGCGACGATCCGCGCCTCACGGTGCTGCGGTACCAGGACGGCACCTCTTCACCCGTGGCATCCACCAGCGGTTTCGCGGCGGGCCTCGCGCCCCCGGAGCTCGCGACGGCGACCTTCCTCGTCCCCGACGCCGAACGGGAAGCCCGGGCGCCGGTCCTCCTCCATCGCGGCGATCGCCTGGAACCGTGGCACGGCGTGGCCCTGCCCGCCGGACTGCGGGAGCTGCTCGGAGCCGGGCCGGTGATCTCGGTCCCCTGGCGCGGTCAGCTCGCCTCCGGACGCCTTTTCGTGGGCGGCCGCCCGTACGCGGATGCCGACGGCCTGCTGCTCGCCGAGGTCGTCACGGAGCTGATGGGAGCGCGGATCGAAGCCGCGCTCCTGCTGGAACAGACTCGCGAGGTCGCCGCCGCCGAAGAGCGGATGCGCCTCGCCCGCGACCTCCACGACGGCATCCTGCAGTCGTTCACCGGCATCGGGCTGCGGGTGGCGGCGATCCGGCGGCAGCTCGGATCGCGGAATGCCGAGGTCGAGGAACGCCTCGCCGAGCTCCAGCGCCTGCTCGCCGCCGAGCAGCGCGATCTGCGCTTCGTGCTCCAGGATCTCGAGCCGCCATCGCAGGCGGGCTCCGACTCCTCTCTCGAAAGCCGCCTCGCCACCCTCGTCCCGAGGGTCGAGCAGGCCTGGCAGCTCGAGCTCGTCCTGGACGCCGTGCGCCTCGAGGAGGAGCTGCCCGAGGAGCTCGCCCGCGAGGCCTACTTCCTGGTGCGCGAGGCGGTGCTCAACGCGGCCCGGCACGGACGGGCCCGCCGCGTCGAGCTGCGGCTCGCGCGCGAAGTGGACGGTGGCCTCCTGCTCTCGATCCGCGACGACGGCCGCGGCTTTCCATTCCAGGGACAGTTCGACCTCGCCACGCTCGCGGCGATGGCGGCCGGTCCCCGGAGCCTCCGCGAACGGGTCGCGGCGCGCGGCGGCGACCTGCTCCTCGATTCCGGCCCCGCGGGCGCGACGATCACCATCCGCCTGCCCCTCTCTCCGGAGGAGAAGCCGCAGTGACCATCCGCATCGCCCTCGCCGACGACCACCCGATCGTGCTCGACGGTCTCGAACAGCTCTTCCTGTTGGAAGGCGACTTCACGGTGGTGGCCCGTTGCCGGGACGGCGAGACGACGCTCGCGGCGCTGCGCGAGCTGCGTCCCGACGTGCTCGTGCTCGACGTCCGGATGCCGCGCGGCGACGGAATCGAGGTGCTCGCCACGATCCAGCGCGAGGAGCTCCCGACCCGCGTGCTCGTCCTCACCGCCGCGGTGGACGACGAGCAGGTGGTCGCGCTGCTTCGCCACGGGGCGCACGGTCTGGTGCTCAAGGAGACCGCCCCGGATCGTCTCGTGGCGGCGGTGCGGCACGTCCACGCCGGCGGCCAGGAGCTCGATCCGGCGCTGGTGACCCGCGCGGTGGAGAACCTCGTGCGGCGCGACCGGGCGGTGCGCGAGGTGGCCCGCCTCCTGACCCCTCGCGAACGGGAGATCGTGCGCATGGTCAGCTCGGGGATGCGCAACCGCGCGCTCGCCGACCAGCTCGGGATCAGCGAGGGAACGGTGAAGATCCACCTCCACCGCATCTATGAAAAGCTCCAGGTAGCCGGGCGGCTCGAGCTCGTGCTCTTCGCCCAGAAACACCACCTCGACTGAGTCCGCGGCAGCGCCGCGCGGCTCGCGACCGGAGGGACCGATGCCACTGCCCATCTCCAGGAACCGCCTCGGAGCCGCCGCGCTCCTGCTCGTCGCCGCCCTTGCCACGGGCTGTGCCCGGAGCGTTCCGGCCCCGCGCTCCACGGCCGCTCCCCTGCCCTTCCCCGCGGCCACGGCCATCCAGTGGCAACGGGTCGCCGCCGAGTTCCCGGCGCTCACCCGGCAGGTCTACCTCCAGGCCACCGAAGCCCTGGAACGGGTGGCCGCGGGGCGGGAACCCGGCACCTGGGCGATCTCCCTGGATGCCGACGAGACGATCATCGACAACTCCCTCTACGCCCTCGAACGCCAGCGCGAGGGTCGCCAGTCGTACACCGCGGAGAGCTGGGACGCCTGGGTGCGGCGGCGGGAGGCCACCCCGATCGCCGGCGCGGCGGCGTTCCTCGCCCGGGTGCGTGAGCTCGGCGGCATCATCGCGATCGTCACGAACCGGCTGGAGAGCCAGTGCGCCGACACCGCCGCCAACCTCGACGCGCTGGCCCTCGCCTACGACGTCATCCTCTGCCGCCCCCCCGGCCCCGACGGTTCGAAGGAGCCGCGCTGGGAGGCGTTGCGGGCGGGCACCGCCGTCACCGACCTCGGACCGGTCGAGATCCTGCTCTGGCTCGGCGACAACGTCGGCGACTTCCCCGGCCTCGACCAGAGCCTGCGGCACGCCCCGGCGGCGGCGTTCGGCGATTTCGGGAAGCGCTTCTTCGTCCTGCCGAACGCGGCCTACGGCTCCTGGGAGAAGATTCCGGTCGAGTGACGGGCGCTTCCCCGGCGGCGCGGGCCTCCGGGAGCCCCGGGGAAGCGGGCTAGAATCGGCCCAGCGCCGCCGTCCTGAGGGCGCGGGGAGGGGAGCCTTGGACCGTCTCGCGACCATCGATACCGCCACGCTCGACGACCTCGCCCGCATCAAGGCCGAAGAGGAGACGCTGCTGGCTCGCCTCGAGCGTCTCGAGGCACGGCGCGAGGCGACCTCGCCACCCGTTTTCACCCGAATCGAGGGGGATTACCGCCAGCGCCTCGGCGAGCTCGCCGCGGAGGCCCGGCCGCTCAAGGAGCGGGCGGCTCAGGCGTTCCAGAGGCTCGGGGCACTGCAGGAGACCCTCGCCGCCGAGGCCGCGGCGGCCCGGCTCGATCTCGAGGAGCAGGAGGTCCGGCACGCGGTCGGCGAGCTCGACGACGAGACCTTCGCCGCCCGGCTGCAGGCGGCGGAGGCCACGGTGCGCGAGCGCGAAGGCGTGCTCGCCGAGGCCGAAGCGCTCCGGGAGCGGTTCGTCGGCGCGGTGCGCGACGGCGCCGAGCTGGAGCTTCCCGACCCGACTCCGCCTCTGCCGGAGCCCCTGCCTGAGCCGGAGCCATCCGGCGATCCGGAGAGGATCACCTGGCCGGCGGCGAGCGCCGAGGTGCTCCTCCCCCCGGACGTCGCGCCGGAGAGCCTCGTGGAGCTAGCGTCGGAACCCGAACCGGAGACGGAGGACGACGGCACCGTGATCCTGCCGCGCCAGACGGCGGAAGAGGAGGCCGGACAGAGCCGCTCCATCACCCTGCGGGTCTCTCCCGCCCGGATCATCTGCCAGGAAGAAGGGTACGAGGAGGAGTACCTGCTCGCACCCTCGACGCTCATCGGCCGCAATTTCGAGTGCCAGATCCGCATTGCCCATCCCGCCCTCTCGAGGCGCCACGCGCAGATCGATCTGCAACCCGACGGCAGCTACCTGCTCATCGATCTCGGCTCGGAGAACGGCACGCTGGTCAACGGTATCCGGGTGAGCGAATACCACCTCATCGACGGCGACCTCCTCGACCTCGGCACCCTGCGTTTCCTCTTCCGCAGCGAATGAACCCGCCCCCCGCCGGCCGCCCCGCCAGGGCGGCGGCGAACCGCGCGCCGGGAATGCCACCTCCCGGGGCGCGGTTATAGCGGGCAGGCCGGCGATCGCCGGCCCTATCAGAGGTGTCCATGAGCGAATCGCAGACCCTTCCCGTCCTCCCGTTGCGCGACTCGGTGCTCTTTCCCGGCATCACGATGCCGATCGGTGCCGGACGCGCAGGTACCCTGAAGGCGATCGAGGCCGCGCTCTCCGAGCCGGGCCGGCGGATCATGGTGATCGCGCAGCGTGAAAACGGCGATCTCGTGACCCCCGACCTGCTCCACCGGGTCGGGACGATCGCGACGATCTCCCAGGTGCAGCGCGGGGTCAACGGCTACCAGCTCGTCCTCCACGGCGAGCGGCGAGCCACGGCGGTGCGCCTCGAAGAGCACGACGGGTACCTCCAGGCGGTGACGGTCGAGACCCCCGAGATCGCGAGCGAGAACTCCGAAGCTCCGGCGTTCCTCGCCCTCGTCCGGGAGCTGCGCGAGCGGGCCACCGACGTCGGCCGGCGCTCCGGGATGCCGGAGGAGATACTGCAGCGGCTGATCGCCGGGTTCGACGATCCCGGCCGTTTCTCCGATTTCGTCGCCGCCTACGTCGACGCCACTACGGCCGACCGGCAGGCGCTGCTCGAGACGCTGGAGGTGGAGGAGCGGATGCGCCGCGTGCTCGTGCACGTCCAGCGCCAGCTGACGGTGCTCGAGGCGCAGGAGGAGATCCGCTCGAAGGTCCGCGCCGAGCTCGGCCTCCGTCACCGGGAGGCGTTCCTGCGCGAGCAGCTGCGCGCGATCCAGAAGGAGCTCGACGAGGAGGACGACGGCTCCGATTTCGACGAGCTCGCCGAAAAGCTCGCGCTCCTCGACCTGAGCGACGAGGTGCGGCGGGAGGTCGACCGCGAGCTCAACCGCCTGCAACGGATCAGCCGCGAGTCGATGGAGTCGCAGGTCATCCGCACCTTCCTCGAGACGATCTCCGAGCTCCCCTGGGGCGAGCGGAGCGAGGACATCCTCGACCTGCCGCGCGCCACCGAGATCCTCGAGGAGGATCATTACGGGCTCAAGGACGTCAAGGACCGGGTGCTCGAGTTCCTCGCGGTGCGCAAGCTCCGGCAGCGGAGCGAGGAGCCACCGCAGGCGGACGAGCTCGACCTGCCGGCGCCGGTTCCGGCCAGCGACCCGGAGGCCGAACCGGAAGCTCGGGACGCGGCGCCGAAGCCGGACCGGAAACCGGGCAAGGGTCCGATCCTCCTCTTCGCCGGCCCGCCGGGGGTCGGCAAGACCTCGATCGCGAAATCGATCGCCCGCGCCATGGGGCGCGAGTACGTGCGGATCTCGCTCGGCGGCGCCCGCGACGAGGCGGACATCCGCGGCCACCGGCGCACCTACGTCGGAGCGATGCCGGGCCGGATCATCCAGGGGATGCGCCAGGTGGGGACGAAGAACCCGGTCTTCCTGCTCGACGAGATCGACAAGCTCGGCGTCTCGTTCCAGGGCGACCCGGCAAGCGCGCTGCTGGAGGTCCTCGATCCGGCCCAGAACGACAGCTTCACCGACCATTACCTCGGCGTGCCGTTCGACCTCTCCGAGGTCCTCTTCATCACCACCGCGAACTTCCTGCAGAACATCCCGGCGCCGCTGCTCGACCGGATGGAGGTGGTCGAGTTCGCCGGCTACACCGAACACGAGAAGCTGGCGATCGCCCGCCAGTACCTGCTGCCCCGGCAGCTCGAGGAGAACGGCCTCCTCGCCGGCGAGCTCGAGGTCAGCGACGACGCGCTCGCGACCGTCATCCAGCGCTACACGCGGGAAGCCGGCGTGCGGCAGCTCGAGCGCGAGCTCGGCAAGCTCGCGCGCAAGGTGGGCCGCCGCCTCGCCACCGGCGAGGTGACCGCGATGCGGGCCGGCTCCGCGGAAGTCGAGAGCCTCCTCGGCCGCCCCCGGGTCCACCCCGAGCGCGCCGCCAAGGAGGATCAGATCGGCGTCGCCACCGGCATGTTCTACACCCCGATCGGCGGGGACATCCTCTTCGTCGAGGCCTCCACGATGCGCGGCAAGGGGGATCTCGTCCTCACCGGGCAGCTCGGCGACGTCATGAAGGAGTCGGCGCGGGCCGCCTGGTCGTACGCGAAGGCGCACGCCGCCGACCTCGGCATCGACGAGGAGGCGTTCAGCCGCGACGTGCACGTGCACGTCCCCGCCGGGGCGATCCCGAAGGACGGGCCGTCGGCCGGGGTGACGATGGCGACGGCGCTCGTCTCGGCGCTCGCCGGCCGCCCGGCGCGCCACGACCTCGCGATGACCGGCGAGATCACCCTCACCGGCCGGGTGCTGCCGATCGGCGGGCTCAAGGAGAAGATCCTCGGCGCGGTACGCGCCGGCATCCGCGACATCGTGCTGCCGAAGGAGAACGAGCCCGAGCTCACCGAGCTGCCCGACGAGGTGCTGCGCATCCTGCGCCCCTACCCCGTCTCCGGCCTCGGCGAGGTGCTCGCGCTGGCGTTGCGGGGCGCTTCGCTCCACGAAGGGCAGCTCCGCTTCAGCAGCGAACCGCCCCGCGAGGTCCCGGCCGGCTTCCCGCACTGAAGCGCGTCGCGCGGGGGCGAGCTCCACGCTGGCGAAGCAGATGGAGATCCGGCTACACTTCTCCTGACGATGCCGGGCAAGACGCGCGGGCGCACGCTCCACCTCCTCGCCGGTGACGTCGGTGGGACGAACGTCCGCCTCGCGTTCTACGAGGCGGACGGCGCGACGCTCAGCCTCCTCTTCGAGCGCAGCTACGCGAGCCGGGAGCACCGCGGCCTCGACGAGATCCTCGCGCGTTTCCTCGACGAATCGCTCTTTCGCGCCGACCGCCTCTGCCTCGGCGTCGCCGGACCGGTTCGCGACGGCCGCTGCCGCCTGACGAACCTGCCGTGGACGGTGGACGCCCGGGAGCTGGCGGCCCGCTTCCGGCTCCGCGGCGCCTGGCTGCTCAACGATCTCGAGGCGCTCGCCCACGCGCTGCCGGCGCTCGGCAGCCGCGACCTCGCGGTGCTCACTCCGGGCGCGGAGGACGCCCGCGGAAACCTCGCGCTGATCGCCGCCGGGACCGGTCTGGGCGAAGCGGGGGTCCACTGGGACGGCAGCGTCTGGCGGCCGTTCGCGACCGAAGGGGGGCACGCCTCCTTCGCCCCGGAGAGCGAGCTGGAGATCGAGCTCCTCCGCTTCCTGCGCAAGCGTGGCAGCCGGGTGACCTGGGAGCGGCTCCTCTCGGGGCCCGGGATCGCCGCCATCTACGAGTTCTTCCTCGCCCGCGCCGGCCTGCCCGCTCCCGACTGGTACGCGGCCGCCCGCGAGGAAGGGGATCCCGCGGCGGCGATCACCCAGGCCGCGAGCGGCGAGCGTTCCCACGAGGCGCTCGCCACGCTCGACCTCTTCGTGCGCCTCTACGGCGCGGAGGCCGGCAACCTCGCCCTGCGCATGATGGCGACCGGCGGCGTCTTCCTCGGCGGCGGGATCGCGCCGAAGCTCCTCGGCCGCCTCGCCAGCTCCACCTTCCTCGAGGCGTTCCACGGCCGCGAGCCGATGCGCGACCTGCTCGAACGGATCCCCGTGCGGGTGATCCTCCACCGGAACGCCGCGCTGCTGGGCGCCGCGCGCTGGGCGCTCGTGGCCGGCGGCTGACGGGCCGCTGCGGCTAGAATCGCTCCATGTTCGGACCGCTCGGGGCACGCCGGATGGCGCAGAAGGTCGCCACCCGCCTGAAGTTTCCGCAGGCCTTCACCCTCTTCCTCATCCTCTTCCTCGTCGATCTCGCCGTGCCCGACCTGATCCCGTTCGCCGACGAGTTCCTGCTCGGTCTCGCCGCGGTCCTCTTCGGCCTCTGGCGCGAGCCCGCGCCCCCGGATCCGGACCTCGCTCCCAGGCCTCCCGAGAAGAACGTCACCCCACCGCGCGGCTGACCGCCGGCAACCTTCGCCGGCGTTGACACCCGCGGGGGCCGGTGAGATGATCCCGCCGTCATCAGGAGCGGCCCGGAGAGCCCGGGCCCGGCAACCTGGGGCGGACACCCAAGGTGCCTTCCCGCAGCAGAAGCGGGGATGTGGCCGCCGCGGCGGCAACCAAGTGTCCGGCACACGCGGACCCGCTCTCCTGATGGATGGGCGGGTCTTTTCGCAGGCGGCCGTTTTTTTGCTCAGGAAGGAGAGCGCGCCGATGTCCCATTCGTATGTCTTCACCTCCGAGTCGGTCACCGAGGGCCATCCCGACAAGGTCTGCGACTACATCGCCGACTCGATCCTCGATGCCTGCTTCGAACAGGATCCGCGGAGCCGGGTCGCCTGCGAGGTCCTCGCCAAGAGCCACAGCCTGGTGCTCGCCGGCGAGATCACGACCAACGCCACCGTGGATTTCGACGCCGTGGCCCGGCGAGCGATCGAAGAGATCGGCTACACCGACCCGGCGCTGTCGTTCAACCACCGCAATATCTCCGTGCTCGTCGCCTTCTCCCAGCAGTCGAACGAGATCGCGCAGGGGGTGGATGCGAAGCAGGAACAGTCGAAGGAGCAGGGGGCGGGCGACCAGGGGATGATGTTTGGTTACGCCACCGACGAGACCCCCGAGCTCATGCCGCTGCCGATCCACCTCGCCCATCGTCTCGCCCGCGGCCTCGCCGACGACCGGCGCTCCGGCAAGCACGGCTGGCTGCGCCCGGACGGCAAGACGCAGGTGACGGTGCGGTACGAAGGGCTGCAGCCGAAGTATGTCGAGCGGCTCGTGGTCTCGACGATGCACGCGCCCGAGACGCGGCAGGCGGAGATCCGCGACTACGTCGAGCGCGAGCTCGTCCCGCGCTGCCTCGGCGACTGGTACCGCGACGGGATCGAGGTCCTCGTCAACCCGACCGGCGCCTTCTCGCACGGCGGCCCGGCCGCCGACGCCGGCGTCACCGGACGGAAGATCATCGTCGACACCTACGGCGGGATGGGACGCCACGGCGGCGGCGCCTTCTCCGGCAAGGACCCCTCCAAGGTCGACCGGAGCGGCGCCTATCTCTGCCGGCTCGCGGCGCGCCAGCTCGTGCGCGCGGGGCTGGCGCAGCGGGCCGAGGTCCAGGTCGCCTACGCGATCGGCGTCGCCCGGCCGGTCTCGATCAACGTCCACACCCACGGCACCGGCTCCGAGGAGCAGGCCGAGAAGTACGTCGCGGAGCATTTCGACTTCCGCCCCCAGGCGATCATCGAGCGGCTCGATCTGCTCCGCCCGATCTACCGGCAGACCACCAACTACGGCCACTTCGGCCGCCCCGGCCTCCCCTGGGAGGCGTGAGGGCGCCGGTCCCTGGCCGGGATCCGAAGGGCGGCGCCCCGGCGCCGCCCTCCTCTTTTCCGCCATCCGTAGCGCGCCGGGTGGCCAAAACGGTGGCCGGTTTCGCGCGTCCGCCGGAGCCCGAGCGGCGACGCCATCCAGGGCCGGGGTAGCATCGCTGCGTTGTCCGCGCTCGCTCCCCTGCCGATCGACGACGTCCTCCCCGCGCTCGCGGCGGCGCTCGCCGCCGCGCGCAACGCCGTCCTCCGCGCCCCGCCGGGGGCCGGCAAGACGACCCGCGTCCCGCCGTTCCTCCTCGCCTCCGGCCTCGCCGGCGGCCGCGTGGTGGTCCTCGAGCCGCGCCGGCTCGCCGCCCGCGCCGCCGCCCGCCGGATCGCCGCGGAGCGAGGCTGGGCGGTCGGCGAGGAGGTCGGCTACCAGGTGCGCTTCGAACGCCGGGCGCGCCCGGACACCCCGCTCCTCGTCGTCACCGAGGGGATCCTCGTGCGGATGCTCCAGGACGACCCGCTCCTCACCGGGATCGGCACGGTCGTCTTCGACGAGGTCCACGAGCGGAGCCTCTTCACCGATCTCGCGCTGGCGCTCGCCCGCCGCGTGCAGCTCGAGGTCCGCCCCGACCTGCGCCTGCTCGCGATCTCGGCCACCGTGGAGGCGGCCCCCCTCGCCGCCTTCCTCGGCGACGCTCCGGTCGTCGAGAGCGCCGGCCGGGAGCATCCGGTCGCGATCGTCCATCTCCCGCGGCGCGACGAGCGGCCGCTGCCGGCGCAGATCGCGAGCGGGGTGCGCCGCGCGCTCGCCGCCGTGGCCGGCGACGTGCTCGCCTTCCTCCCCGGCGCCGGGGAGATCCGTGCCTGCGAGAGCGCGCTCGCGCCCCTCGCCGCCGAGGCCGGCCTCGCGGTCGTCCCCCTCTACGGCGACCTGCCCGCCGCCGCGCAGGACGCCGCGCTGCGCCCGCTCGCCCGCCGGAAGGTCGTCCTCGCCACGAACGTGGCCGAGAGCTCGGTGACCGTGGACGGCGTGGCGGCGGTGGTCGACTCCGGGCTCGTGCGGCGGCTCCGGTTCGATCCCCGCACCGGCCTCGACCGGCTCGAGCTCGGCCGGGTCAGCCGGGCCGCAGCCGACCAGCGCGCCGGCCGCGCCGGCCGGCAGGGACCGGGCTGGGCGCTGCGGCTCTGGACGGAGTCCGAGGAACGCGGGCTGCTCGCCTTCGAGACGCCCGAGATCGCCCGCGTCGATCTCGCCTGGGCGGCGCTCCAGCTCCTCGCCTGGGGAGAGCGCGACCTCGCCGCCTTCGGCTGGCTCGAGCCGCCCCCCGCGGGGACACTCGCCCGGGCGCTCGCGCTCCTCGACTGGCTCGGGGCCCGGGAGGGCGAGCGGCTCACCCCGCTCGGCCGCGACCTCAGCCGCCTCCCCCTCCACCCCCGCCTCGGCCGGCTCCTCCTCGCCGGCGCCGCGGGCGGCTGCCTCCGCGAGGCGGCGCTCGCCGCCGCCCTCCTCTCCGAACGGGATCCGTTCCGCGAGCGGCAGCGCCACCTGCCGCCCGGAACCAGCCGGGCCGCCTCCCGCTCCGACCTCCTCGACCGGGTCGTGTCGCTCCGCGGCGGCGAGGCGGAAGCCGGGGGCGTGCGGCAGCTCCGGCAGGTCGCGACGCGCCTCGCCGAACAGGTCGAGCACCGCTTCCCGGACGCCAGCGCCACCCAGCCCGCCGCTTCGCGGGAGGAAGCGCTCCTCGCTACCCTCCTCGCTGCCTACCCCGACCGGGTCGCCCGCCGGCGCGAGGCGGGCGGCGACCGGGCGCTCCTCGTCGGCGGCCGCGGCGCCCGCCTCGCGCCCACGTCGGCCGTGACCGCCGAGGAGCTCTTCGTCGCGGTCGACCTCGACGGCGGCGCCCACGCCGAGGCGGTGATCCGGATCGCCTCGGGCGTCGAGCGGGAGTGGCTCGACCCGGCCCGGCTGTCGATCGCCGAAGAGGTCCGGTACGACCCCGAGCGGGACCGGGTGACGGCGGAGCGGGTCGAGCGGTACGCCGACCTCGTGCTCTCCCGCCGGCCGCTCCCGGCCTCACCGGAGCAGGCCGCGGCGGCCCTCGCCGCGGCGGCGGGTGCGGATCCCGCGGCCGCCCTGCCGCTCGCCGAGCCGGCGGTGGCCGCCTTCCTCGCCCGGGTCCGCTGGCTCGCCGGGGTGCGCCCCGAGCTCGGCCTGCCGCGCTTCGGAGACGACGAGCTGCGGGCCCTCCTGCCCGCCCTCTGCGCCGGCCGCCGCTCCCTCGCCGAGCTGCGCGCCGCGCCGCTCCTGCCGTGGCTGGAGGCGCAACTCGACGATGCCCAGCGCGCCGCGCTCGCCCGGGAGGCGCCGGAACGGCTTCCGCTGCCCTCGGGCAGCACGGCGCGCCTCCGCTACGAGGAGGACCGGCCGCCGGTCCTCGCGGCGCGGATCCAGGAGCTCTTCGGCCTCGCCGAGACGCCACGGGTGGCCGGCGGGCGGGTCGCCGTCCTCCTCCACCTCCTCGCCCCGAACCAGCGCCCGCAGCAGGTCACCGACGACCTCGCCGGCTTCTGGGAGCGCACCTACCCCGAGGTGCGCCGCGAGCTCGCCGGGCGCTACCCGAAGCACGCCTGGCCGCTCGATCCAGGCACCGCCCCGCCCGAACGGCGGCCGCAGCGCCGGTAGCGCCGCTCAGCCCTTCGGCTGCTGACCGTAGGTCGCGAAACGGGCGAGGACCGCCGCCATCTCGGCACCGGAGAGCCGCGCCGGCTCGCCCAGGGGCAGGAGGCGGAGGAAGAGGTCGGCGAGGTGCTCCACCTCCACGGCCAGCGCGAGCGCCGCGGGCAGGTCGGTCCCGAGGGTCAGGAGGCCGTGGTGCGCGAGGAAGCAGGCGCGCCGGTCCGTGAGCGCCCGGAGCGCCTGCGCGGCGAGCTCCGGCGTGCCGAAGAGGGCGTACTCCGCGCAGCGGATCGAGTCGCCACCGGCGGCGGCGATCATGTAGTGGAACGGCGGCAGGTCGCGCCCGAGACAGGAGAAGGCCGAGGCGGCCGGCGCGTGGCCGTGGACGACCGCCCCGATCTCGGGCCGGGCGGCGTAGACCGCGGCGTGCAGCGGCCACTCTGACGACGGCGCCCACCGCTCTCCGGGCAGCGGCACACCGTCGAGGCCGGTGGCTACCACCTCCTCCGGGGTGAGCCGTTCGTACTCGAGCCCGGTCGGGGTGATCAGCATCCCCGGCGGGATCCGCATGCTCACGTTCCCCGCGGTGCCGTGGGTGAGGCCGCTCGCCACCGTCCGGCGCGCCGCCGCCAGAACCGCCTCCCGCTCCTGCCGGTACTCCATCCCTGCCTCCCTGGCCGCCCGCCCGCCCGGGCGGCTTCGTTCCGCGTCATCGTGCAGGAGATCGCCCGCCATCGCAAGAGTCACCCTTGCGCCTTCCCGCCGCGCGTCCTACGCTGGAGCCCACGAGAGGAGGAGAGGCGATGCCGGAGCGGATGGTCGAGCAGTTCTGCGAGATGGTGCGGATCGATTCGGAGTCGGGGGACGAGGCCCGCTTCCTCGGCTGGCTCCGCGACGAGCTGGTGGGGATGGGCGGCGAGGCGGTCTTCGACGCCTACGGCAACCTGATCGCCCGCTTCCCCGGGATCGGGGCGAGCACGGACGAGCCGATCCTCCTCTCCTGCCACGCCGACACCGTCAAGCCGGGGGTCGGCATCGAGCCGGTGGTCGGCGACGACGGGATCATCCGCTCGGCCGGCGAGACGATCCTGGGCGCCGACGACAAGGCGGGGATCGCCGAGGTGCTCGCGGCGCTCCGCAGCGCCCCCGTGCGGCCGCCGATCGAGTTCGCGATCAGCCGCCAGGAGGAGGTCGGCCTCCTCGGGGTCAAGGCGATGGACTTCTCGCTGCTCACCGCGAAGCGCGGCTTCCTCATGGACAACGACACGCTCGCGACGATCATCGTCGGCGGCCCGACCTACATCACCCTCGACGTCACGGTGCAGGGGCGCTCCGCCCACGCCGGGATGGAGCCGGAGAAGGGGATCAACGCCATCGCCGCCGCCGCCCGGGCGATCGCGGCGCTGCGGCTCGGGAGGCTCGGGCCGCAGACGACCGCCAACGTCGGGGTGATCACGGGCGGGGTGATCCGCAACGGCGTGCCCGCCACCTGCTCCTTCCTCGCCGAGTGCCGCTCGGCGGATCACGACGCGGCGACGGCGCTCGCCGCCGAGATGGTCGCGACGATCCAGCGGGAGGTCGCGGCGGCCGGGGCGAAGGCCGAGATCGCGGTGGACGAGAAGTGCCGGGCGGTGACGATCGCCGACGACGCCTGGTCGGTCGGGATCGCCCGCCGGGCGCTCTCGAAGGTCGGGATCGACGCGAAGCCGGTCTTCATGACCGGTTTCACCGACGCCTCGATCTACAACAATCGCGGGATCGAGATGGCCGTGATCGGCATCGGTGCCCAGAACGAGCACTCGACCGACGAGTGCATCGCCGTCGCCGACATGGAGAAGGCGACGGCGATGCTCGTCGAGATCTTCCGGCTCACCGCCGCGTAGCGCGGCGAGGCGGGCGGCTCAGTCGGCCTCGCCGACGGCGGGCTCGCCGCCCTTGAGGGTGCTGAGGGCGAGGTACCGCTCCCCGAGCTTGGCGAGGCGCTGGACTTCGAGGTCGTACTGGCTGTAGTGCCGCTCCTCGTCGTCGATGAGGCCCTCGAAGACCTTCCGCGAACCGGCGTCGTTCTGGGCGGCGCACTCGTTGGCCCAGACGTTGTACTCCTTCCGGCTCTGGTCCTCCATCGCCCGGGCGCGCTCGAGCATCGCCTTCACCTCGTGGATCTTCTCCACCGGCCCGGCGGCCTCCATCTCCACCTCCCCCTCGAGGAAGAGGATCCGCTCCGCGCACCGCTCGACGTGGTGCATCTCCTCGATCGCGGTGCGCAGGAAGAGCCGCGAGAGCGACTCGTACCCCTGATCCTCGCAGTGGAAGTGGAAATACATGTACTGATGGACCGCCTGCATCTCGTCGGCGACGGCCTTGTTCAACAGCTCGATGCTCTTCTCGTACATGGTCTCTCCCGTCCGTTCAGACTGCCCCGCCATGCTATGCCGTCAACCGGGTCGAGTCCTCACCCGAACGGGCAGCTTCCCGTATGCTTCCCGGGAGCTCACTGGTCATGAAAGCGGGGTGAGAGCATGGATGTCGCCGTTGCCGGGAGGGCGTTCGCCGTCTGGCTGGGGATCCTGGGGCTGGCGGTCGCGAACGGGGTGCTGCGGGAGGCGGTCCTGGTCCCCCGCCTGGGCGGCCGCGCCGGCCTCCTCCTGAGCGGGGTGCTCCTTTCGGCGCTCATCGTCGGCGCCGCCTGGCTCGCCCTCCCCTGGCTCGCGGTGCCCCGTACCTCCGGGCTCTGGGCGGTCGGCGGCGGCTGGCTCCTCCTCACCCTCCTCTTCGAGCTCTCCTTCGGACGCCTGCAGGGCAAGCCGTGGCCCCTCCTCCTCGAGGCGTACACCTTCCGGGGCGGCAACCTCTGGCCGCTCGTCCTGCTCGTCACGCTGCTCGCGCCCCGGCTGGCGGCCTGGCTCCGGGGCCTCGGGTAGCGTCCGGCGGTCTCCCTCCGCGGGGAAACGAGGTCCCGGCCCGGAGTGCGGAGGGCACCGTGGCCCTCGACCCGCGCGCCGGAACTCTCGTACGCTGAGCCCTCCCGCGGGGCGGGAACGAGCCGATCCAGGCGTCTCGCGTTCACCCCGCGGCGGAGGGGGAAGACGATGTCCGAGAAGCTCGACGAACGGCTCGACCGGCTGCGGCGCCGGATCCGGAACCTCGACCTGGCGCTGCTCGGGCTGGTGGCCGAGCGGATGGAGCTGGCGCGGGAGGTGGGCAGCACGAAGCGGGCCACCGGGATCCCGCTGCGCGATTTCGAGGTCGAGAAGCGGGTGCTCGACCGGGCGGCGGCCGCCGCCGGCGACCTCGGCCTCACCCCGGAGCTGGCGCGCGCGCTCATGCGGCAGCTGATCGAGGAGTCGTGCCGGGTGCAGGAGGTCGAGCAGTTCTCGGCCTTCTCCGGCAGCGCCGAGACGATCCTCGTCGCCGGCGGCGCCGGCAAGATGGGACGCTGGCTCGCCCGTTTCTTCTCCTCCCAGGGGCACCGGGTCCGGGTCTTCGACCTGCCCGGGGTCGCGAGCCCCGACGACCTGCCGCGCGCCGCCTCGCTCGCCGCGGGCCTCGACGGCGCGACGATGGCCTTTCTCGCGGTGCCGATCGAGAGGGTCGGCGCGCTGATCGACGAGATCACGGCGACGGGGTTCCGGGGGCTCGTCTGCGACGTCGCGAGCCTGAAGGAACACCTGCGGCCGGCGCTCGAACGCGCCCGGGCCGCGGGCGTGGCGATCACGAGCATCCATCCGATGTTCGGACCCGAAGCGCGGACCCTCTCCGACAAGGTGATCTGCATCTGCGACTGCGGCGTCGCCACGGCCAACGAACGCGTTAGCGCCCTCTTCCGGGAGACCGCGGCGACCCTCGTCCCGCTCTCGCTCACCCGGCACGACGAGATCGCCGCCTACGTACTCGGCCTCTCCCACCTCGTCAACCTCCTCTTCGCGCGCGTGCTCGCCGGAAGCGGCCTCTCCCGCCGCGAGCTCCACGCGGTCGGCTCGACGACCTTCCGCCGTCAGTTCGAGACCACCGTCTCGGTGGCGCTGGAGAACCCGTCGCTCTACTACGCGATCCAGCAGGCGAACCCGTTCACCGCCCGTCTCTTCCGCGAGCTCGAGCGCGCCACCGCCGACTGGACCGGCTGGGTCGAGGAGGAGAATCCGGAGGCTTTCGCCGCCGGCATGGCCGCGCTGCGAGGCTGGCTGGGGGACGACATGGCAGGCGGCTGAGCGCTCGTGCGCACCACCCCCGGGCGCTATCATTGACCCCGATGCCCCCGCCTCCGGACCACGCACCCACGCGGGAGTCCGCGCCCTGCCTGGTCGCCCGTTCCGGTCCGCTGGCCGGTCGCCGCATCCCTCTCGAACGTGAGCTGCTGCTCGGCCGCGACCCGCTTGCCGGCATCGAGATCCAGGATCCATCGGTCTCGCGCCGCCACGCCCGGGTGACCATCGCCGACGACGCCTGCTTCCTCGCCGACCTCCGGAGCCGCAACGGCACCTTCCACAACGGCCGTCTGATCACCGAGCCCGTGCAGCTCGCCTCCGGTGACGAGATCCGGGTCGGCTCGTCGGTCTTCGTCTTCCACTGCTCTGAACACCGCCGGCAAGCAGCCGCGGCTCCGAAGGCGACAGTTCGTCCCGACGACCCGGCCGAGATGAGCCGTTCGGTCGTCCGGCCGCTCACGGAACTGACCGCTGGCGGCGCCCGGCAGCTCAGCGAGGAGGTCGCCCTCCTCCAGCGTCGTCTCGCCTTCGTCCTCGACGTGTCACGGGTGCTCGCACGCACGCCCGAGGAGTCGCGCCTCTTCCCGGAACTGCTCGAGCGAATGCTTGCCGCGTTGCCCAACGCCGACCGGGCACTGATCCTCGCCTGGGACGAGACGACCGGCCGGTTCCGTACCCTCGGGGCACGGACGCGCAGCGGTACGACGATGGAGATCCGCGTCAGCCAGACGCTGCTCGAGGAGGTCGTGCGCCGGCGGGAAGCGCTGGTTTCGCTCGACGTCGGTGCCGACACCGACCTGCCGGCAGCGGAGTCGATCCGTTTCCTCGGACTCCGTTCCGTGGCCTGCGTGCCACTGCTGGTGGACGATCGGCTGGTCGGCGTGCTCCAGGTGGACAACGTCCGCCATGGACGGGGTTTCTCCGAGGCCGATCTCGACCTGCTCGATGGGCTCGCCGGCCCGATCGGGCTCGCCATCGAGCATGCGGAGCTCCACCAGCAGGCGCTCTCCCGCGCGGTGCTGGAACACGATCTCGCGCTGGCCCGACGGCTCCAGCTGAGCTTCCTGCCCGGCCGGATGCCTTCACCCCCAGGCTGGCGGTTCGCCGCCGAATACACGCCCATCGGCGCCGTCGGTGGCGACCTCTACGACTGCCTCCCGTTGCGCGACGGCCACCTGGCGTTCGCCATCGGGGACGTCTCGGGCAAAGGGATCGCCGCGGCTCTCTTGATGGCACGGCTGACCGGCGCCCTGCGCCGGGCGGCAGCCCTCACTTCCGACCCGGCCGCGGTACTCGAAGCGCTCAACGACGAGATCTCGGCCGAGGCCGACCAGGGGATGTTCGCCACGCTCCTGTTCGGCGTGCTCACGCCTGATGATGGCCGGATCGTGCTCGTCAACGCCGGCCATCCACCGCCGCTCCTGCGGCGGACCGACGGCGGCTGTCATGAGATCGAGCTCGCGGCCGGCGCGCCGCTCGGGATGCGTCACCCATTGGCGGCGCGACCACACACCCTCACGCTCTCCCGGAACGAGCTCCTGGTGATGTACACCGATGGTCTGTCGGAAGCCGCGAATCCGGCGGGAGAGCGTTTCGAGGTCGAACGGATCCGGGAGCTCGTCGGCGCCGGTGACGGCGATCCCGAGCGAACGCTCGACTGCCTCCTCAAAACGGCTCGCAGCTTCGTCTCGACTCGCGGTTTCGACGACGATCTGACCGTCCTCTGCCTCGGGCGTCGTTGAGATCGCTTCCCGGGCTCCGCAACCACGGCGCCCGCGGTCGGCCGCTCCTTGTCGGATCGCCGGGAGGATCCCCTACGGATCGCGCTTCTTGAGGAGTTCGGCCGCGTAGGCGGCCCGCTCGCGGTCGGTCCCGGGCCGCCGGACGCGGGCGCCGGCGGCACCGTCCTCACCCCGCAGGAGCTCGCCGGCGAGGTTTCCGATCCTCCCCGCCCGGGCGTTGGCGAGCAGCCACGGGATCGCTTCCTTGCGATCGGGCAGGATCGGGAAGAGCTGGACGAAGCCCGCGATCTCGAGCACCTTGAGCACGCCGGGTTCGAGCGCGCAGAGCGCCAGCCGGCCGCCTTCGGCCTGCAGGCGCTTGCCGACCATCACGAAGACCCGCAGACCGGCCGAGGCGACGTATTCGAGCGCGGCGAGGTCGAGCAGGATCTCGTGCTTCTTCTCTCCGAGCAGCCCGAGCAACGTCCGCTCGAGCTCCGGCGCGGTGCGGGAGTCGAGCTGGCCAGCGAGGGCGACCACCGCCACGCCCTGCTCTTCGGCGACCGTCAGTTCGAGCGCCACCGTCTCAACCTCCGCGCCGGAAGGTCAGCTCCACACGCCCGAAGCGGACCCGCTGGCCATCTGCGAGCTCCCGCTCGACGCCGGTGGTCAGCCGCTCGCCGCCGACGAAGGTGCCGTTGGCGGTGCCGATCTCCTCGCGCAGGAAGAAGCGGCCTTCGCGCGAGACGATGCGGGCGTGGCGACGGGAGGTGGAGCGCACCGTGTCGAGCGTGGAGAGGTCGACGTCGGGAGCCAGCTCGGTGACCGGATCGAACCGGCCGATCGTCGAGTCCTTCCCGGTGGCGAGATCGAAACGGTGTCCGGAGGCGTGTTCCAACCAGGCCGCCGGCGCCGCGACGGCACCCGCTTCGGATACCTCGACGGCCTGCAGCCTGGGCAGATCGCGGCGCGAGACGCCACCCACGATTTCCCGGGCGAGCACCGCCGCCTTCGCCTCCTCGTCCTCGTACCGGCGCAGGCGGTTCGACATCCGCCGCATCATCCGGATGGCGATCTCCGGGTTCTCGCGCAGCAGCTGATCGAACGTCGAGGCATCGACCGGCAGGAGCCGGCAGGCGGTCACCGCCCGGGCACCGGCCGAACGGGGACGATCCTCGAGCAGCGCCATCTCGCCGAAGAAATCCCCGGGGCCGAGGCGCGAGAGGCGTTTCTCGGTCGCGCCATGCTGCTTGACGATCTCCACCTCGCCGTCCTCGATGATGTACATCTCGGCGCCGGGTTCGCCTTCCCGGAAAACCTCCTGGCCGGCCGCGAAACCGACCAGCAGGCGGGAACGGGGATCCTCCGAGGGGGGGGTGGACGTTGCCATCTCTGATTACCGATTGTATTATGCCAAGCGAAGCTCAAGACGGAAGCAGGCAGAAAGGACCAGCCGCCTCGCGGCCGCCGGCGTAGCCACCGAAACGGCAACCGTCACGGAATCCGTAAGGAGGATCCGTCCGTTGTCTCACGATCGTTCCGTCCCGCAAGACCATGACCGTTTCTTCAGCGAACCGGCACTCGCCATGCGGGAGGCGTCGAAGCGGCGATGGGACACGGAACGGGCGATCGAAATCGTGGGTCGGTCGCCACAGCTGGTCGACCTCCTGCGCAAGACTCAGAAGATCGCCGCTTACGACGATCCGGTGCTCATCACCGGTGAGAGTGGTACCGGCAAAGAGAGTCTCGCCGCGGCGCTCTACGTTCTCGGCCGCCGCCGGGAACACCCGTTCGTCTCCGTCAACTGTCCGCAGTACCAGGAGGGGAACCTCACGGTTTCGGAGCTGTTCGGTCACCGCAAGGGCAGCTTCACCGGCGCGGTTTCCGACCGCAAGGGCTGTTTCGAAACCGCGCAGGGCGGTGTCGTCTTCCTCGACGAGATCGGCGATCTGAACATGTCGGCGCAGGTCATGCTCCTGCGCACGCTGGCCAACGGCGAGTTCCAGCCGCTCGGTGCGGACACAGTGCGCAAAGCCAACGTGCGCGTCATCTCCGCTACCAACCGTGCTCTCAACCAGCTCGTCTTCGAGCAGCATTTCCGCAACGACCTCCTCTTCCGGCTCCGCCATTTCCACCTTGAGCTGCCGCCCCTGCGCCACCGGGGGGACGACTGGCTGCTGCTGATCGATTACTGTCTCGATCGCCTGCACCACCGTTACGGTGTCACCAAGCACTTCTCCCCCAACGCCCTGCGTCTTCTCGAGAGCTACCCCTGGCCCGGCAACGTGCGGGAGCTGATCGGCATCGTCACCACCGGCTACGCCCTGGCCGACGGCGCCGTCATCCAGCCCCGCGATTTCGCCGACCGCATCGAGCAGCACGGCAGCGCTCCCGCGGAAACGGACCTCGACCGGATCGGGCGCAAGCTCCAGAGCCAGAGCGGCGACTTCTGGACGCTCGTCCATCAACCCTTCCTCGACCGCGATCTGTCCCGGCGGGAGGTGCGGCGGTTGGTGGCCCGGGGCCTGCGTGATGCCCGGGGTAGTTACCGCCGCCTCCTCGCCCTCTGGCGCCTTCCCGCCACTGAGTACAAACGTTTCATGGGCTTTCTGCGGCATCACCGGCTGCAGCCTGACGGCTTCCGGGACCGCGAGCCGTGAGCGAGCTCCGAGCGCTCGTCTTCGATCTCTACGGCACCCTGATCCACCTGCAGGATACGGCCTTCCAGAAAGGGATCACCCGCCTGACGGCAGCGCCTCGAAAGGAGTGGATCGCCTTCCTGCGGGACACGCTGACGGTGACGCCATATCCGGACCGGGAAGCTTTCGTCGACGCCATCTTCGACCGGTTCCCACCCGACGATCTCGCTACGGCCCGTGAACGGGCGCACCAGCTGCTCGCCCAGGAGCTCGCCTCGGTCGCGGTCGAGCCGAGCGTGAGGTCCCTGCTCGGATTCCTGCGCCGACGTGGCTTTCGGCTCGGTCTCCTGACCAATTCCGGGAGTCCCTTCCGGGAGCCGTTCGCAGATGCCGGCCTGGACACCCTGTTCGACGCCGTGCTCTTCTCCTGCGACCTGGGCGCGAAGAAGCCGGCAGCGGCCGCCTACCAGGCGATCCTCGAACGGCTCGGTGTGGCCCCCGAAGAGGCTCTGATGATCGGCGACTCGCTGCCCAACGACGTCGTGGCGCCCGCGGCCGCCGGCCTGCGGAGCCTTTTCGTGGGCGAGTCCCGGCGTCACGCCGCGATCGGCCGGCTTGCCGAACTGGCGTGGATCGGCGATTTCGGAGCAACCCCACCAACCTCTCTGCTGAGGATCGGCCAGCGAGTGAGGCTCGGCGACCTCACCGGGGTGATCGTCCGGATCGAGCTGCTGTCCGACGATCTCCAGGGACGCTACAACCTGGTCGCCGCCTGCGACGTGGCCTGGGACGACGGCTTCTCCGAGCGTGTCTACGTCAAGCGGTTCCGCCATCCCGAGGCGACCCGAATCGAAGAGTTCGTGCGATCGCTGCTCGGCGAGATCGGTATCGATACCAACCGAGTCGCGGTTCTCGAAGGGGCGGAGCCGCTGCTGATCGCGCGCGCCGTCACCGGCGAGAGGTTGACGACGACAGTACCCGACCCCGATCTCGCCTTCGAGATCGGCCGTCACGGCGCTTCTGCCTACCTGCTCGCCAATGCCGACCTGCGCCCGCGCAACGCTTTCCTCACCCATTACGGCGGTCGGCCGCTGCTGACCATGGTGGACTACGAGTACTCGCTCTTCGACCGGGCGCTCGACCTCAGCGACCTGCCCGAACGTTACGATCCCGGAAAGCTCATGCGCCGCAGCGAGGCCGAGTTGCTGGCTCGCGGCAGTCGCCGCGTGGTGACGCGAGCCGCGATCCAACGTACCCGGCGCGCCTTCTTCGACCATCGTGCGGTGAGCACCACCACCCTCGCCGCGTTCCGGGAAGGCTGGCGAGAGGTTCACGAGACCGCCCGGGAGGCCAGCAGCCGGATCGACGAGCTCCTGCGCTCGCGCCTGGAGATCGATCCCCCTCTGATCGTGGGTACCGAGGCGTACCGCCGCGCTTTCCTGCCGCTCGACATCGCCGACCTGCTCGCGCGGATCGCCACCTCCCCCGACAGCGCGTGTGACCTCTGTTTTTGAGGCGGAGAATCGCGCCGGGGCGCGATTCGTTCGCGTGTCCGCGCGTCTTCCATCTCGTCCGAGCGGACTCTCTATCCTGTAATTCTTTGATTACAAGCATTTTATATAGATGTTCAGAATTGGCATGGGAAGTGCTTTTCGTAATGAGCATCTGACCCGGCCGAAGCAGAACGGCCAATGGCCCGCGAGATGGACTCGCGAGCCAACCAGAAGAGGAGAAGAAGGCCATGAAGATGACCCGCGGCGAGATGCAGGACCTGCTGGCGAAGTTCGCGAGCAGCAACGCCGAGTACCGATCGGCCCTGCTCAAGAACCCGAAGTCGGTGGTCGAGAAGCAGTTCAACATGTCGCTGCCGGACAACGTCCACGTCAAGGCGGTCGAGGAGTCGGCCAACACGATCTACGTCGTGGTGCCGCACGCGGTCGCGGCCGGCGCCGAGCTCGACGACGCCGATCTCGAGAAGGTGGCCGGCGGCGCGACCGTGAAGGGCGACGCCAACTGCGGCGACAGCGACGGCATGATGAACACCGTCGTCGAGATCAACGCCAGCCTGATCTGATCCTCTCCTCGGCCACCGGCAGCAACTCCTCACGGGGCACCGTTGCCGGTGGCCGTTCCGTTTCCTCCGACCGCCTCCGTGAGCGCACCCCGAGCGGTGTCCCTCTCCGGATCCAAAGGCCGTGGAACGTTCTCCGACCGGCTTGCGCATCTCGCCGCGCGTGCCACCACGCTCACCGAGCGCCTCGCCCTGGCAGGCTCTCCTCCCGATCCCTCTGCCCTCACCTCTGCACTCGCCCCCTGGGCGCGCGCCTTCGCGCGCGGAGACGAAGATGCGCTTCGACGGCGTCTTGCCTGGGACGGCATCTCCCCCGCGGCAGCTGCCGCGGCCCTGACGACCGAACCCGAGCCGCACCGACCCGGCTGGGTCGCGGAGCTCCTCGACTGGGGAGTCCTCGGGATGGATCCCGGCTTTCATGACGAGGACGAGCCCACCCATTCCCTGCCTTTTGGCGAGCTCTGGGAGCCCTGGGTCGCAGTGGCCCGGCGTGAGCTGGCGAGGACGACGCCGCTGGCTGCCGAGATACCGGTCGACGATCTCGAACGGCTGGCTCACGGCCTGACCGAAGAGCTGGCTCGCATCGGCGCACTCGCGGCTTACGAGCGGTTCGTCGGCTTCCGCGCTGCGGAAGCCGCGGCCACGGGTGGACGGGCCAACCCCGGCAGTTATTCGCGTTTCGTCGCCGCGGTTCGCCGCGACGGATACCTCGACCTGTTCGAATCGTTCCCGGTCCTCCTGCGGCAGATCCATCGCCTGGTCACCAGCTGGCGAGACAGCCTCGCCGAACTGCTGGAGCGCCTCGCCGCCGACCGGGAGGCGCTCACGGTGCAGTTCGGGAGAGGAGAGCCGCTCGGAACGCTCGTACAGCTCGAGCGGCTCCCATCGGATCGTCACGACGGGCGGTGGGGAATCTTCGCCCTCGCCTTCGTAAACGGGCTCGAGCTGGTCTACAAACCACGTTCGCTCGCTCCGGAAGCCGTTCTCGACCGTGCCGCCAGGTGGCTTGCGGCGACCGGGCTCGCTGCCCCGCCACGGACGCTCGCCGTGCTCGAACGCAGCGGCTACGGCTGGATGCTCCGAGCCCGCCCCGGGACACCAGGCGATGAGGCCGGGCGGCGCGCCTGGTACGCCAGCGCCGGTGCCCTGGTCGCACTGGCGGAGCTGCTCGGCGGTCAGGATCTCCATGCGGAGAACATCATCGCCACCCGCAGCGGACCCGTGGTGGTGGATGCCGAGATGCTCCTCCAGCCACTCCGCGCCGGTGCCGACCCGACTCGCGATGCGAGCTTCGCCGCCGGTCTGCTGGCGCGCCCCGGAGCGTACGGCCGGGAGGCCGCCTGGGCCGGGCTCGAACCGGTGCGCCCCCGGCGGCTTCCGGGGCAACGTCGGGTCTGGACGGGGATCGGAACCGACGAGATCGCCCCGGCCGGTGAGCCAGCCATGACCGAGCCTCTGGCGAACACCCTGGTGGTTGCCGGCAAACCGATCGCCCCTTCCAGCTACTCGTCCGCACTTCTCGACGGCTATACGGCGGCATGGCGTGCCGTGGCGTCGAATCGAGCCGCATTCCTCGACTCTGAAGGCCCGCTCCGGACGGCAGCTGCGGCACCGGTCCGGCTGCTCTTCCGGCCAAGCCAGGAGTACGCCAGCGTGCTCGACCTGCTTTCCCAACCACGCTATCAGCGAGACGGGGTCACCGCGGAGCTGCTGCTCGAAGCACTGCTCCGGCCGTTTGCCGATCACCGGACACGCCCGTTGCTCTGGCCGCTCGTCGCCGTGGAGCGCGCCGCTCTGCTCGGCCTCGATCTTCCCCGTTTCGAGGTGCTCGCGGGATCGACGACCGTCGCGAGCGGTAAGGAACCGATTGCCGGGCTGTTGCTTCGTTCCGGTGTCGACGAGGTCCGCCGTCGCCTCGCCGAGCTCGACGAGGGCACCCTCGCCCGCCGCCGGGCCGCGATCGCCGAAGCCCTGAAAGCCCGCGCCAGTTCCTTTTCGCCACGCAGGGCCTGGGCAACCGCACCTGGAGACATCGAGGCTGCGGCCCTCCGTTCCGGGGACGCTCTCGTGGAAGCGATCGCGGCGGAGCCGCCACTCCCGCGCAGCTGCTCGCTCGCCGATCGGCTCGCGGCTCTGGCAATCTATGACGGCCTCCTGGGCGTGCTCCTGGCTCTTGCCGAGGTCGATGCGCTCGACGACGGCGAGCGGGTAGTCCGAGCCGCCGGACTCTTTCTCTCCGAGCTGGAACCGTTGGTCTCCGCGCTCGACTCGGAAGAGGCGGCGGCGCTTCCGGTCGGCGTGCTCTCGGGGATCGGCTCGCTGGTCTGGGGGCTCGTCTCTCTGGCCACGGGTGGGAGAACGATCGCCGAAGAGGCACTCGCGACGGCCGTACGGATAGCTCGCCGGATCTCACCGGCCGCGCTCGGCACCGACGAGCGCCTCGACCTCGAGGGCGGGGCGGCCGGCGCCGCGCTCGGCCTTCTCGCCGTCAGTCAGGCGACCGGTGACGAGCAGTTCCTCATCGCTGCCCGCGCGGCTGGTCTCCGGCTGCTCGAACGGCGTGACTCCCGAGGCGCCTGGCCGGGGGTCGACGGCGTGGCGCGCTCGGGATTCGCTCATGGCGCCTCGGGGATCGCACGCAGCCTCGCTGCACTCGCCAAGGCTCTCGACGAACCCCGATTCGCCGCCGCCGCCGCCGCAGGTTTCGCGTTCGAGCACTCGGAGCTCGACCCGGCCCGGGGAAACTGGCCGGTGGTGGCAACCGATCCGCGGCTCGGAGAGCACCGCCCCACCTGGATGGTCGCCTGGTGCCATGGCGCTCCGGGAATCGCTCTGGCCCGGGCGGTCGCCGCCGAGGTGGCCGGTGACACCGGCGAGCACGACCTGGAGGTCGCCGTTGCAACCACGATGGCTGCCGGCCTCACTTTCCGGGACCACCTCTGCTGTGGCAGTGCGGGGCGGATCGCGGTGCTCGATGCTCTCGGTCGCCGCCGGCACCGCGCAGACTGGCGGGACGCGGCGCACGCGATCGCGATGCAGTTGCTCACCCGCGCAGCTGCGGCCGATGAGCTGAACCTGCCGCCGGGTCCGGCTTCGGCGCGACGCGGCCTTTTCCGCGGTGTCGCGGGAATCGCCTGGACTCTGGCGCGCCTCGCCGGGGCGGCCCGAACTCCCGACCTGCTGGTGTTCGAATCCCCTGTCGAGGCAGCCGGCCGGAACGCGGAGACACTCCGATGACCCGAATCGACATCCAGCCCCTCACCGCCCCTGGCGAGAACGCCCTGGCGGCGATGACCTTCCCCGTCTACCGGCCGCTGCTCGACCTCGTGCCGACCTCACGCCACCCCGAACAGGGAGATCCACGCCGCATCCAACCGATCGGCTGCGTCGCCCGGGCCGGAGCGCAGCCGGTCGGCCTGGTCCTCGGCGAGCTGCCGCTCGCTCCCGGAGCCGCCCCGGAGCTGCTGTCCCTCTTCGTGATTCCGGAGCTGCGGCGCAACGGTATCGGCCGGGCACTGGTGGCCGCGCTTGAAGCCGAGACCGCCCGCCGCGGTTTCGACAGCCTCGCCACCGTCTACACGGTCGGGAAGCCCGGGATCGCCGCTTTCGAACGGATCCTCTGGCAGCAAGGGTGGCAGGCGCCGACCGCGCGCACGGTCTCCGTACGTTTCCCTCCCGCGTCTGCTCTCGCCTCGGAGCTTTTCTCGGAGCGGCGCATGAAAGCTCTGTCCCGCGGCCTCGAGCTCTTCCCCTGGCACCTCCTCGGAGCAGAAGAGCGGATCCGCATCCGGACTGACGACGAAGACCATCCCTGGATCACCCCCGCACTCGCCTTCTGGCGTTTCGAGGGGGCGGGTTTCGACCCCGTGTCGAGCATCGGCGCCCGGCTGCACGGCGAAGTCGTCGGCTGGGTGCTCAACCATGAGGTCCAGCCAGGCGTCGTCCGCTTCACCTGCTCTTTCATGCGCAAGGAGATCAGCCGGCGTGGGCGCATCATTCCGCTCTACCAGGAATCGCTGCGACGCCTGGTCGAGACCGGCTGTCGCCGAGCGACTTTCGTCACCCCGGTGATCTACCCGAACATGATCCGCTTCATTCATCGTTGGCTGGTGCCGATCGCCGAATTCGTCGGGGAGACGCGCGGCAGCCGAAAATCACTCAGAGCGAGCCAGACCGCAGCGGAATCAGACCCTTGACGCTCCCTACCACCGGCTTTACGATAACGGGAGACAGGATTCCAACACGTGAGGGCAGAGACCCTCGGGAGGGTAGCTCATGAGCCGCCGTACCCCGACCACCCTCGTCTGCCTGATACTGGCGCTGCATGCTGCCGCATCCGTCGTGTCGGCTGCCCAGAAGCCGCCTCCGGAGCCTCCGCGCCTTTCGTTCGACGAGGGCCGTATCGGCCTGTTCGAGGCGGTACGCCTCACCCTCGCCCACGATCCGAACCTCCTCTTGCAGCAGGAGGACGTTCGGTTCCGGGAAGGTCTGCTCGCAGAGATCGCGGGCGCTTTCGACTGGAACCTGGCTGCCGACCTCTCCTATCAGCACCAGGAACAGGAGCTGCGCGACTCGGTGATTCAGGCCGAACAGGACAAGCGGGACACGCTGTCGGTTCAGAACGAGTTCTACTGCACGCAGGTTCCACGCCAGGACGACAAGATCGCACGCCTCGAGGGGGCGCTGGCCGGGCAACCGATCGTCCCCGGGGAGTTCGACGAAAACACCGATGGCTTCTTCCTGGCCCAGCTTCGTTACTACCAGGAACTGTTGCAGAACGCCCAGACGCCGCAGGAGCGAGACGCCATCCTGCGCTCCCGCACGGCACTGCTGAATCGGGAGCTCGCGGTGGCTCGCGAAACCCGAAAGCAGTACGCGGCGATCTGCAACGATACCGCGGAGGCCCTTGCGCGCCTGGGCAAGGTTCCCGAGTTCGAGGAGTTCGACAGCGGCAAACTCTCCCTGCGCTTCAGCAAGCTCTTCCGTTCGGGCGTCGGCTTCTCTCCTTTCCTCACCGGCAGTTACGATCACACCCAGTACCTCGGAAAGAAGAACGGCTACTACACCGACCGCCTCGACGCCGACGGCAACCCGACCTATACGGAGTGGGGCACCCCGCTGCAGCGCTTCGTCGACTACGGCGGCAAGAACATCGAGGATCTCTATCGCGCTCAGATCGGGTTCGACATCAACGTGCCGCTGCTGCGGGGTGGCGGCGTGGAGACCGTCGGCGCACCGGAGAAGGCGGCGACGGTGGATCTCGAGGCGAGCGAGCTCGCGCTGCAGCATGGCGCGGCGGTTTCGGTGCTCAACACCACGGTCGCCTACTGGCAGCTGCTCGCCGCGCAGGAACAGGTGGCGATTCTCGAGCGGTCGGTCGCGCTCCGGGAGCAACTGGTCGAGCTCACCGACCAGTTGATCGCCGGCGACGTGCTGCCGCGCGTCGAGCGTTCCCGTTCTCTCGCCGGGGTGGCCAACGCCCGCTCGCAGCTCGAAGCGGCCCGCCGCGACCTCGTATCGGCACGCATGGCGCTCGCCCGGAGCATGGGTGTCGACGTCGAGAGCGAGGCCGCGGCACCTTTCGCCGAGGGCCCGTTCCCGGCAGCACCGGAGGTCGAAAGCGTACTGAGTCTCGACTCGGCGCGACTGGCCGAAGAGTCTCTCCGTCGCCGGGCCGATCGAGCTTCGACCTGGCGCCTGGTCGAGTCCGGGAAGGTCCTCGCCGAGGCCGCCCGGCGTGAGTTGCGAGACCGTTTCGACGTCGCGCTCTCCCTTCACGCCGGGGCACTCGGCGAGAAGAGTTTCTCGAACGCAGTGGACCGCTGGACCGGACCCTCGGGGCAGATCGCCTTCGCCTTCGAGAAGGAGCTCGGCAACCGAACCGCCAGGGGACGCTACGATCAGAATCTGTCGCTCGTCCGGCAGCGCCAGATCTCGGCCGCGGATCTCGACCGCACCATCCGCATCGCCATCGTCGGTACGCTGCACTCGCTGGCCGAATCGATCGCCCGGCTCGCCGAGGCCGAGGCTGCCGCCGGTTTCTATCAGGAAACGATCGATGCGGAGCTCGAGAAACTCAGGATCGGCGCCTCGACCCTCATCGACGTCATCCTCACCGAGCAGCAGCGGACCAGCGCCGACCTCGCGGTGCTCTCGGCGCGGCATCAGGTGGCCACTCTCCTCGCCCGCCTGCGCTACGAAACCGGCACCCTCATCGCACCGGCGGCGACCGGCGGCAACGTGCTCGCTTTCGATGATCTCGTCACCCTGCCCGAGCTGGCGGCCGGAGGCCGGCCGTGAGAATCACCAGGCTCGCCGCCTTTGCGCTGCTACTCGGTTCCGGTGCTTTCGGCGCCGCGGCCGGCGCCCGGGATTCGAGCCTGCCCGCGGGGGTACCATTCACTCTCGACCAGGCCGTAGCCACCGCCTTCTCCCACGACCCGCAGCTGGCGAACGCCGCCGCCCGGGTGGCCGGAGAGGAAGCGACCCTGCTGCAGGCACAAGGGCTCTTCTCGCGTCGCTACGGGGTCAACGTGAGTGCTCAGTATCTGGTCGACGAGCTGGTCGGTGGACGCCTCAGGGCCGAGCAGGACCGGCGGCTGCGGCTCGAGATCCCTCCCCCGATCTTCGAAGATGTGGCCAGGAACCTGATCGAACGGTTGCCCATCTATCCCGGTGACCGGGAGCCCGGGAGCTTCCTCTTCCCCGACTGCACGCAGGCGACTTCGTTCTTCCTCATCCGTGACGAGAGCACCGGCTCGATCCAGAGCGTTCTCTGCTTCGATGCCAACGACACCTTCCTCGGCATCCTGGGCCGCGGCCCCTCTGCCGAGGCCTTCAATGCTTTCGACCTGACCGGCCTTTTCGACGACCTCTCCGCGATCGACGAGCGGCTCGAAGCCTTCGTGCGCGCCCATCTGGGCCTCTTGTCGGACGAGCTGCGCGTGATCGCCATCGCGCTGCGCCAGGCTGCCGAATCGCTGCGGCTTCAGCGTCAGCGCATCGGCGTGCTGCCCAGGGATCTCGAGACCATCCGTCTCGACCTCGGCTTCGACTGGCAGCATCGCTTCCGTTCCGGAGCGCGGTTCGTCTCGACGATCGACTTCAACAGTACCGAAGACAACTACCTCGGCAAGCGGCGCCTGCCGGCATACGGCGACTCGTTCATCCCGAACACTTTCCTCGCCACGTTCGGCATCGGTCTCGACGTGCCCCTCGGTCGTGGCGGCGGCAGGGTCTCGGCCGAAGCGCCGGTACGAGCAGCAGAGCAGAACGTCGTCGCCGCCCGGGCGCTCTTCGAGCAGCTCGCGGCACAGCGTGCTCTCGATACCGCGGAAGCGTACTGGGATGCGGCGGCGGCGGCCCGACGGCTCTCTCTGCTCGAGGAATCGTTGGCGACGCAGGGTGAGCTCCTCGAAGCCGGGAAAGAACTCGTCGAGGCGGAGATCATCCCGGCAGTCGACCTCAAGCGCAACCAGGCGCAGACCGCCCAGATCGCCGCACAGGTGACGGCGGCGCGTCAGACGCTGGCGCTCGCCCGACTCGAGCTGGCCCGGACCCTCGGGCTCGACATCGCTTCTCTCTCCGAAGCCCCGGATGCCACCGAAGAGCTCGCGACCTGGCTTGCTGCCGATCCGCTGGGCAACGCTGATATCGAACCTCTGATCGCCCGCGCCTGGGCCAATCGCGACGACGCCCGCGCGGCGGCAGCGTTGAGCGCAGCCAATGCGACCCTGGTCGAGGCTGCCCGGGCCGACCTGCGCCCCGAGATCGCGCTCTCGCTCAATCTCTCCTACAACGCTTTCCACGAGTCGTTCCGAGACCGCTTCTACGACTTCGAAGGCTTCGGGCGAGCGCTCGCGGACAAGTTCGCCGGCCCGAGCTACGGCATCAGCCTGCGTTACCGGTTGCCGATCGGCAACCACCAGGCCCGGGGCCGCCTGCTCCAGGCCGAGGCCGCTTCCGCCCAGAGCCGCGTCTCGGAGCTCGACCTGAAGCGCAACATCCGCCAGCAGATCCTCGAGCTGGCACGCAACGTCGCTCAGGCACGCGCCGAGCTGGCTTCCCGGCGAGAGAACCTGACGCACATCGAAGATACTCACGCGGCTTCGATCGAACGTTACCGGGCTGGCGATCTCTCGGTGATCGACACCCTCACCACCGAGCAGGAACGCACCAGCGCGCGGCTGCAGCTGGTCGACGCCGAACGCACCTATCTCTCTCTCGTTGCCCGGCTCTGCTTCGAGGCCGGCAGCCTGATCGAACTGCCCGAAGCCGGGCACGGATCACTCGCCGGCGCACGTTTCCGTCCACTCGGCGAATCACGTCTCTAGGAGCGGAAAGTGCAGGGTCCGGAACAGCTGCTTCGTAAAGCCTCGCTCGAGCGGCTCTCCTCGCCCGAACAGCTCGACATGATCATGCGCGTCACCTCGCCTCTCGGCTGGGTGGCCCTGGTCGCCATCGGCGTCCTCATCGTCGCCGGGATCTTCTGGAGCATTCTCTTCGACCTCTCGGTCAAGGTCGACGGTCGCGGCTACATGGTACGCGGCGAGAGCGTGCGTGAGGTCCAGGCGCTCACCGCGGGTTCCATCCTCGGGATGGAGGTCGAGACCGGGCAGATCATCGAACCGGGCACCGTCATCGCCCGGCTGTCCCTTCCCGATCTCGAGAACCGGCTCGCCACGGCCCGGCTGCTGCTCGCCGACATGGAGGCCTCGAGTCGTACCCAGAGCGGCACCATCGGCTCCCTCCAGGCGAACCTCCAGGCCCAGCTCGCCCGGCTGCAGGCCGAACGGCGCCAGAAAGAGGAGCTCGTCAAGAAGGGGCTCCTGACCTCGGCCGCGCTCTCCTCTCTCGACATGCAGATCACGAACATCCAGTCGAGTCTGCTGCAGAGTCAGATCGGCCGTGACGATCGCGGTTTTTCGGTCGAAGGCAAGCGCCTCGAGGTCAAGGAGCTCGAGGCAAAGCTGGCCAACGACTCGGTGGTCAGGAGTCCGTTCGGCGGTCGCGTGGTCGCGTTGCGGGCCGGCCTCGGCCAGCAGGTCCGGGCCGGTGATCCGCTGGTCAACCTCGAGGCTGAAAAGGAGCCCCTGCGGATCGTCGGCTTCATCCCGATCGCTTCCGGCAAGATGATCCAGCCCGGGCAGGACGTACAGATCGCGCCTTCGTTCGTGAAACCCGAGGATTACGGCTTCATGATCGGCAAGGTGGTCTCGGTCTCGACCCTGCCCGCGACTCTCGAGGAGATCCGGCGGGTCGTTGCCAACGAAGCGCTCGCCCGGGAGTTCATCGACCTCAACCCGTTCGAGGTGGTGATCGAGCCGATTCCGGCACCCGAGACGCCGAGCGGTTTCAAGTGGACCTCTTCCGCCGGACCGCCGCTGGAGGTGGGATCCGGCACCGACTGCATGGTCCTGGTCGTGGTCGAGAAGAGGAAGCCGATCTCGTTCGTCATCCCGACGGTCAAGCAGACGCTGGGGCTGACCTGAAGTCATGAGCCGGCCGGGAGGGGACTCCACAGCGGGCGGCGCACCCAACGAATCGAAGCCCGGGACCCCGCCGAAGCGGCGCCGCAAGACGCCGACGGTCCTCCAGATGGAGGCGGTCGAATGCGGCGCGGCTTCGCTCTGCATGATCCTCGGCTATCACGGCCGGATCGTGCCGCTCGAAGAGTGCCGAGCCGAGTGCGGCGTCTCGCGTGACGGCTCGAAGGCCAGCAACGTCCTCAAGGCCGCCCGCAAGTACGGTCTCGAGGCCAAGGGCTTCAAGTACGAGCTCGAAGACCTCTTCGGCCTCGAATACCCCTGCATCCTCTTCTGGAACGCCAACCATTTCGTGGTCCTGGAGGGTTTCCGGGGCGAGAAGGTCTACCTCAACGATCCCGCCCAGGGGCCGCGGGTAATTTCGATGGAGGAGCTCGACGCCTCGTTTTCCGGCGTCGTTCTCACCTTCGCGAAAGGCCCGGACTTCAAGCCGGGCGGCGAGAAACCCAGCCTCGCCGGGGCGCTGCGACGGCGGCTGATCGGCTCCGAGGCCGCGCTCTCCTTCGTGCTGCTCTGCGGGCTCTTCCTGGTCGTTCCCGGTCTGGTGATCCCGACCTTCTCACGCATCTTCGTCGACGAGTTCCTGGTCGCGGGCCGCGCCACGATCGTCAAACCCCTGCTCGTCGGCATGGCCGTCACCCTGGTGCTGCAAGGGTTCCTGACCTGGCTCCAGCAGCATTTCCTGCTGCGCCTGGAGACCAAACTGGCGCTCCAGACCTCCTCGAATTTCTTCAACCACATCCTGCGCCTCCCGGTGGGCTACTTCGCCCAACGGTTCGCGGGCGAGATCGGCTCGCGGGTGGCGATCAACGACAAGGTGGCCAGCGTCGTCTCCGGCAAGCTCGCGACGACCGCGATCGACTGTTTCATGATCGTCTTCTACGCCGCCCTGATGGCCCGTTACAGCGTCGGCCTGACGGCGACCGTGATCGGGGTGGCGCTCCTCAACGTGGTCGCGATCCGGGTCGTCGCGCGGGTCCGGATCGACGCCAGCCGCCGGCTGATGGCCGACAAGGGCAAGCTCCAGGGAACCGCCATGAACGGTCTCAAGATGATCGAGACCCTCAAGGCGACCGGCGGCGAGACGGAGTACTTCTCACGGTGGGCCGGTTACCAGGCCAAGGCGCTGCGCGCCGAACAGCATCTGCGCACCCTCTCCGACATGACCAGCGTGGTGCCGATCTTCGTCGGCACCCTGGTGACCGGGACCGTCCTGCTGATGGGTGGTTTGCGGGTGATGGACGGGGAGCTCACGGTGGGCCTGCTCGTCGCCTACCAGGCGCTCACCGGCGGCTTCACCAAACCGCTCGGATCGCTGGTCAACTTCGGTTCGACGCTGCAGGAGCTCGAGGCGGACCTCAATCGTCTCGACGACGTGCTCCGCTACCCGCAGGACCCGCTCTACACCCAGGACGAGAGGGCCGATACCGGCGATCAGCGTCTGAAGCTCAGCGGCCGGATCGAGCTGACGGACGTGACTTTCGGCTACAGCCCGCTCGAAAAACCGCTGATCGAGAACTTCAACCTCAGCATCCAGCCGGGGCAGCGGATCGCGCTGGTCGGCGGCTCGGGTTCGGGCAAGTCGACCGCCGCCAAACTCATCTCCGGCCTCTACCGGCCGTGGAGCGGCGAGGTGCGCTTCGATGGCGTGCCACGCGACCAGCTCCCACGCCGCCTGCTTTCGAACTCGATCGGCATGGTCGACCAGGAGATCTTCCTGTTCGCCGGCACGATCCGCGAAAACATCACGATGTGGGACGGCACGATTCCGGCCGGACGCGTCACCGAGGCCGCCCGTGACGGCGCCATCGCCGAGGTCATCGAGCAGCGCGACGGCGGTTACAACGGCTGGGTCGGCGAAGGCGGCGGCAACTTCAGCGGCGGCCAGCGCCAGCGGCTCGAGATCGCCCGTTCGATGGTCGGCCACCCCACCATTCTGATCCTCGACGAGGCGACCTCGGCGCTCGACCCGACGACCGAGGCGATCGTCGACGACGCGCTCCGGCGGCGCGGCTGCACCTGCATCATCATCGCCCACCGCCTCTCGACCATCCGGGACTGCGACGAGATCGTGGTGCTCCAGCGCGGCAAGATCGTGCAGCGCGGCACGCACGAAGAGATGAAGGACGTGGAAGGTCCGTATGCCGACCTCATCCGGACCCACTGACTCCGCCGTGACCCTCAAGGTCCGGATCGCGTCCTCGGTGGTCGCGGAGCTGGCGGGGCACGAAGTCGAGATCGGCACCAGCCCGCTGCTCGTCGGCCGGGCCGACGATTGCGGTCTCACCGTCGCCGATCCCTCGATGTCCCGGCGGCATGCCCGGCTCGAAGCGGCCGGCGAAACCGTGCGGGTGATCGACAACGGCAGCGCCAACGGTCTCTTCGTGGATGGCCGGCGCGTGCCGGAGGCCCTCCTGGGCGACGGCATGCGTTTCACCCTCGGGCAGACCGTGTTCGAGGTCGTGGTCGTGCTGCCGGCTCCGGACGTCAGCATCGCCGCGCCGTCACCACCCCTCCCGGCCATCGACCGCACGATCTCGATCGCCGACATCGAAGAGCTCGTGCGCGACTTCGCCCGGCCGAAGAGCCTGGAAGAGGAAGGGGAGCGGCTCGTGACCGCCGCCAACCGGCCCTTCCTGATCTCGGACCCGGAATCGGCCTGGCTGGTCGAATCGGGCAAGGTCGAGATCTTCACCGTCCTCGTCGAGGACGGCCACCCGGCCGGGGCCCGCACCCATTTCGTGACGGTGGAGGCCGGCCAGGCCTTCTTCGGCATCGATACCGACCGGTACGGCATGGGCTCGGGCTTCCTCGCCGTCGGCAAGGCCGGCTCGGAGCTGCGCCGCTTTCCGGTGACCCGGCTGTTGCGCCTCGCCGCCGAGGGCTCCTCACGCGATCGCATCGCCTCCATGGTGGCGACCTGGATCGAGGCTCTGTCGCGGCGTCTGGTGCACGATCTGCAGGTACCCTCCCCCGATCTGCTGGTCGAACCGGGCACCGAGACGGCTCTCACGGAAGGCAAACGGCTCGCGTGCAACCGCGGCACGGCCTGGCTCGAGATGCCGGCGGCGCAGTTCCTTTTCGACGGCCTCGCCAGCCTCTCTTACGAGGTCGAGGGCGTGCTCTTCCCGCTCGCCCCGGGAACCTGGCTCGAACCGCTGGCCGGTGACGGTGAGGAGAAGGCGGCGACCCACACCACCACGGAGGCGATCGGCGACCCCCGGTTGTGGGCCGGTCTGGAGGCGTTCCACCGGATCCTCTGCGAGTGCGAGTTCCTCAACAAGCGGCTGGCCACGGTGGACGAGTACATCCGTCTGCAGGACAAGGCGGTCCAGGTCGAAGCAGCCCGGGAGGCAGCCTACAGCGCGATCGGCTCCGTGCTCGGAGGCACCGGGGTCTGGGAACGTCCAGCCATGCTCCGGGGCGATATCGAGCCGGTCTTCCGCGCCTGCGAGCTGGTCGGCGAACGGCTCGGCATCAGTATCAAGAACCATCCGGAAGGGCGCGAGATGCGTTCTTTCGAGGAGAGCATCCTCGCCGTGGCGCTCGCCTCGCGGGTGCGCACCCGCCGGGTGGCGCTCCTCGACGACTGGTGGAATCACGATCAGGGGCCGATGCTCGGTCAGCTCGAGGAGACGGGAGGCCCCATAGCCCTGCTGCCCGTCGGTACCCGTGGCTACCAGGCGGTGGATCCGATGACCGGGGAGCGTCACCGTCTGGGTCCGGAGTTCGCCAAGCGCCTCGCGCCGTTCGCCTACACCTTCTACCGGGGCCTCGGCGACGGCGTCGTCAAGGCGCGCGAGCTGATCCGCTTCGCCCTCCACGGCCTCGCGCCCGACTTCCGCATGGTGGCGCTGATGGGCATCGGCCTCGGCCTGCTCAGCACCCTGCCGCCGATGATCACCGGCCACGTCTTCGATCAGGCGATCCCGCAGGCCGAGCGCAGCATGCTCGTGCAGTTCAGCCTCGGCCTCCTCCTCGTCGCCTTCACGCAGGCGGCGTTCAAGATCACGCAGTCGATCGCCATGATTCGCGTCCAGGGCAAGATGGACTATTCGGCCCAGGCGGCCGTCTGGGATCGTCTCCTGGATCTGCCGTCGACCTTCTTCCGCCAGTTCTCGGCCGGTGACCTCGCCGATCGTGCCGGCGGGATCGATCAGATCCGCGCCATCGTCGCCGGCGCCGGCGTCGCTGCACTGCTCGGTTCTTTCTCGTCGATCTTCAACGTCTTCCAGATGATCGGCTACAGCCTCAAACTGGCGGCGGTGGCGATCGGCCTGACTCTGCTCTACGTCAGCGCCACCATGACGGCCAACTACGTGCAGCTGCGCTCGCAGCGCGAGGAGCAGAAGTGGCGCGGCCGGATCATGGGCCTGGTGCTGCAGCTGATCAGCGGAGTCGCCAAGCTCCGCGTCTCCGGCGCCGAGAACCATGCCTTCCGGGTCTGGGCCACCTCCTTCGCCGACCAGCGCCGGCTCTCGTTCACGATCGGCCGGATCCGCAACGTGATGGCGGTGTTCAACGCGACATTCCCGGTCCTCTCCTCGATGCTCATCTTCCTGACGGTGGTCTCGCTCAAGGCCGCCGCCGCCGAGAAGGGCGAGCGCTTCGACATGACCACCGGCGACCTCCTCGCCTTCACCGCCGCCTACGGCATCTTCCTCGCCGCGATGCAGGCGCTCGGCGACGCCTCGCTGTCGATGCTCCGGATCGTTCCGATCTGGGAACGCCTGCGGCCGATCGTCGAAGCCCTGCCGGAGGTCGACGCCACCAAGGCGTATCCGGGCAGGCTCACCGGCGCCATCGAGGTCTCGCACGTCTCGTTCCGCTACAGCGAGGATGGGCCGTGGATCCTGCGCGACATCTCGCTCAAGATCCTGCCCGGCGAGTTCGTGGCGCTCGTCGGCGGCTCGGGCTCGGGCAAATCGACGCTGATGCGCCTGCTGCTCGGCTTCGAACGCCCCGAAACCGGTTCGATCTACTACGACGGTCAGGATCTCGACACCCTCGATCTGCGCATGGTGCGGCAGCAGCTCGGCGTCGTCCTCCAGGAGAGCCGCCTGCTGCCCGCCGACATCTACCGCAACATCGTCGGCTCCTCGTCACGCACCGTGCAGGAAGCCTGGGAAGCGGCCGAGAAGGCCGGCCTCGCCGACGACATCCGGGCGATGCCGATGCAGATGCACACGGTGATCTCGGAGGGTGGCGGCGCCTTCTCCGGCGGTCAGAAGCAGCGTCTCATGATCGCCCGCGCCATCGTCCACAAGCCGAAGATCATCTTCCTCGACGAGGCGACCTCGGCGCTCGACAACAAGACCCAGGCGATCGTCACCGAGAGCATGGACAAACTGCAGGCGACGCGGGTGGTCATCGCCCACCGGCTTTCGACGATCGTCAACGCCGACCGCATCTGCTACCTCGAACAGGGACAGCTCGTCGAACAGGGAACCTTCCAGGAACTCATGGACCGGGATGGCCTGTTCGCCGCGCTGGCCAAGCGGCAGCTCGCCTGAGGGCGCCCGGCGAGGGAACGATGAACGCCGACCCCGGTCCCGGCCACGAGCGGAGGGCGGCGCTCCTCGCGGAGCTCGGCGCTGAAGGGGCGATCCGCGACGAGCTTCTCGCCTATCTCGAGAATCCGTATTCGCAGCTCCTGGATGCCGCCGTGACCCTGCCGCTGGCGGAGGAGCCGCAGATCGCCCACTGGCGCCTCTGCGTGACACAGGCGACGCGTGAAGGAGTCCTCCCGACGCTCCGGCGCTGCTTCCCGCAGCTTTCGTTCCCCATCGCGGAGGGCATCTCCCGGGAGCCGGCCTACCGCTCGGCGACCCGGCGCGGCGAATGGGACCCCGAAAGTCCGGGAGGTCTCGAGCTGTCGGCTCCGGGCTCACTCGAGCTCACGCTCGACGACGGCCCGGCCGGGCCGGTTCCGGTGCTCGTCGTTTGGCATCGGCCCGACTTCGTCGCCCTCGTCCAGGCCCTCACCTGTCGCAACGAGCCCGAACCGGTGCCCGCGGCGATGGGCGCCTGCCTCGTCAAGGGGATCGCGGACTGGGAGCGGGTGCGCCTCTACCGCCGGGAGTGGGAACGGCGGCGAGGCCACCCGGCATCGGAAGCGGAGTGGGCTGCCGAGATGAAGGAAGCGCTCGCACCGCGCAAGGAGCTCTGGCAGGACCGCCTGATCCTGCTCTCCGGCGGCCCGTACAGCGCGGTCGCTGCCGTCGAGACGAACCTGACGGAGTCCGGGTGGCGGGAAGCATCGCTCGCCATCCGGCGCGCTCACGAGAGCTTCCATTACCTCACCCTCCGGCTCACCGGGGCGATCCGCAGCCATCTCCTCGACGAGCTGCTGGCCGACTTCACGGGTCTGTTCGCGGCTTTCGGCCGTTACGATCCCTGGCTGGCGCTCCGCTTCCTCGGCCTCGATCGCCTCCCCGAGCTGCGCCCGGAGGGCCGGATCACGGTCTACCGGGAAAGCCTCGGTGCGGAGGCTCTGACCCTGCTCGCGGAGCTCGTCGCGCGGGCGGCCAGGAACCTCGCGGATCTCGACCTCAGCGAAGGCGGCGCGGATCCCATCGCCCTTCCCGCACGCCCTCTCATCGCACTCGCCGTGCTCGGGCTCGATGGCCTCGCCGGTAACGACCTGCCGATGACCTTCGCTGCCACTCTCGCGACTCTCGAGGCGCGAGCCGGAGAGCCGGCCTCGCCATGACCCCCGGCGACTTCACCTGCGAGATCGATCATCCCACCCTCGCCGCGGTGGCCGAGGCCGCTCGGCTCCTCGAACGGTGGGCGCTTGCCACCGGTATCCGTTTCGAGCAACGGCGTGAGCTCCTCCTCGTCTTCGACGAGCTCGCCACGAACGTGGCGAAGCACGCGACGGGAGCCACCCGCCTCGCGATCCGTGCCCGGCGGTCCGCACCTGCCTCGACGGAGATCGAGCTCGAGGACGATGGCGTCGCCTACGACCCTTTCGCCCGGCCCGAACCCGACACCACGCTGCCGCTCGCCTTGCGTGAACCCGGAGGGCTCGGTATCCAGATCGTGCGCCGTCTCGCGGCGCGGGTGGAGTACCGGTACGTGGACGGCCGCAACCGGACCGGCGTGGTGCTCGGCCGCTGACGTTCCAGATCAGGAAACGCGGAAGATCAGCCGCACGGTACCGATCTGCACGTGGTCGCCGTCGGCGAGCAACCGCTCGATGACCCGCTCGCCGTTGACGTAGGAGCCGTTCTCCGACTGCAGGTCCTTGAGAACCCACCCTTCGTCAGAGAGAGCGATCTGCGCATGCCGCCGGGAAACCGCCGGCTTGTCGAGATGGACCTGGTTGGCCGGCGTGCGACCGATGAACGAGAGCGGCTCGAGCTGGAACTCCGCGGCACCGAGATCCGGATCGATCGCCACCAGCTTCGCGAGATTCAGGATGATGGTGCGACCGCCCGTGGTCTCGAGCGTCGCGGGTGCTGCCGCCTCGGACGCGGCTGCCGGAGCGGCCTGCACGACGGGGCCCGGAGCCTCGGGCGGGAGGATGACCGTGCCATCGTCCGGCGCGGCCTCCTGCGGCGGCACGGCGACAGGCGGAGGCACCGGTTCGACCGCTGTTGCGGTCATGGCGGAGACCTCGGCGGGCTCCACGATGGGCGCCTCCCCACCCGGCACGGGAGTTGCCGCTGGCGGAGACGGCGGAGCCGCCTCGACCGGAGCCGTGAGATCGGCTTCCGAGTCGAAAGCGTCGAGGAAGCGTCTCCTGACCTCGGAGGCCGTGGCGAGGTCGTCCTCCTGCCCGGCCAGGCGGCCATCGAGATCGGACACCCTCTGCTCGTACTCTTCGGTCGTGAACTCGCCGAGCCGCTGGCGAAAATCGATCTCCTCCCGGTCGAGGCGAGTCGCGTCGTGCTGCGCCTCGAGCCGGTCGAGCAGCGCCTTGAGCTTGACGTACTCCTGGCGCGCGCGATCCTTGAGCGGCGCGGCCTGGCGTTCGAGCTCTCCCGCCTTCGACTCGTAATCGCGCCGGACGCGACGATAGACGACGTCGGAAACCTCGCCCCGCTCACCTTCCATGCGGTCGAGCCGGGCGGCGACGATCTCCCTTTCGGACTTGATCGTCATCAACTCCTCGATGACCGACGTATCGATCTGCCTGAGCTGCTCGAGCATGCTCCACCTCCGTGCCGCGGCAAGCGACCCCTATCTTACTCCCCGAAAACCCGTCAGATCGCCCGGCTCGGCAGCCGGTACAGTCATGCTCCTTGCGAGATCAGTGGTGGACAGGCAGCGTCACCATGCTGCAACCCGGCCGGTACGCGACCAGCTCTTCCTGCAGCCATCGCATCGCGATAGCTTTGGGCACTTCACATGGACCTCTACCATCGGGAGATCACCATGCCCGGCGTCCTCGGTCTTCATCACGTCACCGCCATCTCCGGCGCGGCCCGGGAGAATCTCGACTTCTACACGCGGACGCTCGGCATGCGGCTGGTCAAGAAGAGCGTGAATCAGGACGATCCGGGCACCTACCACCTCTTCTACGCCGACGCCGATGGCAGCCCCGGCACCGACCTCACCTTCTTCCCCTGGCCGCAGCTGGTACCGGTCAGCCCGGGGCACGGCCTCGCGCCGGAGGTGCAGCTCACGGTACCGCCCGGAAGCCTCGATTTCTGGTGCGATCGCCTCGGCGTGAACGCTGCGGCTTTGGAGGAACGGTTCGGTGAGCGCACGCTCCTGTTGCGCGATCCCCACGGTCAGCCGCTCGCACTCGTCGCGGGCGAGCCTCCCGCCGACCGCCCCCGGCGGCCGTGGGAACGGAGCCGGGTGCCGGCCGAGATGCAGGTGACCGGCCTCCACGGGGCGCGGATCGTCGTCCGCGATCCTGGACCCACGACCGCGCTGCTCACCGTGCTCGGCTATCGCGAGATCGCCACGGAAAACGGCTGGCACCGTTTCGCAGTCGGCGATGGCGGCTCGGGGCGGTTCCTCGACCTGACCGCGGCGCCGGATGCGCCGCGTGGCCGGACCGGCACCGGCGGGATCCACCATCTCGCCTTCCGGGTCACTGACGACGCCCACGAGCTCGCCGTGCGCGACGCGGTCATCGCCGCCGGGCGGCGGCCCACCCCGGTAATCGACCGTTTCTGGTTCCGGTCGGTCTACTTCCGCGAACCGGGCGGCGTTCTCTTCGAGCTCGCGACCGACGGGCCGGGGTTCGCCGTGGACGAGGATCCCGCCACCCTCGGCGAGCGGCTCGTGCTCCCGCCCTGGCTCGAACCCGAGCGCGCGGCGATCGAAGCGGCACTCCCGCCTCTCGACGGGTGACGCCGCAGGCAGCGTATCTCTCGCGCTGAGCGCGAGCGGTTTTCGCTTCAGGCCGGAAGCACAGGCTCCCCCGCCGGCCAGCCGGGTGGGAGCGGCGGACGGCCGTCAGGCGCGCCGCCGAGCTCGGCGAGCCCCGCCTCGCGCCAGTAGAGGACGCACGCCCCCTGGCAGATCGCCGCGTCGGGACAGCCGGCGCAGCTCGCCGGGAGCATCCGCTTCTCCCGGAAGAAGCGGGCGGCCGGCGAACCCCAGATCGCCGCGAACGGCTCGCGGAGCAGGTTGCCGAGGCTCTCGCCGTGAGCGAAGCTCGAGCAGGGGAGGACGTCACCCGCCGGGTTGACGTGGAGCAGTCCGTCGGCCGCCGCGCACCCCCGGTTGCCGAGCCCCTCGGCCACCGTGTGGAAGAGGCAGAGCGGCAGCGGCGAGTACCAGATGAGCTCCACCCCGCGCCGCCGGGCCCGTTCCACGAGCGCCGGGAGCCGCTCCCCCATCTCGGTGTAGGAGACGGCGACGTCCTCGCGGCCGCGTACCGTGCCGCAGGGGATCACGAGGTTCATCGTCAGCCGCTCGCGTCCCCGCCGGGCGACCTCGTCGACGATCTCCCCGGCGCGGTCGAGGTTCGCGCGGCTCAGCGTCGTGTTCGTGTGGACCCGCACGCCGCAGGAGTCGAGGTGCGAGACCGCCGCCCAGAGCCGGGCGAACGCCCCCGCGCGGCCGACGAGCCGGTCGTGGGTGGCGGCGTCCGGCCCTTCGAGGGAGAGCTGGGCCGAGTCGAGGCCGGCGGTGGCGAGTGCTTCGGCGAGCCGGGCGTCGAGCCGCTGCCCGTTCGAGATCAGGTTCACCTTCATCCCGAGGCGCTTGGCGTGGGCGACGAACCGGGGCAGGCCGGGGCGCAGCGTCGGTTCGCCGCCGGTGAAGCTCACGCTCGGGCAGCGGGCCTCCTCGGCGATCACCGTGAGCACCCGGCAGACCTCATCGTCGCTCATCGTGCGCGCCTCGCTCCACCCCGCCGGGAGCGCCGCCGCGCCGCACCCCGCGTAGCAGAACGCGCAGGTGAGGTTGCAGCGGTAGGTGAGCGCCACCTCCGAGAGCACGGGATAGTCGCAGAACGCGGCCGTGAACGGCTCGCACACCACCGCCCGCCGCCCCTCCCCCTCCCCGAGGGTGCCCCGGAGCCAGTCGGCGAGATCGGCGAAGAAACAGTGGAGCTCGCGCCGCTTGCGCGGGTCGTCCCCCTCGCGGGCGAGCACCTCGCGGATCCCCACCCCCTCGTCGAGCAGCGCGGCGAGCACCCGCAGCGCCGTGCCGTTGACCTTCACCGGACGGTTCGGCACCTGGATCAGGAGCTCGTCTTCCGGGCGGACCCGCAGGTGCGGCCGGGCGCTCGCGACGAGCTCGTCGACCCAGCGCAGATCGATCGGATGCGCCTGCGTGCTGCCGAGCTCGACCCAGAGTGGCGCATCCGCGGCGGATGACGGCGGGGAGACCGGCGCCGCCCGTCTCCGGAGCCGGAAGCTCATGCCTCCGCCCGTCCGCCGCTCGCCGCCCAGGCGTCGCGTCCGAGGCGGAGCGCGACCTCGACGAGCTCGGCGATCTGCGGGGGCTTGGTGTGCCAGCCGCCCTTGTCGTCGGCGTGCTGGCGCACGACGAGGTAGCGCACCCCGCCGCTCTCCCCCGGCTCGGCGATGAAGGGATGCTTCCGGGTACCGCCGGCGAGGCTCTCGGGCCGCGGCAGCACGAAACCCTCGCGCCCGAGGATGACGGCGTAGAGGTACGGGTAGTCGGTTCCCTGGACGTTGTTGATCGACACCTGCACCTGCACGCCGAGGAAGCCCGAATCGTCCTCCCGCGCCGGGCGCAGCATCAGCCGGGCATCGACCGGGTACCTGCCGCGCTTCCCCTCCCGCAGCGCGAGCAGCGGCACCGGCTCGAAGTCGCAGCCGCCCGCAGCCTCCGCGGTCTGCCGGGCCATCGCCAGCGCGATCCCCTTCGTGCGCAGCTCGCTCGGGTGCCAGATTGTGCGGATCCCGTTGAACCAGAGCGGGACGACGAGCAGCGGCACCGCCACCGCGAGCCGCAGCAGGAGCCCGAGCCCGAAGAGGAGCCCCGCGAGAGCCACGACGACCCCCACGACGCCGAGGATCCCGAAGAGCGTCAGGCAGCCGATCGCGTTCGTGAACTCCCACGGGGTGGCATCCCAGCGCCGTCCCCGCTGCTCCAGCGCTTCGACCCGGTCGAGCCAGCCGTCCTCCACCGGCACCCAGACCTCCTCGTGCTGCGGGGTCGCACCCCCGGGCGCGATCGTCTGCCGGCGCACCCAGAGCGGCAGATGGCCGAGGAGCACGAGCAGGAGCCCCGGAATCGCGATCAGGAGCGGGGCGAGACACCAGAGGGTGAGCCCGAGAGCGAAGGCGGCCGCGGCGAGGAAGAGGCGGCCGCCGAACCCCGGCCCGGGGAAGGCGAAGCGGAGGGTCGAGATCTCCGCCGGCGTCGGCCAGAGGGCGCTCACCGCGACCCTCCCGAGACGCAGGCGCTGTGGCACGCCGAGTGACAGGCGCTGTGACAGGCGGAATGACAGGCGCTGTGGCAGGCCGAGTGGCAAGCCGAGTGACAGGCCGAGTGGCAGGCACTGTGACAGGCCGCGTGCTCGTAGGCCGAGACGAGGTCCGCGGGGTCGTAGGCGAGCATCGAAGGACGGACCGGCGGCGGTCCGAAATCGGCGAGCGCGTGCGCGAAGCTCGCCGAGGCACCGCCGCCCCCGAACTCCCCGCCGCCACCGCGGAAGAGCGCGCCGCTCGGCATGCTCCAGACCTCGTTCCCGGCCTCGTGGTGCTCGCTCACCCAGGCCGGGTAGAAGCGCTCGCCTTTCCCGCCGGTGGCGAGCCGCATCCCCGCGAGCGCGACGACGCTCGGGAAGAGCGCCGCGAAGAGCTTCCGGTAATGCTCGCGGGTGGCGTCGAGGTCGGCATCCCACGCCTTGCGCTGGACGGTGCCGACGACCAGCTCGCCGACCTCCGCGGCGAGCTCCGGCGGAACGGGCGCGGGCGCTTCCGGGAGCCGCTCCCAGAGCGCGCCGAGGTACGGCTCGTCGGCGGGCGGCTCGGCGCCGGAGCGCGCCAGCTGCAGCCCCCCTTCGCCCCGCTCCCGCACGAGCCGCCCGCCCAGATCGAGCCGGTCGAGCAGCATCGCGAGGAGCGCCCGGAACGGCAGGCCGAGGAGCACCAGCGCTTCGAGATCGGAGAGCTCCGCCACCTTCCCCGGTTTGCGGAAGGTCGAAAGGCGCAGGCGCGGCGGCTCCCAGTCGTCGCGCTCCCAGAGGACGTCGGGGGCGGTGGCGGCGGCGCGCGCGAGCCCCTTGAGCTTCCGGCCCGCGGCGGCGAGGACCAGCGCCGCGAGCCCGAGGAGGAGCGGCAGGCCGATCGCGAGCCGCCGGTGCGCGGCGAGCCGGTCGGCCGCCGCACGCCGGGCGGCGGCTTCGACGAGCCCGGGGAACCTTGCCGCCGGCAGGTAGAGCTGGATCCGGTGATCCTCCCGCTTCCTCACGCCATCGCGGTGGAAGCGGATCCGGAGCGCCGGCGGCTGCCCTTCGCCGTCGTAGGTGATCCGGTACCGCTCGTTCACCCACCGCTCGGTGCGCAGGCCGGTGGCCGCGGTCACCGCCGCGAGATCCAGCTCACCCGTGCCGGGCACCGGCACCGAGTCGAAGCGCACGCGCAGCGTCTCGTGTTCGAGCGGCTGATCCCAGGCGACCGGCGACCAGTTCAGGTAGGCGAGCGCCTCGCCCGCGTCGGTCTCGGTGATCCCCATCTGCCGGCTCGCCGCGAGGTCGGCCCGGTAGGAGAAGACGTAGGTCGCCTCCCCCGGCCCGAAGCCGCGATTCTCGGCGAGGGCGATGTCCCACCGCCCCTCGTCCTCGGTGATCTCGAGCGGGCAGCGCTCCCCGTCCGGGAGCTCGGCGTACCCCCCTTCGAACCGGGGTTTCGCCTTCTCCCCCTGGAAGTAGAAGGCGTGCATCGTCCCGCCGGTCCGCCAGCGGGTCTGGTAGGTGAGATGCGCCTGCCCGCCGTCATCGAGCGTCATCTCGATCTCGACCCAGACGATCTCCCCCTGCGCGAGGGCGGGCGGAGCGGCGACGAGCCCGCCGAGCAGGAGCAGCAGGAGCCACGCCGGCAGGAGCCTCCCGGCGCGACGGCGCCGGGCAACGGCGGCAGGTGGGACGTGGCGGACCATCTCGGGCATCCGGCAGAAGCGGTTGGCGTCAGTGTAGGGACGGCGCCAGCCGCCGGCCATACCCGGCGGGGTGGGCGGCCCGCTACCCGGCCGGCCGTCCGGAAACCCGCCGCCGTGTAAGCTTCGGGGCGGGAGGAGACGACTCACCATGCCGAATCAGGAAGGTACCGGCACTCCGGCGAACGGATCGCCAACCGTCAGCGGCACGCCCGTCGCCGACCGGATCCGCGCCCGCCTCCGCGCGGCGCGCGCCCGCTTCCACGCCAACGACAACATCGCCGCCTTCCTCGAGCCCGGCGAGCTCGACCTGCTCCAGGCCGAGGTCGCCGCGAAGATGGCCGAGGTCCTCCACGCGCTCGTCATCGACACCGAGAGCGACCACAACACCCGGGAGACCGGCCGCCGGGTGGCGAAGATGTTCGTCAAGGAGGTCTTCGGCGGCCGCTATCGTCCCGCGCCGCCGGTGACCGAGTTCCCGAACGTGAGCCACCTCAACGAGCTGATGATCGTCGGTCCGGTGACCGTGCGCAGCGCCTGCTCCCACCATCTCTGCCCGATCATCGGCCGGATCTGGATCGGGGTGCTGCCCAACGAGCATTCGGCGCTCATCGGCCTGTCGAAGTACGCCCGCCTCGTCGAGTGGGTGATGACCCGGCCGCAGATCCAGGAGGAGGCGATCGTCCAGCTCGCCGACCTGCTCCAGGAGCGGATGCAGCCCGACGGCCTGGCGATCGTCATGGAGGCCGACCACTACTGCATGCAGTGGCGCGGCGTGAAGGACATGGACTCGAAGATGACCAACAGCGTCATGCGCGGCTCGTTCCTGCGCGACTCCAACCTGCGGCGCGAGCTCCTCGCGCTGCTCTCCGAACGGAAGAAAGGCTGAGGGGGAAACGGCCATGCTGGTACGACTGCTCTACGCGAGCCGCGCCGCGCAGGAGATCGACGACGCGCTCGTCGCCAAGATCCTCGAAGACTCCCGCCGTCACAACCTCGAGCGCGGGATCACCGGCGTGCTCTGCGCCTACTCGCCGGGCGACGTCTTCGTCCAGGTCCTCGAAGGGAGCCGGGAGACGGTCAACGCCCTCTACGCCTCGATCGTGCGCGATCCGCGTCACCGCGACGTGACGCTCCTCGACTACGCCGAGATCACCGAGCGCCGCTTCGCCGGCTGGCGGATGGGGAGCGTGAACCTGAACCGGGTCAACCAGGCGACGATCCTCCGCTTCTCGGAGCGCGCCCCGCTCGACCCGTTCACGATGAGCGGCCGCGCCTTCCTCGCGCTCCTCGACGAGCTGGTCAGCAGCGGCGCCGTCGCCTGCCGGGACGGCAGCTGAGGTACCCGCTCAGGAGGCAGCCGACGCGAAGAGACCCCGGCAGCGCGCGGCTGCGGAGTCGTCGCCGGTGGCGGGGAGCTCCCCGCACCTGGCGGCCACCTGCGCCCGGATCGCGGCGACCACGGAGGCGCGACCGGGGTCGCTCCCCTGCCACTCGGTGAGCGCTCCCGCGAGTGACTGCAGGCGCGCCCAGTTGCCGTGCGAGAAGGCGTCCGGGCTCGCGAGGAGATCGTCGAGGACGATCCGCGCGTCGGCCGCGAGCTCCGCCTGCGCCTCGGGCGTGAGCTTCATCAGCTGCTGCAGGTAGCTCGAGCCCCAGCGGAACGGCGTCATCGCGGCTCCCGAGCTCCGCTCCCGCGCGCCCTGCCACGCCTGCCGGTAGAGCGCCACCGCCGCGGCCGGGTTCCCCTCCCGCGCCTCGAGGCCCGCCAGCCAGCTCGTGTAGTAGTACGGCGCGAGCGCCTCGGCCAGATGGGCGGTGAGCAGCTCCTTCGCCTCCCCCGCCAGCCCCGCCCGCTCGAGCAGCCCGGCCATCGTGTTGAGGAGCGCCTGTGTCTCTTCCTCGCCATGCTCGAGCCCGCTCGCCCAGCGGATCCGCTCCCGCACCCGCTCCTGGAGCGCCGCCGGCACCGCAGCGTCTTCGCCGTCAGGGGCCGCGAGCGCGAGCTGGGGCCAGAGCGCGGAGAGCCGGTCGGTCGTCGGCAGGGAGGCGTCCTCCTCGACCGCCCGCGCCGCCGCCTCCCACCGCCCGGCGAGCGCCGTGCGCTCCGCCCCGGCCTCCGGGGTGAGCAGCGCGATGACCCCGGGCGCGCGATAGAGCAGCAGATCGAGGTTGGCGCGGCGCAGCGCCGGGTCCGCCAGCAGCTCGTCGAGCGCGGCGAGGAGCGCCGCGCGCTGCTTCGCGGAGAGCTTCGCTCCGGCGGCTCCCTTCCCCGCCTCGCTGAGCGCTTCGAGCTCGAGCGCGAGGAAGCGGGCCTTCACGTCCCGCTGCGCGGCCGGCGTCTCCTCACGCAGCCGGGCGAAGAGCGCCTGCCGCGCGGCGCGATCGAGCCCGCTCGTCTCGTCCTGCCCCCACGCGTGGGAGGCGAGCAGGCCGAGCTCGGCCGGGGTGAGCGCCGCGGCGCCGCCGTCTCGGGCGGCGGCGAGCAGCTCGGCGAACGGCCGGTCCACCTCGAGCGCCCGGGTGAGCGCCGCCGCGTACTCCTCGTACGGCAGCGCGCTCTCGATCCGGGTGACCTCGTTGCCATCGGCGTCGAAGATGATCACCGTCGGATAGCCGAGGGTGTGGAGCTTCTCTCCCCAGATCTGCGCCCGCTCGGTGTCACCGTCGAGATAGACCGGCACCGTCGCGGCGAGCCGCGCCTGGAAATCCGGGCGGGTGAAGAGCTTCGTGCGCAGCACGTGGCAGGGCGGACACCAGACCGCCCCCCAGTAGAGGAAGACCGGCTTGCGCTCCTGCTTGGCGAGCGCGAACGCCTCCTCCACCGCGCCCTCGAACCACGGGATCGGACCTCCCTTCTCCGCTCCGGTGGCCATGGCTTCCGGCGTTTCCGCCGCGGGCGGCGGGGAGGAAGGGGTGCAGGCGACGAAGATCATCAGAGCGGCGGCCAGCAGCGACCCCCAGCTCCGGACGACGACGGGCGAAGAGTACCTGGTGAGATCGAACATGGCGCGGATTCTACGGCGCTTCCGGGGGACAAGGCGATCCCCCGGAAGGGTCGGCCTTGTTACCCCTCCGATCCGCCACCAGGGGCGGCGGCCACGGCCTCACCCCTCGTTCTCGGCCTCCCCGGCCAGCATGGCAGCGAGGTAGGCTTCGAGAGCGGTCAACCGCTCCGTGAGCAACCGATTGCCACGGTCGGAAGAGGAGTGCGTGCTCCAGCGCGGGAAAGCGCGGCGAACCCGGCGACAGAGCCGGAAGAGATGATCGCAGCACTCGAGGCTGTCGCCATCCTCGAGGTAGAAATCGAACGCGACCTCTTCGAGCTCGTGGATCTGATCGTGCGCGAGCCGCCGGAACTGAGCCTGATCGCGCGCCCAGGTCCAGCCGTCTGGAGCCGGACGCAGGTCGTCGAGCCAGAGTCTCATCGTCCGGTTCTCCGGGTAACGCGCCCATGCACCGGAACAACCGGTGTGACTTGACTTGCTGCACGATTGTTCTTGTCCTTCAGCATGGCTGCCCTGGAGTTGCCCCGGTTTCGTGGACAACTATGCTCTTGTGAGCGGAGGAGTCCA